>Ga0187880_1002384_pt1 | contig 14682 bp, 11 predicted proteins | sample June2016WEW_19_4_FD_132998 | JGI IMG/M metagenome (GOLD analysis project Ga0187880, IMG submission 132998) | Peatland microbial communities from SPRUCE experiment site at the Marcell Experimental Forest, Minnesota, USA - June2016WEW_19_40 | ecosystem: Environmental > Terrestrial > Soil >...
CCGCGCACCGCGTTCATCTGGGGCGGCAAGAAGGTCAGGCTCTGCCCCTTCTGCCACAACGAATATGCGGCGCGGCTCTGCGATTTCAGAAAGCCTACGGGCTCGGTCTGTAACAACGCCATGTGCGAGAAGTGCGCAACCCGCGTCGGCCCCGATCAGGACTATTGCCCGACCCACAAAGACGGGCCGCCGCCGGCGCAGCGCGAAATGTTTGGAGACGCCCAATGAAAACCTTCGCGCCCGAAGAGATCGATCGGTTGAATCTTCTTTACGACCTGCTCGACATGAATTATCGCGGGATGCGCGAAGCGGCGCGCATCCAGCGCGCGGCCATCCTGCACGGCTGCCTGCCGGCGACGGCCGTCGCCGACATCAACCTGATGGCGCTGGCAAGGAGCACTAACGCCGCGTGGGAACGGATTCGATCCATCCTTGTGCCCGCGACGGAGCCCGTCCCGGATCCGCCGCCTGACCCCAATCCGCCACCGAAGGAGACCCTGCAATGATCGGCACGCTTTTTGAAACACGCAGCGATGAGGAAGTCCGCCGCGACGCGGTGGCCCAGAACCAGCTCCGCATCCACGACGTGCTGATGGGCCGGGCGACTTGCGAGCTGACCGAGCGGCAGCGCCGTTTGCTCGAATGCCTGCGCGGCCGGCAGGGAAGACTGCAGGCCATGACCATCGCCGAAGTCATTGCCAGGGTTGGCAGCGGCCCGCGCGAAATCAAGGCCGATGTGCGCGAGCTGGTGGTCACCTTCGGCATGCCCATCGTGGCCAGCCGCGATGGCGACGCCGGCGGATACTTCTTCGCCGTCACGGCCGAGGAGCGGATCTCCGGCACCGCCGACTACGTGAAAGAGATTGTCGCGCTGGCGGAGCGCATCCGAGTGATTCGGAACTTACACGATCTGCGCGCGCTGTTCGGGCAGATTTCCAACGAGGTTGAAACCGTAACCGCGAAAGAGAGCTGAAACCATGTACGCACGCTCGGTCAACAGAGACAATGGCAAACCGGCGCTCCCGGCGTCGGCCGGAGCGCGCTTCCACCAGGTGTGCCAGATTCCGGGCTGCGCGGTGGGCATTCCGCGGCGGCATCTCCTATGCCAGCAGCACTGGTTCGAGGTTCGCGCCGAGCTGCGCCGTGAAGTGGAGCTTTCGCTCGCGGCGTGGCTGGGCGGCAAGAACGATGTGCGGCCGTACCTGAAAGCGCGGCTGCGCGCCATCATCACCGTCGCCAGGCTGCACCGGATCGACGTGGCGACTCAAGAAGCGCAGCTCGCGCGCTGGACGCGGGCAGAAACACTTTAAGAAGAAACGATGAGACCGAAGAAAAAGATTTTGCTGATTGATTCCGACGAGACGCGCTGCTCTATACGCAGTTTCGTTTTGAGCAACCGCGGCTTTCTGGTGTTCCCCGTCGCCAACGCCGGCGACGCGCTCCGGGCGGCAGTGATCGTCTATCCGGACCTGGCCGTGCTGCGCTGGCCCTTCGAGGGCGCTTCCGCGCTGCTCGATGAGCTGCACAAACGCTGCCCGCTGATGCGCTCGATGGTGATTGGCGAGGAGCTCACTGAAGCGCCGACGGTCTTTGCCGACGTGATCCTGCTCGAGGGTCAGTGTTCGCAAGAAAAGATCAACGAACTCGCCAAGGTGCTGTGTGCGCGCAGACACGGCCCGCGCAAGGGTGCGGCGCGCGAGATGCCGCCAGTCATCCAGCGGGCCGTGGAGTTTTTGGACATGGCCCAGCGGAGGATCGCGTGAAGATCGTCGCGCGACTTTGGAGCAGAGTCCGCCGTTTGGAGCCGAAACCATGAAAGGGACTCAAGTATTAAGTCCCTTATTTTGCGCGGCGAGACGTGGCGCGTGGACGCGAACGAAGGGGCTAAAAGGAAAGATCGTGACGATCTACAAAAGGCAATGCCAGCGAATGGGATGCACCAACCTGATCGACCCGAGGCGCCGAGTGCAGAAATTTTGTTGTGATGCGTGTCGCCAACACGATGGCCGCGAGCTACGAAGGCAGCGGCGCGCCAACCCATGGCCCGTGCTCTGCGACGAGTGCCGGAAGAAGCTTAAGAACTGAATGCAGATCACGAAACCACAACTCGGCCGGCTGCAGATCCTGTACAGTCAACTTTCACAGCGCGAGATCGGGCTCAGCGCGGATCGCGTCTCCCGACTGCGCTGGGCCAGCGAGCGCCTGCAGCGCGAGATCGCGAGCTTCAAGCAGCTCTCGCTCAACGAGGCGACCTTCCTGATCGACAGCATTCAGCAGCAGCTCGGCGTCAAGGCTCCCATCGTAAAGCGCCCCGGCGCGGCCCAGGCGCGGCGCGCGGGGCTGGATGGGCGTGCGGATGGCGCGGAGTACTCCGCGACGCCACAGATGGCCACCAGCGAAGATCTGGCGCGCATTCAGCGATTGCTAGACCAGCTCGGATGGCAGCAGGAGACATTCCGCAAATTCCTGGAATCGGCGCGATCGCCGCTGGCCAGACGCGCCGACAAAACCATCCGGACGACAGCCGATGCGAACAAGGTGTGGTGGGCGCTGAAGCGTATCGCAAAGCGCAAGGGCATCTGGAGGAAGAAGGCATGAGCAACAGCTTCGAACCCGGCGACCAGCTCATTCTGCCCTTCGCGGAGAAGGAGTACGTGGACGTGGCGCGCACCGCGCACATCTTCGGCGTCGGCATCAGCACGGTCTACCGCATGGCCGAAGAAAGCTATCGCGACGGGCACGCCGCCATCAAGCTGGTGAGCTATCGCCACCAGGCGCGCAAGCGCGTGCTCTATTCGTCGATCGTGGGCTTCTGCAACTTCCTGCGCGGGGAATACGGCATTGCGGATCGGCGTCCCAGGCTCGATCACCCCATGCTGCGCCATCGCGACGAGGATCTGCTGCCTTTCCCGCTAAGCGACACGATCTACTCGGCCGAGGCGTTGGCGGCGCTCGGCTACGATGACCGGCGTCCGCTGATCTACCTGATTGAAGAAGGCCGCTTCGACGCCTACCGGCTGAGCAAGGAATACACCTGGCGCATCTCGCGGATTTCGTTCAAGCACTTCCTGAATGAGACACGAGACAAAGAATTCACCGCCCCGCGCAGCGTTGCCGCCGCGGACTGCCTCTAATTCGCGCGCGCGTGAAGATCGAGCCGTATGGCCGTCATCACCTTCTCGCCCGCAACCATCGGCAACTGGGAGCTCAGCAACAATGTGGTCCTGCGCATCTACGCGCTGGAGAGCTTCGTTTCCGCCGATGGCAACCTGATCCCCGCCGGCGTCCCCAGCGAGGATGCTTCGCAGAATGACAACTTCTTCGTAGCTGTGGCCTGCACGGCGGGCGGCGCGACGCTCACCATCGCGTCCTTCACACTGGAATCGACGACGGACGCTCTCTTCAATCCGTCCGCGAAGTACGGTGCTTATTTCTTCACCAACGAAGGCCAGAACCTGGGCGCGTTCGGCGAGTTCGCCAAGTTCATGCTGCCGGCGTCTCCCACCACCACGCAGTGGGCGGTGGTCGCTCAGGCGCAAGGAGAAGCTCAGTGAACCGGCTTCGTGGGTTTGCGATATTGGCTCTCGCCGCCTCCGCGGTGTTCGCGCAGACCACGCATATCGTGGGCACGACGATCGTAGGCGGCGATAACGCTCCGCTGCAGCGCGGCGAGATCACCATGCAGCCCACGGATGCGAACGGCAACCCGCTCAACGTGAATCTGGGATCGAGCGGCGGCCTGATGGTTCCACGCGCGGCCGTGTGCCTGGTCGCAAACGGGGCCATCACGACAGCGCTCAACGGAACGGCCTGCACGGTGCTCGACACGACGACGACCAATCCGCTGCACTTCTGCTACAAGACAACGATTCTAGATGCGGTGACCGGATGGGCCGCGCCGGTGATGCCGTGCGTGCAGCCCTCGGGATCGACGTGGAGCTTCGACACTTACGTGCCCCCCGCAGCGCCAACCGCGCTGATAGCCGAAGGGCCTGCGGGGCCTGCGGGGCCGACGGGGCCGACGGGCAGCAACGGCTCCGCGACGGTATCGGTCGGCACCACTACCACCGGCGCAGCAGGATCGAGCGCCGCGGTGGCGAACACGGGAAGCTCCACAGCGGCGGTTCTTAATTTCACGGTTCCACAGGGGCCAACGGGCGCGACCGGCGCCACGGGGCCGCAGGGACCGGCGGGCAGTTCATCGGGAGGTTCAATCACCGGGCTCGTCTCAGACGGGGCTAACGGCATCGCCGTGACCGGCAATGTGGGCTCGGCAAAGTCGAGCACTTCTCTCTCGCCGGTGTGCGACGTTCGCTCCGAGGGCGCGGTGATTAACGGGACCACGGACATCTACAGCGCGGTGCAGGCGTGCATCAGCAATGTGGATTCCGTCTACGGCGGAACGGGGATCGTGCGTCTACCTTGCGTGCGGGCTGGCAGCACGGGGCCGGGATGTTACCTGCAAAATTTTTCGCTGCTCACTGGACCATCGGCGGGAATGGTGAAGTTTGAATTGCAAGGGGGTCTCCAGGTTGGCTCGACCTTGGTCTTACCGGGCTGGGCGAGCTTATTTGGCGATGCCGGCGGAGCGCCGCAACAATTTCAAGACGACACCGTTCCGGCGACGATCTTTGGCCCGATGTGCACTGGAACGCTGGGCACGGCCATCACCGCCGCGAATACCGCGACCAACATCACACCGACTTTCAGCGGGACAGTCTACGGCGGCGGCCCATCGTGCGGTATTGCAAACTTGCCAGTCGGCGCGGCGTTCACGGGGGCTGCTCTCGCTTCCGTCTCAGCCACAGCGACCCGCGTCATCGATGCGCCTGTGGGGTTTAGCAAAGTCACTCTCTCGTTCTCCACTCCGCTGCGCATTCCTCCAGGCGAAAACATCTCCGTAACTGGATGCTCGGATTCGTCGGTGAATGTAAGCAACATCCCGGTCGCTTCTTCCGACTACACCGCCCAGACCGTCACCTTCTTTGTGACCACGACGACGAATACGACGGCTACCGGCTGCACGGCGACAGGGTTCAACGAGGACAAATTCGAATCAATCCGCATCCTGTGCTCGAACGGCGTGGGCGGAACCTTCAACGGCGTGAACTACAATTCATGCGGCTCGGGCCAGGTCACGGTCATGAGCAAGCACACGCACCTTTCGACCGACCAATGGGGAGAGGTTGCGGCTGGTCCTGCGTTCAACACCTATGGCTCTCAAACTTGGTCCGATCTCACCATCGAGCAGTGCGCGGGCGCGTGCTTCTGGGCTGAGGGCAGCACAAACCTGACGCTGAATAATATCTCTACGCAGGCATGGCCGTACCTCACCTCTGTCGCCACGGAACTTAGCTCAAACTACTTCTCGCACATCAGTGGCGGATATTTCCAAGAGAGTTTGAACGGCGCGGGCAGTTGCCCGAGCGGGGGTTGCTCACAGCCTAGTTACCCCTCTGCCCTGCTGTGCAATTCCGATGCCTCGGTGGGCGGCTACTATTCGCATTCAGTAGACGGCTGCGACCGCACGACCATCGACAAGACCTGGTTCTTCGGCAACATCAAAATCACCGGCGACGGTGTAAATCAGCTTGTCGGATTTCCGATCATCACGTACCCGGACTTTGAAGAGGTTTTCGGCAACGTCATCAGTGTCGATAACCGGAACGGAATCCAAACTCCGAACTGCCTGTCTCTGACGAACCTCAATACTCAAGATAATATCTCCCTCTTGAATCAACCTGAAATCGGCTACACGGACGGCGGCCTGCCTCCATCCGGCTGCGTGCAAACGTACATGGCCACCCTCTATGGGAACCCGGTCACGAACTCTTATTTCAACGGCAACCTGACCGACACGGAGACCCAGAGCGCAATCCGCGCCTTTCCGCCGAATGGGTCGGCATCAAGCGGCGTCTACAATGAGGGCAATTTGCTGGCGGGTGAGATTGAGAACGAGAGCGCGAGTTTTCCGCCTTCGATACTCCCTTACGGCTCCCTGCCCATGGCAAGCGATACCGTGGCTGCGTGGAGCGGCCTGTGCGCATCGGCGTCTTGCACGGCTACAGCGGCGGTTGGCCCAGATGGTCCAGCGGGGTCGATGGCCGCAGCCGAGATCGACACGAGCGTTACCGGCACAAACATTTCTATCGGCACATGGACGGGCGCAACCTACCCCGGCGATCACTTCATCATCGGTTCGTGGGTACGACCTGGATTGAATGAAGTGCACACGGCGGGATCGATAGGCGGCGTGATTGGCAACGGCAATTCGTTCTTCATCCAGTCGGACGACTCTAACGAATTCACGCCGACGCAGAACGTCGGATCGTTGACGAACACTTGCGCTCCCGGCGCCTTCGGCACTGGACTTTACAGCAATGGTTGGAGCCCGGAGGTCGCGATTTGCACTGTCTCTACCGGAAGCTCGACCTCACACAATATCCACTTCGAGCTTGCTGCGACGAACGGTGGCAGCGGGACGGCTGGCAACCAAACTGCAGAGCCATTCTGGGCATTCATCCCCGGCCCGAACAATCCGGCCTGCACAGCGGCGGGAACCTGCAACCTGACGGCGGATCAGATCGAAGAAGCGCGCCGGGATCAATACCACGGCTGCGTGCCGCCAGGCATGCCCGCGGGTTCCGTGGCGACCTGCGAAACGGTGAAAGTAAGCGGCCCTGCCACGGCGCCCAGCGGCTCGTGCTCCACCAATGGCATATGGGTTTTCTCGCAGGACGGACATGGAACCGTCTGCCTGAGTGGAACTTGGACGGCGAAGATTTGAGCGCCGTGAATGCGCTCGAAGTGAGGCATGCCGGATGAAGAACATCGCGTGGTTGGTTTTGGCGATTTGCTGCGCAGCCTTTGCGCAGACGGTGCCCGTCGCGGCGAGTCATCTGCAGGACGGGAATTCGGCGGCGAACGGCACCATCTATTGGACGCCGGTGCTCAGCAATGGCACGCCCACGACTTATCGCAACGGCAGCGGCGGCCTGGCGACTCCCACGCCAATCACCGCGCTGGTCACCGCCGGCGCTTTCAGTCTGCCCTCGATGCCGGACTCGGCTTATACCGCACCGCTGAATCTCTGTTGGCGCGTAGCGCTCGCGACAGCGAACGGCGTCAAAGTCTTGAGCAGCTGCGTGCAGCCCAGCGCGAGCAACTACTGGTACGCCTCCGGCGTCGATAACTTCGATAACTTCGTTCCCGGCGTCCCGGCGCTGCCGCCTATGGCGTATGGGCAGTCGATCAACGGCGTGGCGGGCGCGTGGATTCTAGGCAGCGGATTTACGTGTGACATAATCTCGCTCACCTGCACGGCAAGCGGCACCGGCGGCGGCTGGATGTGGATGGGCGCGTGGAGCAGCTCGACCGCGTATGTCGCTGGCGAGGCCGTGAGTTATAGCGGAGCGAGTTATCTGGCGCTGGCGTCGAGCACGAGCGTGACGCCGCCCAGCAGTTGGGCAGATTGGGGTCTGATTGCGCAGGCGGGCGCCACTGGGGCAGCGGGCGCCACCGGCGCCACGGGGCCAACGGGGGCCGCAGGAGCGCAGGGGCCGCAGGGCGCAACTGGCGCGACAGGAGCCACCGGCGCGGCGGGCGCAACCGGGGCGCAAGGCGCCGCCGGCGCCACGGGCGGCCAGGGCACAGCTGGAAGCAACGGCACGAACGGCAATACGATCTGGAATGGCGCGAGCGCGCCCGGCAGCGGCACCGGCGCGAATGGCGACTTCTATCTTCTCACCACTACGAACTGTCTCTATGGCCCCAAAGCGAGCGGCGCGTGGCCGGGGACCTGTACGTCGCTTGTCGGGCCCCAGGGCAGCGCCGGCGCCACGGGCGCAACCGGCCCGCAGGGGCCGGTTAGTCCCTCGGGCACACTTTCGCTGGCATCGTCTCGTTCACTGCTTTCGAGTGATTGTGGCTACATCATTAACCTCGCTGGCTATGTGTTGACACTGCCAGCGACCCAGCCCGCGAATCCTTGCGCGGTGATTGTTGCGGAAGATTCTGCAGGCGCGGGATCGATCGCGCTTGCCTCTGGCGCCACTTATAATTCCGGGGCTTCAGCTCCGAGTCTCGTTGCGTACCAGACGGTGCCAATCGCATCCACGACGAGCATCACCAGCGACTATACAGGCGGCACGCCGATCAAGGCAGGCAGCAATGTCGCAGTGACGGGCGGCCCCGCGAATATCTCAGTGGCAGCATCCGTATATACGCTGCCAACTGCGCAGTCCACGCGCACGGCCACGGTGACCGACGTGGCTCCAGTGACGGGGGATGATCTGTTGATCGTGATCCTCGATCCCGCGACGGCCGTCAAGCTGATCCGCTTCTCCTGCGGTCTCACCGGAACAACCTCAGTGACCACAAATTTGGTCTCTGGAGGCAACTCGCTCGTTGCGGATATGACGGCCACTGCTGGTGATGTAAATCAGGTAGTCGTCGCGACCTGGGTAAGTGGGTCGTGCGGTTCGCAAACCGCCTATTGCCCAATAGCAGCGCACACTCCGGTCACCTTGCATGTGGGCGCGATTTCAGGAACGCCAACGTCGCTGAGCTGCGCCGTAGATTACACGGTGAATTAGCGTGAAAAAACCGACTTCACTGTCGTTTCTTGCGGTGCTCCTCTGCGGGATAGCTGTGGGCCAAGAGGCTATTGTCGTCAAGCACAAAATGGCCCCCACCGTCGCCACGCCGACATTCTCTAGCGGGAGTTCCAGCCCGATCACCATTTCTGATACCGGCTCTGGATTGTCCGGCTTTGTGATGAGCTATTGCACGGATGGAACGAACACCTGCAGTCCCGGAACATCCTATTCAACTCCGGTCGCGGTGAGCGGATCTGGATACATCCGGGCGGGGGCAGCGGCCACGGGGTACTCGGCAAGCGCGGTGGCCAGTGAAGCGTACACGATCGCCAGCACCCCCACGCCTAACTTAGGAGCAGGAACCGCCTGCCAACACAGCGGCGGATCTGCATTGTCGTTTACCTACACTCCGGCGGCGCCGGGCGATGGCGCGGTGTTTGAGTTCGGCATTACGAGCACATCCATATCGCTCACGGGTGGGACTATCACCGACGATGCGAGCAGCGGGACTTCGACCTACGTGCTGGAGGCTGCGAAGGTTGGCGGTTCCCGCACCGGGCAGTTTTTTCATACCTTGGCCTTTGCGACCGGCATCCACCATCTGACCATCACCCCGAGCTCCGTGACGACAGCCTACACCGTCTGTCTAGTCGGTGAATGGTCCAACGTGAGCGCCTTTGCCAACTACACTGCCGCGACGTTCACGGGCGCAGCATACAGTGGGACTCAGTTAACTTGCACCTTGACGAATTCGACTGACTACCTGGCGCTAGGCGGCGTGGCCACGTCCGCGGCAACCGGATTCAGCGTCGCGCCCAATGGGAATTTGACAGGAGACGTTAACTACGGAAGCGCATTGACATGGGGGCAATACGTGCTCGATGCGCAGGCAACCGGCACGCTCACCTATGCCGGGGGTAGCGTGAATCTGATGTGTTTGGACGTGCAGTGATGAAGATTCTTCTCAAGCCGGTGCTTTGGTTTGCCGCGCTGTTCTTATTATTTTTGTGGCTTGTGCTCCTTAATCCCCCATCGGCTTTCAGTCAGGAGCCAGCCTACTGCTTTGCTGTGTATCCTGACTATCAGTACCAGAGCTCGGGCGGAGATGTAAACAAGCTAAAAGCGGTGCCCACATGGATAGCTGCGAACAAGGCCACCTATTGCCCCAATATGTTGTTCTCAGTTTCAACAGGAGACGACGTTGACACGTCCAATTCAACGCAGTGGGCTACTTATGTCGGCTCATCTTCCACAGGATTCTTCGACCCGATTCAATTGCTCGGCCTTCCGTTCGGATCGGACATTGGCAACCACGATTATGAAAGCGCTTCGCCAGCAAGCCGCGTGACAACGCAATTCACTTCCAATCTTCTGACCTCATCGAATGGCATCCAGAACGAAGCAACCTACGGTGGAGCTTGGGGCGGAGCAGTGCAAGACCCGGAAGTGAACTACTGGATGCAGATACCGAGCGGTTCATATACCATCGGCCTCCTATTTCTGGAGTTCTGCCCACGCACAGCAGCACTAGCTTGGGGCGCTGGAATAATCGCCGCCCATCCAGGATTCTCTGATTGGTGGGTATTCACGCATGAGGCTGTGACCGCAGCAGGTGCGCTCTCAACTACAGGTAGCTCAGGTACGAGTGGTTGTCAGGCCAACGCCGTAGACGGCGTAAACGATTCGACTATCGGGGGTGGAGACAAGATTTGGGCTGCGCTTCAAGGCTACCCGAACGTTCGCGGAATTTTCAACGGACATTTTGGTGGTGGTGTGGGAGATTACGCTGCGCACACGATTCTGACCGGAAGCAGCGGCAACAGTGTGCTTGGCGGGTATGTGAATCATCAGTACGACACGGCCGGAAGCGGAGGCGGCGCGCAGACTTGCCTTACCCTCTACAACATCACGCCGGGTTCAACCACGATGGGAGTGCAGGCGAATACTCCTTGTCCAAATTACAACGGGACCAGTTCGTTTGCGTGGCTGCCATCGGGAAACACGGCAGACGGGGCGAATAACTACGCTGTCACCCTCAGCTTGTCCAATCCCACATGCACTTCCAATACCACAACCAACTTGCAGGAAATGGTCTGCGATTGCAGCAGTGGATGCACAGATCTGGTCATCGCGCCGACCAGCACCACGACCCCCGGAAACACACTAAGTATGCGCATGACGAGCAACGTTCCTATCCCTATCGCTCCTACTGACTCGGCAGGAAATCCGTGGAAGCTGTGCGTGAATCCCTCGACCACTTACTACTACGGTTGCTATGCGGCCTCGAACGGCGCTCAGTATGCGTGGATAGATGTGGTGCTCTACGCAGGAGCAACGAGCAGCATTTCACTTGGGAACTTCACCTTTACAGGCACGGTGGTGTTCGATGAGATCGCCGCCGGAACCGCTAATCTGGTAGATAATCTGGGCAGCGCAAATGTGCTCAACACGAATGCGACCACCGGACTGACGGCCTCGGTTACTACCACCGGAACCAACGATCTGCTTCTTTGCGCCATCGCTTATCCTGCTACGCCGACGCTCGGTGGGTCGGTGACGACGGTCAACTATAACGATGCAGCGGCCCACTCGCTATTTGCCAGTGCGACTGAAGCATCGGCAGGAACCTACACTTGCGCTCCAACCTGGACTAGCACTACAGGCTCACCGGCAATCGCTTTGATGGCCCTGCAGGAGAACGCAACCGCGCCAACCCTGTTCCCTCCGTTGCTCTCGCCGGTGACGGGTCGCTATGGGCCTACGCAGACGGTCACTATGGGCTCGGCTGGGCGCACGTATCCACCTTCCCCCTCTCAGTCATATGGCCAGAATGTAACCAGTTACGCTCCCCAGGCTTCCGTCCATTACACGATCACAGCAGGCACCACGGGTACGACGCCAACCTGCTCATCGACGCTCTACAATCCAAGTTCTCAGCCGACCGTCGCCGTCACATCCACAGTGGAGGCTATTGCCTGTTCTGGGGGCATGACTTCTAGTGCCGTCTCTACCAGCGTCATCACCATCACCGGAGTTCTGACGCCCACGACCTACTACGTGCTGGCCAACGGCGGAACGCAGGCGCAGTGCACCGGCAAAGCCAACCTGGTCTATCCCGGCTCCGGCTCCGCACAAAACTGTGCTTGGGGTGATTTCCGTTGGGCCTACACGAACGGCACATCCGGGAACAATGCTTGGGTGATGCAGGGCGGCGATACGCTGATTGTCGATGCTGCAACGGACTGGCGTGTGGGCTTCAACTCTGGCGCGTCATCCTCGGACACAACCTACTGTAACGGCCTCGGAAACACTGCCTGCTATCCGCCTCCGCTCCCAACTGGGACATCTGCCCAGCCGACGCAACTTCTAGGCTCCAACTACGCGAGTTGCAATCAGTTTGTTACCAACTCCAACTACTTCGGGCCGTACTGCACAACGGGGATGAATTGCACCGGTAGCATGACCTCGAACGCCACGCAGATTCACGGCGGTTATGGCGTGAACCGGACGCTAAATTTAAACGGGTCAAGCTATGTGAATCTCCAGTGTCTTGAGATCACTTCACACAACGGAGTCTGCACGAAACAAGGCACTCCGGCGGTGCCTCGATCTTGCAACACCACGCCTCCGATAGACGATTATTCCTACAAGCTGATCACGACCGATCCGAACACGGCCAACGTTACCTTTCAGGATATGTGGATTCACAACGGGCAGACGCAGGGGCTTTACGGGCCGTTCGGCGCCGGAATTAACATGAGGGATGTGCTGATAGCATTCAATGTCGGTATGGGCTGGAACATGGATGACTCAGCCGATTTCTCTTACTCAATCCCCGATCCCATCGGCGCGACCCTGACGCAAAACTATGTGTGGTACTTCGCCAATGGGTGCAATGAAACCTACCCCACGGCAGCCGGCTTCCCGGCGCTCAGTTGTTATGACGACGGCGCGGGTGACGGGTTTGGCGACTCTTGGAGCGGCCAGAATACCGAATTGACCACGTTCTACTTAAATCACGGCGGCGCGGCCTACAACACTAAAGACGGGGATGTGGGGCCGCACACCCGCACGCTGAATATGACCAAGATCAATTCGCAGTTCTACGCCAACGGCGGACAACAACAGAAATTCGGGTCGCTTCCGAATGGAACTTTAACCATGGAGAACGACCAGATCAATGGCAACTGTAGACGGCTATCATCTGCGCCCCCAGGGTTCACCGGAACATGGAGTTCGGTGGGCTATTTCGGAGATCAGTGCCGCGCCGCTGGAGATAACATCGCTCCGTACGTGGCTTACGGTGAGAACTTCCTGATAGCGAATACTGACATCACCGGGTATGCGGCGACGGTCTTCGATTTCAACTGCTACCCCTATGGGGCCTGTGCCACCGCGACCGTGGCGATCAAAAATGTCATCTTCAATGGCTACTCGGAGTCAACCTACAACGGCGGTCAGTCGCCGGGAGCCTATGTCATCGGGGGCACGAATCCATCGATCACTATCACGCACACCTACAATGACTACTACAACATGAAGACGTGTCCGACGCTGGGCACGGGCGAGTTCTGCACGAATCCGGCGTTTACCAACCAGCCGGCATCGCCGATCACGGCAGAGAGCCAACTGGACAGCTACAATTTCAGCCTGACTTCGGGTAGTCCGGCGAAGTGGGCAGGAATCGCAATCAGCGGATTGACGACGGACTTCAACGGCTACACTTGGCACAGCCCGCCGTCGATGGGATCGCTGGAGGGCATTGGCGTGGCACTTAGCAGCTCATCTGCTCCTTATTTTTGGGGCGCGGCGGCGCAATGAATCTAGGAATAATCATGAAGGTTACGTGGGGGCTTCGACGCTGATTAGATCGGGGAGAGGGCGCGCGGGCTGGGCTGGGCAATTGTTACTAATTGGTAACTGGGCAATTGTTACTAATTGGTAACTGCTCGGCGGTTTCGGGCGATTGGCTATTAGGTGGCGCAAAAATGGGCCGTTCGTGAGTGGCGGAATTTTGAAATAGCCTGATTTGGCGCGTGGTTTGCGAGTTTTCCACATAGCGGCACCGAGGCTAATTTTGGGGAGTGTCATAATGTGGAATGGTTCATTTTGCGCCTCACCTGAAATCAACAACTTACGCCACGCTGGTGGTTAATTTTTAGCGACCACTCTAACGTAATTCCTGTATTCACAAATCGGGAAATGGCTGTGGAAAAGTGTGTTTCACCCGTGTCAATCCTACTGTTTCCCGCGACCGCCCGCGACCACCCACCACTCTAACGTAATTCCTGTATTTACAGAAAGCTTCTGGCTACTTGGCTGATGGACTGCGATTTGCCTTGGCTTTCCTGTGCACTCTTGTCTCGCGAATGATGCGGTCTATCTCACGAGAGGTGAGCCTGTCCGTCCCGTTGCGGCGCGATTCTTCACCTATGAGAGGCAGAATATCGGGCTCAGGCGCGGCCAGCTTTAAGTACGCTCGAATACTGCGCAACTCTCCCTCGGTTGCCTGCCGACGGTTCATTGGGGTCGCGGTCTTGCGCAAGGGTGCTTCTCCTTCGAATATGGTAAGGTGAGCCTTTCCGTCAATCTACACTATCCATGAGATGACCGAAAAGAATCCGTTAATCCCGCCCATTGCCCGCAAATGCCCCACCGAAACGCAAATGCACGGAGTGCTGCTGACCGACGACTACGCCTGGCTGCGCGACAAAGAGAATCCGGACGTGACGGCTTACCTCGAGGCGGAAAATGCTTACGCCGATGCGGTGATGGCGCCTCTCGCCGGGCTCCGCGAAGAGCTTTACCAGGAGATGCTGAGCCACGTGAAGCAGACCGACGTATCGGTTTCCTACCGCGACGGCGATTGGTGGTACTACTCGCGCACTGAGGAGGGGCTGCAGTACGGCATCTTTTGCCGCAAGCGGGGTGGGCCGGCCGGGCCGGATGCCGATGCGGCAGAGGAGGTGGTGCTGGATGGAAACGAGCTGGCGAGGGGCCTTGCGTTTTTCGCGATCGGCGACACCAGCATTACCGACGACGGACGCTGGCTGGCCTACTCGACCGATACCACGGGCTTTCGCCA
>Ga0187880_1002389_pt1 | contig 14667 bp, 17 predicted proteins | sample June2016WEW_19_4_FD_132998 | JGI IMG/M metagenome (GOLD analysis project Ga0187880, IMG submission 132998) | Peatland microbial communities from SPRUCE experiment site at the Marcell Experimental Forest, Minnesota, USA - June2016WEW_19_40 | ecosystem: Environmental > Terrestrial > Soil >...
CGTGACCACGTCCTGTATTCGGCCACCTGCGCTTAGGTAGCGCTTGAAGCGGGGAAATCCGGGACCCTGCCCCGACCGTTGACGGGGCCAATGGATATAGCCATTTGCATCTAGCAGGTCGAGCCTTTGCGTCGTGCTGAGCGCCTTAGCAGCCTCTTCTCCTACAATCGCGACGACGGCCTTGGAGCTAACTTTCCAGTGCAATCCTTTTGCGGTGACGTCATAACCACGCCACACGGCACCAGAGTCGCCGTGACGAACCCCTGGGCCGGTTAGGTTGTCATCGGCCCACATTTCTCCGTTCGAATCAAGGTTCTTGTATCGGGCTGAGTAATCGGTCGAATGAGGAACGATGACATCATTCCAAACATAGCTGGGACCATTAGAGTAGAAGAGGATCGTGTCATGGATGTCTCCCCAACGTTTTGCGGCCGAGTGTGAGCTTGTTCTTTTCCAAGTTATCTCGCTCCGGAAATTCTGCGGCCGGAATACTGCATCCATCAGCATCTTCAGGTAGTGACTCGCTGTGGGATCGCAATGGAGATAAATCGACCCTGTGACCTTGAGCACGCGCTTCAACTCGAGAAGGCGCGGCGCCATCATGGCCAGATAGGCCATCATGTCGCTGTTGCCGAGGAAGTTGCGAAACGCCTGCATCGCCTTCGAGACCCATCCGCCGCGCTCGACGACTTCCTGATAGGCGCGCTCGGCATCGAGGTTCCATTCCCACGTGTCCTCGAAGGCCGTGATCTGCGATGAGGAACGGGTGCCGTCCTTCTCGGCGAAGAGGACGTTGTAATCCTGGCGGCTGTTGAACGGCGGATCGAGATAGATGAGGTCCACCGACTCGTCGCGCACGTAACGGCGCAGCACGTCGAGATTGTCGCCATAGAATAGTTTGTTGTCGGCCATTGAAAGCCATTCTAGTCCACTACTTATGACACGACCCGTTATTCCCATTTCGGGAGTTGGCGCAAAATAGAAGCGCCAATTGCTACTTTCGTAACTTGACCGCATTGCCGACCAGACCCATACTTTGCTTGTAGGGCAGGATCCGCCGCGCCCGGCGCTCCTGCCCTTTTGTGTCTTTAAGTAGGGTTTGGTACGTCACCGTGACGACCGTCGAATTGCCAAACCGCGTTTCCCCAGGGCTCTCCCACCCTCCCTCAGCAGCCCGTAAGTCTTTGGGGCTCAAGATTTTGCCTGTAAACCCCCTGAATGCAATATTTTGCGAGGATTTTCGGTACTGTCCTGTTTTAGTGTTGCTGCTCCATCCGTCGTCAAAAACCAAAATTTGATTTGCGGCTCCCGCCGTACACACGGCACCGGGAAACTCGCCGTTTGTTTCCACTGAACCGTCACCGTCTCTAAGTCAGACTCGACTACCGTCAGCGGAGGGCTACCGCTGTTTAGCCGAACAATTTCCCCTAAACGAAATACACGGTTTATCATGCTTACTTCTCTCCAAGGGAGCACACCATGACTCAATTCCGCATCGGCGATTTAGTTCGCCTAAAATCTGGCGGCCCAACGATGACTGTTATTCACGTTGGCGTCCCTATCAACGAGAGCAGAATTAAGATCACCTGCCAGTGGTTCGTCGGAACCAATCTCACCACTGAGGAGTTCCCGCCCGAAGCTCTTGACCGCGCTCCTGCCAAAGATTAGAGCGCAAGAAAATGTAAACATCAATATCCACCGCGTTACTGCTTTTCCTTGCGCATCTTCTCGACCCTAGCTCGCGCTATTGCTTCTCGCCATTCCTCATAACCTACTCGCCGTATTCCGCCATCTTCGCCACCGCTTGAGGCAACAACCGCTTGCGTGGTTTCCGCCGCTGCCGGTTTCGGGCTTTCAACCGTCGTTGGTACGCTCTTGCTGCCGCCACCAAGCCCAAACTCCAGGTATCGCTTCGGGTAGTACAAAGCTGCAGGTATGCCCCAAAAACAAAGGCTTATTACAATCGCTCCCAATCGCTCGCCACCCTGAACCACTAACTCATAAGCGCCTCCCAACAACGACAACCCCGCCACCACATACACCAGCACAAACCCATATCGGCGTTTATGCCGCAGGCCAGTAAACAAAAAGATCAGCAACACTAGGGTCGGAATCGAGGCTAGCAATGACCGCTGCAAAATAAACTGCACAAGGCCAAGAACTAAAGACGCCCACGCCTGAAACTTTCCCCAACGATAACCTCTTTCGGATTGTTGGATCATTGCCCGCGACCCTCCAATGCCGAAAGATTACCGCCTATTGCCGCCCAGAGCTAGACCTTCCTTGCTTGCCTTTCTTTCGGGCCTTGACCGCCCTCGCAGTCCTCTCAATGTTAAGCGGGTCTCTTACAAACTGACGGCCAGCCTCGATAATGCGTTTCGCTGTTGGGCTGTTCGCCGCTTCTTGCAGACGGTCTGTTAGTGCTCCCTCTTTCTCAGCCATTGGCTTGCCTCTTTCTGTCTAATTCTTGGACTCCGCGCCAGCACTCGGCCATGACTCACCCGCATTGCGGCGAGTCTGGAATACCTGAATAGATAGCTTCAACTGCCTAATTCGCTCCTTCGCGTGATTGATGGCCGCGTCCCAGCCGTTCAACTTTTTTTTGCTAACTACCACTTTTCGGCCTTGCGTTTTGTTAGACACTGCCTTACACTCCTGTCTGACCATGGAAATAGACTTCAAACGGATGCTTTACGAGAAGTTCAATGAGCTTGGCGAAAAGATACAAGCCAGGGAAGCACTTGACTTGGAAATCGCCAAACTCCACCAGTTTGTTCGCGCCACTCTGCGAATGCTCCCCGAAAAAGAGCAGGATGAATTTGAGCAGAGGATTGACGACTTGGATATTCGCTCGGTCGGTCTGACAGACGCGATCAAACGCACTCTGCAAGCGGCTCCTGAAGATGCTTGGATTAGTGGCCCCGCACTGCGTCAACGACTCATTGAGGCAGGATTCGACTTTAGCCAGTACACCTCTAATCCTCTCGCCTCGATCTACTCCGTCGCCAAGCGGTTCAAGCCTACGGAAGTTAAATCCGACATGATCGAAGGCGTTCGTTCGTTCCGATGGGTCGGGCCGAGAAAAGCTACAGTCGCACGGTTTAAGAGCCGTTTTAGAAGCCGTTTCACAGGAGAGGAAATACCGCCTCCGCCTAAGCGACTTAAGAAGGAATGATTTTGGAGTGAAATACGAAACGCCCCGCGTTCCGAGCGCAGAGCGTTTCAGAAAGGACAAACAGAAATGCGGCGTATCAGATTCAAACTCGTTAGCCGCTGGTTTTCTCTCGATCTGAGCATCGAGCCACCATAACCAGTAACCCGTAATACTCAGCGCCCCGCTTCCCGCGTCAACGGGTTGCGGGGCTAATCCAAAGCGCGGAGTTAGCCACGCCTCAGACCATGAGCTTCTATTTTGGGCAATAATATAGTTGGCAAAGTAGGATGCGGGCCGGTAGGATGATTCTGCCGTGACAGGCCGAGCAATCACGCAGTCTTTGTCATCTGCTTCTTCCGTGCCCGCGTCCGCTTCCAGTTCGCCTCTCGCTTCTGTAACTCTTTTTTCGAGACGCTGAAGACCTTGCGGACAGCATTGTCGAACTTCTCAGCCTCCGTATTGCCGGGCACGTTCGGTGCTGGTAGCGGTTTCATTCGCCACTTATGATACGCGGGTCGCAATCGATTGCAAGGACGAAACGCACTGACTATCTCAGGTGATGGAGGTCACAGACGGGCGTCGGGCTTGGGTTCTATAAGGAGCTACCATGAGAAAAGCCCGGAAAGTTTTGGCGTTACTTCTGATAACCCCGTTGAGCCTTGCCGCAGCATTTATTGCGGTTGGAAGTCTGGAAGCCCAGAGCAAGCCAAGCGTGCCCGTTGCCGAGCCGCAGTACATGAACAGTTTTTACGCGGTAGATGCCAACGGCAAGCTAATCGAGCTGGAGCGCCAGACCGTCACATTCCGGACTAAAGCGAAGGTATTTCCGGGTTACGCCTCCGTGAAGATGACCACCGAGTTCAAGCCGGGCCACTCGTCAGTGCGAATCACTGCCGCCGGGCAGTTCATTGTACGGGGACGTGCTCCTATCGACCCGGTGTCGCGGTTTGAACTGCGGGCGTTGAAGGCGTCAAAAGATCACCGCGACTTCGTGATGACGCAAGGCCACGGCTCCGTTTTCGGCGCTTCGGCAACATCAAATCCAGAAGAGGGAGCCGTAGGGATTCGCTTCGAGGAATATGGCGCTGACTCGTATCGCATCACACCGGACCGACCGCTTGCCCCTGGAGAGTACGCCTTAGCGATGCGCGGATTCGCTTCCGAACTGTACTGTTTTGGGGTAGATCGCTAAACCCAAAGGGTTGGTTTGCGCGAACTCTTCGGCGTGCTATTCTCCGGCAAGGAGCACTATATGACCGAAGAAGCACGGCGAGAAGAGAAGAAGAATCTTCTGCTTGAGTGGACAGAGACCGCGCAGGAATTAGATTGTCAAAAGGCCGTAGCCGCTAGGATGGCCGACTTACTGTCTCATGTAGCGAGTAAGCTGCGGTCGGAACCGGAAAAGCTGATATTTTCTGGGGACTCAACTCCGTTGCAATACATGCAACGAGAACTCATTGTGGAAGCTGCGGGTCTTGACGTTCTGGCGATCTGTGGAGTGCGTGACGCCATCAGAAAGTTGCTTGATCGACAGCGCGATCTCAGGCCCCGGATGGCGGCCTTCAATCTCCCGCAGAGTTAGAAGGAACGCTTTTCACTCTTTATCTCGCGGCTCTGGCCTGACGAAAAGCGGAGGATACTGCGCTGGTACGACAAACGGCTCCAGTAGGGCGCGAGCGAAAGCCAGCTCCATATTCTTGCCATCGAAGTGCTCTCCTACGTGTGGCCGTTCGCATAAACTCCTGAGCGATGCTCGGGTCGGGCGCTTTTCTTGCCCTGACAATCGCTTACATTGCTGTATCCATTCCCAGGCGAGTAAATCGGCAGCATCAAGCGCCGCGAGTTTGTTTTTCTTAATGAAACCGTGGGAGACGTATCTGTAGCGTTCATCCAGCGCAGAATTGTCGGGGATGGAATTCAGAAATTTATTTGCGTCTGCCTGATTGCTGCTACCGCTCTCAAAGAAATAGATGGTCTCCTCCGGCGGCATTTGCTGCTCTTCCATCCACCTTGCTGAGTAACCCAGGCAGAGAGTGGCGCACAATCCGAATGGCCTGCCAACGCTGCGGATGTCATCGCCGTGCATCGCTATACACTTGTCATAGGCGGCACGTTCGACGGACACCACGACACCAAGGGTCATGTGCTGCTTGATAGCAGCAATCAAGCCGCGCGCCAGTTCATCCCGTTGTGGCTCGTCTAGGTCTTCAAAGTCCTTGTGTCCATGAACCAGGTTAACCATGCGAAAGCGCCGCCCATTCAATAGACGACGCCACTCACTGCGGAAGTCTGAGAGAACATCGTCGCGGAAAAAGTAGCCAGCGACGCAGGTAATGGAGGCATTGCCCGTACCGCCATCATCGAAACCTGCCTGCATAGAGAGCACCAATCCGCCGTGAGGCAAGAGTTCATCAATCGAAGCCCGAATCGCTTCGCACGGTTGACTTTGGGCACACCGCAGCATTACGCTCCCATCTAGGAGACGCAGCGACAGATGATGTGCGTTGGCGAGTCATCCTAAGCAATCCGCCAAGAAAACCGAAGGTGACCCCGCACGAGTTTTGTGGAAGCGGAAGTTCTTAAACGGACTTCCGCTTCCCGCGTTTCAAACGCAAAGGGCTAGCAGACCGCCGTTTCTCCCACCTTGCCGGTCAACTCGTCGAAGGTGAGACGCTTGCCGACAATACCTTTCACCGCAGCGCTGAACCGTTCGCCGTCTGTCAGCTTGCGATTGTTATAGCGATACGCTTGCTCGTCGAGATAGCGGAATAGATGAAACGGCTCGACACTGACATAGGTTCCGTTGATGCCGCGCTTCAAGAGGCTCCAGAAGTTTTCCAGTCCGTTAGTGTGAACCAGGCCGTCAACGTACTGGACGGCATGGTCCACGACCTGATGCGCGTAGTCGCCAGCAAGTCCGTCGTATGAAAGCAGCGCATCGGTATAGAGGGCCGAGCCAGCTTCGACGTGCTTCTTGACTTCTGCTTGCAACGCAGTCTTTTTGCGGTTCGGGATCACGGTAGCGCGAACCTTTCCGCCACGCTCCAAGATGCCCATGACGGCGGTTTTATCCTTGCCGCCAGTTCCGGTGATGCGGCGCTGGCGCTTGCTGACGTGCATGTTGCGGGCCTTGCCGCCGATGAAAGTTTCGTCAGCTTCCACATGGCCGGTCAATTTCTCAAACGAACCGGACATCAACGCTAGGCGAATCCGATGATCTAAGAACCATGCTGTTTTTTGAGTGATGCCGAGCGCGCGGTGAATCTCGTAACTGCTGATGCCGTTCTTGCAATTCACGATCTGCCACATGGCAGTCATCCACTTGTCTAGGCCGATGGGGGAGTCCTCCATGATGGTTCCGGTCTTGAGCGTGAACTGCGGAGCGTCATGCTTTTCGCGGCAGTGCCAGCGATTGTATTTTTCAAGGAATAGGACGTTCTTGCTTCCGCATCGCGGACAGGTCACGCCATCGGGCCAGCGACGAGCTACCAAATATGCGCGACAATTAGCCGGGGCGGCGAAGTAGAGAATCGCTTCTTGCAGAGTTTTCGGTTCGCTTGCCATGATTCAAGAATAGGCCGAATCCTCTGTTTTGTCAACTACATTATTGCCCTATTTTGGCTGGTTTCTCCGCTTAACGCAAGTGGAGAAATCACATGACCTGCAAACGCTGTAATCACACGGTCCGCAAGTCCGGGCACTACGGAAAGCGCCACATTCAGCGGTATCGCTGTACGACCTGCAAAATTACGTTTTCCCAATACGAACCCAAACTCGGAACCCACTACACCCCGCCTGAAACCGCCGCAAAAGTTCTTACCCTGATGCTGGAAGGAATGAGCGTTCGGGCAATTGAGCGGTTCACCGAAATGCACCGCGACACGATTCTGTCTCTGATGAACACGGCAGCGAATAAAGCCCGCCGAGTGCTGGACTCCAGAGTGCAACACATCAGCCCCAGGTACGTGCAAGTAGATGAAATGTGGGGCTACGTCCACACGCGGGAGCCTCATCTGCATAAGGGGGATTCCCCCGATTGGGGTAGTACGATGATTTGGCTGGCGCTCGACAGCGAAAGCAAACTCATCATCACGCACCACATTGGCCGACGTACCGGCATCAATGCCCATGCGTTTGCGTCCGATCTCCGCGCCCGTACCGATGGCCGCTATCAAGTCACAAGCGATCAGTACAACGCCTACGTGGGCGCGATGCGAGAGCACTTTGGGCAGAACGTCGATTTCGCGCAGCTTCGGAAAATCTATTCCAGCGGTACTGGCGATGGGTGGTACGGCAGCGGCGATGTTGTGGCGGCAATCCCACACATCAAAATCGGCAGACCGGATTTCAGCCGCATTTCTACCTCTCACGTCGAAAGAACCAACCTCAACGTGAGAATGCACCTTCGCCGCTTCACTAGACTGACGAACGCTTACAGTAAGACGCTGGCCAACATGCAAGATGCCGTTTCGCTTTACGTCGCGTTCTATAATTTCTGTCGTGTTCATGGCAGCCTCAACAAGCAAACTCCTGCAATGCGGGCGGGATTGGCTGACCACGTTTGGAGTCTGGAGGAACTTCTGACGGCAGCATAGGAACGCCCAAGGCGAGTGCCATATCAACGGGCGAAAGAATATCCTTGTACCGCTGAACAAAATCACGCTGCTGCCGCAGCGAAAGGACGGGATTACATGCTACCGAACATTCCCAAACCATGCATTTACAAAGTCGAAGAGGAAGAATGGATGGAAACACTACATCAAATCCTTGCAGAAGCCGGCCCAAAAACGCTTTGGGTGACCCTACAGAGCACAGTCCTCTTGATCCGCTCCAGACCGTTTGAACTCCGACTCGATGAACAAACGCTACGTCTTCTTGAACCCCGACAATCACCCGAGCAGCTTGAGGGCCAACGAACCGTATGCGTAATTGCCCTGCCAGCGCATCAAAGTGGTCACTATCGAAAAATAGCGACACCAGACGGCCATATATGCCTTTGGGCGAATTTTCGTTTGTATCGGGAGGGCGATCCCGAACGAGAAAAGTTTGCCGTTGTCGCCATTGCGACCAGCGCGGAGGCGTTAAACCTCGCAGGCTCCGAAGCTCCTTTGCCGTCAGTGATCCAGTAAATAATTCTCTAGCCACTCACGCGCCCAGCGCGTAAGCCAAACCAACGCTCAGGACTCAGCACTAAACCGCTACTGTTTTTGGAACAACACGGTTTCATGACAGTACCGGATTTTCTTGCGGCGGCCCTTTGTTTTCAAGATCTTGCGGGCAAGAGGGGGAGGGGGAAGGCAGTTTCAAGTTTCGAGTTTCGAGTTTCAAGTAAAGCTGTATAGGAGAGACAAGTCATGCGTACTTGTAAACACGTAAAAGCGAATGGCGAATTTTGCGGATCACCGGCGCTGCGCGGCCGCGAGTATTGTTACTTCCACCTGACCGTTCTCGGACGACGTCTGCGAACGCAAAAACACATCATGAAAGGCGAAAATCACTACCTGCAACTGCCGACCCTGGAAGACGGCAACTCCATCCAGATGGCGCTGATGCAAGTGATGGAGGCGCTGCTGCGCGACCAGATCGACACCAAGGTTGCGGGACTGTTGCTGTATGGGCTGCAGATTGCCAGCTCGAACCTGCAACAGGGCGCCAATTTTGCGCAGGGCCAGAGCGCCACCGTGGCAGGAAGCTACGACAACTTCGAGCAGGATTACGATCTGGCTGATACGGATTGCGGGCTGAAGGTCACTGAGGAGGAAGAAGAGCCCGAGGCGAAAGCGGCGAACGAAATCGACCGGGCTGGCGCGGTCCCGGCAGCGCCGGAGCCGCAGCGCATCCAAAAAGATGCCGGCAGGCAGGGCTTTCTCGTGCGATTGCGTCCGCAAAACGATGAGACACAACTGGCGGAGAAGACGAAGGAGGTCGCGTGCAACAGTTGTCAGTTGCCAGTAGTCAGTTGTCAGCAAGAACAACCGCAGATCCTTCGACTCCCCCTCACGACGTTCGGGGTCGCTCAGGATGACAAGAACCAGTTGTCAGTAGTCAGTAGCCAGTAGCCAGTAGTCAGTGGTCGGTTGTCAGTTGGGGAGAATGCAAGGAACGGAGATGACAGAGCTGATGAGACGAGAACCGCAGGTCCCTCCGCTCGGCCGGGATAACAAGAACCAGTTGTCAGTTGGGAGGAAGGGCAACCGCAGATCCTTCGACTCCCCCTCACGACGTTCAGGGTCGCTCAGGATGACAAGAGCCAGTTGTCAGTTGCCAGTAGTCAGTTGTCAGCAAGAACAACCGCAGATCCTTCGACTCCCCCTCACGACGTTCGGGGTCGCTCAGGATGACAAGAACCAGTTGTCAGTAGCCAGTAGTCAGTTGTCAGTTGGGAGGAAAGAACAACCGCAGATCCTTCGACTCGTCGCTCCGCTCCTCGCTCAGGATGACAACTCTAAAAAGTATGGGCGGGACTTACCGCACCGACGCTTTCCCTGCTGCCGACACCGGCACCTGCTCCACGATTTCGATGCCGAAGCCTTCCAGGCCGGCGACCTTGCGGGGATGATTGGTGAGCAGGCGAATGCGTTTGAGGTTCAGGTCCGACAGGATTTGCGCGCCGATGCCGATCTCGCGCTGGATGCGCCGCTGGCTCTCGGGCAGCGTGGCCAGTTGCTGCTCGTGGTGGAACTGGATGGTCATGCGGTCGCCCAGCCGCTCCACCGAATAGCCCTTGGAGGTCGAGTGCAGGTAGATCAGCGCCCCGCGGCCTTCTGCGGCGATGCGGCGCATGGCGGCGTCAATGACATCGCGGCATCCGCACCACTTCGCGCCGAAGACATCGCCCACCAGGCAGTGCGAATGCATACGCACCAGCACCGGCTCGTCGCCCGCATTCTCCACATCGCCCTTGACCATGGCGATGTGCGAGTCGCCGGTGATCTCCGACTCGTAGGCGATCATGCGAAACTCGCCGTACGCGGTGGGCACAATCGCCTCGGCCAGCCGCCGCACGTAGCGTTCGTGCGCCATGCGGTAGCGGATCAGCTCGGCGACGGTGAGCATCTTCATGTCGTGGTGGCGGCAGAATTCCGTCAGCTCGGGAACGCGGGCCATGGTGCCGTCGTCGCTCATGATCTCGCAAATCACGCCAGCCGGAACCAGTCCCGCGAGGCGAGCCAGATCGACCGAGGCTTCCGTCTGTCCGGCGCGCACCAGCACGCCGCCTTTGCGGGCGCGAAGCGGGAAGATGTGTCCGGGACGCGCCAGATCGTTGGGCCGGGTTGCGGGATCGATCGCCACGCGGATGGTTTGCGAGCGGTCGTAGGCCGAGATGCCGGTAGTGACGCCGTCTTTGGCGTCGATGGACTCGGTAAACGCGGTGCCGAAGTTGGAGGTGTTCTCGGCGGACATCTGGCCGAGGCGAAGGTAGTCGAGGCGCTCCTCGGTCATGGCCAGGCAGACCAGACCGCGGCCATATTTGGCCATGAAGTTGATGGCGTCCGGAGTGATCTTCTCGGCGGCCATGGTGAGGTCGCCTTCGTTTTCGCGATCTTCGTCGTCGATGACCACAATCATGCGGCCGGCACGGATTTCCTCCAGCGCGGTCTCGACATCGCAAAATGGGGAGTGAGTGGGCACAGTGGTTTGATTCAGATTTTAGCAGGGAAGCGGGAGGAGCCGCTGTTCGCCAGAGCATCAGATCAAGCGATACCCAAGAGAAAGAGGGCCGCACACGGCGGCCCTTACGGAAATCGGATGACCGACTTACAGGGTGGACTCGATTTCGAATCCCCAGGCCTCCAGAAGAGGCTCGGGGATGTACTTGGAATTCTTATTCTTGCGCGCCCATTCCCGCAGACGGGTGGAACGAATGTACTGGTCAGGTTGGAGCTTGAACTCTTTCACCACCTGCTCGAATTCAGTGATCGTGGGAACAACCGGCCCGATCGGTTCCGGCTTGCCCCAATTAGGATTGCCACGACGTTTTGCCATATCTGCGCTCTTTCCGCTTTCGAGATTTATTATGAGGATGACGTAATGGCCCCAAACGATGCCTACGCAGCCCACCAGTTATCTGATTGGATTCGCGCCACTTCTGCAACGATTCAAGAGGCGCGTTTGTCCCGTGGGGGGACACGAGGGCAAGGTCCCAACAAAAGGCCTAGAGACTGCCCACTATACCTCGCTTTTTCCCTTAGATCAAAGGAAAATGAAAATTCGGTGCAGCTGGTGTGGAAAACCCACAACAGCAGCCACAATCCTCGCTTATCCCTCGTGGAATGAGACGGTTGGGGACGAGAAACGTGAGCAGAAAGGGGAAAGTCCTACGACCCGGGCCGACGACTCAGGCGCGTAGATCATTGCACGGTAAGAGTGGTGGTTCCGATGCCGCTTTGCGGACTCACTGAACGGTCAGCGTTATAGCGTTACTGGTGACCGTGCCGATGGAGCCAGTGGACGTCGCAGTGATGACCGTAGTTCCTACCGCTACGCTCGTGGCCACCCCACTGCCGCTGCTGAGATTGGTGCTGATCGTAGCCACGTTCTTGTTGGACGAACTCCAAGTCACGGCGTTTGTAATATCCTGGTTAGCCGATCCATTAGCGTAGGCGTAGAACTGCAGGGTCGACGGTATCCCGGACATCGAAGCGGTCGATTGGGGGAGAGTACTCCCCTCCGTCGTAGTAATTGATATGGTTGTCAAGTTCTGGACCGTGACGGTGACGCTGCCTGTCCCGCTGACGCCTTGTGCAGTGGCAGTTATGGTTGCGGTGCCCAGGGAGACTCCTGTGACCAGTCCGCCGTTCGAGATCGTGGCTATGGTGTCATCCGAACTTGACCAACCGACCGTGGATCCCGAAAGCGGCTGTCTGCTTCCGTCGGAGTAGGTGCCCGTGGCGGTGAGCTGCTGCGTACCGTTGACGGCGATCGTAGTCGAAGCGGGGGTGATATAAATTGAACTTATTGAAGGATTTATGAAGAAACCCGTGCAGCCCGCGCACATCAGGCATAGGAGAATGGCGATGCCTGTCGCTAGTACTAAGCGCCGCCTAAGACCCAGCAGCCGAAGAACACTGCCATGACAAGACAAATGGAGCTTCTGGTTGCGTCTGCGCCGGACTATATCATTCATCTCCACTCATCTCCACTCCCGAGATTAACCCCAGTTTGATCACTGAGTTGTCAAGGACGGGTCAATTTGAGCACGTTTCAAATTTGCTTGGCACTTCCAATTCCGTATCTTACTACGGCGCGAAACTGTCTGCAGCGATGCTTCTGTCAGTGGTCGCTGGGCAACTGCACCGCGAACGATCTGGTCTCCGGCAGACGAAGGATGTGGGGCGTGATGACCACCAGCAGGTCATCCCCCGTGTCGTTGTTAGTATGACTCGAAGCGGCGTAGGTCAGGCCCGGGACTGCTGCGAAGAAGGGCATTCCGCTTATGCTGCGGCTGTCGGCTGCGGAGATGAGGCCAGTGATCACGCTGGACTCGCCGTTCTTGAGCGTGATGCTGCCGCTGTACTCGCGGTTGTTGATGATGGGGATTCCGTTGTTGGTCTGCGAGCCCAGGGAGCGGATGTTCATCTCCAATTTCAAAGTGACGTCCCGGTCGGCGTGAATGATGGGGGTAGCCTTCAGATTGAGCCCCAGGTCTTCAAAATTGAAGGACGGGAAAGGCGCAATGTAGCTTTGATTGCCGAGGACTTGCGAGATGGCCGAGGAGTTGTAAATGGGAGCGAAGGTTGCATTCACGATGGGATAGCGTTCTCCCACCTTGAACACGGCAGCGTTGTTTTGCGAGGCGCGCAGGGTGACGTGCTCCAGGGAACGGACGTCCGACTGATTGAGATTAAAATTGATGGTCGTGCCGCTGGCCCCGGTAAGGCCAAAAAAGGTAGCGCCACCGCCGAAGGTGGCAAACGGTGTTGACAGAATGGAGCTGGCTTGACTGGACAGTTGTGCCAGCAACGCCTGGATGGCCTGCGAATTGGCCTGGTTGATGCCGCCGGAAGAGATCAATTGGTTGATGAGATTCTGCGAGTTTTGTCCCAGACCCGCGATGAGCGCCGGACTGATATTAAACAGGTTGAACTGCGCCGGATAAGTGGTTCCGAGCTGTCTCAGGAAGTTGGAGCTGATCTCATAGACCCGCATGTCCAGCAGGACTTCGGGACGAGCGCCGGTCAGGCTTTCCAGCAACTGGCCCGCCGCTTCCAACACCGGCTCTTCCGCCCGCACTGAGATGGTGGACTGCGCTTTGTCCTGCGCGATGTAGCGCAGATTGAGAAGCACGCGGAGTGAATTCGTCATCTCCGTCAACTCCTGGTCGGTCGCCAGATCGGGCAGGTAGAAAGTGCGCAAGGACATGCGCGTATAGTTGCGCCGGTTCTCGACGGTATCGGCCGCAAATAGAATTTGCTTGGCCGACAGCGGTATCCAGAATGTCTTGGTGACGCGGGTCGCCGTTTCCATGGCGGTGGCGAAGTTCACGTCTTCAATGTCAAACCGGACCCGCTTCGACGGCACCGAGTCATCGAACTGGGCGGTTATCCCGTAGGCCTGCGCGACCTGAGTGAGCAGGCCCTTACCATCGTCCTTCAAATGGAAGTCCTGGTGCTTGGCCGTGGGCTGCATTTCGATGGGAGTGGACTGTTCCACCACGCGCATACTTCGGCTCACCGCCGGTTCTTCGTCCAGCGGTATCGAGTCGCGCAACCGCTGCAGCGCATAATCGTTGCTGGGATCGACTTCCAGAGCGCGCCGGAAGTCGGCCATGGCAACGATCTCGTCGTGGTCGAGCATGGCTTGGTTGCCCTGCTTCAGAAATTGCATCACCAGTTGCTGGCGCGTGAACTCACGGGCGGTAAGGAACTCGACATTGTGGGGCGCGAGCTTTGCCGCAAGCTCAAACTTCTCCAAGGCGGCATCCATCTGGCCGGCCGACTTCAGCTTCACACCCGCTTTGAATTGGCGCTTGGCTTTGGCGACATCTTTGGGATCGTCAGGCGGAACCGTCGGCGTGCCGGGCTGCGCCGGGGCAGTCTGGCCTGCCACACTCGGCTGCGCAGCCGGCGCTTGCGCGGGCGGATTGCCGTCAGAAGCTGGCTGGCTCGCTGGGTTGGAGTTGCCCGACTGGGCCGATTGCGTCGTGCTGGCTGCTGTGGTTGGGCCGTTCGGCGGAGCAGCAGCCGTGGCGGGCGCAGCCGTCTGCTGCCCAGACAGCGTGCTCGTCATCGCGAGCGCAAGTAGCATCCCGGCCAAAACGCGCATCAGTGTTGAGATTGTATGCCAGTGGATTGCTGCTTGTCGCGTCAGGCAGCCAGGTGAGCAGCCCAGTACGAGATCGCATACCAAGCGCCCTGTGCTAAACTTCACTCACATCGAGGGTTGAGGATGAATACGGTTCTACGCAAGCTGATGTTCGTGGATTTGATCAAGGGACTCAGAGTCACGTTCCGCAATCAGGACCCAAAGGAAAATATCACCGAGCAGTATCCGCTGCAGCGGCCTGAAGTCGC
>Ga0187880_1002398_pt1 | contig 14628 bp, 16 predicted proteins | sample June2016WEW_19_4_FD_132998 | JGI IMG/M metagenome (GOLD analysis project Ga0187880, IMG submission 132998) | Peatland microbial communities from SPRUCE experiment site at the Marcell Experimental Forest, Minnesota, USA - June2016WEW_19_40 | ecosystem: Environmental > Terrestrial > Soil >...
GGCAGCCGGGCACCATGGCTGAGCCCCTCATCGAGGTCGATGGCCTCTCGGTGACGTTCCGCTCCGAGCACGGTCACGCCCTCCGGGCCGTCGACGACGTCACGCTCCAGATCGCCGAAGGCGAGGTTCTCGGCCTCGTCGGTGAGTCCGGGTGCGGCAAGACGACAATCGCGAAATGCATTGCCGGGCGAGTCGCCCCGGGCGCCGGGGCCGTGCGTTTCGACGGTCGCGAGCTCGCGGTGAGGCGGACCACCGAGGACCGCAGGGCCATTCAAATGGTGTTCCAGGACCCGTACTCGTCGCTGAACCCGCGCATGACCGTCCGTCACGTGCTGAGCGAGCTGCTAAAGGTGCACCGGCTGGTCCCGCGGGCTGACATCGAGGCACGCTTGAGGGAGCTCATGGGGCTCGTCGGCCTCCCCACGGGGGCGCTGGACGGCCTTCCTAGCCAGTTCTCCGGAGGTCAACGGCAACGGATAGCCATCGCCCGGGCGCTCACCGTCGAACCACGCGTCATCATCGCCGACGAGCCCGTCTCAGCGCTGGACGTCTCGGTCCAGGCCACGATCCTCCGACTCTTCGAAGACCTGCGCAGCCGCCTCGGCCTGACCGTCGTGTTCATCTCGCACAACCTGGCAGTCGTGCGGCACCTGAGCGATCGCGTGGCGGTCATGTACCTGGGGCGGATCGTGGAGCAAGGCGATCGCGAAGCGGTCTTCAGTGATCCGCGCCATCCCTACACCCGCGCGCTCTTGGCGGCGGCTCCGCGCCTCCACCAGGTCGCGCTCGTCCGGTCGGTGGTCAAAGGCGAGCCCCCGAGCCCGATTGACGTCCCGGCCGGGTGCTCGTTCCACCCCCGTTGCCCGCGCGCCGAAGAGACGTGCACGCGCCGCCGGCCGGCTCTCGAACCGGTCGGCGGCTGCCCCGCGCACCTGGCGGCATGCCATTTCCGCGACGAGACCTCCTCCGGGCAGGCAACGTGACCAACCCTTTGCTGGACCCTGTGGCGATCACGCCCGCCCGCTTCGAACAGCTCGGGCGTTCGGTCGCCACGCTGCTCGAGACCGGGCTCGACGTCGTGCTTCCCCAAGCCGAGGCGGTGCTCCCCCTCGAGGCGGCCGCGCGCGGCATCGGCCGCGCCGGTGTCGCCGCGCTCAACCTCGAGACCAGCCCGTACGGCACGACTATCGGGCGCTGGCTCCGCCAGGCCGGCGCGACGGTGCTTGGGATAGCGCCCCAGCCGCGCCGGGCAGTCGAGCCGGAGGCGGTCGAGCGCGCGCTGCGGGCCAACCCCGAGATCTCCATCGTCAGCTTCGTCCACGTCGAAGCGGCGAGCGGAATGCGCAACGACGCTCCGGCCATCGTCTCGCTCGCCCGTGAGCACGGAGCGCTCGTCCTGATCGACGTCGTGGCCTCGACCGGGGCACACGACGTGCGCCTCGACGACTGGGGCGTGGACGTCGCCGTGATCGGGCCCCAGAAGGCCCTCGCAGGACCGGCTGGCATTTCGATCGCGGCGGTGAGCGGCCGCGCCTGGCGTGCGATGTCGGACAACCCCGCCGCGCCGCGAGGCTCTGTGCTCTCCCTGCTCGACTGGAAGGAGCACTGGGTGGACTCGGACCGCGGCGTGATCCCGGCCACTGCGGTGCCGCTCGAGATCCTCGCCCTCGAGGCTGCGGTCGAGCGCCTGCTCGCCGAGGGGCTCACGAGCGTGCAGCGACGCCATCGCTGTGCGGCGGCGGCCAGTCGTGCCGGCGCGCGGGCTCTCGGGCTCACGCCTTACGCGCCCGACGCAGAAGCCGCCGTGGTCGCAACGACGCTGGCGGCACCGTCCGGCACCGACGCCCGCGTCCTTGTGGAGCGGGCACGGGCCGGTCGCCCTGTGGCGCTCTCGGCCGGCTTCGGCGCCCTCGCCCCGACGGTGCTGCGGGTCGACCACACCGGCCAACGCGCCCGCCTGGACGTCGTGCTCAGCGCTCTCGAGGCGCTCGCCGGTGCGCTGAACAGCCCACCTGCCGCGAAGAGCTCCGCCCCCGATGCCCTGGAAGCTGCAGAACGGGCCTGGTCGGCCGAGGAGGCCCGATCCGTTTCTTGAGCACGTCCCGCTCGCAAGGGGTGGGCGAGCCTTGGCCGAAAGCTTCGCGCCCGGCGCCTCAGCAGTGTTCGGCGTCGACCAGGCGGGCACCGCCGGCACGTACGGCGTCGGGATCGAGTGGCCTCCCGTAGCTTGCCGCGCGCTCTGCGATGTCGAACACCTCCGCGTGCCAGCCGTGGGACGCAAGCCACTCGACGGCCTGCTCGGCGCCCGCGGAACGCCAGAGGGCGACGTAGTCGCCGGACGCGCCCGTGCCCTCAGGGTGGGCCTCGCGCCAGGCCTTCAGTCGGTGGGAGCTTGCCAGGGTGAGGCCCAGGCGGCTTCCCGGCGCCGACAGCTCGGTGGCGCGGATGACGAGAGAGTCGCTCGCTTCGGGGGACAGGTAGGCGAGCAGCCCTTCGGCGAGCCAGGCGACCTCGCCCGCTTCGAACCCTTGCTCGCCGAGTGGCCGGCTCCAGTTCTCCGAAAGGTCGACCGGCACGGTGACGCGCTCGCACGAAGCCCGCCACCCTTCGGCTCGGACCACCCGCTCTTTGAACTCCAGCACCTCGGGGAGGTCGATCTCGAAGACCCGGATCTTGTCCGGCCAGGCCAGCCGGAACGCCCGGGCATCGAGACCCGCCCCGAGAATCACGACCTGGCGACATCCGCGAGCACAGGCGTCGAGCACGAGATCATCGAGGAAGCGGGTCCTGACGGCGACCCAGGCGGCGAGCGAGGCGCCGCGGCGGCGGCGCCCGGCATCCACCGTCGGGTGATCGCTTGGTCCGGCCGCCCGCACGAAGGCGGCCGCGAATAGGTCCGCGAAGAGCCGCTCCGGCCGTTCGGTTTCCGCCGCCCGCAAGGCCGCGACGCCGACCGCCGTCACCCCGACGGCAGGTAGGACAGGCCCGTCACCCGCCATCAGCGCGGCGTCTCGTCAAAGGTCGTAAGCAACCGGATGCTTCGGCTGGTAGAGGGTCATCTCGCCCGCGCCCGGTATCAACACGGTCGCCGTCATGCCGAACGCCTGCTCGCGGATCTCGCCTGCAAAGCAGGCGCCTTTCGACTTGAGCTCCGCCACGGTCCCCGCGATGTCGTCGCACATGAGGGAGATCTCATGGTGCTGTGGGGTCGACCACGCCTGCCCTCCGTGATCGCCCGAAGTCGGGTGCACACCGAGCTCCGAGGGCCCGGTCCTGAAGATGAGCCAACCTCCGTTGGCGTCCACGTGCGGCCAGTCGAGGACGTCCCGGAAGAACGCCCGAGCCGCCTCGGCGTCGTTGGCGTAGACCAAGGTGTGGACCGCTGTGATCATGCCGGCCAGGATACGCGGCACCTGGCCGGGGCCGGTGGCAGCAAGACGCGTTGCAGCCCGAGATCACCTCGAACCGGGAAGGAAACGGCCGCAACCGGTGTTTTCAATTGTGGTTCCCCGAGTGGAGCCAGGAAGGGGGGCTCGAGCTAAAGCGTGCGAGACGAATTCCATTACATCCCCGAGGTTGACCAGAAGCCCGTAGGCGCCTCGTAGGAGAGTTGGCCCTACCGAGGTTGGCACTCAGGAGCGTTGACGACGATGCGGCTCCAGGGCATTTCGCAGCGGTCAGAGCGCACAAAGCTCGCCTGAGGCCTCAGGTTTCCGGAGACTCAACGGCTTCCTCGGGATGTAGACAACTGAACAGATGGGTGCCCGCTCCCCAACAAGGGGCGGGCACTGTCGCGTGAGGACTGCAAGCCGTCAGGCTCCCGGTTGGCCCTGTGGAGTCGGGCGGCTCCCCTTCGGCACGTAATCGAAGAACCGGTGCGTCTCGCCGTTGGCTGTCCACTCGGCGCGAAGGCGCGTCCGCCGCTCGACGCGGCGAAGCGCGGACAGCAAGAAGCGGTTGAGCTCGCGGGCGTCCGGTCCCCTCATGAAGCCGTCGACATGAAAACCTTCGGACGTCGCGGTGACGGTGCCCTCGACGAGCTGTTCGAGCAGCGACCCGATGACAGCGGGGCTCTCCGAGCTGACTTCGGCGACGAGATGGAAGTCGGTATCGGTCACGATGCCAGTCTGTCAGCTGGGCGGCCCCGTCCCAAGGCCGGGGCCGTGTATACAAAACGACGTGCGAATTCCTCGGCTCGGCCGGAAGGTGCGTGGGGCCGCGTGACCGGCGAGATCATCGTCACCGACTACGACCCGAACTGGCCGTCTTGGTTCGAGACGATCCGCCGGACCCTCTGGCCGGTCGTGGACGGCATGGCGATTCGCATAGACCATGTCGGCTCGACCGCGGTGGCCGGCCTGGCGGCCAAGCCCATCATCGACCTCGACATCGTCGTGGCGTCCCCCGACGAGGTCGGTCCGGTGATCGGGCGGCTCGCGCTGATCGGCTGTCCTTGGCGAGGCGACCTCGGCGTCGTCGGGCGAGAGGCTTTCGGTCCCCTCCCGATGGAGGGCCTGCGGTCGCACCACTTGTACCTCGTCGTGGAGAACAACCGAGCTCACGTCGACCACTGGCTGCTGCGCGACCTGTTGCGGGAGGATCCCAAGGCGCGGGCACGCTATGCGGCTTTGAAGAGGCGTAACGCCGAGCTCGCCAAGGGCGACATCGACTTCTACGTGGCAGCCAAGGCAGGCCTGGTCGCGGAACTGCTGACCAGGGCACGTGCGCTCAAAGGCCTGCCGCCCGAGACCTACTGGGACCCGCTTGACGAAAGCTCCTGACCGGACCCGATGGCGGTGCCTCAGACAGGGGCCGAAGTAGCGCGCCCGGCGGCCAAGGCTGCGGTCCACCAGAGGAGATCCGCGACCGCTGTCTCGAGGCGTTGGTCCAGTGAGGCAAACAGCTCGGGAAAAAAGGGGTCGGCTTGCCTGGCGGCGATCATCAGCTCCGGAAGGATGTGGACGGCATGGCGAAGCGGAGCCATCTCGAACTCCACGCAGACCAGGCGCATCTGTTCTATAGCGCGGGCCCCGCCGACGTTGCCGTAGCCAACGAACGTCACAGGCTTGCGATTGAACTCCGGGAACACGTGGTCCATGGCGTTCTTGAGCGACGCCGGGTAGCCGTGGTTGTACTCGCTGGTGACGATGATGAAGCCGTCGGCGCGGTCGATTGCCCGGCCGAAGCGGGCCACGTCCTCACTGGGGTAATCACGCTGTGCCCGGGCCGGGGGGACGGCGTGATCGTAGAACGCCAACGGATGGTCCCGGAGGTCCAGGATCTCGAGGTCGAAGTCGTCGCGCCGCGAGAGGCGATCCACCAACCACGCAACCGGCTTGTCCGCGAAGCGGCCCGGCCGCGTGCTGCCGATGATGAGCTGGATGAGTGGCATCGGGCGAAGCCTACCGAGGGCGTCGCCTCCGGGAGTTTTCCGACAAGCTTGCCTCCCTCGGATCTGATGAGATCTGGCCCATGACAGTTGTCAAGATCAACGCACTCACCGTGCCCGCGGACTCCGGGGACGAACTCGCGTGGCGATTCGCAGCCCGGGTGGGCGCCGTCGACACCGAACGCGGTTTCGAGGGCTTCGAGCTGCTGCGGCCCACCGACGGGCGCAACCGGTGGCTGGTCGTCACCAGATGGAAGGACGAGGCATCGTTCGAGGCTTGGGTCACCTCGCCCGCCTTCGCTCACGGCCATGCCGGCTCCGACCGGCCGCCAGCCCACGGCGGACCGTTGGCCGTCTCGTCCGAATCGTGGTCGTATGAGGTGGCAGGTGGTTCGCCGACGCAAGCGAGCAGCTGAGAAGGCGCACCCATGACCCGTGGAGCCAACGTCATGTCTCTAGCCTTCGATCCAGGCCGACCGCCGACGGCACTTGTGCTTCCTGTCGGCCTTCTCGGTTCTTTCAGCCGGGTCGCTCTTCTCGGTTCTGTCCGGCTTCTCGCGACATTCGGCGCTGTCACACCGGTCCGGGGGCGCCTGTAGGGGCGGCCGGTCGCCGGCGCTTTTGCACGGCGAACAATGATTTTCCCGGTGCGAAGTGCGCGACTAGCCTCGATCGTGCAATAGCGCACAGGACGACACCCCCCGAGAGGCCGCCAATGAAGCCGCGCCCGAATCGAACGCTCCGGTGAGCCTTCGCGACGACGCCCCCCTCCTCAACGCCTATCTGACCTACCTCGAGGCCGACGTGACGCCCTTCATCACGCCGGGCCACAAGGGCCGCGCGTCAATGTTCGACACGGATCTCGGTGCGTTGCTCGCAAGTGATGTCCCTCTCTATGGCGGCGTCGACACGGTCAAGCTGGCCGGCGGCCTGCTCGCGGAGGCCGAGAGGCGCTCCGCCCTTTGGTACGGAGCCGACTGGTGCCGCTACTCGACGAGCGGCTCCACACATTCCAACCAGGCTCTCTGTCTTGCGATAGGACAGCCGGGCGACAAGGTGGTCGTCACGCGCTCGCTCCACCGGTCCCTCCTCTTGGGCATGGTGCTCGCGGACCTGGAGCCCTGTTGGCTGCCGACGGCTATCGACGGCGCCACGGGCATGCCACTCGGAGTCGCTGTCGAAGACGTCAAAGCCACGCTCGCGGCCAATCCCGATGCCCGCGCCGTGCTCATCACCGAGCCGGACTACCTCGGCACGCTCTCCGACGTGGCGGGCATCATCGAGGTCGCCCACCGCCGCGACGTGCCGGTGATAGTGGACCAGGCCTGGGGAGCGCACTTCGGCCACCACCCGCTATTGCCGCCGCACGCCATGGCGCTCGGGGCCGACGCCATGGTCACGAGCATCCACAAGCTGCTCCCGGGCTACACCCAGGCAAGCCTGGTTTGCGCCCGTACGCAACGTTTCGACCGTGGCCGCCTGGAGCGCGGCTTCGAGGCGAGCCGTACGACGAGCTCGGCCGGATCGGTGCTCGCGAGCATGGACGCATGTCGTGCCCTCATGCAGGCTCGTGGGCCCGAGCTTGTGGAACCGGTCCTCCTCGCCCTCAAGTCAGCCAGGCAACGGCTGCGGGAAGAAGTGCCGGGGCTCGAAGTCCCAGACGAGCAGTCGTTCCTGGCGGGTCGTTTCGACCCGATGCGGCTCGTCGTGCTGCTCTCGCATGTCGGCGCGAACGGTATCGAGATCGAGCGCATGTTGTTGGACCAGGGGCTCTCCTTGGAGCTCGTCGACCGCGACACGATCGTGGCGCTCGTGACGATCGCTGACGACGAGGACACGCTCGACAAACTCGTCGGGGCTCTCATCAAGGCAATACACGCGACCTCGGGCCGGCCCCGCTCGCCCTCGGTTGCTGTGAGCTGGCACGTCCAGCCGGTCAAGGCGATGAGCCCGCGGACGGCGTTCTTCGCCTCGCACGAGACGGTCGCGGCGGACCTCGCAGTCGGGCGCATCTCCGCCGAGCTGATCGCCCCCTACCCGCCGGGCATCCCGGTGCTGGCCCCCGGCGAGCTCGTCACCGAGAGGCTCCTCGCGGACCTCCGCGCCGTCGCGGCGCACGGCGTCCGTGTCGCGTATGCGGCCGACCCGACCCTCTCGACAATCGACGTCGTGCGCACCTGAACACAAGCGGGCGCCATGGCGCCCTAAGTGCCGGGCAAACTCACACCGCAGATGCCGGCGCAGGCGCCCAGGAGCTCCTCCTGGAAGCCGGGATCGTGCATCGAGGCGTGCGGGCGCACAAGGCGCCGGTGGTACAAGAAGGCGCCTGACACGAGGGCCTCGGCATCGTCGGAGACGGCCAGCCATGCCTGGGTGTCCGAGCCGAGGGCGAGGTCGTCCGGTGCTCCCGGACCGCCCATCTTGGTGGCCACCCAGCCGGGGTCCACGGCGTTCGACAGGACGTCGCCGCGCAGGCGGGCGACTGCAGCCGCGAGCACCGCGACGAAGAGCTTGCTGTCGGAGTACGCCTGCGAGCCGCTCCAGCGGCGATGCTCCCACTGCAGGTCGTCGAGGTGCGCTTCCCCGCCCCGGTGCATGCCGGAGCTGAGGTAGACCAGCCGGCCCGGCACCTCGACCAGGGCGGTGAGGAGGTAGGGGGCAAGCACGTTGATGGCAAAGACGTGGCTCAGGCCGTCCGGGGTCACGATCCGGCGAAGTTCACTGGAACCGACGGCGGCGTTGTGGATGACCGTATCGAACCGGCCGATCCTGTTGGCCGCCTCAGCGACCTGGCGCATGCCGGCCATGGTCGTGAGGTCTCCCACGACGACGCCGGCCGCTTCGGGCAGCGCCCTCAGCACATCGGCGGCCCGGGCCTCGTTGCGGGCGTGCAGGACGACGTGGTGGTGCCCTTGTGCCAGAAGCTTGGCGGCCCCGAGCCCGAGCCCGTCGGAGGAGCCGGTGATCAATACGCGCGCCATTGGGTGCCTTTCCTGACGGGCCGCCATCTTGCCTGGTCCCGGCTCATGGGGCGAGCAGAAGCGGGGCCAGGACCTCGAGGGCCCCGGCATCGACTCCTCCTCCAGGGGTGAGCGGCTGCACACAGACATGGTCCGCACCGGCCTCGAGGTGGGCACGCACCTTCACAGCCACCTCCGCCGGTCCCCCGTGGACGACGACGGCGTCGACAAGCTGGTCGCTGCCTTGCCCGGCGAGGTCCTCCGCGCCGAAACCGAGGCGCCCGAGGTTCGCACGGTAGTTGGGCAGGCTGAGGTAGCCGGAGATGTAGGCCCTTGCAGTGACACGCGCCTTTGCTGGCTCCGCCTCGAGGACAAGTGCCTGCTCAGGAGCGAGCAAGGGCGCGTTGCCGAGGATGCGGCGGGCCTTTTCGCTGTGAGCCGGCGTCGTCAGATAGGGGTGTGCTCCTTCGGACCGGTCCCGGGACAGAGCGAGCATCCTTTCCCCGAGGGCTGCGAGGACCCGGGGCGTCGAGGAGGAGCTCCCGGGGTCCGCTTCCTTGCCCGCGGCGTCGTCCAGGGACGTGAGGAAGCGGGCCATGGCCTCGACAGGCCGCTCGTAGCGATAGCCGAGACGCTCGACAGCAGGCGCATGGCTGACACCGAGGCCGAGGACGAAACGGCCCGGATGGGCCACCTCCATCGCCGCGACCCGCCGGGCGAGCGCCGCGGGCTCCCAGGCCCAGATGCTCGTGATCCCGGTCGCCACCACGAGCCGGTCGGTCCCGGACAGGGCCTGCTCCAAAAGGTCGAAGGACCTCTCGTCAGGGTTGCTGCCCCCGACCCACAAAGCGCCGTAGCCGAGGCGCTCAACGCGGGCAGCGAAACCACCGGGGTCCTGCTCGATGGCTCGGGGCCCGACCCATACCCCTATCCGCCCTAGGGACGCACGCCAACTGGCCGCAACAGCTCCCGGGTTGCTCATCGCTCACCTCGTGTCTCGTTCGACTGCCGAACCCTTTCTATCGCGAGGCCGGGTGCCGTTCCCGGTCGACCGGAGTCGGAACCAGGACCTGGACCTTCGCCGCAGCGACAGCGCCGGACGCCGTGCGGGTCAGCTCCCGTCCGGGTACCCGCCCCGGTGCAGCACCATGGGATAGTGCGGCAGCGTTTCCGGGCTGCGCACGGACGCACGCCACCCGCCGGGGTAGGGCTGCAGGCCTTCGAACAGCGGCGAATGGAATGCGGTGCCCTCCCCGACCAACGGCTCGAGCGAAGCGCGGAGCTTCGAGATGGCCTCCTCGCCGTAGCGGGCCTGCCACTGTCGCTCGGTGTCGGAAAGGATCCGCCGGTACTTGTCCTGGGCCTTCCGACCCTTTCCGGTGAGGCGGACGACCTTGCCCCGGCTGGCAGTCGGATCCGGTTCGACCACAACGCAGCCAAGTCGCTTGAGCAGCCCCACGGACATGGCCATGGCTTCTTTCGAAACGCCGGTGAGACGGGGCAGGTCCCTTACGCGCACGCCCTGGTCGTCGAGGACCCGCAGCGCGTTGGCGCTCGTCGGGAGCGACAGGTTGGACTCAGCCTCGAAGTCGATCGTGAACATGAGCAGCACTTTGGCCAGGAGAACGGACAGATCCGGGCGGGCGCCTGTGCCGGCGCCCGGGACCTTCGGCACCCTCCCGTTCAGTTTCTCGGCGCCTGCGAACATGTGGATCGCGACCACGGGGAGGTACGGGGGCAGCTCTATGTCGAACCGGTCGACGAGCGAGGCGAGACGCCCGCCGAGGCTGCGGATCTGCTCCGCGCCGAAGCGCTGCACCCAGCGCTGCTCGATCTCGGCGGCCAATGGCCGCCATATCTCCTGGGCACGCCTGCCCGCCCGGGTCGGCCGGACCACCAGCTCCGAGCGCGGGGGCTCTGACCCGCCCTCGTCAGGAGCCGGCGCGACCGTGATGTATCCCCATCTCTTGAGGCCCGACAGGTTCGTGATGCGGGCCAAACCCTCGACCTTGCTCAAAAGAACGCCCTCCTCGTCGATGAACTGCATGAAGTTCGCCCACATCGCCTGCGAGGTCAGCCAGGGGCCGCGTGCGCCGGCCGCCGGGCCGCGCGTGCTCGAGTGCACGCTCCGCTCCTCTGCCTCGTTGTCGAACTCGATCGTGAAGACGACGAGCGCCTGCGACAGCAGCGTCGACAAGGGGAGGCGGCCGCCCACGGAGCTCACCTCGCCGGCCCGAGCCGTCACGGCTCGGTCGGCAGCGGGCGATCCGGCGTCAGGGCTCACGACCCGCGGCGAACTGGCTCGCCCCGATATGTACCGAACGACCACCGGTTGCCTTCGGGGTCGCGGGCGGAAAAATCCCGGGACCCGTAGTCGGTGTCGTGCACGCCGGCCACGATCTCGGCACCCGCAGCCACGGCACGAGCATGCAGGCCATCAGGGTCGTCCCTCACGACATAGGCGCCGAAGGTACCCAGCCAGCGCAGGTCGTCGTCCGCGTCGGCGCTGCCCAACATGACTCCCCCGCCGAGGGGCCAGGACAGCTGGGCGTGCTCAACGTGATCGCCTTCGCCGTAGGCGACCACCTCCTCGAAACCGAAGGCCTCGACGAGGAACCTATGAGCCCGCGGGCGTCGCGCGCTCGCAAGGTGGGCCAAACCTGGGCAGGCGGAAAGATCTCGCTCATGGCGGAATCTCTAACGTCGGCGATCCGGTGATCAGGTCGCCGCGCCCGGGGGTCAACGCAGATACCCCTCGATCACGGGCGCGACGAGCGAGACGAGCTCGTCCGGGCTCGCCCGGACAACCGCCTCGAGCCTCACGACGTGCCGGAGCATGGCGATGCCGACCAGCTGCGCGACCACGAGCGACGCCCGGAGCTGGCCATCGGGGCGACCGATCAAGAGGCCAAGGGAAGAGAGCATCTTCGAGACGAGGAACTCACGCAGCATCGTCGCCGCCCGCTCGCTCGACACCGCCGAGCGCACGAGGCTCAAGACGACGTCGCGCGTCTGCTCGTGAGCCAAGAGGGCCAGATACCGAGCGACGATCAGCTCGGCAGCCTCGCGCACTTCGAGGGTGTCGAGCCCGCTGAACAGTGCGGACGGCCCGATGGTCACCTCGAGGGTGGCGAGGAACAGCCCTTCCTTGGAGCCGAAGTAGTGAACCAGGAGGGCGGGGTCGACGTGGACATTGGCGGCGATGCTCCTGAGCGACGTCGCCTCGTAGCCTCGCTCGGCGAAGGCACGCCGTGCGGCGACGAGGATCTTCTCGCGGGTTTCCGGCGTCCCCGGACGCCTCCCCGTCCGGCTCACCGGTGCGTACCTTTCGTGACGACGCTGACGAACGCCTCCTCCAGGTTGGCAGGCACGGTTGCCACCGTGGCAGCGAGGTTGTGCCGTGCCAGGATCTCCTCGACCTGTCCGGGAGAGCCGGGAACGCGGAGCGCATCCGACTGCACCTGCACGATGAGCCCCTCTTCCTCCAGCGCTGCGAAGGCTTTCCTCCGGTCGTCGCAGGTGACCTGGACCACCGTGCGGCTGCCGATCACATCGGCCACGGCTCCGTCTGCCGCCACGCGCCCGTCGACCATCACGACGAGCCGATCGCACTGCTCGGCTTCTTCCATGTTGTGGGTCGTGACGAGGACACCGGCGCCGTGCTCTGTGCTCTCACGGATGTCCTGCCAAAGTCTCGCCCTGCTCAGTGGCCCGACCCCTGAAGTCGGTTCGTCGAGCACCAGCAGCTCGGGCTCGTGGGAGAACGCCACCGCGAAGGCCACCCGCCTCTGGAGACCGAGGGGAAGGCTCCCGACGAGCTCGTCCTTCGAGTCCCTGATGCTCTCGGGGAGGACTGGCCGCGCCGAACCGAAGGCGGCGGCCGTGAAGCTCCAGTTCTCGAGAACAGTCATGTCGTCGTAGAGACCGAGCGTTTGCGGCACGTATCCGACCCGGCGACGAGTGCTCATCGACGGGAGAACCCCGAAGAGAAGCGCATCGCCGCCCGAGGGGCGCAACAGCCCCAGCAGGAGCCGGATGAGGGTGGTCTTCCCGGCACCGTTCGAGCCGAGAAGCCCGACGACCTCGCCGCTTGCTACGGCCAGATCCGCCGCGTCGACGGCCGTGAAGGTTCCGAAGCGCTTGGTCACGCGGCGGGTCTCGGCGAGCACGGCCATCGGGCTAGACCCCCCGCTCGTAGGCCAGGGAGGCAATGACCACGGCGTCCTCGAACTCGGGCTGCACCGGCTCGGCCCCCTCCGGGAGGACACTCGACGGAGACCACAGGCGCCATGTCGTGCCCCACCGCCACGACAGGCCCCGCGGTTGGACCGCCGATCGGACGACGCCCAACTTGCCGGGCACTGCGTCGACGATCTCGGCAGGAGCACCGGTCGCGATCGACCGGCCCTGATCGAGCAGTGTCACCGTCGATGCACGATGGGCCTCACTCACGTACGTGGTCGTCGCGACGACGGCCGTTCCCGCGGCTGCGGCTGCAGAGATGAGGCGCCAGAGCTCTGATCGGCTGACCGGGTCCACGCCGGTGGTCGGCTCGTCCAGGACGAGCAGGCCCGGCCGGTGCAAAAGCGCCATCGCCACTGCGAGCTTGCGCTGCATGCCCCCCGAAAGCTGGCCCCCGAGGCGGTCGCGGGCGTCGGCCAGCCCGATTCGTTCGAGCAGTTCCGCTGACCTGTGGGCGAACTCCTGGCCGGTCACGCCGTAGGCGCCCCCTGAGAAAGCCAGGTTCTCCTCGACTGTGAGATCGACGTACAGGCCCACCGTGGCCGGGACGTAGCCGATCTCCGACTTCGGGGGCCGCCGGCTTGAGCCGCCGCTGAGCCCGACGAGCCCGACGAGCGCCCGCAGGAGCGTGGACTTCCCCGCTTCGTCCCCGCCGACCACGACGCTGACCGTCGAGGGCGCGGCGACAAGAGTCACGCGGTCCAGGGCTGTCCGCGTCCCGAACCGGACGCTCGCGAGCTCGAGGCCCCACGTCACGACGGCACCGCCGCGGGATCCGCCGTGATGGCGCCACCACCCCGGACGCTCGGTGCCAGGTCCCGGCGGAAGCGGAGCATCGCCAACCCCAACACCACCACCGCCATGCCTGCCAGGACGCCGAGCGGCTCGACAAGCGCCTTGATCGGGGTGGCCTTCAGCATCACGCCCCGGCCGATGTCGATGTACCACGAGAGCGGCAGCACGTAAGCGATCCACCTGACACCTGCGGCCATGGACGAGATCGGGAAGATCAGGCCGGACAACAGGACCTGCGGCACGACGAACATGATGGCCAGTTGGATCGCCTGACCCTGGTTCTGCGACACGGTGGAGATCAGGACCCCCATGCCGAGTGTGACCAGCAGGAACAAGAGCGCGCCGAGGGCGAACGTGGCCACGTTGCCGACGAACGGCACGCCGAACAGCACCTTGCCCACGACGACGATCACCAGGAGGTCCAAAGACGCGAGCAAAAGGTAGGGAACGATCTTGCCGAAGATCACGTCCCAGGGCCGGAACGGCATGACCGCAAGTTGCTCGATCGTCCCGGACTGCCGCTCCCGCACGATGCCGAGACTCGTGATCAAAGTGCCGATGAACACCAGGATCAGGCCCGTCAGACCCGGGATCATGATCCACGAGGTCTTGAGCTTGGGGTTGAACAGGATCCGGACCGCGATAGCGGGCGCCGGCGAGCCCCCCGCCTTTCCCGTCGCGGTCATGCGGGCGAGAGCGCCTTCGGCGGCTTGCGCGGCAAAGAGCTGGGTCCCGTCCATGAGCACAAGGAACGGCCGTTGCCCTGTCACGAGACCTACGGCTGCGTCTCCGTCGCGGAGCCGTGACACGACGAGCGACTTACCGGCAGCCGGGTCGACATCGACGACCTGGAACGGCGCACGAAGTAGGCCCGCCACCTGCTCAGCCTGCGGACCGACCACGTCGACGGCGACGTTCGACACCTCGAACCTGGCCGCGTAGCCGAAGACCACCAGCAGCAGGACGGGCAGCGCCACGAGCATCGCCAACGTTCGTCTGTCCCGTTTCAGCTGCCGGAACTCCTTGACGATCATCGCCCACACTGGCTCACGCTCCTAATTCAACGGTTATTGAACTCTACGTCCGTTGAATTGAGCTGTCAACTGGATGCCGGGCTCGCGGAACCTGTCAAGCCGGCTGAGACACGTTCATTTCATGAGATCTGCGCGGGCTCCTTTGGCACCGGCTTGTTGATCCACGCCGCTTCGGGGAGAAGCGGTGGGATTGGCGGTCTGTTGACGA
>Ga0187880_1002399_pt1 | contig 14627 bp, 20 predicted proteins | sample June2016WEW_19_4_FD_132998 | JGI IMG/M metagenome (GOLD analysis project Ga0187880, IMG submission 132998) | Peatland microbial communities from SPRUCE experiment site at the Marcell Experimental Forest, Minnesota, USA - June2016WEW_19_40 | ecosystem: Environmental > Terrestrial > Soil >...
GCGAAAGCCAGCGCGCCGGAGCGAGTGAAGGCGTTTGAAGCGTTCCTTGCCGGGTTGGAAACAGATGCAGTGCTGCCGGAAGAGACTTTTCAGCGTGAGAACTGGTATCCGGACCGCTCGTAGACTGCATGGACTACCTCATCGATACCAACGTGCTGCTCCGTGCCCTCGCCCTGCGAAATCCCCTCCGGCCGGTCGCGCGTCAAGCAAGGTAGCGCGGACCTGTTCTTGAGGTCCGCGGCTTTTCGTTGTGATGGGGGGGACGAACCGCGGACCTGCAAAACAGGTCCGCGCTACTCGCTCAGGCGACGACATCCCTCATACCAAGTTGCAGGAAATGTTGTAAACTCGATGCGGAGGCGAACGGCTGCGACCGCGGGCAAGCGCCGTCCAAGTGCAACCACGGGAGTTCCGGCATGAAAACCCTGAAGTTTACGTATTGGAAGGATGGGGACTATTATCTGGGTTTCCTGAACGACTATCCGGACTATCAGACCCAAGGCACGTCGAAAGAGGAACTGGTCTGCAATCTGAAGGACTTACTGGTTGACCTTGAATCAGGCGATGTGCCTTACGTCCGCAAGGTGGAAGACCTGGTCGTGGCGGAATGAAGCGGCGCGACCTTATCCGGAAGCTTGAGGAGCTTGGCTGCGTTCTGGTCCGCCACGGCGGGAGTCATGACTGGTACACGAATCCCTCAGCCAAGAGGTCTCAGCCGGTGCCTCGTCATAGCGAAATTCACGATGGACTGGCGAAGTCCATCATCCGGAAGCTCAGCAAAGACATTCCCGACTAGATTTGGCGCAGTCTTCGTTCGTCGGCTGGCGCAGAGTGCAACTCTGCGTTTTGGCGCGAGACGGTGAATCGTAGAGCTTTGCTCGCTCTGCGGCAGCCCGCCGAACTTGCGTTGTGCGCGGGGTCCGTGGTATTTTTCGACGATGGGCGCGAATGAAGTATTGAAGTACGTGAAGGCCTTGCCGCCTCGGGAGCGCCGGAAATTCTTTGCCGGCGTCCACGAACTGGAAACGGCGCTGGAAGTGGGGCCGGCGGCTAGACGCAGACGCCTGATTCGCTGGCCCGACGCAGCCGCTCGGCGGCGTCGAATTTGTGGCGACAAAGTTCTGCCCAATTTAGTTCTGCGGGCGCGGGACGAGGAGCGCTACTAAGCCCGCGGGTGGCCCCGGCATCGCATTTTATGTCGGCGACCGGGCCTCTGGCAAGGCGACGCCCTCGAGGAGCAGAGAAAACTCCGCGATGAGTGGTGAAATAGGGGCTAGGGGTTCGGGATTAGGGATTCGGGAACTGGGGATGTAGGCGGCAGTTTTGACTCTCTATTCGTTAAAGCTTGGCCTCACCGAGTTGGGCGGTCCGCCCCAGGCGACTTGGGCCGAACGCCGTCAAGCCGTGGGGCAGAAACATGGGTACAGGAATTGAAGCCCACGAGGTGGATAAGTCACGCTCTGAAGAGTCTGACTGACCGCGAAATTCCCCGCGAACAGGCCGAACGGGCGTTGGCCGAGCCGGAGCGAATCGGCGAAGGACACGGAGGCAGAAAGGTCTTCATGCGCCGTTACTTCGATGAGCGCCTCAGGCAGGAAATGCTGGTACGCGTAATTGTGCAAGAGACAGACGTCGAGCGTGTGGTGACCACCGTTTACATTACGTCGAAAATCGGCAAATATATGGGAGGGGCAAACCGATGAGAGTGACTTACGATCGGCAATCAGACACCTTAACCATCACCCTCCGTGAGGATCGAATCAGGGAGAGCGACGAGGTTCGTCCCGGCGTTATCGCCGATTTCGGGTACGACGGGGGCGTCGTGCGCTTCGAGATTCTCGACGCTTCAAAGGTGGTTCAGAACACGCGCGAGATGCAATTTGCCCTGGCGGAATAGCCCCACTCCAACCAACACAGAATGTACCCGAAACTAACCTTCAGGTACGACCGGGAAGCCGACATCCTGCACATTGACAAGTGCCCGCCGTATCCTGCCCAGGAATCGGAGGAATTGGGCGACGATGTTGTGGCGCGCCTGAATCCCGCCACGCGTGAAGTGGAGAACCTGGAGGTGATGTTCTTCTCCGCGCGCCTGCTGCGGAGCGACCCCTTTGAATTGCCCGTCACAGCGGACCTACGGTTGACGGTATCCTAATCTAAATTCAGTGCTGCGGCGGTAGCGTTGTTACCCTCCGCGCCACAGCCGTTGAACACGATATTCAGGATTGCGAAACTACTCCCCGTAAAGCTTCCGTCTCACGCTCCACGGCGGTCACGGCCGACCTGATCTGCCCCGGCGTTGTGTCGGCATCAATCGAAAACCTGATCATCTGCCGGGATGCAGCGGTATCCGGTTTCATGGCTTTGATGACGTGCGAAGGTTCGTCGGAATCGGCCAAGCACGCCGAGCCTGACGATGCACAAACGCCATCCTTGTCGAGCAGGATGAGGAGAGCTTCGGATTCGATGCCGTGAAAAGTGACGTTTGTGGTGTTGGCCAAGCGCTGCGTTTTGTGGCCGTTCAACTCCGTGCCTGGAAGGGACCCCAGGATCCCTTCCTCTAGATCGTCCCGCAGCGGGCGGACCTTCTTCTCGTAATCCGGCAGGTGTTTGCGCGCGAGCTCGGCTCCTTTTCCCAGCCCCACGATCAGCGGCACGCTTTCCGTGCCACCACGCCGCTTACGCTCTTGATGCCCGCCGTAGACCAATGGCGAGAATGGGGATTTGCGCCGGACGTACAGCGCGCCAATGCCTTTGGGTGCATGAAATTTGTGGCCCGTCAGCGAAAGGTAGTCCACTGGAATCTTCCGCACGTCAATATCCACCTTGCCCGCTGCTTGCACCGCGTCACAGTGATACAGCACGCCTCGCGACCGGCAAATTTCCGCGATCCGTTCGACAGGGAACAACACACCCGTTTCGTTATTCGCCCACATTAGCGACACCACGGCGGTCTCATCCGTGATGGCAGCTTCGAGGTCGGCCAATTTCAACAGGCCGTCGCGGTCAACCGGCAGGTAGGTGACGCGATAGCCATCCTCCTTCGGGCGACCACCCCTGCACCCCTCCTGATACAGGAGGGGAGTCCGGCAACTTGCTTTCTCGAGCGCTATGCAATAATTCAGCACGGAGGAATGTTCCACCTGGGACGTGACGATGTGCCGCAGGGCGAGGAGTTCACAGTCCACAGTTTACAGTTGACAGTAAGAATCGAGAACGCCTTGACTGTTAACTGTCGACTGTCAACTGTAGACTTCCTTTGACGGCATCATCGCCTCCAGCACCTCGGGCAGTATAGGCGTGGTGGCGTTATGGTCGAGGTAGATCATGAAGCTCAGGGTAGGCAAGGCCCGACAAAAGTGCAAGGTTTAGACATTGTTTGCGATATGCCTTGCCCAATCGTGAGTCGGCCCGGCGTGCAAAGTGTGCTTTCGCAAGCAAACGAGCCCTGCTATTTCTGCGCCCTTGAGTAGAGGAGTCATTGCCATGTCAGCTTCTCGCGTCGCAGATGATCGGCGGCCTCTCTGCCTCGCTCGCCAGCGGCAGCGAGATCGAGATAGGTCTGGACCGGGCTAGTACAAAGAATCCCGGGTGCAGGTTCAGTGGTATCGCGCAGTATTCCATGATCCTTAGGCACGGTGATGATGACATTCTCGCCTTTTGAAGCTGATGACAGCTTTAATGCCTCCTGTAGTCGATCGAGGCCGGCGTCGTCAGCATAGAAGAATTGTGTACCGACACGGGCGTACGGCGCCAACCAGTGCGCCGCTGAGAATGATGCGAACACGACCTGTCCGCCATTCTCGGCAGCCCGAAGTGCTTTCCTTGAGGCCTCTTCGAGTGTGCTGCCATGCAGTGTCGTATAGAAACGCAAGCGCCTCCCCGCAGACGACTCGTACGCGTCGCGCCAGGTATCCAAGAGTTTATCAGGTTCGGACAAAGACAAGCCTTCAGACGACACCCGCGCCCATTCACGATCAAGCAAGGCGGCACGCACGTTGCTGACGTGTCCCAGGCTAACGTCAGCAGCCTTGGCCAGATCGGTGACGCGCCATGAGCGTCGTGGACTGCGGAGCATGACGCGCAGGATCTGGGCTGACTTCGGCTTGAACAACGACCTGAGCTCGCGTCGATCAGTGGAAGGTTTGTTCGGCACCATGCGTTCGATGAACACCCCGTCGAAAACGATGCGGGCATTACCTGCAAGGTCCAGGAACCCCGCCTCACTCTCCCGACACAAGGCCTGCCCCTCCGGGGACAGATAAGGCGCGATAAGTACCGGCGTCGTGTCCTTCCCCTGATGGGAAACATGGTTGCGCAACTCGAGCAGGGCAGTCCGGACGTAACGTGGTTGGCCGTTGTACTTACATTGGCAGACGAGCGTATGGCGTTTGCCGGATACGTTGATTTGCGCCACGATGTCGACTCCGGGGTCCGGCCCCGACGGTTCCAGCTTGATGTCCTTGAGCTTGATGACCGACACTTGCCCGAGTAAATCCCTGAGTGCTTCGGCAGCATGCATTTCGAATTCTTTCATTGATTCGTGCATTTTCAGCATTTGTTGAAAATGCCCTATTTGGTGAAATCTGTCAAGAAGTAATTTCACTAGAATCTATACTTTCAACAAGCGCTGAAAGTCCTTATTCTGGTGAAAATCATCGATCCGACCGCTCCGTTGAGATCGTTATCCTAAATCAGAGTAAGTTCTGCCACAGCCTCCTAAGAAACCCCTGTTCCCGCAATTAAACGCTCAGTGCCAGAACGGCCTCTTCCACAAGCGCCAGCACTTTCTTCGTATTTGCATCCGAGTGCTCCGGATCAAGCGAGAACCGGATCATCTGCCGAGAGGCAGCCGTATTCGGTTTCATGGCCTTAATCACGTGCGAGGGCTCGTCGGAATCGGCAAGGCAAGCGGAACCAGAGGAGGCACAGACGCCCTCTTTACCGAGCATGATCAGGAGCGCTTCGGATTCGATGCCGTGGAAAGTGATGTTTGCGGTATTGGCGAGTCGCTGCGTTTTGTGGCCGTTCAATTCGGTGTTGGGAACGGACCTCAGGATCCACTCCTCCAGTTCGTCCCGCAACGGGCGGACTTTCCTTTCAAAATCAGGCAAGTGTTTGCGGGCCAGTTGGGCAGCTTTCCCCATGCCGACAATCAGCGGTACGCTTTCCGTGCCGCCGCGTCGATTGCGCTCCTGGTGACCGCCGTGAATCAAAGGTGCGAACGGCGCCTTGCGACGGACGTACAGTGCCCCAATGCCTTTCGGCGCATGAAACTTGTGGCCCGTCAGCGACAGGTAATCCACCGGAACCTTTCGCACGTCGATCTGCACCTTGCCCGCCGCCTGCACAGCGTCGCAGTGATACAGCACGCCGCGCGACCGGCAAATTTCCGCGATCCGTTCGACAGGGAACAACACACCCGTTTCGTTATTCGCCCACATCTCAAAGGCAGTGGTCAGTCGTCAGTTGTCAGTGGTCAGTTGAACCAGCAAGAAAGCAGCAAGCCGTCGCGGTCGACCGGCAGGTAGGTGACGCGGTAGCCATCCTCCTTCGGGCGACCACCCCTGCACCCCTCCTCATCCAGGAGGGGACGCCGGCAGCTTGCTTTCTCGAGCGCCATGCAATAATCCAGCACCGAGGAATGTTCGACGCTGGATGTGACGATGTGCCGCAGGGCGAGGGGTTCACAGTCCACAGTTCTACAGTTCACAGTAAGAATCGAGAATGCCTTGACTGTCAACTGTCGACTGTCAACTGTAGACTTCCTTTGACGGCATCATCGCCTCCAGCACCTCCAGCAGTACGGGCGTGGTGGCGTTATGGTCGAGGTAGATCATGAAGCTCAGGGTAGCCAACGCCCGGCAAAAGTGCAAGGTTTAGACATTGTTGACGAGATTGAGTCATCGAATCGTTCCAGAGCGGTCGAAGGGCAGGAACAATTATGAATTCTGAATTGTGAATTCTGAATTGTGCACGCGGAGTTTTGAAATGGGAATTTCCCTATTCTTCCTCGCCACCGCCCCCTGCCTACTGCCGACTGCCTACTGCCGACTGCCTGCTGCCGACTGCCTGCTGCCGACTGCCTGCTGCCGACTGCCTGCTGCCGACTGCCTTCTGCCTACTGCCGACCGCCTTCTGCCTACTGCCGACTGCCTGCTGCCTGCTGCCGACTGCCTACTGCCGACTGCCTACTGCCGACCGCCTTCTGCCTACTGCCGACTGCCTTCTGCCTACTGCCAACTGCCTTCTGCCTACTGCCGACTGCCTTCTGCCGACTGCCGACTGCCTTCTGCCTGCTGCCGACTGCCTTCTGCCTACTCGAAAACGGGGTCCCTCCTGCCGAGAGTGAGTCCAGAGGACCCTGCGGAAGCGGACTCCGTGTCTCTTGACACGCCGGAAAACATAGGCTAGTATGCTACGTGGGGTGGGGCAAGAACCAGGAGTCCGGATTCAGGAGTCAAGGGAAATCACTTAATCATGGAGGTACAACTAAAGATGTCCCGAAGCACCAGGTATGCAGTCATCGCTCTGGCCTCAGCCACAATTGTCTTGACGGCCGTATGGAACCCGTCGCTCTCTGATCCCACCCCGGAAGAAAGCAAGCAGACGTTTCACTGGCCTGCGGGCAAGCGGGTGGCTGTTAGCCTCTCATTTGACGATGCGCGCCTCAGCCAGATCGACAGGGGCTTGGATGTGTTCAACCCCACCGGCGTCAAGGTTACTTTCTTCGTTCTTCCGGAGGGTGTGAAGCAGCGGCTGGAGGGTTGGAAGCGTGCTGTGGCCAGCGGTCATGAAATCGCTAGCCACAGCATGAATCATCCCTGCACAGGTAATTTTCCCTGGTCCTTCCATAACGCGCTGGAGAATTACACCCTCGAGCAAATATCTCAGCAGCTCGACGAAGCGAATGTGGAGGTCCAGCGGCTTCTCGGCGTGCGCATGGTGACTTTCGCTTACCCCTGCGGCCAGAAATTTGTCGGCAAGGGCCGCCAAGTGAAAAGCTACGTGCCGCTCGTCGCGGAGAAATTCCTTGTGGGACGCGGTTTTTACGATGAATATTTCAACAACCCCGCGTTCTGCGACCTGGCCCAGGCCAGCGGCACGGTATTTGATGATATGGATTACATCCAAATGGTGAAGCTGATCGCTCAAGCCGCCAAGCAAGGCGCCTGGATCATCTTTGCGGGGCACGAAATCGGAGAAAAGGCCTTTCAGGTCACGGACGCCACGGCGCTGGCGGCACTGTGCAGATACATGCAAGACCCCGCCAACGGGATCTGGGTTGATACCGTCGAAAGGATTGGCAGATACGTTCAGCAGCAGCGCGGCGAGCACTGAGACTGCGAACTGCGGTAGGTGGTATGTGGTAGGTGGTAGGTGGGGAAAGAAAAAACAGGGGCTAGGAGCTGGAGACTGGGGGCTGGGGACGGAGGCCTGCCCGCCGCCGGCACGATGCGCGCATGGCGGATGGCAAAGTACCGTGGCTCTTCCGCCCGCGCGCCGATCCCGCAGAGCGCGACCAGCGCGAATGCCGCCAGCAGCCACTTCCTTTGGAAAGTCGCCTTCACAACTCTGCCCACCCATCTCACCATGACGTGCTCCTTCGGCGTCATTCCGCGCCGCATTCAGAGTCAGTGCTTCCCGCCTTGCGGAAGCCGACATGTTACGTCACCCGGTTCAAGGATTCAAGCCATTAATCCGCTTGGTAGTGCGCTAAATGTGCGTTGCCAAGAAAAATCGAAGAAGGGGCATCCCCGAAGGGATGCCCCTAGCGTGTGGCTATTCGCTCAAAGAGTGAATGGCCGCCACGATACCCAAAATGAGCGACACCTTTGAGACAAAATCCCAAAAGGCTGCCCAATCGGGCGGTGGTGCCTGCGAGCGTTCGACTCCAAATCGCGGGAATCTACGCATCTCAGTCACCCCCTTTCTGCCTTTGCAATTGAAAGGCGGAACTCAGGCAGGCCCGCTGAATCCGGGCCCGCCTGCTATCAACAATCATCGGATGGTGGCGGACGCGCGCGCATACAAAAAGAGACTCGAGTCATGCCCTTGCTCCAACGAGCTCATTGCGAGTAATCGCTCTGAGTGCGGCCCCGTCGATTACTTCCGCAATCGACGGCGCTTCTTAGTTAAGCGGGAATACCCCACATCCCGCCTTCATACTCAATTACCAATTTTTTGTTTCTCAGCCTTTTGAGAGCATTATGAATTGCCGACATGGGATTCATAAAGCGAGAGAACTGGACTCCCATCGCTACCAGAATGTCCCGAATTCCTACTGGGCTCATAGGCTGGGCCGCGTATTGCAGGGCAATCAAAATCGCATCAGTCAATTCCATTTGGGAAGGTTGTTGGGCGATCTGTTTTTGCCCGGCGAGAATCGTGAGCCCTTGGATTGTCTTTTCAAGTTGCAGCATCCGAATCGATATGGCATCGCGGTCTTTTGCGAGTTTCGCGAATTCTTCGCGGGCGGCTTGAAGCGCAGCTTGGTAGTAATACTCGACCATGTTTACCTCCATGCTTACCCATCATCTTACCGATATTCGGTAACTGTCAAGCAAAAAAATGCAGGAACCGCTAGAAAACCTTGCACCCGTGGGATGAGGCAATTCGCGACGGCCAAAACGAGCTTGTGACTACTATGAAGCGGGTGGGCGCCCTAAAGGATGCAATCTCAGCTTTTATGGAGAACAAAAAAGGTAAAGACCCGTGGCCGGGAAAGATTCCCGGAAAGGCGGGAACGCAGAGTTGGCGCACCACCATCCGCCGGCTGGCGCAGAGCGCAGCTCTGCGATTCGTTGAGACGCAATGCCTACAAACCGCAGAGCTTCGCTCTGCGCCAGCCGGCGTCAGCGGACGGATACCTCCTCGCCACCCGCCGTGCTATACTCGTGCCTCATGGGTGGAAGGCTTCCGCGCGGAGACAAGGCACACAACGAGTTGCGCTCGAAACGTTCTCGCATTATACCCACCTTCGGTTGGTATTCAGGAGAAAGCAGAAAACTCGGCCTTCCCCCCCGATGTCCGATTGCCCACGCTGAACTATGCCCGCGCTACTGGCAGAGCCTCGACGCACTTGGAAGGAACCGGGGAATTACTACGATACCCGCCGAGCAGAACGAGTCACTGCAACACAAATGGAAGTCGTTTTCGGCGGTGATCGCAGAGGAAGAGCCGATTGCAGATGAACATTCCGTGACCCATTTCTGTCCCGAAGTCACATACGATATTTTCGGCTACTTTGCTTCCTTCTTACACGAATACGTTGACGACACTGACCGCGAAATTGTTTGGAGAATACATGAACGGGACGGTACGACGGATCAGGTCGATCCTACATGGCAATACATATCTCCGTTGCACTACACCGAATGCAGGGAATATTCGATCCACGCGACTTTCGCCACAGGTAAGCCCTCCAAGCCTCCCCGACCTGGAGAAGTAAGTCCGAAGCGCCGATGGGCCGTGCTTGCTCGTGATAGTTTTACGTGCGTCTACTGCGGTAGGAAGCCATCAAAAGATTCACCCGATGTGGTGCTCCACGTAGATCACAAGGTGTCAATCAAGGATGGTGGCACCGACGAGATGGAAAATCTCGTCACTGCCTGTGACAACTGCAACGCGGGGAAGGGCGCGTCTAGTCTCAGAGATGGAGGTTAACCCTTTCCGAAACCACGTGTGCTAGAGGTTATCTTAGGGTGAGTGCATAGATGGCGAAATGTGAATGTGGTGAGTGTGGGGAAGACGTAGCCGCTCAAGGTCAGTTTTTACCCGGACATGACCAAAAGCTCCGAATTTCACTTGAACCGAAAGCGGGCGGCCTGTTGTCCCTGCGTGAGCTTGTTACATGCGCCCATGGCTACTTTGAGGGAACGCTTACCGAAGAAGAGTTCACGCAGAGGGTTCGCAGTACCTTCGCCCGAAAGTTGAATCCCTAGTTCCGGCACGCTTTATTGTGTCTAGGAAGCCCGAGAACTGCCGAATTTAAGCCTCTGACCGGCACATTCACTCTAACGCGTACTCCACCTGTTTGGCTGTGTAACCGGGATACCTCTTCGCAACGCAATCTTCAAACGCCTCCGAAGTCTTTAAGGTCGTGTCTTGCGAGCCCGGCTCAGGTTTGGAGAGGGTCCGCCAAAAGACGCCCAAGTTTTTGCCGTTCTCAAAGATGGAGAAGTCGAACGCTCCGATTCAGCGTAACTCGAAATGAATGTCCGGTTCGCCTTGCTTGGAAAGCACGGCGCGAACCCGTTTTGCCTCGTTTGGTTTATCCACAGTCCCCTCCCTTTCATTCATCGGCTGCCCGAGTGGCCCGGGATGGACGGAACCGCCGGCTGGCGCACAGCGTGACTCTGCGTTTCAGCGGTACACTGCCCCCTCATGCTCGTCTCCGCACACCATGTCGCACCCAGCCAGTTGCAGTTTACCACTTCTAGTGTAGTGCGCCATAAATGTCCTTACTTTCCCGCGCCCTCGAGACCCGAGCCCTGACGCCTGGTACCTGCCCTTTTGTCTCCTGCATTTTTCTCTTGACACGAGAACCGACCTGGAGTAGCCTATCAGAGTTGTCGCAAGAGAACGCCGGCAAGGGGCTGCGGCAAGGGAAGGCGAAAGGGACCTGGCAAGGGGGAAAAAGGCGGGGAAATGGTAAAAAGATGTTATTTTGCGAAACGAACCTACCGATCTAGTGCAAACACAGAACTTAGCTTTTTGAAACGCTAAAAACGAACTGGTTTTTGATGCAAACGAACTCAAAACAAACCCCAAAGAGGGGCCAAAAAACCGCCTTTTGCGTGGAATCGAAGCCAAAATTCGCGAGTCGAAAGACGCCAGCGGGTGGGCGAGTTCCAGGGGGGCTACACGAGCTTCGAATTCGCGAGCTCCGCTGGCGCACTCCAAAGCGCTCACTCGTAGCGGAGAGCTTCGACGGGATTGAGGTGAGAGGCGCGGATGGCCGGCGCCAGGCCGCTGAGGAGTCCCACGAAGATCAGGATGGCCGTGGAAACAGCCACGGTGCCAAGCGAAATATAAAGGTGGATGTCGCCTTTACCGGATGTGTCTTCGTAGAGGGGGCCGTAAAGGGGAAGCGGTCCGATGGCCGCGGAGGCAGCATAGGCGAGGCCCATGCCAATGGCGCCGCCAATCGCGGTGATGACCAGCGCTTCGGCCAGGAACTGCAACTGGATTTGCCAGCGCCGGGCGCCCAAGGCGCGGCGCAGACCAATCTCCCGGATGCGTTCTTCCACGGCCACTAACATGATGTTCATCAGCCCCACGCCGCCAATGCCAAGCGTGAGCGCTCCGACGAAGGTGAACAGGGCCTCGAAGCCAATGGTGATGCCATCGATGATGGGCCGGAACTGCTCGCGGCCGAACATCATGATGGCGCGCTCATCCGTGGGAGAAAAGCGCTGGCGCTTGGCCACCTCCGCGCGTACCTGCCTCATGGCCTCCTTTTCGAACCGGGGCGCGAGGGGCTCAAACACCAGCACGGAGGCATAGCGAGTGCTCCAGATATCCCCGGCGCTGGAATACGGGATCCAGACGGATTCGTCGTCGCTGGTGAAATAATTGCTGTCCTGAATCTTCCGGTCCATGGTCCCGACCACGGTGAACCGGGTACCGCTGATGCGAACCGTTTCGCCTACGGCAGGCTGGCCACTGAAGAGCTTTTCCCGGAGACGGGCTCCGAGGAACGCCACGCGCCGGCGCTCGAGCACGTCATCAGGGCTGATCCAACGTCCGGCGCTGGGCACTTCGTTGCGCATTTCGCCATACTCGGGGCAGACCCCGCGAATGGCGGTATTGGCCACGCGGTCACCGTAAGAGATGGGAAGCCAACGCACCGTTTCCAGGCAGGCGGTCCTGACCAGCGTGGCGTTTTCCCGAACCAGGTCCAGGTCCACTTTTTCGAACACCACTTGCTTGCCGGCGCGCTGGCCTCCCGCCTGCTCGCTGGTCTGAGCGGGCCAGCATATCACCGCTCCCTTGCCGAAGGCGTCGAAGGACGCGACCACCACGGACCGAAGCCCTCGGCCGTAAGCGATCAGGAGCGCGACAGCGGCAATACCCCACGTAATCCCCAACATGGTGAGGAAACTACGCAGCGGTTGGCGGCGGAGTGCGGACCAAGCTTGGACGAGAATTTCGCGGAACATTTCTTACCTCGGGCTGTCAGCTCTCAGCTATCAGCTATCAGCTTCGGCACGTTCCATCCTTTCCGTCCTCTCAATCAGCTGAAGGCTGAGAGCTGATAGCTGGCGGCTGATAGCTCACCTCAACTATCAGCCGTCAACTTCTGGATGAAAGATGTGAGCATTCGCTTAAGCTCAGTTGCGCCGATCCCCAGGCATTCATATTGGGATTTGTCGAGATAACCGAGTTCGTGCGAGAGGAGAATGTGATACTCAAGCTCACTTGCTGAGCCCAAAGCCACCTGGAGGAAATGACGAAACTCCGCCCCACTTCCCTTCACGCAGCCCTCTGCAATGTTTGCAGGAATTGAGGCGGCCGCTCGCCGCAATTGACTTGTCAGCCCATACATCTCCTCTTTGGGGAACGACTTGGTCGCCTGGTAGATCCAAAGCGTCAATTCATGTCCCTTTTGCCAGACTTTCAGATCTTTGAATGACCTCACTGCGCTTCGCCTCCCAACTTCGGCTATCAGCTTTCAGCCATCAGCTATCAGCATTCAACTTCTGAATGAAGGATGTGAGCATCGGCTTAAGCCCTGTTGCGTTGCTACTAAGAGATTCAAGCTGAGATTTAGCATCTCCCGGACGGCATATTCTACCTCTTCTGCACCCTGAATCCGCTGAAAGCTCAGAGCTGAGAGCTGACGGCTGAGAGCTGACAGCTACCCTCCCGGCTCGTATCGCAACGCGTCGATGGGATCCACCATGGCGGCGCGGCGAGCCGGGTAAAGCGCCGAGAACACGGCGATGGTGCCCAACAGCGCGAATGACATCACGGCGGATTTCCAGGTTGGCAACAGACCCGCAAAGAAGGCTGGCATGGGGAAAAGGTCGACGAGCGCGCAGAGACCGTAGGCGATGCCCATGCCCAGACCACCGCTCAACAGAACCACGATGAGCGCCTCGATGAAGAACTGGCTCAGAATCGCCCGGGCGCTGGCGCCCACCGCTTTGCGAACGCCGATTTCACGGGTGCGTTCGCGCACGGCCACCAGCATGACGTTCATCACGCCGATTCCCCCCAGCAGCAGTGTAGTGATGCCCACCGCTCCCAAAAAGAGCTTCATGCTGTCCATGATCTTCTGAAATGCCTTGGCCTCCTCGACCGTGTCCCAGATGGGAGCGGCTTCCTTGTCGCGAGGGTCGAAGTTGTGCATGCGTCCGAGCGCGCGGCGCACTTGCCACTTGCAGGCTTCGTGCTCTTCGAGCGACTTCGGGGCCACCAACAGATGATCAACGCTGGTGGAGAGCTGAGGAGGTTTGTTGGGAAAATCGCGCAGCATGGCGCTGAAGGGGACGAAAATCTTATCCACGTCCCAGCCGTCATAGCAACTGTTCTGGTCTTTGCTTTCCATGACTCCGATAACGGTGTAAGGCAGGTTGTTGATGTAAATGCTCTCACCCACAGCGGGACGGGTAGAGAAGAGCTGCTTCTTGATATTGCTGCCCAGGAAGGCCACGCGACGCCCCTGGGCATTGTCTCCCCAGTCATAGAACCGGCCTTCGGCGACGCGGATGGAACGGATCTCAGCGAACGGGGGAAGCGAACCCGTGACCAACGGCGAGGCATTGTTGTAAAGACTGCGCGTGGATAAGTTTTCCCGCTCGAGCTCCGGCAAGACGTACCGGCAGGCAGTGGCCTCCTCCGCCACGGCGGGCACGTCCGAGTCCTGCCAGTTCACTTGACGGCCTGCCCGCAGCCCGCCCGCTTGCATGCTGGTCCGGCCATTGAAGATGATCATCAAGTCCTTTGCGAAGGTCTCCTGCTGTCTCATTTGGCCGACGCGCAATCCTTCTCCGGCGGCAATCATCAGGGTGATGGAGATGATCCCCCAGGCAATGCCGAACATGGTGAGGAAGGTGCGCAGCTTGTGAGACCACAGGGTGCGCAACGTGTCGAGGATGAGATCGCGAAGGACCATTGTTAAGCAGGAGTCAGAAGTCAGAAGTCAGGAGTCAGAATCCGCGGCCTGCTTTCTCGCGAACCTCTGGGCCGAAGTTCCGGTTTTTCTATATTCTGACTTCTGACTTCTGACTCCTTTTCGTCACTGTAATATCACCTGCTGGCCTTCTTTCAGGCCTTCAACAAGTTCTGTCTTTACGCCATTAGAAATGCCCAGTTTCACCGAGAGTTTGCGCCGGCCAGTCTTGGACCCAGGATCGGGGGTCTCCAAGAAAGTGTGGTGGTCCTTGTCGTAGATCACCGCCGCCTCAGGCACCATCAATACTTTCTGTTTCTCCTCGAGGATGATTTCAGCATTGGCGCTCATGTTTGCTTTCAGCTCCCCCGTGGGGTTCTGAATTGAGACGCGGACCTCGAAGGTTGTAACGTTGTCCTTCTCGACGCCTAGGGGGGAGATCTTGGTTACTTTACCCAGGAACTTCTTTTCTTTGAGCGACTCGACCGAGATGCGCGCGGGCTGACCA
>Ga0187880_1002408_pt1 | contig 14584 bp, 10 predicted proteins | sample June2016WEW_19_4_FD_132998 | JGI IMG/M metagenome (GOLD analysis project Ga0187880, IMG submission 132998) | Peatland microbial communities from SPRUCE experiment site at the Marcell Experimental Forest, Minnesota, USA - June2016WEW_19_40 | ecosystem: Environmental > Terrestrial > Soil >...
CTTTTGACAATTATTCATTTTAACAATTTTTAATGCTCATTAACGGCAAGTCCTGGCACAGGATGCATTGAAATAGACGCGCGATGATAGATGCGCCATTCAAAGCCGTTCAGGTGAGACATCGGCAGCGGGCCGCCATCGGAACTCTGCACGCCGGAAATTTTCACCGGCACAAAGCCATCCACGTTTTTCAAGTCCACCTTGTCGGTGAGCGGGCGGTTGGAAAAATTGATGACGACGAGCAGTTCATCCTTATCGTCGGCGCGCAGAAAGGTGACGAGCTTGGTTTCGTCCGAGTTGTGCAGCCAATCCACGCGCGAATTGTGGAGTGCGGCGTATTGATGGCGGAGTTGAATCAGGTCGTGATAGATGCTGCGCAACTCCGGGCGTTCCTTCGGGTGCCAGAAAATGTTCTGCTTGTCGAAGAGCGCGTCGCCGCCGGATTCGGTGGCATCACCGACTTCCATGCCGTTGTAAATGAGCGGCACACCGTCGAGCGTGAACATGAGCACAGATGCGGCGAGCGCCCCATTAAGACCATAGCGAGCGACGGCGCGGGATTCGTCATGGTCGTCGGAAATCCGCATGTGCAACGCACCCTTGGGAAATCGCAGCCGGCTGTCCTCCCACGAACGCCGGATGTCCGACGCGGGCGCGTTGTGGATAAAAATGTCATTCATCGTTGAAAGCAATGGCCAGGAGTAATCAATGTCGAACACGTTCGTGAGCAATTCCGGTTTGCTGGCTTCGGCGAGCAGCATGATGTCCGGCTTGATTTTTTCCAGCGTAGCGCGCGCCTGCACCCAAAAACCCGTCGGTACCATTGCGGCAGCGTCGCAGCGAAATCCGTCCACGTCGCACGTTTGAATCCAGTATTTGAGCATCGCGATCATGTATTGGCGCAACGCCGGACTGCCATAATTTATAGCGGCCACATCCGTCCATTCCGGCACCGGTGGCATCATCTTTCCCTGGGCGTCATGTTTGTAAAATTCCGGGGACTTCATCATCGCGCTGTCCCACGCGGTGTGGTCCGCGACCAGGTCCATGATGACTTTCATGCCACGTTTGTGCGCCTCGGAAACAAGCCGCTTGTAATCGTTCACCGTGCCATAATTTGGATCAACGGCGTAATAATCCTTGATGGAATAGGGACTGCCAAATTCGCCCTTGCGGAATTTTTCGCCGATGGGATGAATCGGCATCGTCCACAGGATGTTCACGCCGAGGCTGTGCAACTCGTCGAGTTTGGCGGTGACGCCGTTGAGGTTACCAGCCACGGAAAAATCGCGCGGAAAAATTTCGTAAATGGTGCCGCTGCGGAGCCAGTCGGGCGAAGGGCGGGCGGTGATGCCGGAAACATCCACCTCGGCCCAGACGCGCATTGAAACCAAAACGAGCGCGGCGGCGAATGTCACGGAGATTTTTCTCAAAGGGTGAAATTTCATAGTTGGAAGTTGAAGTTCAAAGAATTTTGCTGCAACCGCACGAATATACGAAAAAATTGGGGATAGCAAAATGAGACAGCACAAGCAAATCAATTTATCGGCGTGTGCGCAGCGAAATAAAGTATATCTGGGTCGTTTACACCAACTGGTGAAGTTTGTTGATTAATCCAAGTATTTGGTAGTAGAGTTAAGTCGACTGACTGGTGGGCGGCCATGAGCGGCCCGATCCATTTGTGAATTTCCGCGTGGCCGTCGGCAAAGGCCATTCCGCAGGCACCGCCATGTTGACAGCCGGGTAGTTCTACAAGTTCGGAAAATGGATAGGTAGCTGTATACATAATCGCATCGTCAATGCTGTCGGGATGCTCATCGGAGAACACCCAGACATCGCTTGGGCCGGGAGTGTGAAAGTCCGTGGATTTTTTTGCATAATAAAAGGATGTCCAACCAAAAGGGGGGCCACCGCCACCAGGAGGTGGTGCGCCAGGTGTTTGGCCGAATTTGTAACCATCTCCCACCGAGCCGTCCATAGCCACGCTCCGGGCGCGGTGATCCCAGCCAATCTTGCTCATATCTGAATTGACATAATTGGCCGCGGGACAGGCAAAAACCTTCGCCGACCGACCCAGATAGCTTCCCAAGAGTGAGTGTTTATCGTCTGTAAGATAAGTCGTGTTGGTATTTGCCTGGCTCGTGCTCCAATCCATCACGCCAGTAATCCAAGACTGCCCACCACTCGGATATGGGAACACCGTTGAACCCCCTGTCACTACGCGTGGGTCACAATTGATCGCCAAATGATCAGTGAAATCACCTGAATACATAACCCAAGCCAAATCAAGTTGTTTGTTATTGCTCATGCATTCAGCGGCCACGGCCCTTATCTTGGCCTTATTCAAAACCGGCAGCAACATGGCGGCCAGAATGGCAATGATGGCGATCACCACCAACAACTCTATCAACGTGAATCCTGCGCGACGACTTTTCATATATAGGCTGTTATCCTGTTTTATCGCCGAATCCTAAATCAAACCCGCCCAACCGTCCTTTCGCACGGTTGGGCGGACGTTGTCCATGCCCCTAACCAACCTTAAGGCTTAACCAAGCGGAAGAACGTATTACCGCTGGCCGGCCAGTTCGTGACACTTACGAAACCATTGGTTGAACTGGAGCCTGCAGTCCAAGTAGTGCCGTCGGTTGCCGGAATACTCTGCCAGGCACCGTTAAGGCTGCTCGCGAATTGCAACTGGGCACCCGGACGACCAAGCCACGTCACCGGCACGGCGCCGGCCACCGGTGCTCCCACAGTCAGATTGCCACCCGCAGTGCTGCCCCAGGCGCCAATGTTGCCGTTGCTGAAAATCGGCTCCTCATACGGAGTACTGGTAAACGTATCCGTCGCCATCACATACGGATTGAATTGCTGTGAACGCACCACGCGATAGTGAACAGTTCCTGCAGCCGCCTCGTCCTGTACTGGACCGCCGTTTTGGCTGCCAATATCTATGCCATACTGGTAGCTTAACCCCACCGGCGTTCCCGCAGGTATGATGATGGTGTTGGTATAAACTGTCGTTGACCCTACCTCCATCATTTGATATCCCGCCGGGGCCGAAACCGGATTGGCGCCGGATGTCCAAGCATACCAGTTTTGAAGAAAGCCGCCGATAGGCTCAGACTGTGGAACAGTGAACATGCCATTGATATAGAGACCATCGCTTGAAACGAACACATGCCCATCATTTCCGACCGCACCATTCATATCCACGCTGAACTGCACCGCCGTGGGAACTGTCAACACGTCGTTAGTGCTGATGTCATCAAAGAAAAAGCTAAAGTTGGTTGTCACGGGAGTGCTGGTAATCGGCACATAAAGGTTATGTCTAAAATTATTGTTGTTGGCAGGGTTTGGGCCGCCATCCTGGCCATAGTCATACACCCAGCCGCCGGTATAAGAGTTCGTATATCTAAATTGCGCAACATATGGAATGCCTTCGCTCATGGTGATGGTAGCCCGATACAAATTAGTGTTCGCGGCGAGCGGATTGTTGATCATTTGAACGCCACCAGACCAGCCGTTAAAGGTTCCCCATACAGTCACGGTGCCGGGCTCGAAGTTGAGATCAGCTTGAGCTACTTCCGACATGTCTAAATTAAGGTTCACTGTGGCAAGATAAGTAGGGACTGAATCATTAAAGTTTACCAACGGCAGGGTTTGGTTGCCGCTCATCGTGTAAAACCGGTTTCCACTATCAGGATCCTGATTGGGATATTGCGGACTATCCCAATTGTATTCCGGCATAATCACATATTTAAATTCCTGCCCACAATTGACTGTCGCCACTGGCCTGGACGAATCCGTGCTGATTGCAGCACTTCCCTCCCAGACGTTGGACTCAACCACTGGTGGATTGAAATTATTATTCGTTATTAGAATGTTTGGGTTGTTGGTTAACACCAATGCACTTGGACTCCCTGGAACAAAGTTCTGATAGCTACCCGCGACGACGACGTAGTCGCCACTGCTTGGGTGAAATTGGCCAAGCTGAATCTGTTCGGACATATCAACTTGAAACGTTATGATGTTTGTTGTAGCGGGTCCACCATCATTAAAAAATGCAGTTGGCAGCACAAGGCTGGCATTGTTGCCTTTAGGCAGATATGCCATTCGGTTTGCATAATCTGACGAGCCTTCATCGGTGAGAGCGCCGTTCTCGTAAGCATCATATTGCCAATTCATGTTCCCGTCACTTTGATCTTGTGCAGCGTTGTCATCCGTAGTGTTTGTATAAACCGCGCTGTTGCCGACTTGAAACAACTGTAACCCCGTATTAGCCCATCCGTTAAAAATTCCGCGGGCATAAACTGTATCCGATCCAGTCCCGCCGTATGGAGTCCCCCCAACATACGCCGGCACTGCCGGGTTGAAGGTTCCAGCGACGAGGTTCGAGGACATATCCACGCTGAAGGTGACATAGGTGTTTTGAGCCTGAGCGGTCATTATTCCGGCTGCGCAGAGCAAAAGCCCGGCCCAAGCGGAGGTTAGCAGGTTTCGTTTCATAATTTTACTCGGTTTGTTTTGTTCAGGTTTTTTGTTTTAGCGGCCTCACCGTGATCTTTGGGCTGGTTAAGCCGCCAAATCGCAATGGGATTACTGAAGAAATTTTACCACGGAAAAACTTGGGCTGCCATCGCATGAATTGTGCATGGCCAAAAATGGTCTCTGCAAGATTATTGCCCGTGTTGACCTTGATTTGCCTGCGGTCAAGAAACTTCAAAGAAGAACGCTTGAAGATTTATTACATTCGAAAAGGACGATTTCGGAAGTGACCCAAGCCACGCCAAATCAGTGTCCAAGGTATTTCGCTACCGCTTCGGTCCGCGACTGGACGTGAAGCTTCTCATAAATGTGCCGGAGGTGAGTGCGAATGGTGTTGATACTGATGTTGAGCTGGTCGCCGATTTGTTTGTAGGCCAGCCCCTGGGCCAAGCAATCCAGCACCGCCTGTTCGCGCGCCGTCAGCAAATTCTTGTTCTCACCAGCCACATTAGCTACCTGAAATGATGCCACCACTTTGCGGGCAATGGAGTTGGACATCGGGGAACCGCCGGCGTGAACGTCGCGAATGGCCTGAAGCAGTTCATCCGGCTCAAGCCGTTTCAGCAGATAACCCGTGGCACCCGCCGCCAAAGCCTTGAATATCTGCTCGGTATCCTCATAGACGGTGAGCATCAAGATCTGAATTTGCGGGGCCAGAACCTTGAGCTGCTTCACACATTCGATTCCATTCATGCCAGCCATGTTGATGTCCATCAACACAACGTCCGGTCTGTCCGCCGGCAGATGTTTCAGTGCGGCCTCGGCGCTTCCATAAATGCTGAGACAACGAAATCCCATTGAGCTGTCCAGAAAAGTAGCGATGGATTTGCAAAGCTTTTTTTCGTCATCAACGATTGAAACGGAAATCATTTTTTCATTCCTACTGTATCGAACCGTTCAAGGAAAGCACAAATTGGATTGTCGTCCCGTGACCAATCCGGGATTCCACCAGACAACGCCCGCCCAACTCGGTCAACCGCCGGCGCATGTTGCCCAAGCCGTTGCAAAATCCGTCGGCTGAACCCGGCGAACCGGATTCGCTGGACACCGGATCGAAACCCGCCCCGTTGTCCGAAATTAATATGGTAAAATCAGCGTGCTGGCAGACCATCGAGATTTTTGCCAGGGTGGCTCCCGAGTGTTTGAGGATGTTCGTGAGCGCTTCATGGACGGCTAAAAACAAGTGGTGGCGTGATTGCGATGAGAGTGGCTGCATGGGCACCTGGGCGGGGAATTCCAGTTGGCACTCGATGCCGGTTCTCCGAAAATATTCCTGGGCATATTGACCGATGTAGGAAACCAAATGATCGAGCGTGTCTTTTTCCGGATTAACCGCCCAGACCATTTCATCGAGCGACTGAAGCACTTCACGAGAATCGTCAGAAATGGAGCGTATCTCCTCTTGAAGTACGGCCGGCAATTCTTCGGAACGCCGGGCATGCTCGCTCAAAAAGGAAATCCGGCACAGCTTGGCGCCCATGATGTCGTGCAGGTCCTGGGCAATGCGCGTGCGCTCCCGTTCCAATACCCGCTCCTGTTCCAAGCGTTTAAGGTGCTGCTGCAATCTTCGCTTTTCCACGACACGAACACTTCCCGCAACCATTGTTATCATTCCTAAAGACAACACCCCGATAAACCACCATGACTGCCAATAATGGCGGCGCACCATAACCGATAGGCTGGCACCAGTTTCATTCCAAAGCCCATCCCCGTTACAAGCAATTACTTGAAAACGGTAGGTGCCAGAAGGCACAAAGCTGTAAGATGCCACCCGTCGAGATCCCGCCTCAACCCAGTCCTGATCCAGCCCTTCCAGCCGATAGCGGAAACGCACACGATCTGGCGTATCGAAACTTAAGCCGGTATAGCGGAATTCGAGCACATGTTTGCCTGGAGCCAGACTAAGAGATTTCATTGGCGATACTGCTATTTCTTGCTTGGCGCTTATGCGGTCGCTATCCCGATCAAGAACGGGAAGTTCAGGCACTCCATCAACCAACGTCTGCTCCAGCACCACGGCGGGAGCAGGCGAACTCACGGCATGATGAGGGTCAATCACCACGATGCCCTTGAGGGTCGGAAACCAAAGCAAACCGCCCTTGCTCCTCAACCCGGCAGGGGAAAAGCCACCCGAACATTCCTCGGACAACATGCCATCGGCGCGGCTGTAAACCAGCGGATAGACTGCCGGAATTTTATGCGCCACCAGATCGTCGAAATCGCGTTTTTTTACCCGGGCGATTCCACGGTTGCCGCCCAGCCACAAGTTGCCGTCATCATCTTCAAAAATCTGGGAAATCGTATTATCAGGCAGTCCTTCGCGCATGGTAAAAGTAGCAATGTGCTTGTCTTGCAACCGGCTTAAGCCGCCTCCGGCGGTGCCGATCCAGAGCGTTCGTCGAGAATCCAAGCATAGTGTGCGGATCCAACCACTGGGTAAGCCGCTCACCTTCTCACACTGCACGCTGGCTTCTTCGTCAAACCGAGACAGCCCATCACCTTCCGTGCCGATCCATAAAGCCCCATCCGCATCGGGCACAATTGCCGTAATAGCATGACCGCGTGGGCAATTGGTCTGGGCTTGCCATTTTCCATTTGATAGATGCCAAAGCTCACCTTCGCGCGTGCCCGCCCAAACTCCACCTTTTAGACCCTGCCCCAGCGCAGTGATGTTGAAATTCGTCAAGGCTGGAATTCCACCCTCCGCCTCGGCGGCTTGCGGATTTTTGAACTGAAGTAACCCACCTGCTCCTGCCACCCAGCAACTACCGTCTCGGCTTAACAACAGTGAGTTGACGCGTGGCTCCTGCGACGACAAGCCGCTGAGCATCAGCCGTCTGAACCTCTGGCCATCCCAGCAATACACACCTTCGTTTGGCACGGCGGCCCAAATTACACCGGGCCGGACTTCCGCCAATCCTTGCACCGAACCGTAACCTAGTCCCTCATTATGGCTCAAAACAGACAAGTTCCTGGTACTTATACGATTCAGCCCTCCGTGAGTGCCAACCCACAGTTTTCCTTCCCGATCTATCAATAGCGATTCCACAAGATTGTCGGACAATCCGCTACTGGCGTTGATTGCCACCAACTTGCCGAACTTGAACTGAAACAAGCCTTCGCCCACTGATCCCGCCCAAACTGTCCCATCCGGCTCTTCCGCCAATGCGCTGATCTGACGCGTGGCCAAATGCCGGGGGATCCCGAAGCGCCGCCACTGATCCCCTTCCCGGCATAGGACAAAAGAGTCGCCCGCCCCAATCCAAATTCGCCCCGCTTGATCCACCAGCAGGCAGTGGGGGTCTTGAAGCAGGTTGTCCAACGCCGGGTCTCGGAGTTGAGTGAACTTGTCCCCCAGATATGAGAAAACTCCCACCCCGGCCACCCCCACCCAGATCGTGTCTTTGCGATCACTGAAAAGCGTCGTGATGGGTTTGCCGGGAAAAATCGCCGCACCACTTAAACTCGTGAATCGCCCGTTTTGCAATACCGCCAAACCGGCCTGCGTGCCAACCCATAGCCTCCCCTTGGTATCTTCAGCCAGCGCGGTAATTGAGTCGGAAGGCAATCCATCGCGCACAGTAAATGTAATTAGTTTTCCCCCCTGCCAACAGCTCAACCCGCCGCCCTCACTCCCAATCCACAGAGCACCGCGGCTGTCACCAAACAGAACCTTCACAGGTCCGCTTTGAAATCCCTCCTGAAGACCAAGGGAAAAAAAACTCACGCCGTCAAATCGGCTCACGCCGTCATCGCTGCCCACCCAGAGGTAACCATCGCGCGTTTGCGCCAGGGCACGCACATAGTTCTCGGGCAACCCCTGTTCCCGCTGCCACGAACGAAACGTAAACGGCACTTCCCCATATCCAATACCTGGACCGTTCCCTTCAGTTGTTGATCCATTCCCATTGACGAAGTCGTCGAACGCAGTGGCGATGGCCATTTCACTGAATATCCACCCATCGCCACCACCGCCATGGCGGAGATGGATTTGATCAAAAGAGGCGTTGGCCTTGAACTGCGTGGTCAGGCTCTGCGGTTGATTGGCTTCGGTGGCACCCGGGCGCAAGTCCGGGTCCAGCCAGACCGTCACCAAATCGCCGCCGCCCGCCATATATTGAACCTTGAAAACAATAGTTCGTTCGATGCCCGAGTGGACGAGCTCGTAGATGTAAAAGGTCCCTATGCCGGACGGCTCAGGATTAGAGGACTTCAAGTCGATATACTCGATCACCTGGTTGGCCTGCCCGGTTTGTCCCGTAGCAAAGGCGCTGTAGGCAAAAGCATTCAGGGCATTCCCCACTGCCAGTCGTTCGTGGTTTCCTTCAAACAACTGGAATGCCGCAAAGTAGAGCTCGGTGCTGGCGTCCGACACCGGGTCCACATGAAACTTGAAATAGAGCGTATCAGTGGACGAATCATTTCGTTGCAAAACCCCGCCTAGAATGTCGGTGCCAGGTCCTGTCTCATGAACCTGAGTGGCACCCAAGTCGCTCCATAAAAGAACCGCTTGGCTCGAATCCGTCCATGCCAACATTGCGAAAGCTATCAGCGCGAGGGCTAAGGCGCGGCCACCTTCGTGGATGCCGATGCAGAAACTCATCCCTGCCTGCCTCTTAAGCAGTTCAGTCGGATAGCAAGTAACCGAGTTCCGAGTCATGCAATATGAATAGATAAGTTTTCTCGGGGACACAAGCATCGATTCCAACCGCGATCACTACTGTCCGGGTATTGGAGGAACGCACACCGGGTTAGCCCAATGTGGTTCCTCGACGTTTTTAATGGGTAAGGCGGGTGAAATGGGGTTTTCTGGTGGGGCTTATGATACCAGAAAAAGTGTTTCATCAGATATTGGCGCTGGGCGAGGCTTGGCGCCTGAGCCGGGTGGACTACGTTGAGAAAGAGAGCAAAGTGCTGATCCGGGTGGAGGAGATGCCTGCGCTGTGGGCCAGTGAGATTTGTCCGCATTGTGAGGCCGAGTCGGTGGGTGGATACGATCATGCGCCGGAGCGGCGATGGCGACATCTGTGGTGTCATCGTGAGCGTGCCAGTCTCTTTGGGACCTGTCCAGCACTTCGGTCCACTGTTCAAAGGGCAGATTGGTCGTCACGATCAGGCTGGTTTGTTCGTAAGCCCGGCCCACCACGTCAAAGAGCAACTCCGCCCCCGCTTTCGAGAAGGGGACATAGTCCAGTTCATCGAGGATCAGTAGGTTCTGCCGTTGGAGTTGTTTGTAGAGGCGTTGCAAGGTGCGGTTCTCCCGCTGCTCCAGCAACTGGGTCACCAGCGCGGTGGTGGTCATAAACCGCACCCGTTTGCCTTGGCTGCACGCGGCAAAGCCGGGCGGTGGCCAAGTGCGTCTTGCCGGTGCCGGGATTGCCAACCAACAGGATATTTTTCTTCTTCGGGATGTATTCACAGCACAACAACTCCCGGACCAGTGGCTCGTTGACCGAGGGCTGCGCCCCGAAGTCAAAACTGTCGATGGTCTTGAGGACCGGGAACTGGGCCTCCTTGATCCGGCGCTCGGTGGCCCGCCGCTCCCGATCAATCAACTCCCGTTCCGTCAGCCGCAACAGGTATTGGGGATAGTCGCACCGTTCCTGGGCGCACACCGCCGCCACGCTGGCGTAGTCGCGCAGCAGGGTCGGCAGCTTCAGCGCCTTGAGATGATGTTCCAGCAACAAAACCGCGGGATCTTTGCTCATGGCACTAGGCTTTAGCACTAGCCTGCTTTCAAAAAGCCAAAAACTCACAAAACCATTGATTTCATTGAACGAAATCAAGGTTGGAGCGGGTGAATGGAATCGAACCCTCATCTCAGGCTGACAAATTAGGGATCACCAAATGAAAGTAAACTCGGTAAATTTTTTGCCAGTTTCCAACATTATTATTCTTTTCCAAAGGCAGCAAGAGGGTTTCCTTTTCATTCCACCGTCACGCTCTTGGCCAGGTTGCGCGGCTTGTCCACGTCGCAGCCGCGCGTGACGGCGATGTGATAGGCGAACAACTGCAGTGGCACCGCCGCCAGAATCGGATTAATCGGTTCCAGCGCCTTGGGCAGATAAATCACGTCGTTGGCCACCTTCCCGATTTGTTTGTCGACCTCGGTGGCCAGCGCGATGATGGGGCCTTTGCGGGCACGGATCATCGCCAGGTTCGCCATCGTCTTGTCATACATCGAATCCTGCGGTACCAGGAAAACCGTCGGCGTCTTCGGGTCAATCAACGCAATCGGGCCGTGCTTCATTTCCGCCGCCGAATAACCCTCGGCATGGATGTAGGAAATTTCCTTCAGCTTGAGCGCGCCTTCCAGCGCAATCGGGAACGTGTAGCCGCGGCTAAGGAAAAAGAAGTCATCGGCCTTCGCATATTTCTTCGCGATCTTTTTGAACGCGTTGTTTTGCGCGAGGATGGATTCGAGCTGTTTGGGCACGGCTTCGAGCGCGTGCAGGATTTCCAGCGCCCGGCGGGCGGAAAGATTTCGCAACCGGCCCAGATGCACGGCCAGCAGCGCCAGGATTGTGAGCGTGGAAACAAAGGCCTTGGTGGACGCCACGCCAATTTCCGGGCCGGCGTGCATGTAGATGCCGCCGTCGGATTCGCGGGCAATGGTGCTGCCGACGACGTTGACGATGGCGAGCGCGCGATGGCCGCGCCGCTTGGCTTCGCGGAGCGCAGCAAGTGTGTCGGCGGTCTCGCCGGATTGCGAGACGACGAGCAGCACGGTGCTTTTTTCGAGCGGCGCGTTGCGATAACAAAATTCGTGCGCGAACTCGACCTCGACGGGAATTTGTGCGAGTTCCTCGATCAGATATTCGCCTACCAGCGCCGCGTGCCAGCTCGTGCCGCTGGCGGCGATGACAATGCGGTCAATCGAACGCAACTCGGCGGACGTGAGATTCAGGCCGCCGAACTTGGCGGTGGCGCCCTCGTTGTCCACGCGGCCACGCAGGGCGTTTTCCACGGTGCGTGGCTGCTCGAAAATTTCCTTGAGCATGAAATGCTCGTATTTTCCGCGCACGGCGTCCTCCTGGCTGAACTCCAGCTTGCTGACTTGAACGTTCGCGGTGTCGGTGCCAAGGTTCAACACGTCGAAGCGCGCGCTCGTCACGGTCGCCACGTCGTAGTCATTGAGATAAACGACCTTTTTGGTGTGGGCGACAATGGCGTTGGCGTCGCTGGCCAGGAAATTCTCGCCGGTGCCGATGCCGATGATGAGCGGCGAACCACGCCGTGCACCGACAATCGTGTCGGGCTGGTCGGCGCAAATCACTGCAATGCCGTAGGTGCCGATGACTTCGCGCAGCGCATCGCAAACCGCCTGGGTGAGCGGGTTGGAACTGGGAGCGCCAGCGTCTCGCTGGCGTGTTGGGAGTTCGGCACGTGAATCTGCCGGCGGGACGCCGGCGCTCCCAGGCGTCCGCCGTTTTTCGTAATAATCACCAATCAAATGCGCAAGGACCTCGGTGTCGGTGCCGGATTTGAATTTGTGGCCGGTGGCGAGCAGTTTTTGCCGGAGCGCGTCGTAATTTTCGATGACGCCATTGTGGACGACGGCGATCCGGCCGGACTGATCCAAGTGCGGATGGGAATTGATATCCGACGGCGGGCCGTGCGTGGCCCAGCGGGTGTGGCCGATGCCGAGATTTCCCGCGACCGGTTGGGATTTCAAAAGACGGGCAAGGCCTTCGCTGATTTTCCCCTTTTTCTTGCGTACGAGCAGTTCGTCACCGTCCAGCACGGCCACGCCTGCGCTGTCATAGCCGCGATATTCCAGCCGCCGCAATCCTTCGAGCAGGATGGGCGAAACCGCCTTTTTACCGACGTATCCAATGATGCCGCACATAAATTAAAATTCTCTGGTAGAGCCGATCCCGCATTGCGGGACCAGGACGCACGGCAGCGCGTCCCTACCATTTCTGTTTCAAAATCCAATCCGCCGCGCCGTTCAAATCGTCCACAATCACCGCAAGTTTGAGTGGTTCCGGCGATTTCCGTTCAAGTTTTGCGCCGTAGCCGGTGCGGACCAGAATACTCGTTTTGACTCCGGCGTTCCAGCCGCATTCCAAGTCAATCAGCTTGTCGCCGATCATGAAACTTTGCGCCAGGTCCACACCGAACTCGTCGCGCGCGTCGAACAAAAACTGCGGTGATGGCTTGCGTCCACGGTTTGGCTGGCCGGGCGCTTCGGGCGCGATGTAAATTTTTTCCAGCCGCACGCCGGCCCGGGCCAGTTCGCGGCACAAATGCTTGTTCACGCGCTCCACGTCCGCAAGCGTGAAGTAGCCGCGCCCGACGCCGGACTGGTTTGAGACAATGAACAATTTGAACCCGGCATCCGAGAGACGCTTCAGCGCCACCGCCACCCTGGGGAGGAAGGCAACGTCCTCGACGCGGTGCAGATAATTCCTTTCCTCAATCAACACCCCGTCGCGGTCGAGAAAAACAGCCGGTTTCATTTAAGCAAATAGTGGTTTGATTATGGCAAGAATGGAATTGAATTCTTTCCGGTGCTTGGCATCCTGCTGTGATTACAGTTTTACAAATTAACGAACCCATCACCATTAAATGAGCAAAGGCAGATTAGGAATTTTGGTCGGTGGCGGCCCGGCCCCGGGCCTCAACGGCGTCATCGCCGCAGCCACCATTGAAGGCATCAATCAAGGTTACGAAGTCATCGGCTTCCGCGACGGTTTCAAGTGGCTGGCGCAGGGCGAGGCGCAGTATTGCCGTCCGCTGTCCATCCGCGACGTGAAGGACATTCACATCCGGGGCGGCTCAATTCTCGGCACCGCGCGCACGAACCCTACCAAGTCCGCGGAGCAGATGAAAAATGTCTTCAGCGTCTTTGAAAAGCTCGGCATCACCGCCCTCGTGACGATTGGCGGGGACGACACGGCATTTTCCGCCAGCGTCGTGGCCAAACAAAGCAAAGGAAAAATCCGCGTCGCGCACGTGCCCAAGACCATTGACAATGACCTGCCCCTGCCGGGGTCCACGCCGACGTTCGGCTATGAAACGGCGCGGCACTACGGCGTTTACATTGTTCGCAACCTGATGGAGGACGCGCGCACCACTTCGCGCTGGTATCTCATCATCAGCATGGGACGCGCGGCCGGGCATCTTGCGCTCGGCATCGCCAAGGCCGCTGCGGCCACGCTCGCCATCATTCCGGAGGAATTCCGCAACCGGCCGGTTACCGTGGACGAAGTTTGCGACATCATCATCGGCTCCATCATCAAGCGCCAGGCCGAAGGTTCGCAATACGGCCTCGTGGTTCTGGCTGAGGGCCTCATCGAGGCGATGGGCGAGCAGGGACTGGTCAAGGCGCTGCCGGAAGGCCAGCTCGAACGCTTCGGCAAAGTCGTTCGTGACGAGCACGGCCATTTGCGCCTGGGCGAAATTGAATTTGGCCGCCTGATGAAGGAACTGCTGACAACCCGCCTGGAAAAGCTCGGCATTAAAATGGCCTTCATTGACAAGGACCTCGGCTACGAACTCCGTTGCGCCGATCCCATCCCCTTCGACGCCGAATACACACGTGACCTGGGTTATGCCGCGGTGAAGTTTTTGCTGTCGCCCGAGGCCGACAAATACGGCGCCATCATCAGCTTCGTGAACGGCAAAATGATTCCGCTGCCGTTCGACAAAATGCTCGACCCAAAAACCGGTCGCATGCAAAACCGCAAGGTCAACGTGGACGGCGAGGCCTACGAATGCGCCTGCGCCTACATGATCCGGCTGGAACGCGAGGATTTTGAGAACGCGAAACAACTCACCCAATGCGCCGGCGTGGTGGGAATGACGCCGGAACAATTCCGCGAGCGCTTCGGTTACCTGGTCGGCGTGAAGTAAGGTTTTACGAACGCACCCGGAGCGCGAGTTGTCTCAACTCGCAGCAGCCATTTGCGCTAACCGAAATTTCTCTACCGGGATGCGGAACTGATTTTTTTGAGGTTTGATCGTTGTGCAAGTCGCACAGTTTCAAGGGGTGGTCAGGCAAGAGTCGGTGTAGTATAGACCAAGACCCTTC
>Ga0187880_1002416_pt1 | contig 14565 bp, 17 predicted proteins | sample June2016WEW_19_4_FD_132998 | JGI IMG/M metagenome (GOLD analysis project Ga0187880, IMG submission 132998) | Peatland microbial communities from SPRUCE experiment site at the Marcell Experimental Forest, Minnesota, USA - June2016WEW_19_40 | ecosystem: Environmental > Terrestrial > Soil >...
CCGTCGTGACCACCTTCAGCGCGCACTTGTGGTCCAGCAGCGCCGGCCAGTTTAGCGCCACTTCCAGCCGCGCTCCCAACGCCAGCGGCCTCTCGGTGGTGAACAGCACACCATTCGAGCTCATGTTGACAGTCTTGCCGAACCCCACTTCGACTGTGTTCCGCGTGAACACCTTGTAGCGCACGTCCTGTTCGATGGGAAACCTGACCGCGCATCGCTGGTCGAATCGGCACGCCTGGACGCCGGCGCCAGGCAGCGCCGAGGTTTCTTCTCCCATGGCCTGGAACATGTCCTTTTCTATGTTCCAGCGGCCGCCTCTCATCGGAAGCACCGCTGCGTTGCCGAGAGTTTGTAGCATCATGTCACTAGTAAACGCCATTTGGGCCGGATTTGCCTATAGTCGAAACGTCTCAATTTCACGTCGGCACGTCGGTACCAGGATGGACTTCCAGTACCGCGACGCGCGGCCTTTCGTTCCTATCGAGATATAGCCGGCCACCGGAGCCCCTTTGGGAGATGGCCAGATTGTGGGGTCCAGCAGTCCCAACGTACTGCTACGGAGGTTCCGGGCGACGGCCGACGGGCGCTAGAGGAGAGCTACGAGGGCTGGTTCTGCTTGTCCGGGGCTCCGAGTTCCGCGGCTACTGGCCTCTCGGACGGGAGGTGCTCGGACCGCAGTGCTCCAGTCGGCCGAGGCCTTAGTTACCGATAAGGCTCCACAACGCCCGCGCCCAGTGGTCGGCGTGTCTGGCTGCTCTCTTGGTTGGCTTCAGACCGGCTACCATGTCGCCCGGAGCCAGTGTACACTCGTTTCTTAACCACATGAACACATTCAACCACTCCATCCTAGAAGCCGCCCTTGTTGGTCTCGAGGCCCGGAAGAAGGGCATTGAGGCTCAGATTGCTGAAGTCCGAGCCATGCTAGTCAGTCGCCCCGGCCAGGCCGCTGCAACGCCGGAAGCCACTCCACGCAAGCGCCGGAGGTTCTCCGCTGCGACTCGACGCCGCATGAAGGAAGTCCAACAGCGTCGGTGGGCGAAGATCCGGGGAGCATCTGCGCCGCCAGCGCAAGCCAGACCGGAAGCACCGAAGGCCAAACGGAAGCTCTCAGCGGCTGGCAGGAAGGCCATCCAAGAGGCGGTGAAAAGACGGTGGGCGCAAAAGCGAGCGGAAGCCGCGAAGGCCGCATCCGCCAGGAGGAAGGCCGTTGTCAAGAAGGCAGCGCCGGCAAGAGCGACGAAGAAGAGTGCGCCCCGCGAGAAAGCGGTGCTGAAGAAGGCAACTGCGAAGAAGGCGGCCCCAGCTCCCGCGCCGGCTGTGGCCGCGCCTGCGGCTTAGTAGCGGTTCCAGAGGGTCGATTGTCGGCGAACGCCGGCCGGAAGTGGATCGTAAGTAAGCGATGGAAAAGCTCAATCACGGAGACTCGAAGGTGCGATCGAGCCGCGGTAGTAGGCTGTTCAAGGACGCTGTCAATGCGGCCAAGACAGCAGCGAAACAGTCGGGGGAAACGCGGTACGTGCATCTCGGGATGGCCGGGTTTGTGGTGCTCGCATATCCGACGCCTGGAACGGTCAAGATCGTGCGACCTCCGAAGCTGCGCGGAAGCGCGCCACAGCGTTACCGATAACACCAGATAACGCCACGCCTGCGCCGTGAGCCGCGGCCGCTTTCGATCTCGCTCCCTGCCTAGCCCTCGTGCCACAGCTCCCGCAATCTCCCACAACACGATTTCCCCCAACTTCCGGGTGGCCCACCATGTGAGAGTTGAGATTCTTGGGTCAATACTGCGGCACTGCGTTTCGGCAGGGAGATGGCGCCGCAGTTCAAGCGGGCGGTTTGGAAGGTGTACTGAACGGCGGATGCGGGTGCCAGCCGGTGAGGTGCTTGTAGCTTTCGAGAGCGTTGTAGAGGATTGGACAGAGCGCGGCCCAGCGGGCCAGCGACGACGGGCGGCCGCCGAGCGAGTGGGTGCCGACCGCGACGTGGGGGAAGTCGCGGCAAATCCCTGGGCGGGCTTCGTAGATCATGCAGAGGTTGCCGTCCAGGAACACGCACCTTTCCCCCGAACTCAGCAGGGTTCGTGAGGTGGGCGCGTCGGGATCGGGGACGGTGTAGAGGCGGGCGACCGCCTCCGGCGTGGTGCCGAGGCACCACGCGATGTTTTCGATCTCCGGCTTGCTGACGGAAACCACCGAATGGCGACAGCAATTCGCGCAGGCGAGGCAGTCCACGTGCCGCTGCACGTCGCTAGCCAGGATTTGAAACGGCTTGTCGGCGTAGCGGTGGGCACAGAGGTAGCGGCGAAAGGTGCGGTTCTCTTCCGCCTTCGCGGTTCCGAGCCGAAAGACTTCGGCCAAATCGGTGACCACGCCTAAGACTACTCCTGAGCTGCAGGGAAGGCAAGACAGAGCCTAAAACAAGCCCCGTCAAGGTGAGGAAACCTCGGAGGTGTTGCATCGTGGTTCCCTCTGCTGGCCTCATTATGTCATGTCGCGGCGGCGGGAGATACCCCCGACCTCCTCGGCGTTGGCTATTGGCCAGGATTCCCGTTTTGCCATCGTCTCGATGACCCCCCAGGTCATCCCTCGGCAGGGTTGCTTCCCAGCAGAGCCCGCTTCCGTTTCGCCTGGCAGAGCCATTGTCCCAGATCCTCGCTCTTCTCCAGGCATGGGATGCGCCAAGGAACAGAATGGTAGACGTCGGGCCAGCATCTGGGGTCTGCCAGGGAACTACTTCGACTCTCCGGATACGCCGGGCGTGAACGCGAATTCAGTGTTATGGAATTCGCCGTAGATATGCCGAACTGCGTATCCGTGCGTGCGGAGGAACCCGATCACCTCGGCGGAACTGGTGGCCATGTTCGCGAGTTGCTTGTCGATCAGTTCAACTTCAACCACCGGGTGGTAGCGGTCCAGAGTTTCCGAGGCGCCCTTCAGCACCAGTAGTTCCGCTCCCTCCACGTCTATCTTGATGACATCCACGCGGGTCACCCCGCTTTCCCGGACGATATCATCCAGCCGGCGGGTGCGTACACGATAGGTCCGCGCAATGGGGCCGGCCAGAGCTGCATTCGCCTTCGAGAGCGAACTGGCTCCTGCGTTTTCGCGCGTCGCGGCGAAAAAGTCGGCCATGCCCTCGGAATCGGAGCAAGCCACCGGCTCGACTGTGACCTGGGATGCTCCGCTTTCCCGAATGTCGGCCCGGAGCCTGCGAATCGTTTCCGGGTTCGGCTCAATCGCCAGCACATGTCCACCTGGACCCACCATCGGCGCGGCTTTGAGAGAGTAATAGCCGATGTGGGCGCCCACATCCACGAAGACCCCGCCGCGTGGAATGCTCTTTGAGAGACCAAGCCAGGTTTCCCGCTCCCACACTCCCGTTGCCAGGATGGTGCGGTCAAGGCCGTCCTGGGAATCGAGCTGCAAGTGCAAGTGGGGCTCAACCTCGACCCAAACCGGAACGGACGGCCACAACACGCGTACCAAGCCGGGAGGCAGTCCTCTGCCGCCGTTGTGTCGCCACACGTGATCGAGCGCGAGACAGGTTCTGTCTCGAGCCGCCTGGCTCATTGTCACGCCCAGAACGGCGATTGTCAGCACAAGAACAATCACGAAGGCGCTCCAACGGAGAGCTTGTTTCATTGCGGTGAGTATACCGCGTCCCGGCGCCGTGTCGTTCGGCTGTTTTCGATTTCGAACAGTTTGTTCCGCGAACGGATGCAGGATGCCAGTCCGTTTGCTGCATGAGCCAGCCGCGCTGCGTGATATCCACGCGTTCCTACGTCCCGCCTGACCTCATAGGCACAAACAACACGCGCCCTGCGGAGCGGCGCCGGATCCGGCCGTTTGCGTCTTTCTCGATCAGCACCAACTCCTGGTTCCACCTGAGGCCAACCGGCGCCACCAGGCGTCCGCCATTCGCAAGTTGGTCAATGAGCGCCTGAGGGACCTCCGGCGGCGCCGCCGTGACCATGATTCCATCGAATGGCGCCTGTTCTGGCCAGCCTTTGTAACCGTCCCCTTGACGCACCGTTACGTTGCGATATCCGAGATCGCTTAGGATGTGGCGCGCCGATTTCGCCAGTTCCGGAACAATCTCAATCGTGTACACCTGTTGCGCCAGTTGCGAGAGGACCGCTGCCTGGTAGCCCGACCCGGTTCCGATCTCCAGCACGCGATCCGTTTTGCGCGGAGCAAGCAGATCTGTCATCAGCGCCACGACATACGGCTGGGAAATCGTGCCTCATAGCCGATCGGAACCGGATGGTCGTCGTAGGCCATCGGTTGGCTGGCAATGGGTACAAACAGATGACGTGGAGTGGCGCGCAGCACGCGCAAAAGCGCCGCGCTACGGATGCCGCGGCTCTCAATCTGCTCACGCACCATGCGTTCACGATCCGCGGCGTACGGGTCAGCCGAGACCAGAAGACCCGTCAGCGAAAGAGCCAGGATGGCGGGAAAAATGTGCCCGCGGCGTGAGTCATGCCGACGATCGAGCACGGCAAGCCTCCCCGGTCCATTCTAGGTCAAACGGCCAGACTTCAGTCTGGGTGGACAAACGATGGGAAGCCAGCATCGACGGCGGAGGCGATGCTGTTCCCATCCTTCCATGCTCGTCTGACGTTGTGCCCACCCGCCGCCAACAGTGACCAGAAGGGGAAGCTGTTGGCAAATCTCCTTCTCGCCGGCGTCGTTTCGGGGAACCCCAGCCGTTTCGGCATTTTGGCTTGCTGTCCCCGCCACCCCGAGGTAAGGTCCAGTTAGCTAGCGATATGGCCCATTAAGAGGACTGAAATGAATGAGTTAACCTTGGCGAACAGGGCTTCAGACTGGCACCGGCTGAAGGCTCTGGTGCTAGATAGCGTTTCTTCCCCGATTACCCGGCGGGTCTACAATCTCGGGCTGGACGAGTTCATCGCCTGGTACGGACAGGCCCCGCGGCCCGGCTTTACGAAGGCCACCGTGCATGCCTGGCGGGCGGAACTCGAGGCCCGCGGCCTCGGGTCTGTCTCCATCAACGTCCGGATCACCGCTGTGCGGAAACTGGCGGTCGAGGCGGCCGACAACGGGCTGCTGGCGCCGGAACTGGCCGCCGGCATCACGCGCGTCAAGGGCGCCAAGTCAACAGGCCGCGGGATATATCGACGGAGCACTGCTGGGTCACTCTTCCCAAGCGTCGAAGCCAGCCGGCACCGTGTACGGAAACTGCCTTGCCTGGGAGGGCTGCTTTAGGTAGCAAATGCAAGAAGGAACCCGCTCCGTCCTAGCTGTACGAGACCCAAGGATTCTCGGACGATCCTCCCGCGCGCACATCGAGCGCGCCTCCGGTAGTGCTTGGCATTCACATCGGCTCTTAAGCGCCCGTAGCGCCCGCACTCTTGAGGAGTTGCACTACCTCCTGATGACCATTCTGCGTTGCCAACATCAACGCAGTGTAGCCTTGGTACTGCTTGACGTTCACATCAGCTTTGGCCGCGAGTAGCGCCCGCACCACCTCCAGGTGACCATTCTGCGACGCCACTATCAACGCCGTCAGGTTATTCCATAGCGTCTTGGCGTTTACATCGGCTTTAGCAGCGAGTAGCGCCCGCACTACCTCCAGGTGGCCATTCTCCGAAGCCGCTATCAACGCCGTGGCGCCTTGGCCCGCCTTGGTGTTCACATCGGCCTTGGCGGAGAGCAACGCCCGCACAACCTCCGTGTGGCCCTCCCGCGACGCCAATATCAACGCCGTGGCGCCTTGGAACTGCTTGGCACTCACATCGGCTTTGGCGGCGAGCAACATCCGCACCGCATCCAGGCGGCCCTGCTCCGAAGCCGTTATCAGCGCCGTGTAGTAGTTGACCCCCACGGCTTCCACATCGGCCTTGGCGGCGAGCAGCACGCGCACAACCTCCGTGTGCCCACCGAACGACGCGATGATCAACGCCGTGTTGTCGCCTTCTCCCCTGGCATTCACATTGGCTTTGGCAGCGAGCAAAGCCCCGACGACCTCCACGTGTCCCCCAGCCGACGCCACCATCAATGGGGTGCCACCGGCTCCCCTGGCATTCACATCGGCCCCGGCGGCGAGCAGCGCGTTGACACGAGGGAGGTCACCCTTGCGAGCCGCGTCGGTGAGATCATTCCCTTGCGCGTTGGCTCGTTGACCTGCTACAACGCAGGCCAACACCGCCAGAACGCCCAAGACTAACGAGTGTTGTCGGAAACATGTCATTTCGATGCTCCTTCCCAAGGACCACGTAGTTCAACCTGTAACGACTTCCGGTGCGGCTATTCTTGCTTGCCCAGCTTGTTATACAGCCAGGCGAGAAGGGCGCCGCGGACCGCCCAGCTGACGAAACCGTATGTCGGGCCTCAGGCATGGAAGTATACACCCGTGAAGAGGAGACCAGGAGCCTGACGCGGGAAAGGTTGCGCAGCGCCGCCACGCCCCCTCCAGGACCGTCGGGGTCGTTCGGAATCGGGAAAATGAAAGAGGAACAGCTCAGAAAGAGGCGGTCGGCAGTATAATCGACACCGGACCACGATGGCAGAATGGTTGTGCGGCCCTGCTTCAATGACGGCTTCTTGGGTGTTGTCACCCGGCAGCGACGACCCGACGCGCATCGCTGGTCCGGCAGGGCGGAAGACAGGGTATCGTGCGATGGTCGGCAGGAGGTCGAAGTAGATGACGTTCAGAATTGGCTTGCTGATTTGGGGTTTGACAGCATCGGCATTCGCACAGGGGAACTGGGGGAAGCTAAAGGTCAACAAGATGGAGCTTACCCTGGAGTACGAGAGCGGCACTTTTCCGCTTAAGCATAAGTTGCCTCTCTTAGCGACTGTAGGAAAGGATGAAATAGATGTTGTGTCGAACACGAAGAATTATAACGATGGGAGGGAACATTACGATCCACATCAACAGCTCTTTGCGATCCCGCTAAAGGCTGTCACCTCGGTTGCCTACGCTAACACAGGAAAGCAAACCACCTATAATGACCAGGTTACTGCTTCCAACGTTGGTTACGGACTGTCGGTAAAGTCGGCCAAAACCCACTATGTGAACATTGTGTGGCACGACACGACCGAGAACGTTGACAACAGCGTAGTACTCAAAGTGCCAGATCAAGACTATATGGGCTTTCTCATCGTGCTTCAGAATCTCACTGGGATCAAGCCAACATACGATTCATTACCATGAGGTGGCGCCCGAACAGCTAATGCGTCTCATCAAGAAGGCGATGAGCAGCACGGTTGCCAACCTCATCCGGAACCACCTCCGCTTGGTCTGGCTCCAGCGGCAGGAACCGGGTACGGCCCGGTCCGCGGACTATGACGATTCCTCGCTTCAGTTCGCCCAAAATGCCGTATGGCCGCAGGCCAAATGCAGGCGCCAGCCGCCGGTGCGCACCCTGACAGCCCGCTGGACTTTCCTGAATGGCTCCAGTTCCGGAGTCTGCTGGCGCCGACGAGCGCACTCCTGGCAGCGAACCTTTCGGGGGAGCACTGGTTCTGCACCTCTATTTCCGAGCTGATGTATCCATTTCAGTGCTGGCACGAGACGGCGGGTCTCCGTCTTTGTAAGGAACTCAGCCGAGGCCGGTGTCCCGAACTGGGCGCACTGACAAAGCAGGTCAATGCCCTTCCGAATCGTTTTGCTGCCGAATTGCGGCCTTGGGGCTCTGATAAGGGGTGCGATGTACCGCCTATACTCGCTTCCCGTGAGGTATTCAGAAGTAGCTGGCTGGCCAGGCTGCGCGCACCTAGCTGGCACCCCGTTCTCCGCGCATTCGCAAAGCAACTGAAGGCCCCTTATAGTAGTCCTGCTCAAGATCGGTGTGAGGCTGTCCATTCAGAAACTCCACTCTGCCGTTGTGGCCGCCATCGATTATACCCAGTCGCGGTAGGGATGCGAGGAGCGCGGTTCTCCCGCGTGGGGCCATCCTCGGCGCCCTTCTCGCCTGGCTGCATAACAAGCTGGGCAAGCAAGCATAGCCGCACCGGGTCCCCGTTGCGATCACGATGGCAGGCGAGAAACCATTTCCCTCAAACCGCGGATGAGACTGCGGGCCTCGGCCATTTCCGCGCGGCGCACTGCGGGCGACGCCCGATCAGGTGCCGGTGGCGTGGCCCCGGCGGGGCGCCGCTCGACGCTGGGGAGGATCGGCGGCGGGTCACGGAGGCCGAATATCAGGGAACCGCAGACTGACTTCTCGGACTACAATCGGATTCATGCCGAAACGCCGCCCGGATCGCAGAACTATCGGGCTCGGCCTGATAGTGGTTGCCTTCGTCCCAGCCGCGCTGTACGCCACCTGGGTCTGGCTGGATGTGCGGCAGCATCCTTACAAGCAGCCTGACGAGCCCGTAGTATTCGACCAACCCGTCGTCCTACGCAAAGGCGAGGTGCGGTTCCCTGAGTTTACGGTCCCAGTGGGCCGCACGTATATTGTTTTCCTGGAGTTCCAGCAGCGTATGAGCGCCCAGCGCATGGAGTGCCTCGCGGGTTGGGAACAGGGCGATCCCGAGAAATGCCGGCGGATTCCATGCGTCTTGGACCTGTGGTGGGCCGTTTCGAGCAAGGGGAAAATGATCGACGCGGACACCTCGGAGCACTGGTGGTCGCACCACTGGGCTCGGTATCCCCGCTACACGTCCATCGGTACGTCCATCGGCTTTTTGAAGGCTGCCCCTGGAAATAGCTACGCACTCTCTATACACTTCCTTGACGACCCCAGCGAACTCAACATCACGAAGCCGAGAGTCCTGATCAAAGCGTTGCCCTTGATTTACGTCCCCCATGGCAACCTGTGGGATTTGGTGGCGTTTCTCTTCGCGATCATCTGGGCCGGCGCGTTCCTACTTAGAGCCCTTCTGGTGCTGACCAAGCGCGAAGCAGAGGAGTCGCCATCCGGCGCGCAGGCGTAACCTAGGCTCCTCGGCTCTGGCGTAGTACGAAGTTCTGTTCCACTTTTCGCCATCCCAAGCGCAGTGCGCTGGCATCGGATCAGAACCGGCAACACTGACAAGCACAGCGTTCCCCAGATGACCAATCGTTGCCTATCTGAAGGCTGTTCTCCGCTTTGGACGCTGCGTACCGCTTCAATTGCACTTTGCCTGGGATACACGGGTTATCTGAGCCACGAGTACAGCCCCGGTGCCCGGATCTACCACCAGCGCCGGGATCAACGAGTAGTAGAAGAGCGCCCAGTTAGGAACATGACCCTGAGCAGCGCCAAACAACCCCGCCACCCGGCCCGCCAGCAGCCCCGCCACGGGGAACCCGGCCAGAACCACGAGATACCATCGAACCCGCGCCCGCCACGGGATGAGACGCGCCAGTAACTTCCGCAGCCCGATGCCGCCGCCAAAAATGGCCGTCAAGATCAGCGATGTGATGGTGGGAGCATAGACGGCAAGGTAAAACAGCGGATTCGTCAACGCGGGCCCAGGCGCGATGGACTTGGCCACGCCGGGCGCGAATAGGCAAACGGCGCCGATTCCCCAGGTGATCGCGAATACCAGGACGAAGTAACTGGCCAGGGGCGCCATCCCACGGCCGAGTTCCCCACGCGATGAATCTGGCGTCAAACCTGGAGTATACGCCATCCGTTGACGAGCCGGGTCAGCGAGTCACAGCCCAGGCTCGGCCCGGCGCTGCTAAGGAGTAGGCCACCGCCGACGTGACCAGGGACGACGGCCGCGCGCTCCTGTCTACAGGCTCCCCTTCCTCGCGGCGTAGATCACGCCATTGACGTTGAGTACCCCATCAAAACCCTCGGCACTTAGAATTGCTGAGAACTCCTTCGGTACAAGCCCGTCAGCGATCATATCACGTGCCGTCGGTGCGGAGCCCGGCCTACCGGCCCACGCTTCCCGGTTCCACAACCGCTGGAGAAACGTCTCTGCTGGCTCAGCGGGGACCGGGAGGATCCGGAAAAGACCACCCTCGAGTGCCTCGACATCGCCAACAAGGGCGACAAGCCCGAGACGGTGATGGACGGCGTCCGGGGCTTCGAAGTATCGGGCGACGGCAAGAAGATGCTGGTGCGCAAGAAGGACGATTTCTTCGTGATCGACAGCGCGGCGAAGGCCGACGCCCTCAAGACGCCCAAGACGATGGAGGACGCCAAAGTCGATTTGAAGGACTGGACGTTCACGGTCATTCCGGCCGAGGAATTTCGCGAGCTGTATCTCGACGCCTGGAGGCTGCACCGCGACTACTTTTACGATCCCCACATGCACGGCGTGGATTGGCCGGCGGTGCGGGACAAGTATCTGCCGCTGGTGGAGCGCGTGCGCGACCGTGAGGAGCTGAACGACGTGATTGCGCAAATGGTGAGCGAGCTGGGGGCCCTGCACACGTTCGTTTTCGGCGGCGACATTCGCAAGGGGCCGGACCAGGTGCAGTTGGCATCGCTGGGCGCCCGGCTGGAGCGGACTACGGGCGGGTACGCGGTGAAGCACATTTACCGCTCCGATCCGGACCGGCCGGAAAAGTGCGCGCCGCTGGCGCGACCGGGAGTCGAGGTCGCCGAGGGAGACACGATCGTGGCGGTGAACGGGCGCCCGGCGCTTTCGGCGGCGGACATCGGCGAGCTTCTGCGCAACCGCGCGGGGAAGCAGGTCCTGCTGAGCGTTTTGCCGGGCGGCAAGGGACCGGCGCGCCAAGTGGTGGTGAAGCCCATCACGATCCAGCAGGAGAACGACCTGCGCTATCACGAGTGGGAGTACACGCGCCGGCTGATGGTGGAGAAAGCCGCAGGCGGCGCGATCGGCTACGTACACCTGCGCAACATGTCCGGCGACGACATCGCGCAATGGGCGCAGGAATACTACCCGGTGTTCCAGCGCCAGGGGCTGATCGTCGACGTGCGGCACAACGGCGGCGGAAACATCGACAGTTGGGTGCTTGGGAAGCTGCTGCGGCAGGCATGGTTTTACTGGAAGCCACGGATCGGTCCGCCGACGTGGAACATGCAGGGAGCCTTTCGCGGGTACATGGTGCTGCTGTGCGACGAGCATTCCGGCTCCGACGCCGAGGCCTTTTCGGAGGGATTCCGGCGGCTGGGTCTGGGCAAGCTGATCGGCACGCGGACCTGGGGCGGTGAGATCTGGCTCACGGCGAGCAATGTGCTCGCGGACCACGGAATTGCGACGGCGGCCGAGATCGGGGTCTACGGTCCGGAAGGCAAGTGGCTCATCGAAGGCCACGGCGTGGAGCCGGACATCACGGTGGACAACCTGCCGAATGCTACGTTCAACGGCAAAGACGCGCAGCTCGAAGCGGCGCTCGGCTACTTGCAGGGGCTGATCAAGGCCAAGCCCGTGACGGTGCCTCCGCCGCCGCCGTACCCGAAGAAGTAGGGGGCGATAGCGGAGGACCTTCCTCTTTCCGTGCATGACCTGCATCTGCTAGAATGCCCAACCGGGCGAGAGTGAGCGCCTGGAATGACCGCTAGGAGACCGGCATGGCTTTCATCGCACCTGAGCGCGGGAAGCAGGCGCTACAGGACTACCTCGGCAGAGATGAACAGATCAAGACTTGGGCATACGGCAGGCAGCAGTCGACCCTGCTGATGGTCGTGTGTGTCTTGGCGACTGAGTGCGCTGCAATGCTGCTCACCGCGTGGGCATGGGCGGGCTCGTCAGACCTCTTGCTGTGCACCTTGGTCTTCTGGGCAGCCTGGCTTTCGCTGCTGGCTGGATGCGAAAGACTGATCCGCAAGGACTACCTGGTCGCGCTTACAACCGAGAGGCTGCTGATCGTGCGCCTCAGGACGCCGCTCTTGTTGTCTCCCGATCCCTTCGATCAAATCGCCCATCGGGACTATCCGCTCGCCGGAATGCCACCCATGGAATTCAAACAAGGCCGCACGAGCAGCAAGCTGCAGATCTTCGACTCAACAAGGCCACCATTCATGGCCAGGTTCGGTATAAAAGCGGGCCGCAAGGATAACGGCCCTGCAATCCTCGAGATTGTTCGCGCCATCGAGTCTTCCCGAGGCCCGGCCAAACTCACCGCCTCGGCCACCTGAACTCCGCCGCAGCCTGGCCGCTGCCGGCCGCGTCCCAGATCAGGACTATCGGCTTCTGCACCCGCATCCGCAGCGCCGACTCGTAGACCATCTGCGGGTCCGGGAACGAACGCATGTAGATCGGGCCGTCCGTCTTCCGGGCCAGAGCTACGAGCGCTTCGACCGGCGCGGCGCGCTCGGCGAACTGCCGCCGCTTCCGGGTCCACAGATACCCGATATTCGAAGCCAGCACAACCGCTACCACCGCGGCGACTACGGCCGAGCGGTGCAGCCGCAGCCGCGACTGAAGCGCCCAGAAGCCGGCCGCCACGATCCACGCCAGCCCCAAACTCGCCAGATAGGTCTGCCGGCTGGGGATGCGGTGCATGTAAGTCAGGAAGCTGTACGGCAAAGACGCCAGCACAATCCACAGCGCCGCCACCCGCACCACCTGGCGATGTTGCTTGGCGCGCAGAAGGAGCAGGACCACGGCCGCGAGCAATCCCCACGGCCATAACAGGCGCGCGCAGCTCACGGGCAGGGTGATCCAGAACGGCGCGGTGAGAGAAAAGCTCCCGTCCTGAAACCGGAACGAAATGGCGCGGGCCGAGAGGATGAGCCACAGGTCCGCCGCCGCCAGCGCCCCGAACGGCAGCCACCACAGGAGCGCGCGCCGCGGCGCCTGTGCGCCCAGCAACGGCAACATCAGCAGCGCCGCGAACACCACCGCCGATTCCTTCGAGAGGAGCGCCACGGCGAAAGACGCCAGCGAGGCCGCGTACCACCACCAGCCGCTCTTCCTCTCCACCACGCGGACCCAGCACAGCAAGCTCAGCACGCCGAACAGGAACATCAGCAGCTCCACGTTGGCCGAAACCCACATGACCGCTTCCTGGTGGCCCTCCTGGACCGCGAAGAACGCCGCGGCCACCGCCGAGATCCGCCAGCCGACGAGGCGCCACGCGCCGAGCGCATACACCAGCCACACGCACAGGATGTGCAGCGCCAGGCTCACCGCGTAAAGCGCCGCCGGCGCTTCGAACCACCGGTCCACCCAGTAGGTCGTCGCATACCACGTAGCGCGATAGCGGAAGACCTCGCTCGAGAGCAGCGCCGGCCATCCCGACACCGGACCGAACTCCCGCGCCTGCTCGATGTTCGGATAGTCGTCCTGGATCAGCGGCTGCTGAAACATGGGCAGGTACGCCAGAATCGTCAGCGCCGCCAGCACCACCAGGATCGCCGCATGGTCTCGACGCATGGCTTACCCGGCCGGCCTCAGCTCGGCGACCAGCGCATCCAGGGCGATGTTCTTCTGGATGTTGCGCCGCACCAGCTCCGCCAGCTCGTCCACTTTCGCCACCGCCCTGCGGATCCACTCGAAGTTCACGCGGCCGGCCAGCGCCTCGAGCTGCGGGCGGACGTCCGCGTTGCGGATCTCGCTTCCTCCCCGTTCCAGCACCAGCACGTCTTCGAGCAGCCCGTACAGAATCCGCAGCAGCGTGTCGAGCTTCTCCTGCCGGTTCGCGGCGGATTCCGCGTATTTCACCCAGGCGCTGAAAGGCGCGAGGCCGGCGGCCGCTTCGAGCAGCGCTAGCATCGACTCGCGCCGCCGGTCGTAGACCTCCAGATCGAGCGACATCGCCAGGCCGGGGCTGCCGCACGCCAGCGCGATCCTCCGCTCCGCGTCCACCAGGTGGCGCACCTCGGCGAACTCGCGCATCTCCTCCTCGCCGAGCGGCGCCAGTTGTATCCACACCGCGCGCGAGCGGATCGTGGGCAGCAGGTCGTACGGATTAGCCGCCGTCAGGAACAGGACCAAGTGGTCCGGCGGCTCCTCGAGCGTCTTCAACAGCGAGTTGGCCGCCTGCTCATTGGCGCGGTCGATCTGGTCGATCAGGAAGACGCGCCAGTTGCCCCGGAGCGGCCGGAACTGGGCCCGCTCCTTGAGAAGTCGCATCTGCGGAATGGAAAGCTGCCGCAGCGGGCCGTCGGGAGCGAAGGTCACGAAATCCGGGTGCGAGGAGACCAGCAGCGGGTCCTCGTTGCGCCGGTCGGCGGGCCACTTCTCCCGCTCGGCGATGCGCTCGAGGTTGTGCGGCAGGCTGAGATCGTCCTTCTCGATGCGGTCGCCGTCTCCGAGCAGGCGCGCGGCGAACCGCCGCGCCAGCGTCGCTTTCCCCACGCCCTCCGGGCCCGCCAGCAGGATGGTCTGCGAGATACGCCCGCCCGCAATCATCCGATCGAGCTCTTCCGCCGCCGCCCGGTTGCCGTAGAAATTCTCAAACACGCAGCTTCTCCAGGGCCGGCGCGAAGGCCTGCCAGACGGCTTCGGCAACGCTGGCGGCGTCGCCGCGCCCGTCGATCACCCGGAAGCGTTCCGGCTCCCGCGCGGCCATCGCCAGGTAAGCCTCTCGCACCCGGCGGTGGAACTCCACGGCCTGCTCGTCCATGCGGCTCTCGCTCGGGTCCAGGTTGCGCTGGCGCGCGCGAGAGAGGCTGGTTTCGAGATCGATATCGATCAGCAGCGTCACGTCCGGCCTCAGGCCGTGGCACGCGAGGCGCTC
>Ga0187880_1002418_pt1 | contig 14559 bp, 13 predicted proteins | sample June2016WEW_19_4_FD_132998 | JGI IMG/M metagenome (GOLD analysis project Ga0187880, IMG submission 132998) | Peatland microbial communities from SPRUCE experiment site at the Marcell Experimental Forest, Minnesota, USA - June2016WEW_19_40 | ecosystem: Environmental > Terrestrial > Soil >...
CCGGAAGTGTTCGCGGCGAAGCCATCGGCGGGGGTGGATTGGAAGATTCCATGCGTCCAGATCGAGGACCAGCCGCGGTTTAAATGGCGCGGGTTCATGCTCGATGTGGCCCGCCATTTCTTCACCAAGGACGAGGTCAAACATCTGCTGGATGCGTTGGCCATGCACAAGATCAACACCCTTCACATGCACCTGACGGACGACCAGGGCTGGCGAATCGAAATCAAGAAGTATCCCCGCCTCACTCAGGTCGGGGCGTGGCGGAAGGACGCGGGCTTCGGGTTGGACCCGAAGGCCAGCACGACCTACGGCCCGGACGGTCGGTATGGTGGGTATTATACGCAGGACGACATCCGCGAAATCGTGGCCTATGCTCGCGGGAAGCACATCATGGTCGTGCCGGAGATCGAAATGCCGGGGCATGCGAGCGCTGCGTTGGCGGCGTTTCCCGAGTTGAGCTGCAACGGCGGGCCCTATACGCCGAATGCGGAAGGGGGCGTCTTCGCGGGAGTCTATTGCGCGGGCAAAGATGAGACCTTCGAGTTCCTGCAAAACGTGCTGGCGGAAGTGCGTCAGCTCTTTCCCGGCCAATATATCCACATTGGTGGCGACGAGGTGCCCAAAGAGAATTGGACGAAATGCCCCCGGTGCCAGGCCCGCATGAAAGAGGAAGGCCTGAAGAACGAGCATGAGCTGCAAAGCTATTTCATCCGCCGCATCGAGAAATTCGTCAATGCCCAGGGACGCAACCTGATCGGCTGGAGTGAAATCCGCGAAGGCGGCCTGGCCCAGAATGCGGTCGTGATGGATTGGATTGGCGGCGCCGTCGAGGCCGCCAGCGCGGGGCACGACGTCATCATGTCGCCCACCAAGTCTTGCTACCTGGACTACTATCAATCCACCAACCATGCGACCGAGCCAAAGGCCATCGGCGGCTATCTGCCGTTAAGCACGGTGTATGCATTTGAGCCGATGCCCGCGAACCTGGACCCGAAGTACGAGTCGCACATCCTTGGCGGACAGGGCAACCTGTGGACGGAGTACGTCCCCAACTTTAAGCACGCGGAGTTCATGGCATTTCCGCGCCTATGCGCGGTGGCGGAGGTTACCTGGTCGCCCAAGGCCTCGCGCGACTGGAGCGATTTCACGCGGCGCCTGCAGACCCAGTTCCAGCGGTTCGACCAACTCGGCGTCAGCTACCGCAAAGGCACTCCCGACTGCATTGGCGAATGAGCGGAGCGCCGGTTTCCAACCGAATGGCGCTAAGCTAGCGCGTATCTTTTGTATTCAGAGCTGCTTGCGTTTTCTGATTGGCAGCGGTATCGCCTGGCTGAGGTCTTCGGCCGACCGGAGGACTTTTTCACCCAGTCCCTCGCGCGGATGGCCGGCCAGCGGCTGCTGGGGCTCAATGCCATCCGCTCCAACCCAAATGTCATCGGCCACAGCCTCACCGGCACGCTCGATCAGGGTATGACGGTCGAGGGGGTCTGGACGACGTTCCGCGAGCTTAAACCGGGCGCCACCGACGCGTTGTTCGATGGCTGGGCGCCGCTGCGCTGGTGCCTGTTCGTCGAGCCAGTCAACGTTTATCGCGGCACGCCGGTGAGGCTGGAGGCTGTGCTGGCTCCGGGCGAATACCCGATCGGCCTTCAGGTCATCGGGCCCAACCTCACGGGGGCCTTCGACAAGAGGATTACGGTTAAGATCGCCGACCCGAAGAGCAAGCCCGAGCCGCCGATGGTGCAACCGGTGTTCGCAGAAGACCTCGTGATCGACGGGCCGCCGGGCACTTGGCGGTTCCTGGCCACGTTTGAGAAGGGCGCGGCGGCTTGCGGCGAAGAGGTCAGGTTCTTCGTGGATGTCACACCGGAGGAGATGCCGAAGGTCGAGGCGGAAGTCGTGCTCATGAGTTCCGACTCCGGGCTGGCCGAGTGGCTCACCAGAGGCGGCATCCGGCACCGACCCTATGCACCGGGCGGCCAGACCGGCCGCGAGGTGGTGCTGGCCTCAGGCAAGCCCACCACTGACCCGGCGGTGGTCTTCCGCGACCTCGCCCAACGAATCGCGCGCGGCTCAACGGTAATCTTTCTGACCACAGACACTTACGCCCGGGGCGGCCAGCCGACGGGTTGGCTGCCGCTTAAGACCAAGGGCAGTGTGAGCCCTATCGCCCAGCCGCCGGCCGACCTGCCCGCTGATTTCGACGAGCAGTTGAGGGCGATGGGGTATTGAGTTGAGCTTGACGTGCCGAGACGTGGGGGCAGATTGACGGCGCGGCTATTACCTGGGTAATGCTTTGGCAAAATCCAGGATATACTTTCTCATGCCGCGCTCGTACTTGGAGAGGCCGTACTTCGTGGCTTCCTGTAAGGCCGAACTGCTTGACCAACTGTAGTGCTTGATGCGATAGCAGGCAACGATCGTGCCTGTCCGGTCACATCCAAACTGACAGTGAATGAAGACTGGCCCGGGCAAGGTTTCAATGAGGTTCAGCAGGTTTGCCACCTGGGTGTCCGACGGCCGGCCAACACCCTTGAGGGGCACATTGGTGTAGGTAATGCCGTTGGCGCTGGCCTCGACCGGCTCGGCCTTCCAGACCTCGTTGGTCATGCGCAGGTTGATGATGGTCTTGACGCCAAGCCTGGCGAGGTTCTTGATGCCGACCGCATCAGGCTGGGCTCCACGATAGAGGCTGTCGCTGACCTTGCCGAAGTTGCCAATGCCTTCGCTGGGCGGCACTCCACGGTCTCGAGCGCCGGCCATGTTCCCGACAGCGAGGAGTAGAACGACAAGCAGTTCCAATAAATGCGTTCTCAGGTGCCGTTTCACTGTTGCATCCTATCTCCCAAGGCTGGGTTTGGAAATCAGGAAATCAGGGAGGGGGATGGGCTCGTGCGGTCCTGCGGTCCGGATTCGGGGTGACATGGCGAGGGCGAAGAGTCTGCTTGCACCCGCGGACGGCCGGCAGTGCAGGATTTGCACGGCGGCGCGCATTACAACGGGCGGCTGGCCAGTCCCGGAAACGACGGCCCTCTCCAAGTCCCTGTGAATCAGGATGCAGTCCTGAAGGGTGACTCATTCTACAAGATTGCCAAGGTGAACGGGGTCTCGCTGAAGGCGCTGACGGAGGCGAACCCGGGCATTGATAGCGCGAAATTGAAGGTCGGCCAGGTGTTGCAGCTCCCGGTCGGGGCTGAACCGGGTACCTCGATTTCGGCTTCGGTGCCAACAGCCGCCGATGGCAGGGCGAGCCAACCCACGGCGATCACGAGCAGAGCGCAGTCGCGGTATGTGGTTAAGTCCGGAGATTCTTTGGGCCGGATTGCCCGGACGCATGGGACGACAGTGCAAGCCATCAAAGCGGCCAACGGCTTGACCAGCGACCGCATTGTCGCCGGCCAAAACCTGAAGCTGCCGGAAAGCAGGACGGCAGGAACCTCCAGCGCGCGGGGTTGAGCGGCGCGCGTGGGAGCAGTCACGGTCCGGGGCCCAGCGTTGACTTGGCCGGGCCGGTCGTCTTATACTGCGAGCATGGCAGACGCGGATAAGAAATGCGCCCGGCAGCGGTTCCTGGATTTCCTGGCGCGCAAGGGCCTGCGTCTGACTGGACAGCGGCGGGCGATCATTGAGGCGGTATTCAGCACGGAGAAGCATTTCACGGCAGAGGAGTTGCTGGAGTGGGCGCAGCGGCGGGACAAGTCGGTTTCGCGAGCGACGGTTTACCGCACGTTGCCGCTGTTGACGGAGAGCGGCCTGGTCCGGGAGATGGACTTCGGGGAAGACCACAAATTCTACGACCCGAACTATGCCGAGCACCCCCGCCACAGCCACATCATCTGCCAGGACTGCGGCAAGATAATTGAGTTTGAGAGCGAGAAGATCGAGCAGCTAGAGAACCATATCAGCCGCCGGCTTGGCTTCTCGGTCGAAGCCCACAGGCTCCAGATCACAGCGACGTGCGAGGAGTTCAGGAAACTGGGGTCTTGCTCGAAGAGGAAGGATTGAGCAGCCGATCAGCCTTTTGGCTTGGGCGGGCTGGGCGGGGCGTTCGTAGGGGACGATGGTCTTTTGATTTCGGCATCGAAGGTGCCCGCCACGACACTCTTCGTGGCATCGGGCAGGCAGATGTAAATCTTGCCGGGCATGCGCCCGTTAGTGGCTTCGCCGAACACAAGTCTGAGGGCGTAACCGCCGGTGATGGTTTCGGTGGCAGGTTGCTGCCCGGCGTCCTTCCAGCGGAGAACAATAGCGGGGGCGCGGGTCCGAATGGGGTCAATCTGGACGGCCTTGCCGCTCAATTCCTCACCCTGGCGCGCGAACAGGTTCAGAGCGACTGCCAGATCCCACGGCCAGGTCTTGCCCTGGCTCAGCGACAGGAGTCCTCCCTGCAAGATGGTCCTCTCGCAAAGGAAACCGCTGCTGTGAATGCTGCCCGCGGCGGTTGTTTCCGGGAATGCTGCGTTCGTTAAGTCCAGCGCCCAGATGATGTTCGTCGGGACGGGATAAGTGGTGTTGAGCGCGACCGTGGCGGCCGGCTGCGGCAGTGCGTTTGTGCTGGCCGGCACTAGCCCGCGAGCAGCCTTGATAATCCGGTCGCGGAAGAGGAAAAGGGCCGCGCCGGCAGCGCCGAGGAGGAGGACCAATGCAACGAGCGCCGTAAGGGAGACGCGATGGGACGCGGGCTGCATGGGGCCCAGTTGGGAAGTGGCCTCCGCGAAAGTAGGGCGGGGCTTGCCCACCTGAGCAGCCGAGAGGAGCAGCTTCGTATCGTCCGATGCAGGCGCCTGGGGCACCACGATCTTTCGGAAGCAGGTTGGGCAATCGATTTGCCTGCCGCTTGCCTTGGAGTCGGCGGTAATATGCTGACCGCAGACCGGACATGCAAATTTGAATTCGCTCATCGCTTCCACGGCAACGATTCCATAAGCGGCAGCCGACGACAATGCTTTTTTGGCAGTGACTTCCGCGCCGGCGCGTCGCACATTCGGCGCGAGCGAAGCGCATGAAAACGACCTTACCTGTCTCTCGCAGCGGACGGTTTGCCGGCGGCCCGGCGGCTGCCGTGGCGCGGTTCACCGAATCCATCTCATTCGACCGGAGACTCTGGCGGCAGGATATCGCCGGGTCAATGGCCCACGCAACGATGCTGCGCAAGGCCAGATGCCTAACGCGGGGTGAGTTGCGGGCGATCATCCTTGGGCTGGAAGCCATCGCGAAGGACATCCAGCGGGGCAAATTCCGGTGGCAGGCGGAGCTGGAAGATGTGCACATGAACATCGAGGCGGCCTTGACGCGCCGGGTGCCGGCGGGGGCGAAGCTGCATACGGGCCGCTCGCGCAACGACCAGGTGGCGCTGGATATGCGGCTCTGGCTGCGGGAACAAATCGTGGAGTTAAGGAAGGAAATCAGGCTGCTGCAACGCGCGCTGGTGGGGTTCGGCGAGCGGGAGCGGGAGGTGGTGATTCCGGGCTACACGCATTTGCAACGGGCGCAGCCGGTCTATCTGGCGCATCACCTGCTGGCCTACGTGGAGATGCTGGCGCGCGATAGCCAGCGGCTGCACGAATGCTTCGCGCGAGTCAATGTGTGCCCATTGGGCAGCGGCGCGCTGGCCGGTTCGACGCTGCCGCTGGACCGCGAGCTGGTGGCCGACTTGCTCGGATTTGTGGATGCGCGGGGCCGGCCGCAAGTGACACAAAACTCGATGGACGCAGTGAGCGACCGGGATTTTGCAGTGGAGTTTTGCAGCAGCGCGGCGCTGCTCGCGGTGCACCTCTCGCGGCTGGCCGAAGACCTGATCCTGTGGTCGAGCAGCGAGTTCAACTTCATCCGCATCGCCGACGCCTACACTACCGGCTCGTCGCTGATGCCGCAGAAGAAGAATCCCGACGTGGCCGAGCTGATGCGGGGCAAGAGCGGCCGGGTGATCGGCAACTTGGTCGCGCTGCTGATGCTGCTCAAGGGCCTGCCGATGACTTACAATCGCGATTTGCAGGAAGATAAGGAGCGGCTGTTCGACACTGCGGATACGGTGCGCGCGACGGTACGCCTTTGCGCCGCGATGCTCCAGCACACGAAGGCAAACCGGGAAGATTGCCGGGTCGCGGCAAGCGATCCGTCGCTGCTGGCAACGGACCTGGCGGATTACCTGGTCCGTAAGGGCCTGCCATTCCGGCAGGCGCATCACGCGGTGGGCGCCCTGGTGGCGCTCGCGGAGCGGCTGGGCAAACCACTAAACCGGCTCACGCTCGCCGAGTTGCAGTCCGTCGAGAAGAGGTTCGGGCCGGACGCGCCGAAGGTGTTCGACCTGAAGGCGGCATTGGCCCGGCGCCAGCTCACCGGAGCGCCCGGGACGAAGGAAGTCGGAAAGCAACTGGCGAGGTGGAAGAAGCTGACTGGCTGAATGCGGCGCCGCCGCAACTGTCTGCGGCGGAGCGGCATTTCATACGCGCGGAGAGCATGGCGCAAGCATCTGAAGAACTGCTGGGAGGGTTGCTGAAAGAGGTGTCGCGCTCGTTTTACCTGACCCTGCGCGTGCTGCCGCGGGAGGTTCGCGCGCCCATTGGCTTGGCCTACCTGCTGGCCCGCACGACGGACACCATCGCCGACACCGACCTGGTAGCACTGGATCAGCGACTGGAGGCTCTGCGGCAACTGCGCGAGCGGATTCAGGGGCAGCACGCAACGCCGCTGGATTTTGGCGCATTGGCGCAGCGGCAGGCTTCGCGGGCTGAAGGCGTCCTGCTGGAGCAATGCGAGGCGAGCCTGGCGCTGCTCGACAGCCTGCCGGCCGCCGACCGGCAACTCGTGCGCGAGGTGCTCAACACAATCACCGGCGGGCAGGAACTGGATTTGCGCCGCTTTGCCGGCGCTGCAACCGGGGCCCTCGTGGCGTTGCGCACGGATGAAGAACTGGATGACTACACTTATCGAGTCGCCGGCTGCGTGGGGGAGTTTTGGACCAGGATGTGCCGCGCGCATCTCTTCCCCCGGGCGGCGCTCGATGACGCATTCCTGCTCGCGAATGGGGTGCGGTTCGGTAAAGGACTGCAACTGGTAAACATCCTGCGCGACGTGGCGGCAGACTTGCGCCAGGGCCGCTGCTATTTGCCGACGGAGAGCCTCGCGGGGTTGGACTTGATGCCGGAAGACCTGCTTCAACCGGCGAGCGAGCCGCGCTTGCGCCCGCTCTACCACGACTATCTTGACCGCGCCGAAGCCCACTTGCTGGCGGGCTGGGCTTACACGAAAGCCCTCCCCCGCCGTAGCGTGCGCGTGCGTCTGGCCTGCTCGTGGCCGATTCTGATCGGCCGGGCGACCCTCAAGCTGCTGCGCGGCGGGAATGCGCTCGACCCCGCCCGGCGGATTAAGGTCAGCCGCCGTGAGGTTAAGCGGCTCATGCTGCGTTCAGTGTTGCTTTATCCCTGGCCGGCGGCATGGGAAAAGATGGTGCGGGCAGGGAAAGCTGTTGCGTCGCCAGCCAGTTTACCGTAAAAAGGCCCTCATGCAGATTTCAAGATCCTTCCTGGTCGCCTGTGCGGCGGCGTATTGCCTGGCCCTGCTGCCGCTCTGCGCGGCTGATGCCGACGCAGACCTCAAGCTGCGCGATGCGTTAGAGAAGAAGCTCAACGAATTGCAGACCCAACCGCCGGCACCCACCCCGCAACCGAAGAAGACAACCGCACCGGTAACGGCCACGGCGCCCGCCGCTGCGCCCGCCGCCCAGCCGGCGTTGGCACCCGTGGTCGTCGCGCCGCCGCCACCGGACTCGGAAGCCATTGCCAAAGCCCGTGAGGCGCTGCGCCAGAAGATGAATGAACTGCAAACGCAGCCGGGCCAAGCTGTGCCGCAACCCGTTGTCACTGCTCCACCGCCGGTGAAGACAACCGCCCCCGTGGCAATGCCGGCGCCCGCCCCGCGGTCCACGCCACCTGCACAATGGACACCCCGGCCCGCAGCCCAGCCTTCGCCGCCGATCGCGCGACCGGCACCCGCACCCGCACCCGCACCCGCCGTCCAGGCGACCCCGAAGCCCGTCCTGGTTGCGCCGCCGCCGGTGGACTCGGAAACCATAGCCAAAGCCCGTGAGGCGTTGCGCCAAAAGATGAACGAATTGGAAGGGTCGCCGATAACCGCGGCGCAGCCCGCGCCGCCCGTAGCGCCGCCGGCGCCAGCGCCGAAACCTGCGCCAGCGCCCGCACCCGTGCCCGCGCCCACTCCCGCGCCACCAGCCCAGCCCCAGCCGGTCGCAGTGCAGCCGGCACCCGTGCCCGCGCCCGTCGTACAGCCAGCGCCCAAGCCTGTGCTCGTCGCGCCAACACCCGCAAATCCGGAGACCCTCGCCAAGGCGCAAGCGGCCTTGGAACAAAAGATGAAGGAGTTGGATGCGCAGCCGCCAGTTGTCACAGCCGCTCCGGGTCCGGCACCAGCGCAAACGCCCACGACGAAACCAAAGACCCTCAAAGGTCCGCTAGCGTTTCCGCCGCTCCAAGGCCCGCCCCCTGCCGTCGCAGCAGACAAAGGGCAGCGCCTGCAGGAACTCTTGCGCAAGTATCGGGCTGACCAGGTCACGCCCGAGGAGTATCACCAGCAGCGCGCCAAGATTCTCGCTGAGCCGTAGGCGATGCTGGCTCTCCCGCCCGCCTCGCTGGCGGAGGCAGGGCATGTCTCCAGCGCGCTGTTCTTTACCCTCGACCAAAGCGCGGCGCGCTCAGGATAAGCGCACCCGGCCAGCACGCTGCGTCGCCTATCCCACGGTTTCCTCTCCCTGCGCGTCACACTCCCCGGTTGCACTTTGAGCCCGGGACTCTAAACTCCCGTCCTATGCATGACTTTCATTACGCCGGCAACAAGCTCTGCTGCGAGGGCGTGGCCGTCGAGGCGCTTGCGCGAAGATATGGCACCCCGCTCTATGTCTATTCGCAATACACCCTGACGCGGCACTTCCAGGCCCTGGACCGCGCCCTGGCCGGCGTGGACCACTTGGTCTGCTTCTCCGTCAAGTCCAACTCCAACCAGTCTGTGCTGCGCGTGCTGGCCCGGCTGGGCAGCGGCTTCGACATCGTCAGCGCGGGCGAGTTGCAGCGCGTGATCGCTGCCGGAGGCGACCCTCGCCGGTGCGCTTTCGCCGGCGTAGGCAAGACGGAAACCGAAATCGAATTCGCCCTCCGGCAAGGGGTTCAGACGTTCACCGCCGAGAGTGAACCGGAGCTCGAGCGCATCAACCGCGTGGCGGCGCGCCTGAAGAAAACCGCCCCAGTGGCGGTGCGCGTGAACCCGGACGTCGCAGCGCACACGCACAAGAAGATCACCACCGGCACCTACGAGAACAAGTTCGGCATCGCCTTCGAGCAGATCGAGGGCGTTTATGCGCGGGCGAGCAAGCTGAAGCACCTGCGCCTCCGCGGGCTGCAAATGCACATCGGCTCGCAGATCACCCACGTCAGCCCGTTCGAGCAAGCCGTGCGCAAAGTGCTGCCGCTCGTGACGCGACTGAAGCAGAAGCACGGGCTGGAGTTCTTCAGCCTCGGCGGCGGGCTGGGCATCGTCTATCAACCGGCGCTGGCCAGCGGCGCCGCCGCGTGGTGGAGATCAGCTGCGGCGAGGCGCATCATCACGCCGCAGAAATACGCGGCCCGGCTGCTGCCCCTGCTCAAGCCGCTCGGCCTGCGGATTCTAATCGAGCCGGGCCGGTTTATCTCCGGCAACGCGGGCATTCTCTTGACGCGCGTCGAATACGTGAAGCGCACGGGGAGGAAGAACTTCCTGATCGTGGATGCCGCCATGAACGACCTCATCCGTCCGGCCTTTTACGAGGCCTACCATGAGATTGTGCCGGTCACCCGGAACCGGGGCGCGCTGGTCCGCTCCGACGTGGTCGGCCCCATCTGTGAGTCGGGCGACTTCTTCTGCCAGGACCGGCCCCTGCCCAAGACCGCGCAGGGGGATTACCTTGCCCTGATGAGCGCGGGCGCCTACGGCTTCGTCATGGCGTCCAATTACAACACACGCTGCCTTGCGGCGGAAGTCATGGTCAACGGCAACCGGTCCGCCCTCGTGCGCGAGCGCCAGCCGGCCAGCGAAATCTGGAGCGGCGAAAAGGCCGCGCCCTGGCTGAAGTAACCGGGAGTGAAAGGGCTGCAGGCGTCTCAATTTCTGCCTCGGCGGCAGACAACAGACCCAGTTTAAGACAGTGGAACACCCCCAGGACCGCCACCCGCCCGGGAGCACCGCCCCCGAGCCGGGCCTCGAAATCCAACCCGCCCTGGCTACTGGGCCAGCAGCAAACGCATCAAGGCCATGGTCCCGAGAATCAGAGTCGCAACCCACATGGCTTGCCGAACTCCAAACTTCGGCTCCCGCCTGGAATAAACGGGAGCCAGCATGGCCGTGACGAATCCGCGCCCGGTCTCATCAGCTTTGTAGATAACTTTAGGCACGGTTTTTCTGCGAGCATACGCCGGGCCAGCATGCGAACGGGTCATGCGAAAACGTTGGAGGTCGGACTGACACTGCCCTACAATGGGCCGATGCAAGCGGCCTTCAGAATGAAACTCGCCTGGATCGTGGCCATTGCGGCAGTCGGCTGTGGCCATGCCGCGGCCCAGGCGCCGAATGTTCCCATCTGCAACCAGGACCGCCCGGAGGCCCAATCCAAAACCGACATCATCGACGCCGCGAAGGCCCTCATCTCCAAAGGCGGCGTCCTTAGCATCGCCGCCGCCAGGAAGCAATTGAAGCGCACCTCCTGCCAATTGGCGCTCCCCGAAGCGAGCAGGACCCGCTTGCCGGCGCGGGAAATCTGCGTCGCCGCTCGCCGCAGCCATCTTCGCATCGGCTGGTCGTACCTCTGTCCCAAGTGCGGCAAGTGGCACGTAAACCTGGCCGGCGGTTACTGGTTGACCGCCGACGGCGCGGCGGTCACCTGCTTCCACGTCGTTGAATCGGGCCACGACCTGAAAGAGGGGTGCCTCGTCGCGCTGGACGAAGCGGGGAAGGTCCTCCCGGTCGTGGAAGTGCTCGCGGCCAAGCAGGAGAGCGATGCCTGCATTGTGCGGGTCGCGGGCGAAGAGCCCACACCGCTTGCGCTCAACACCAATATCTATCCGGGCGACACCGTCTATTGCTACAGCGACCCCGTCGAGCACCGGGACTACTTCAGCGCGGGCATCGTGAATCGGTTTTACCGGCCAGCCGGGTCCCGGCCGTCCGGCTCACGTGCCACCGCAACGGCTGGTCCCACGCGCATCAACGTCAGCACCGATTGGGCTCCTGGCTCCAGTGGCTCAGCGATCCTCGATGAATGCGGCAATGTCATCGGTCATGTATCCACCATCTCCGCCTTCACCGACGAGGCGAATCCCAAGCCACAGCCCGCGCCGACGGCAAAGTCCACGGAAATCGTGTTTCATGAGGCCGTAAGTGCGCGCGATGTGATGCGGTTGATCCGGGCCCCCCAATAGCTGCGTGTTTCCCGTGGAAATACTCCTTTCGCCGCGCGACAAACCCAGAGGTTGACTTTTCTCTCGCTCTCCCCAGGCTTTGAGGTGGCTTTAGCCCGTCGGGGACGCAAGTCGCCTCTGAGGGCATCGTGTTCTGCCGGGCCGGCACGACGGTCGCCGGGTTCAACTACTCCGCGGCCACCGATGCCAGCGGCGACTACACGCTGGGATATACCTGGAACAACAACGACGCGCTGACGTATCAGTGGGACTCCCGGCTGGTGCCGCCGCTCGGGCAATGGTCGTTTGTGGCCCTGGTGGTGACCCCCACCAACGCGACGATCTACGTGGTGAACACCAAAGGGCTGGCCGCCTCGGTATTCACGCACAATCACATCGCCGAGGCGTTCGATGGCGCGACGCTGATTGGGGATGATAGCTACGACGGCGGCAATGGCGGCCGCGTGTTCAATGGCACGATTGACGATGTGGCGATCTTCACGACGGCGCTTTCCAAAGACCAATTGCTCGGCCTCTACACCACCGCGTCCGGGGTGAGCCAGTTCCCCCCCTACATCGGGGCGGAACCGCTCTCGCTGAACCTGTATCCGGGGATGCCCGCGCAGTTCGCGGTGCCGTCAAGCGGCTCGGACCCGCTGCATTACCAATGGCCGGCCGGCGTTTCCGGCAGCGGCGTTTTCACCAACGTGGTGGACGACGGCCGGATCACCGGCTCGGCCACAGCGCAGGTTAGTTATAGCTATGTGACCGTGAAAGACAGTGCCGACTTACGTTTGGTTATCACCAATGCCTACGGCGCCATCACCAGCAGTGTGGCGACGCTGACGATTCTGGCTACGTCGCCGCCCGAGGCCATCACGATGACGGTCCAGGAGGCCATCGGTCAGGATTGGGACACCGCCGGGCAGTGGAGCGATGGCAACCCGGCCTCGATCTCGGCTTACGAGTTTCCCGGCAGCACGTATGAGGTCCTGGTGGGCGCGCGGCTGCGCACGCCGTCGCTCAACCCGAACGCCATCTTCCCTGGCCAGATTCTCACGGTTGACGGCGATGGGGTCTTCACCAACAGCCCAGCGGCGGGCAATATGACCACTTCCGAAATTCGCTTCAAGCAACCGGCCTCGGGGAACAGTGTGACCATCAGCAACCTGGTCATGAACGGCGGACAGCTCGACCTGGGCAATGGCGGCCTGGTCATCCTGGCCGGCCACGTCACGTGCCTGACCAACACACCGATCTACATTGACGGCGGCGGCGGCGCCGGGCGCCAATTGCAGGTGGACGCGCAGCTTGCCGGCGGCGGCAGCATCGAGTGGAGCGCCTTCGACGCCTCGCTCAGCGGGGAGCTGATCATCACTTGCCCGAGCAACACGTTCACGGGGGCCTGGCAGGTTGACCAAGGCTTGCTGGTCGGGGCCGCCGCCGGCTCGCTCGGCACCAACAACATCACCGTCGGCGCCAACGGCGCGCTATCGAGCGCCTACGACATCGTCAATACCAAAGGCAGCCTTACTCTTAACGGCCGAATGCTCCTCAGTCAGAACGACCTCTTTGCCAACGTCGTCATCAACGGCACGGCGCTGGCGCCGGGGTATTACACGTTTGCCCAACTCACCAACCTTTATCCCGCCAACTTCCCGGCCACGTGGACCGGTGTGGGAGGCTCGAGCACGGTCTATACGGGTTCCGGCAGCATTGATGTGGGCAACGTGACCCCGCCACCACCCCCCAGCGTCACGGTCTATGTCGAGATGGCCGGCACGAATGTCGTGTTGACCTGGTCGCAGGGCACCCTGCTGGAGGCCGACAAGGTCACAGGTCCGTGGTCCACCAATTTGGCGACCTCGCCATATCTGTTCGCGCCCACGCCACCGCAGAAGTTCTACCGCGTGCGCGTCCAATAACTCCAGCCGCGCCGGGCGGCCTGCCCTCGCGCACGCCGCCGTCGGCTTCGCTGCAGTTCCTCCATAACTGGGGCGGAGCTCATCGGCTGGGCGAATTCGTTCGCCCAGCCGAGAGGGTTATTGCGCCGTAACAAGCAAGCGATAGAAGCGCTGCGGTTGAGCCGTCAGACTGTCGGTTAAGGTGAGGGGGCCACCAGTGCCTGGCACTGGGGTGCCGAGGGACATCCATTGCGGGTCGGCCAAACCACTCTTGTATTGGAGCTGATAGGATTCGCCAAGCCACGAGTTGAAGGTGAAAGTAATATTCCCGATTGTGTCCGGCCTCACGGAACCAAATTGCAGCGGCGGCTCGACGAAGACAAGGAAGGTTTTGGTATCGCTCATCGGCGGGGTGCCGTTGTCGGTCAGACACACGGTGACGGCATTGGTGCCGGGGGCCGGGACGTTGGTAACAACCCAACTGAACTCCCCGGTCAGAGGATTGATGGCGGCGCCGCCCGGGGAATTGGTCAAGCTGAACGTGAGCGTTTGGTACCAACTGTCAGGGTCGGTCGCCACGGCTGTTAACTGCAGCGTCTGGCCCAGATGGACGAATCGGTTACTGATGGCGTTAAGCACCGGCGGGTTGTTAGGGATGACGTTAGCGGCGCCCGGCGTGGGGGTTGGCATGAAAAAGAAGTTCGAGGCGCCGTCCGGGAATCGGCCTTGCGAGATGCCAGCGAATTGAATGCCATAGTCCACCTCATCAATCAGGGCGAGATTGGAGTCGTAAAGGCGGAGGGTTTTACCTAGCGGGTCGAGGCTGAAGCTGACATGATTTCGGCCCTGGCTGAGGTTGGCGTCGGCCTCCCATTTCACCCATTGGCCGCCGCCGATGAAACTCAGCGGCGAGATCTGGAAATTCGTCATGCCCGCAAGCGAGGGATCGTCGGTGAGGAAGAGGCCGGACATATCCACCGGCAGCGCGTTGGTATTATAAAATTCGATCTAGCCGTTGCCGGCCAGGGGAGCGGCCATCCATTCGTTGATGCGCAACGCGCCGGCGTTGCCGAGGGGCGCGGGGGTAGAGTTGGCCGCGCCGGGAGTGGGCGAGGCCAGCAACCGCCAACTGCCACCGCTCCGACCGATGGACAGGTCCGGCAATTGGAAGCCGTAGTTGAGCGCATCGACCACCTGGCCAAGGTTGTTGAAAA
>Ga0187880_1002423_pt1 | contig 14545 bp, 15 predicted proteins | sample June2016WEW_19_4_FD_132998 | JGI IMG/M metagenome (GOLD analysis project Ga0187880, IMG submission 132998) | Peatland microbial communities from SPRUCE experiment site at the Marcell Experimental Forest, Minnesota, USA - June2016WEW_19_40 | ecosystem: Environmental > Terrestrial > Soil >...
AAGGGCCTTCGGGTTGTCGACGACGGCGATCACCTGCTCGGCTGTCGCCACCGTCGCCAACCTGCGCACGCCGACGTCGACGCCGACGAGCGAGCAAGGCTCGGCGACGCCCGGGCGCTGGGGCCGGGACACGGCCACCTTCACGGCGGCGACGATCCTCGTGCCCCGGCGCGAGAGAGTGACCGAGAGAATGCGCGCCCGCCCAGTTGTCACGAGGCGTTCGAACTTGCGGGTGTTCTCGTGCGTGCGCAGTGTCCCGAGCCTCGGCAGCGTCAGGTGACGCCGGTCGTGTTCCAGGCGCATGGCCCCGGTCGTGAAACTGCAGCGGTCCCGGTCCTTGCCGCGCTCTTTGTAGCAGGGAAAGCCGACCCGACGGCCGGCGATCGTGCCCGCACGCGAGCCCTGCCAGCGCCAGTAGGCGTCGACGGCGCCAGCGATCCCGTTGGCGAAGACCTCCTTCGAGATCGCGGGCCACCAGGTCTCGCCGGTCTCGGTGTCGACGCAGATGGCCGACTTCTCGGCGTTCCACCGCTTGCGCAGCGTGTAGAGGGAGGGACGCTCGGAGTAGATACCGGTGGCGTGGTAGGCGTCGATGCCGGCCTTGATCTGCTCCAAGGCCCAGTTGTAGGCCTTTCGCCGCGCGCCGAAGAACCGGGCGATCATTGCGAGCTGCTCGTCGCTCGGGTCGAGGGCAAAGCTGAACGCCTGCAAGACCCAGCCCTCAGGTGGTGCGAATCTAGGCGGCATCGAGACGGGTGCTAAACGAGGTGAGCACCTCGGTCATGTCCCGGACAAGGTCGTCGTCCACGCCGGAGCCGACCCCGGCGAGGCGATCACCGTGCTCGACCGGGATCGTCGTCACCTTCGGGTCGAAGACAAGCCCAAGAAACCTTCGACGCTTGCCGTTCAGCCCGAAACCGACGACCACGCCGTCGATCGAGAAGCCGCTCCCGACAGCCCAGCTGCACACGCGAGCCACTTGGCGCTCGAGGTCGTGGCGCTGGGGACACCCGTGCGTAGACGGCGGTGAGGCGGCTGCTCACCCGCTCGGCCTCGAGGTCACCGACCAAGATGAGCTTGCCCATTTTGCGCGCCGGGACCGGGAGCGTGCCCGTCTCGAACCAGCGATAAGCGGTCTCGGACGGATGTCCTGTTGTGTCGCCCACTCACCAAGGTTCACGAACGATGAGTCTTTCCTAGGGGTGTATCAACGGGTTGCAGCCCTCAGTAGCGAGCCGCCGCGTGACCTCTTGGATGTGGTCGTTGACCCCGAAGGCCTCCTGGAGCACGATCATGCCGCGGTGGTTGCCTTCGCCCTCGGGGAGGGCTTCGTAGCACGGCATCGGGCCGCCGGGCGTCTCGAGTCCGACGATGCGCGTGACGAGAGGTACGGCCTCTGCGGTCATCGTGCCTCCTTTGTCGGATGCGGATGCGGCCGCGGCCGCTCCGAGGTTACCGGCGCGCCGGCCCGCATTGAAGGCCACGGCCGGGACAGCGACAACTACGGTGGTGCGGTGAGGTGGCGGTGACGAAATATGGGTGAGCACGTGCTGCTCGTGGGGATGATGGGCTCGGGCAAGTCGACGGTCGGCCACATCGTGGCGGACCGGATGCGGCGGCCCTTCCGCGACAGCGACACCGAGGTCGAGCGGCGGACCGGCAAGAGCGTTCCGGCGATCTTCGCCACAAGGGGTGAGCCTGCCTTTCGCGCCGAGGAGCGCGCCGCGCTCGGTGCCGCGCTGTCGTCGTCGGTGCCGTCGGTGATCTCGGTCGCGGGCGGCGCGGTGATCGATCCGGGGACGAGGAGCCGCCTTCGCGCCGCGGGCGTGGTCGTGTGGCTGGACGCGGCGCCGGAGGTATTGGCGGCCCGGGTCGGCAACGGCAAGAGCCGGCCCCTCTTGAGGGGGGACCCGGCCGGCACCCTGAAGCGCCTGGACGCCGTCCGCAGGCCCGTGTACCGGGAGCTCTCGGACGTCGTCGTACAAGTCGGCGGGCGGCGCCCCAAGGCGCTCGCCGAGGACGTCGTGCGTGCCGCCCGGGCGCGCTTAGAGGTAGCCGCCGACGGACGCATGTCATGGTGAGCGCAGACGCGTCCGGCGCCGGCTCGTGCGAGCGCCGTCCGGCCGTCGCTCTGCCGGTGCGCATCAGGGTGGAGCTCGCGGAGCGTGGCTACGACGTGGTCGTGGGCCCCGGCGTGCGAGCCGAGGTCCCCAGTTGCCTCCCTCCGGGCGCCCGGCGGGCGACAGTGGTGACCCAGGCCGGCATCGGTGTCGAAGTCGACCCGGGTGTCCCGTTCCAGGTCGTGACGATCCCCAACGGCGAGCAGGCCAAGTCCCTCGCGACCGTGGAGGAGATCTGCCGGTTCATGGCCCGCGGCGACATCCACCGCACCGATGTCGTCGTGGCCGTCGGGGGTGGGGTCGTGACCGACGTTGCCGGCTATGCGGCCTCGAGCTATCACCGCGGCACCGCGGTGATCAACGTCCCGACCACGCTGCTCGGACAGGTCGACGCGGCGATAGGCGGGAAGACCGGGGTCAATCTTCCGGAGGGCAAGAATCTGGTGGGCTCGTTCTGGCAGCCTCTCGGAGTCTTCTGCGACACCGAGACCCTCGCGAGCCTGCCCGCCCGTGAATGGCGGTCCGGTCACGGGGAGATGGCGAAGTATGCCTTCTTGGGCGTGGAGGATCTGGACACCTTGAGCCTTGACGAGCAGGTGGCACGGTGCGCGGCGTGCAAGGCCAAGGTTGTCTCCAGCGACGAACGCGAAGGAGGTCGCCGAATGATCTTGAACTACGGTCACACCCTGGCTCATGCCCTCGAGGCCGCCGGTCTCGCGAGCGAGGACGCGAGCTCTTCGAGCGAGCTTCGCCACGGCGAAGCGGTGGGGATCGGCCTCGTCTTCGCGGCAGAGCTCGCCCGGTGCCTGGGCAGGATCGGGAAGCCCCGCGTCGAGCGTCATCGCAGCGTCGTCGCCGGCTACGGCCTGCCGGTCGACCTTCCCCCCGGAGCGGAGCCGGCCGCTCTCATCCAGTACATGGCCCGGGACAAGAAGTCGGCAGGTGGCCTCACGTTCATGCTCGACGGTCCCAACGGTGTGGAGCCGGTTCACGACGTCGGCGCCGACGTGGTGCACGAGGCGCTCAGCGCGCTTCGAGGTGACCGATGAGCGCCCCCGGGCACGACCATGCCGAAAAGCGCCCCACCGTCCTGCTCTTGTCCGGCCCGAATCTCGGCCTGCTCGGTGAGCGCCAGCCCGAGATCTACGGCACCGAGACACTCGCAGACCACGTCGGACGGGCCGAGCGGACGGCGACCCGCTTGGGAGTCGAGCTCGAGCACCTGCAGAGCGAGCACGAGGCTGACCTCGTCGCGGCCGTTCACCGAGCGCGTGGCAGCGTCGCGGCGATCGTGGTCAACGCGGGCGCCCTTTCCCACTCGAGCTGGGCACTGCACGACGCCCTGGCCGCGTTCGACGGCGTCGTCGTCGAGCTTCACCTGTCCAACCCCGACGCCCGCGAACCGTGGCGCCGGCAGTCGGTTCTGGCGCCCGTGGCCGACGGAACCATCGCCGGCTTCGGCGGACTCGGCTACGAGCTCGCCGTCGAAGCCGCGGCGCGACTTCTCGTTGGACGCAACGACGGCGCTCAAGGCGCGTAGCATCTCCGCCCATGCCTACTGGCTCTGATCGTCCCGACTTGGCCGCGATGGATGTCGCGGGCCGCATACCGCGTTTGGCGGCGCGTCTCGCGGAGTTCGGCTGTGATGGCCTGCTCGTCACGAATCTCACCAACATCCTCTACCTGACCGGCTTCACGGGATCCGCAGGGTTGCTCCTCGTCCTCCCGGACGACTCGCTGCTCGTTTCCGACGGCCGTTACCGGGACCAGGCGGCCGCCGAGACACAGGCCGCCAAGGCGCCGGTGCGCATGGAGATAGCCCAGCCGGCCGGGCAGTCGGCTGCCATCGAGCAGGTGGCGAAGGGATTGCGACGCCTGGGGTTGGAGGCTGACGACGTCACCTGGAGCGTCCAGCGGCGCCTTTCTGCGGCGCTCGCCCCCGCCACCAAGCTCGTGGCCGTGCCCCGCGCCGTCGAGGCGTTCCGCGCCATCAAGGACGAGGGCGAGGTGGCGCGTATCGAATGCGCCGCCGACATCGCAGACGTGGCTTTCGCACAGGTGAAAGAGCTCCTGTGCGAGGCGCCGACGGAGGAGGAGTTCGCGATCGCCCTCGAGTTCGAGATGCGCCGCCGTGGGGCCGAGGCGATCGCCTTCGAATCGATCGTGGCGAGCGGCCCGAACGGGGCCCTTCCCCATGCCCGACCGTCCAGTCGCCGCATCGATGCCGGTGAGCTCGTCGTGTGCGATTTCGGGGCGACGGTGGACGGCTACCGGTCGGACATGACGCGCACGGTCAGTGTCGGCGATCCTCGGCCCGACGAGCTGCGCGACCTGCTGGAGGCGGTCATGGCAGCGCAGCGGGCCGGAGTACGTACCGTCCGCGCCGGGGTGACAGGGGGCGAGGTCGACGCGGCCTGCCGTGAGTCACTGGCCTCGGCCGGCCTCGAGGACGCGTTCCTGCACGGGACCGGTCACGGTGTGGGCCTCGAGATCCACGAGGCCCCGTCGGTCTCGCAGGACTCCACTGATATCCTCGAGGAAGGCGCTGTCGTGACCGTGGAGCCCGGCGCCTACCTGTACTCAAACGGCGGCGCTCGCATCGAGGACACTTTGGTTGTCACGGCGACCGGCGTTCGGCACCTCACCAAGTCGACCAAGGATTACGTGCTCTGATGGCCTTTTCCACCAATGACCTCCGCAACGGCATGACTCTCGACCTCCCCGAGGGGCTCTTCACGGTCGTCGAGTTCCAACACGTCAAGCCCGGCAAGGGCGGCGCCTTTGTCAGGACCAAGCTGCGCAACGCACGCACGAAGGCGGTCATCGAGCGCACTTTCAGGGCCGGTGAGCCGCTCGAGCAGGCGGTCATCGACAAGAGGGAGATGCAGTACCTGTACCGGGACGGCCAAGAGTACGTCTTCATGGACAACGTCTCCTACGACCAGATGCAAGTGAGCGAATCGTCGCTCGCGGACGCCGCGCCCTACCTCAAAGAGGGCGACTCAGCCGTCCTGCAGATGTACCAGAGCGAGATCGTCGGGGTAGACCTGCCGGCGGCCGTCGAGCTCACGGTCACCGAGACCGAGCCGGGCTTCCAGGGTGATCGGGTCTCGGGCGGCCGCAAGCCCGCGACCTTGGAGACCGGCCTCGTGGTCCAGGTGCCGCTGTTCGTCAACCCCGGCGAACGGATCAAGGTCGATACCCGGACCGGTGAGTACCTCACCAGGGCCTGAGGGCTCGCCGCGCCAGATAGCGCCCGGCGCCCGGCGCCGGGCGCGGGAACGGGCGCTCGAGTTGCTCTACGAGGCCGAGACGAAGGACTTGAGCCCCACCGAGCTGCTCGCCGAGCTGCCGGTCGCGCCGGAACAGTACGCTTCGGAACTCGTGCTCGGAGTCGAGCGACGAGCCGAGGAAGTGGACCGCCTGCTGGGCCGCCACGCCACAGGCTGGGCGGTCGAAAGGATGCCGATGGTCGACCGTTGCGTGCTCCGCATGGCGGCCTACGAGCTCCTGGACGAGCTCGAGGTACCTGTCGCAGTCGTGTTGGACGAAGCCGTGGAGCTGGCCAAGACCTACTCGACGGAGGACTCGGGGCGTTACGTGAACGGCGTCCTCTCTGCAGTGGCGACCGAAGTCCGAACAAATGAGCCGGAAAAGGCCGACGCGTCGCTCGGCACTTCGCTAGAGTGAGTTCTCGCACGTAAAGCAGGTCCAGAGAGGCCGCACGTACGAGAGGAGCCCGAGTGGCTGATAGAGAGAGAAGTTCCCCGCGCCCCAAAGGGCGCGTTTTTGTTGCCCGCACCCAGGTCATGGACCGCGACGAGGTACGACGGGCCCTAGTCCGCATCGCGCACGAGATCGTGGAGCGGAATCGCGGGCTCGAAGGCGTCGTCGTCATCGGGATCCAGAAGGGCGGGGTGCCGCTCGCCCTCCAGCTCGTCGGGATCCTGCGCGAGATCGAGGGGACCGCAGTGCCCTTCGGGACCATGGACGTGGCCTTCTACCGCGACGACATCGGGATGCGCCCGGTGTTGCCGGAGGAGGCAACCGACCTGCCCTTCGACTTGACGGGGCGCGTCGTGGTCCTGTTCGACGACGTCCTTTTCACCGGCAGGACGGTGCGCGCGGCGCTCGAGGCCCTCGCGGAGTGCGGGCGGGCGAACGCAGTGCAGCTGGCGGTGATGGTCGACCGTGGTCACCGCGAGCTGCCGATCCGGCCCGACTTCGTAGGCAAGAACCTGCCGACGCGGCGCGACGAGACGGTCGAGGTGTCAGAAGAGGGAGTCACGATCGGTGATCTCGTCGCGGCTGGGAACGAGGCGGCCCGATGAGCGCCCCCGGCACCCCCGCAACGACGAAAGTCCCGAAAGCATGGGCGGAGGGTGAGCCCGACGCAACGAGCGCGTCCGAGACCGCCGGGGACTTGTTCGGGGGTCACCGCGCCCCGGCTGTCCGCCACTTGCTATCGATTGCCGATCTCGGCCGCGACGGCATCGCCGAGATAATGCGGCTCTCCGACGCCTTCGCCGAGGTTGCCGAGCGCCCGATCCCCAAGGTTCCCGCCCTCAGGGGACGCACCGTGGCGACGGTGTTCATGGAGCCGTCGACCAGGACGCGCCTGTCGTTCGAGACCGCCGCCAAGCGTCTCTCCGCCGATGTCATGACCTTCACCGCCGCGACGTCGGCCGCCGTAAAGGGCGAGTCACTGCGTGACACCGTCGAGACGATCGACGCCATGGGCATAGACGCCATGGTCATCCGCCACCACGCCTCCGGCGCGCCGCTCAGGGTCACCGACTGGGTGGGGGCGAGCGTGATCAACGCCGGGGACGGCACCCATGAGCACCCGACCCAGGCGCTGCTCGATTGCTACACGATCCGCGAGGCTCTCACCGCGCGCCGCGACGGCGAGGTGCCGGCCGACTTCAAGGGACTGCGCATAGCCATCGTGGGCGACATCAAGCACTCGCGAGTCGCCCGCTCGAACGTGCTCGCCTTCACGGCACTCGGCGCAGAGGTGGTGCTCGTGGCGCCGCCGACGCTCATGCCCGCGTCGTTGGAGGGCTGGCCTGTGACTGCGACCGGTGACCTCGACGCGACGCTCGCGGAGCTCGACGTCGTGTATCTGCTGCGCATCCAGTCCGAGCGCCTCGGCGAGGTCCTCCTGCCATCGCTCGACGAGTACCACTGGCGCTACGGCCTCACCAGGGCGCGGGCCGACGCGTTGAAGAAAGAGGCCCTCGTCATGCACCCGGGCCCGATGATCCGCGGCGTCGAGATCTCCCCGGAAGTCGCCGACCTGCCTGCCTCCCTCGTGACGCGGCAGGTGCGAAACGGCGTCGTCGTCCGCATGGCCGTCCTGTTCCACCTGCTCGGATCGGGGGTCATCTGATGGCGCGCCGGAACGCACCCACACAGATCGGCGAGATCGTCGTCCGCGGGGGGACGCTCGTGGACGAGACGGGCGAGCGGCGTGGTGACGTCCTCGTGCGCGACGGACGGATTGTCGCCGTCGAGGATGCCATCGACGCACCGAAGGGCGCCACCGTCCTCGACGCGGGAGGCTGCGTCGTCGCGCCCGGGCTCGTCGACTTGCACGCCCACCTGCGCGAGCCCGGTGGGGAAATAGCCGAGACGGTCGAATCCGGGTCGAGAGCCGCCGCCCTCGGCGGCTACACGGCCGTGGTCGCCATGCCGAACACCGAACCTGCCATCGACTCGGCTGCCGTCGCCCGCGACGTGCTCGCGCTCGGCGAGACGGCGCTGACCGAGATCGCCGTGGCCGGCGCCATCACCGTCGGCCGTCGTGGCGAACGACTCGTCCCGATGGCAGAGCTGGCCGCCCTCGGAGTGCGGTTGTTCACCGACGACGGCCGCGGCGTGCAGCACGCGGGCTTGATGCGCCGCGCGCTCGAGTACGCCTCGGGACTCGGTGTCGTGCTCGCCCAGCACTGCGAGGACGAGCAGCTTGCAGCGGGCGGCCACATGAACGAGGGTGCCTGGTCGAGCCGCCTCGGGATCGCGGGCATGCCCGCACTCGCGGAAGAGGCGATGCTGGCAAGGGACCTCGCGCTCGTGCGGCTCACGGGCGCGCCGATGCACTTCCTGCATCTGTCCACCGCGGGCGCCATCGAGATGATCAGAAGCGCCAAGGCCGACGGGCTCGATGTGACAGCCGAGGTGACGCCGCATCATCTGGCGTTGTGCGACGCGGCAGTGGCGAGCTTCGACCCGGTGTACAAGGTCAAGCCGCCCCTCAGGACCGCCCGGGACGTGGCCGCGGTACGGGAGGGCGTCGTGGAGGGAGTCGTCGACGCCATCGCGACCGACCACGCCCCCCATGCGCCCGAACGCAAGGATGATCCTTTCGACGAGGCTCCCGCCGGCATGTTGGGCCTCGAGACCGCGCTCTCCGTCGCCTACGACGCCCTTTGCGCGGGCCTGGCGGAACTGGCCGTGGGTGACGATCACGGCTGGGTCCCCCGCGGCGGGGGAGCGCCTCTGTCGATGAGGGACCTCTTCGCCTTGTTCTCCTGGCGGCCAGCCCGCATCGCCGGGCTCGACCGAGACGGCCGGGGTCCCCGTGGCAGCCTTTCCGGCCAGGGCGGCCCGATCCGGCCCGGCGCCGGAGGGAACCTCGCCGTCTTCGACCCGAGCCTGCCATGGGTCGTAGACCCGAGCCGGCAGGCCAGCCGGAGCCGCAACACGCCTTATGGCGGACTTCGGCTCACCGGCAAGGTCCGTCACACCGTGTTCGCAGGCGAGGTCGTGGTCCAAGACGGCGCCGCGCAGCGATGAACGAGGCTCCGGGCCCGGTGCCGTGAGGAACCGCAGGAATGCCGCCGGGGTCGATCTTTCGGCCTCGGTCGCGACCGTGCGGTTGCCGACCGCGGTGATGACAGCCGCGGGCACTGCCGGGCACGGAGCCGAGCTCGGCGCCTACTTCGACCTCTCGGCGATCGGCGCCGTCGTCGTGAAGTCGTTGTCGGCCGACCCGTGGCCAGGGAACCCCAGTCCGCGCGTCTGCCCGGTGCCGGGGGGCATGCTGAACGCGGTCGGCCTCCAGGGTCCCGGCGTCGCGGCGTGGCTCATCGACGAGCTCCCCGCCCTCGAAGCGTCCGGTGCCCGGGTCGTGGTGAGCATCTGGGGACGCCGGGTCGAGGACTACGAGCGTGCCGCGTCACTCCTGGCGGCCGCTCCGGCGTGCGTGGTGGCCGTCGAGGTGAACGTCAGCTGCCCGAACCTCGAGGACCGCAGTCGCATGTTCGCCCACTCGCCCGAGGCCACGGGGGCGGCTGTGGCGGCGTCCGTGGCCTGTGGTCGGCCCCGATGGGCCAAGCTCTCGCCGAACACCTCCGATCTCCTGGCCGTCGCCGGGGCTGCACTCGACGCGGGCGCGGAGGCGCTCACATTGACCAACACGCTCCTCGGGCTCGCGATCGACACCGAACGGCGGGCGCCGGTACTCGGCGCGGGGGGCGGAGGGCTGTCCGGCGACGCCCTTCACAGCGTCGCCCTGCGGGCCGTCTTCGACTGCCGGGCGGCGTTCCCCGACGCCGGGATCGTCGGTGTCGGCGGAGTGAGCGACGGTCAAGGTGCCGTGCGGATGCTGCTTGCCGGGGCGGACGCGGTCCAGGTCGGGACGGCGACCCTGGCAGATCCGCGGGCGGTCCTGCGAGTGCAGACGGAGCTCGCGCACTGGTGCGCCCGCCACGGCGTTCGCGCGGCACGCGAGCTCGTCGGGGCCGCGAACGACAAATGGAAGCGAGGTCAGCCATGACAGACGAGGTTTCCCAGGACGTGCGGGACCGTCTCGCGCTCGCGCTCGATGTCGCGAGCCTCGACGAGGCGGTCGACCTCGCCACGCGACTGCGTCCCTGGTTCTCGGTTGCCAAGGTGGGATTGGAGCTGTTCTGCTCCGAGGGCCCGCTCGCGGTCGACGCGCTGTTGGACGAGGGCTTCCGGGTGTTCGTGGACCTGAAGCTGCACGACATCCCGACTACGGTCCTCCGTGCCGCCCGCAGGATCGGATCCCTCGGGGCGTCGTACCTGACGGTGCACGCGGCCGGTGGCACAGAGATGTTGATGGCCGCCGTGGAGGGGTTCGAGGAGGGATGGGCCGGCGCCGTGGCGATGGGCCATCCCGAGCCCGACGAGGGGTCCACCGGGGTGCTCGCGGTGACCGTGCTGACGAGCGACCCGGAGGCCGGTGCCGAGCTCGTCGGCACGCGCGCCTGCCTGGCGGCGGCGACCGGCTGTCTCGGCGTGGTGTGCGCGGCGGCGGATCTCCCTGTCGTCCGCTCGCGGGCGCCGGGACTGCTGACGGTCGTGCCGGGGATCCGGCTCGCGGGCTCGCCGCATGAGGACCAGGCCCGGGCCGCGGGGCCATTTACTGCTGTGAGGTCAGGGGCCGACCTGCTCGTCGTGGGTAGGACCGTGACCTCCTCGGGCGCCCCGGAGCTGGCGGCCGAGAGGCTCGCGGCCGAAGTCGTGGCCGCTCTCGCTTCCGGGCAGGGCTCCGCCGGGGAGTGAAAACGGGCATAGGAACGGAGCGTTCTTGTACCTATGTTACGAGTGGGCTACGGTGACCTTGACGGATTTTCGCCCATGGGGCGATAGCCGCTTTTGTCAACCGAACTAGCCGGTAGGGCACTTGAGTCCAGGAGGTCCAGCACGATCATGTTACGAAAGCGAATGCTGACCAAGCTCGCGGTTGTGGGAACGGCGGTTGTATGCGCCGTCTTCGTGGTCGCAGCTGCTGCAGCAAGCTCCGCTACCACATCCAGGCCCGCCAAGGCTCAAGTGACTCAAATGGCGAAGGTCTCGGGCGGCACAATGACCTACGCCGAGCCACCGGGCGCCCCGCCGACCTACCTCTTCCCGATGATGAGCGGAACCTACTTCAGCGTCTCGAACTTCCAGCTCATTTACGACATGTTCCGTCCCCTGTACTGGTTCGGCCAGGGCCAGACCCCTGACCTCAACACGAACCTTTCTCTCGCCGCTATGCCCGTCTACTCCAACGGTGGCAAGACGATCACCGTCAAGATGAAGGGCTTCAAGTGGTCGAACGGTGAGACAGTGGATGCCCAGGACGTCGTGTTCTGGCAGAACATATTGAAGGTCGAAGGCCCGGAATGGGGAGAGTATGTCCCCGGGCCGGACCAGTACCCGGGTAACGTCGTGAACGTCGTCGCCAACAACGCGACGGACACGGTCACCTTTACGCTCAACAAGCCCTACGGCTCGTACTGGTACACGTACAACGAGCTGTCCCAGATTACGCCTTTGCCGCTCGCATGGGACATCACCAGCGCTAACGGTAAGCCAGGCTCGGGTGGCTGCTCGGGCGCTTCGTACAGCTCGATAACGGCCACGACGTCGTCCAGCGGTGTGATCACTCCGACCTCTGCTACCGCCAAGGACTGTGTGGCGGTGTGGACGTTCCTCACGAGCAAGACGGAAGGCGGTTCACCTTCCACTTACGCGACGAACCCGCTGTGGAAGACCGTGGACGGACCCTTCGTACTGACCGCGTACGACGCCACCACGGGCGGCGCGACCATGGTCCCGAACACCAAGTACTCGGGCTCGCCGAAGCCGTCGTACTCCAAGCTCGTCTACCTTCCCTTCACGACCGACACCTCCGAGTTCGACGTGCTCGCCGCCGGTCACACCATCGACATCGGCTACGTGCCGCCGGAGAACGTCGCGGCCTACAAGGGTCCGGTCTGGTGCGGGACCAAGACGTGCGCAGGACCGAACAACGCGCAGCTGGCGGCGAACTACACCTTCGCCCCCGAGGCGCAGTGGGGCTTCAACTACTTCGCCGTGAACTACACGAACCCGACGTTCGGCCCGATCGTTGCTCAGCCCTATATCCGCCAGGCGATGCAGTCGCTGCAGAACCAGACCCTGTGGGCCCAGCTGTTCAACAACGGCTACGCCACCCCGACCTTGGGACCGGTGCCGGTGTACCCGCCGACCAACTTCGCCTCGCCGTTTGAGAAGAAGAACCCGCTTCCTTACAGCCCGTCACATGCCATCTCGCTGCTCAAGTCCCACGGTTGGACAGTCGTACCCAACGGTGTCGACACCTGCACGAGCCCGGGATCCGGCGCGAACGAGTGCGGGGCGGGGATCGCCAAGGGGGCACAGCTGAACTTCCCCTTCGTCTACGTCACCGGTGTTGCCTCGTTCGACGCGCAGATGAGGGAGATGGCTGCGAGCTGGGAGCAGGCCGGCATCAAGCTCCAGCAGGAACCGAAGTCCTTCCAGGAGGTCCTCACGGATGCCTTCGGCCCGAAATGCGTGCCCAACAAGCCGTGCGCTTGGGTCGTCGCGGACTGGGGCGGCGGCTGGATCTACGCGCCGGACTACTACCCGACCGGTGAGGCGCTCTTCCTTTCCGGTGCGTCGTCGAACGCGGGCGATTACTCGAACCCCACGGCCGACGGCCTCATCAACTTGACCAACACGTCGTCGTCCCTCAACGCTCTGTACAACTACGAGGACTTCATGGCGACGAACCTGCCGGTCCTGTATCAACCTGAGACCGAGGCATTGTGGGAGGTTGCGAAGAACGTTTGCGGGGCGCTGCCCGACCCCCTCAACATCATGGCTGCCCCGACGCCCGAGTACTGGCACTTCTGCAAGTAAGCCAATCAGCAGGCAAGTAACAGTCGTGCCCGGTCGTCGTTGACGGGCAAGCGAGGTCACGTTCCCCCGGGCCATGACAAACGTCGTGGCCCGGGGTCTGCGTGGGCCGGGGGAGGCTTCGGAACCGTTCAGGTCGGCGCGGACGCGGACGAGACAAATCACGTGCGAACTGGACTGTTAGCATCCAGGCTCGGGAAAGCTACGAACAGCATGCGTCTTGGTGGGCCAAGGAGTAGGCCATGATCGGCTACCTCATTCGGAGGGTGATGCAGGCGGTCATTGTCGTCCTCGGCGTGTGCCTGATCGTTTTCATCCTCAATCACCTGATTCCCGGCGGCGCCTTCGCCCAGGGCAGGGCCATCCTCGGGCCCCGCGCCTCGATAGCCGCCATCAGCCTGTGGATCCAGCAGAACGGCTTGAACAAGCCCGTCTGGACGCAGTTCGCGATCCTCATCGGGCACGTGTTCACCCTCAACCTCGGTTACTCGTACAAGCTCAACGAACCGGTGGCCACCATCATCGCCCAGAAGCTGCCGAAGACCGTGCTGCTGTTGGGACTGGCCGTGCTCGTCACGGTCATCGTGGCGATCCCGCTCGGGATCTTCCAGGTCCTGCGGCGCAACAAGCCTTCGGACTACGTGCTCACGACCCTTTCGTTCATCTTCTATGCGACACCGACGTTCTTCCTGGGCATCGTCTTCATCCAGTTGTTCTCCATCCACTGGCACGTCTTCCCGCCGGAAGGGCCGCAGGCTGCCAGCGTCGGAGGGATTCTCGCCGACTGGCAGGCGCTTGTGATGCCGGTGCTCACTCTCGCCGCGGTCTTCATCGCGGGCTTCAGCCGCTACATGCGCTCATCGATGATGGAGGCGCTCACGCAGGACTACGTCCGGACGGCACGTGCCAAGGGCCTCTCCACGCGTCGGGTCAACTACGTCCACGCGCTGCGCAACGCCCTGATCCCGATCGTCACCCTCCTCGGGCTCACGCTGCCCGCGATCGTCAGTGGCGCCCTCATAACAGAGGACGTCTACAACTATCCGGGCATGGGGCTCGCCTTTTACAACGCGGCCATCAACAACGACTTCCCGCTCCTCATAGGGACGGTCCTCGTCGCGGCGGTGGCGACTGTCGTCGGTTCCCTGCTCGCCGACATCTTGTATGCCGTCTTGGACCCGAGGATCCGCTATGTCTGAGTTTCTGACACTCGACATGCCAGTAAGCGGCGGGGCCATCCCATGACGTCGCTCGGCAACCCGCCGAACCCGGACGTCGCCGAGGGACCGGAAGGGCCCCAGGAAGGCGCCTTCCCGGGCCAGGTTCCCGGGGCCCCCATGGAGGTCACCGAAGCCGGGCAGGTGGGTGGCGTCGGTGGCCTTGGCAAGCTCGTCTGGCGCGTCTTCGCGGAGAACAAGCTCGCTCTTGTCAGCGTCGGCGTCGTCGTTTTCATGCTGCTCTTCTCCTTCGTCGGCCCCCACCTCTACGTGACCAACCAGACCACCCTGGTCGTCACGAGCGTCGGTCAGGTCCTGGCGCACCCGAGCGCCCAGTACCCGCTCGGGACGGACCCGAACGGGTACGACATCCTGGGACGGCTCATGTTCGCCGGAGCGACGACGCTCGAGATTGCGCTCCTCGCGGCGGGGATCGCCACGGTCTTCGGCGTCTGCTTCGGTGCTGTTTCCGGTTATGTCGGCGGAGTGACGGACGCGGTCATGATGAGGATCGTCGACACCATCCTCTCGGTGCCCACATTGTTCCTGCTG
>Ga0187880_1002432_pt1 | contig 14516 bp, 14 predicted proteins | sample June2016WEW_19_4_FD_132998 | JGI IMG/M metagenome (GOLD analysis project Ga0187880, IMG submission 132998) | Peatland microbial communities from SPRUCE experiment site at the Marcell Experimental Forest, Minnesota, USA - June2016WEW_19_40 | ecosystem: Environmental > Terrestrial > Soil >...
ATTTCGGCATGATGAGTGTTCTTCATGGCGACCGTCTTGGTTTCGAACCCGTGTCGGTCAGCAAGAGCGCGGACTTCTTCGGCGTTGTCGTAGGTCATGAGAAAGCTGCCGGAAAGACTGTCGCAGAGGGAAAACAGCCGTTCATGATCTACCTCAAAGTGGGTGTAGAGCCTGGAACCCGCGCGGCTTTCCGCCGGCGGTCAGGCAATTCGGCTTGAGTATTCCCGCCTGAATTCCTCGTAAACGATCCGCAGCACTTTCTGCCTGTCCTCCGCTTCATCGAAGCCCGCAGCCATCTTAAGAACTTCGCCTTTGCTTATCGACTGAACCTTCATGTCGATGAGGTATTGCTTAATCTCTTTGGAAATGTCGTCGATAACGAGGATGACGTTCCCGTCCTGCAATCGCTCCTTGTCGAAGTTCAGTTTCAGTTCTGCGTATAGGCGGTTGGCTTCCGACTCGGTGTGAATCCGCAGCTTCTTCACCTGGTAAACGACTCCGAAGTTGGTGGACAGGTCAACCCCCTTATCATGGGCCGCAGTGCGGGTATCGCGGTAAATCTTGCAGGCAAACTTCTCCAGGTGGACCTTAATGACGGCGAAAGTGAATATCTCAAAGTTGGCTGGTGTTTTACCTATTTGCTCGCGCACCAGTTCCAGAAAACGCTCTCGTTGCTCAGCCAGAGCTGCACGTGCCGCGGGTTCATGTAGGCGAGGCACCACACCCAATCGACTATCGATATGTCGTTTGATTACCTCGGGAATCCAGTCGCGTAGCACTTTCGCCTCCTCGGTGTACGGAGAAAGCAGGCGGTACTTGAGGTGCGCGACTTGCTCGAGGACTCCATAGCGTGACATCCTTGAACCGTAAGCATCGTAGTATTTCGCTCCGATATGAACATCGTGGCCTAGGAATTTCTTGAGATAATTCACTGCTGCTTCGTAGGCCGTGCAGATCTCAGAGTCAGTGAACACGGTCTTTTTCGAAGCGCAGTATTCCTGAAGGAGACCGAATGTTAGTACAGGGTTAATGACCTTAGTTTGGGAGTTCTTGAGCATCCGCTCAATTTCTGATTTGCAGGTTCTTCCCGGCTTCATGGCAGTCTTGCGCTCAGACGACGACTTCTTCGAGTTCGGCCATAATCTGGCGGAGAAATCTTTCCACTGGCTGGCCCTCGCGCAGTTCAGTGCCAGCGGGAGCCTCGGGCCGCTTCGTGTAAACAGTCCTCTCTCGGAATAGTTCGAAGTGCTGCCCGGGCTTTGCTGGTGCCCGCAAATCATAGATGAGCCATGCAATGTCCGCCTCCACCTTTGGAACCTCCGGCAGACGGGGTAGCGTGCGGAAGAAGCTCTTGTTGAGGGCCACTGCCGTCTTCTTCCCCCAAGTGTTAAGGATGCCGCCTTTGAATATCAACTGCGGGGCGAGGCGCTTGCGAGACGAAGAAAGGTAGTCGGGCCGAGGGTAGTTCTCCTCCGCGGTCCAATCCATTTCGCAGCCCGAAGCGGGAGCTTCCATATAACGCTCAAATGGGTTCCGAATGTTACCCGAAATATACACCGCTTGGACCTCCAGCGCGCCAAAGTCGTGCACCTTGCCAGCCCAGTCGTAGGCGCAGAGCACAACGTCGATGTTTCCGGCCGAGCCTCCGTCACCATCCTTCAACCGAACCTCCGTGAGGGTGGTCCATGTGGCATCGGGAGCGAAAAAGAAGTCCGCGGCGGCGTCGGCAATCAACCATCCCTGGCGAAAGCGAATCGGGCATGTAATGACAACTTCCCCTTCGTGGAGAATGCTGCACACTCCAAGCGGGTTCTGAGCTTTGTCCTTCGTGCAATTCGGCACCTTGTTGTCGAATGGACAGAGGCGCTTCGTTCTGTGCCGGTTGGCGCTCGTGCTCAGGTCCGCGAATGAGAACCCAAAAACTTCTGCGAGCGGGTGCTTGGTTGTCATCTCTTTTGTCATGCGGCCCAAGGTTTACGCCATGAACCCGCCACAATCCAGAACTGCTTCTGGCTGGCGGCGTCGCTGCCGTCCTTTCTGTGAAAGAAGGCGCTGTGGTTTTCGGCCGGCTTGAAGGGCGTACCCATGCGCCGAGCGTAGCCGGGTCGCTGCCTGAAGGCAACCTCCGGCGGTCGTTTCCCAAATTCTGTGCTTGTGTTGGCCGGCGAACGGACGCAGAACTGGGGCGACGGGAAACAAACCAGACCTTGCTTGTGTCCATCCCTGTAATCGACCCCAACTTGCCGGCCGATAACTCGCCAATCCTGTCGGTGGCGGTCGCTGGCCATTAGGCGGCCTTGCACGCCCGGCGTTTCTGTCGCACACTATCCCCATGCGAAGAGCCAGCAAACGCGAGTTCAGCGTCATCGTAGAACGTGATGGGGAGGGTTACTATGTCGCCAGCGTTCCGGAGTTGCCCGGTTGCCATACTCAGGCGCGCTCGCTCGATAAGCTCGTCATTCGGATTCGAGAAGCGATCGAGTTGTGCCTGGAGGTCGAGCGAGATGTTCTTCTTGCATGAGCGCGGTTGAATTCACGACGGACTTGTGCGGCGCCGCGGTGTTGCCCATCCCCCGGGAGATTGCTGCGCAATTGCCCAAATCGGGCAAGGCTCGCATCATCGTCCTGTCCAACGAAGGCACCGACGAAGCCCAGTGGCGTGCCGGAGCTTACGAGCAGTTCTTGCGGGACGATTCGGCCGAGGACGCCATTTACGACTCACTGCACTGAGATGTTCGGCGACGTTTTCCTCTGCCAGTTCCCGTTCACTTCCGGGGCCTCCAGCAAAAAACTGTTAATCCGTGCGGCATGAGATGGGCCGCGTTGATTCGATGTGCGGGTTGCGCCCTGCTGCTGGTTCTGCCGGCGGGCGGCTTGGCCGCAGCGGGTGTTGATTACGCCGACTCGCGCCAGGCCGGACTGTGGCTGCAGCATCCGGTCTATGGCGGGCCGTCGTTCGATGCGTTTGTGCATGCGCCCCAAAATCCCCTGCACCGCGGCGCGCCGCCCTTTGAATGGCCGGTCAACAGCTTCTTCTTCCCCGACCCGGTCAGCGGCAACTGGTATATCTACGTCGGGGATTATCCTGAAGGCTACGCCTCGCGGCCTAGCCGGTGCGTCTTGCTGCGCTCGACGGATCGCGGCCAATCCTGGACCAACCTCGGCGTGGTGCTGCAAGGGAGCAAAGAGATGTTCGACCAGGGTGGTCACACGCCCGATGTAAGCGTCGTCTATGCCGGCGGGCGCTATCACATGGTCTATGATTGGGTGGAGCCGGATTGGTCGCAACTGGGCGGGCTGGCCTACGCCTGGGCCGAGAAGCCGGAAGGCCCCTTCCACCGCGCGCCGCAGCCCATCACGCGCAACAAGGAACTGACGCCCCTGCTCGGCAAATACCGCCGCACCTACGCCGCCACTCTCCTGCGCCGGAAGCATGATTGGATGATCGTCGGCATGATGGATAGCGCGCCAAATAGTTGGGCGCTGTTCGGGATCACCGCGCCCAACCCGGAGGGCCCTTATGGCGAGCGGGTCCTGCTGCGGAACGTCGAGGCCGATGAGTTTCATCCGCCATTGCTGGAATTCTATCCGGCGTTCATGCACCGCGGCTTCGTTTATGCGCCGGCGACCTCAGTAGCGCTGAATCGCAACTACAACGTGCTCTTCCGCGCCCCGCTGGAACGGGCGGTGGAGCCTGGCGCCTGGGAACTTGTCCAGAACGGCTCGCTCTGGCACTCGGAGGACGTGGAGAACGAAGCCTACGGATTGTGGGGACAGACGTTCTCAGGTTGGGTGGACGGGAAAGGTGTGTTGCAGGCGGCCTTCCAAAGCCGCGACCCCAAGGGAATGGGCACCGTCAACCTCGCCGCCCGGCCCTGGAACCAGCCGCTGCGTAAGCGCGGTTTCGTCATGTCGGGTCATCAAGGGCCCAGCCTGACGTTGCTCCACCGCGCCTTCGCGGCCTTTCGGCTCGATGCACGTCTGCGCCTGCGCGGCACGGTGCGGCTGCTGTTGGATTATGACGGCGTGCTGGGACCCAATCGCCCGGAATCGGACGCGACCCTTCACCCGCTGGCCCTGACCCGCTGCGATGCCGTGGAACTAAACGAGCATGAGTGGAAGGTGATTCGCTTCGCCCAGTCCGGCGAGCAAACGGTGCTGGCCTCCGGCCAGAGAGTAGGTCAGGCGTCCCGCCTGCCCGGGGGGCGTCTCGCCCTCGATTCGAGCGATGTGCGTGGGACGTCGACGGGGGCAGGCGGGACGCCTGCCCTACTCTCAGCGACAGTCACCGTGGCGCTGGACCGCAAGCCCGGCGGCGAGACGAGCCTGTTCGTGGATGGCCGCGCAGTGTGGACCGGGCAACTCCCGCCGCGCCGTGCCGCCGGCTCGTCCGTGCTCGGCATAGCGGTCGAGCCGCACAGCCATCTCGTGGTGGAGCAATTCGCCATTCAAGGCAAGCCGCAGCCCGCGGCAATTAACTACCTCTTCAGCGAAGCCATCCTGGGCGCCGGCGGGAGCGGGAGTGACTGGCAAGAGTTGCGCAGGCCGGAATTCCGCTACGGCCTGGCCACGGTCTCGAAGGCCCCTGGTGCGCGCGTCAAATGGAACGTAAAAGGCCGACAATTCACGTTGTGGAGCCCGCGCGGCCCGGACTTCAGCCAGGCGCAAGTCAAGGTGGACGATCGCGTGCTGGCGAACCTCGACCTGCACTCCGCGCGCCTCACGCCTTCGCAGCCGGTTTGGAAAAGCCCCCGCCTGAAGGATGGACCCCACGCCATCGCGTTAACCGCCATCGGCGGCCTGCTTGCCGTGGATTCCCTGGAAGTAATAGAATAAACCGGATTCCTGCCACTATCAGCCGGGGTGACGGCGAAAACTGGGCCCACAACCAAAGCCAAAGCAGTCTTAACGCAGAGACGCAGGGGAACGCAGAGAAAAGGAAATCTCTGCGAACCTCTGCGGCCTCTGCGCCTCTGCGTTAATTCCGGGCGGCCCGGGCTCAGCTCGGATTCTCGGGTTCCGGCGGGGCCTGCAGATGTTTCTTGCGTTGGTGCCGGGCAACCAGCCTCTGCGTGAGCACGTAGGAGAGGAGGGCAATCGGAGCGGCGCACACGGCTGACCCGACCAGCAAAGGTTTCCCGACCGTGAAGAAGGTTGTCCAGTGTCGCCAGGAGTACCCCTGCACATGCATCTTGGTCAGCGGCGGCGGCCAGCGATGCGGCTGGCTCAAGAGCCAGACGCCCACGTCGTATTCCCAGCGGAAAATCACCGGCATCAGCGGCAGAAGGACGTCGTGCGCCGCGCTCGCAATCACCGCCGCGATGATGTTGCTGCCCGTCAGCCAGGCGAACAGGATGCTCAGGACCGTCTTCAGGCCGAAGAGGGGAGTGAAGCCCATGAAGATGCCAATGGCCACGCCGCCCGCGATAGCCTCGGGCGTGTCGCGAATCGCGAGCAGCTTCAACGAATGCTCCTGGAGCCAGCGATGCGGGTTCATGCTCTATTCCAACCGCTGATTGAATGCCACGGCATCTTCATACCGTAGTCCGCTGCCGCCGAAAATGTCCAGCGCTGAACCGATCGTCAGGTCAATCCTCCCCTGCCCCAGCCGTGTCACCGCTTCCAGGTCCGCCAGTGAGCTGGCGCCGCCAGCGTAAGTGGTCGGAATCGGCGACCACTGCCCGAGGTTGGAGACAAGCTCCTGATCTATGCCACCGCACTGCCCTTCGACATCCACCGCGTGAATCAGGAACTCGGCGCACCACGCAGCCAGCTTTTCCAGGCTTTCAAGGCTGATCGCCAGGTCGGTGAACCTCTGCCAGCGGTCAGTGACTACGAAATAGCCCGCGCCACGCCGGCGGCAGCTTAGGTCCAGGACCAGCCGCGCCTTGCCAATCACCTCGACAAGCTGCGCGAGGCGCTCCCAATCCACCTGCCCGCTGCGGAAAACCCAGGAGGTGACGATGACGTGCGAAGCACCCGCATCCAGCCACGCCTGCGCGTTGTCGAGGTTGACCCCGCCGCCGATTTGCAGCCCACCGGGATACGCCCGCAGCGCCGCGCGCGCTTCGGTATCGTTGCCCGGACCCAGCATGATAACATGCCCGCCTTTGAGACCGTCGCGCTGGTACAGCTTGGCGTACCAGGCGGCTGGCCGGTCGGAGACAAAGTTCGTCTGCAACCGCCCCGGCCCGGCACCCAGCGTGCCGCCGACGATTTGCTTCACTTTCCCCTCATGCAAGTCAATGCAAGGCCGAAACACGCCAAATCCTAAGGTCTAAAGTCTAGAGTCTAAAGTCTAAAGTCGCCCACCCCATTTTGCTCTGGCATTCCCGGGCCGGGTTGTCTTTCCTATTCGGGTCGGTCGGTGTTCATCCGTGGCTAAAACCAACATGAATCACACTGCTGTCTCTGCCGCCCGCGTCCGCCAAATCCTGGCCGGAGCGAGCCGAACCCGTGTCCTGGTGGTCGGCGACGCCATGCTCGACCACTTCATCTGGGGGAGCGTGGCCCGCATTTCGCCGGAAGCGCCCGTGCCGGTCCTGGATTTCGAGGGCGAGAGCTTCATGCCCGGCGGGGCGGCCAATGTGGCGCGCAACCTGACCGCCCTCCAGGTGCCGACGGAATTGTTCGGGACGGTCGGCCGCGACCCCGCGGCCCGGCAGCTCAAACGGCTCCTGAGCCAGTGCCACATCGGCTGCCGCGGAGTGCTCGGGGACGCCGCGCGCTCCACCAGCGTGAAAACCCGCGTCGTGGCCCACAAGCAACAGGTGGTCCGCATTGACCGCGAGACGCGCGACGGGCTCAACGCCTCTCTCACCCGGCGGCTGCTCAGGGCGGTGCAATCCATGATCCCGAGCGCGGCGGCGGTGATTGTTGGCGATTATGGCAAAGGAGTCGTCAGTCAGCCGCTGTTGGACGAGATCAGACGCCTGTGCCGCACTCACGGCGTCTGGCTCAGCCTCGATCCCAAGCCCGTGCATCACCTTAATCTGTCCGGACTGTCGCTCATCACCCCGAACCGTAAAGAGGCCTTCGAGCTGGCCGGCCTGACGGACGAGCCTCGGCACAACCTTCCACTCGCCGACGCCAACCTCCGGCGCGTCGCCGAGCGGCTGTTGAACGAGTTCCGGCCCGCGGTGCTGTTAATCACTCTGGGTGAGCTGGGAATGCTGCTTTGCCAGCACGGGCAGAAGCCGTTTCACATTCCCACGGTTGCCCAGGAAGTCTTCGACGTGTCTGGCGCAGGCGACACTGTAATTGCATCGTTCACACTGGCGATTGCCGCGGGCGCCTCCCCGCTGGAGGCGGCGATTCTCTCCAATCACGCCGCCGGCATTGTGGTCGGCAAGATCGGCACCGCCACCGTTGCGCCCGAGGAGTTGCTGGCGAGCTTTAAGCCACGGCGCTGACTCATCCAGTTTCCGCTTGTCGAGTGCGGCGTCTGCCGCGAAGGTTGGACGATGACTGGGACCAAAGTGACCGCTGAAACCATCCGCGCGATGAAGGGGCGCGGAGAGAAGATCGCTGCCCTGACCGCGTACGATTGCCCGATGACCCGGCTGCTGGACGAAGCGGGGGTGCCGCTGATTCTGGTCGGCGATTCGCTGGGCATGGTGGTGCTGGGCTACCCGGACACCACCCACGTCACCATGGCGGAGATGGAACATCACGTCCGCGCGGTGGCCCGCGCCAAACCGCGCGCCTTGCTGGCGGCGGACTTGCCCTACCACAGCTACGAGACCGTCGCCGACGCCGTGGCCAATGCGAAACGCCTCACCGCCGCCGGCGCGGAAGCCGTCAAGGCCGAGGGCGGTGCGGAGATTCTGGAGCAGGTCCGCGCCATCGTAGGCAGCGGGATTCCGTTCCTGGGCCATCTTGGCATGTTGCCACAGCACGTGCTCGAGGAGGGTGGTTACCACGTTAAAGGGAAAAGCGAGCCGGAACATCAGCGGCTGCTGGCGGACGCGCAGGCGCTGGCAGCGGCGGGCGCCTTTGCCGTCGTCCTCGAACTGGTCACGCCGCGGGTCGCCAAGGAACTGACGCAACAGCTTCCCATCCCGACCATCGGCATTGGTGCGGGGCCGGACTGCGACGGGCAAATCCTGGTCACGCCCGACTTGCTGGGCATGTTGCCCTGGTACAACCTCAAACACGTGAAGCCCAAGCTCAACGCCGCCGAGCAAATGCGGGCGGTGGTCAAGTCATGGAAGCAGAGCGTGGAAACGGCAAAGGCTTGAGGGGTTAAAGGGTTATGATGAAGAAACTGACACACATTGACGCGCGCGGGGAAGCGAGCATGGTAGATGTTTCCGGCAAGCCGGTGATGCTTCGGGAAGCCGTGGCCAGCGGAGAGGTGCGGCTGCAAAGAGCCACACTGAGGCTCATCGACTCCCACACCATTGCGAAAGGCAACGTTCTGGCCGCGGCGCGGCTGGCGGGCATCATGGCGGCCAAGAAGACCGGCGAACTCATTCCGCTCTGCCATCCCCTGCCCCTCACTCATTGCGAGGTCAATTTCGAGATCCCCAGAAACGGCGACCGGATAGTCATTACCGCTACGGCCAGGATCGCCGCGCAGACCGGCGTGGAAATGGAAGCCCTCACGGCCGTAAGCGTGGCCGGCCTCACGATTTACGACATGTGCAAGGCAGTGGACAAGACCATGCGCATTACCAACGTCAGGCTGGTCTCCAAGACGAAACGCTGAAGTGGTAGCAGCGGTTTCCGGTTCCGTGCCTTAGGTCACTCGTGCGCGATATGCAAATACAGGTTGGCATTATTACGGTCTCGGACCGCGCGTCGCAGGGCGTTTACGGCGACCGCGGCGGCCCGGCGTTGAAGGCGGCGGCGGAGGCTTATGGCTGGACGGTGCGGGAAGAAGCGCTGGTCGCGGACGAGAAGCAGGACATCCAGCGCGCGGTCCGCGAGCAGGCTGCGCGGGGCTGCCAACTCATCCTGACCACCGGCGGCACCGGCGTGGCCCGGCGTGACGTGACGCCCGAGGCCGTGCGCGAGATCGGCGGGCGCGAGCTGCCTGGATTCGGCGAAGTCATGCGGCTGGAATCGGTGAAGCTCACCCCGAAGGCCATCCTCTCACGGAGCCTGGCCATCGTGGTGGAGAAGGCACTGGTAATCTGCCTGCCGGGCAAACCCAAGGGCGCCGTCGAGTGCCTCGGGTTTGTCGCCGGGGCCATTCCTCATTGCATTGAAATCTTGCAGGAAACGCCGACGAGCTGTTAGGCGGCCTGCCACAAGAACTTTTTGCCACGGCGGCTGTTGAAGCGTACAATCTGCGCATGGACCTGGATTCACTAGTCAATCTGGCGGCCACTAACGGGGCCAGCGATTTGCACCTGGAGGCGGGGCTGCCGGCGGCAATGCGGATTCGCGGCACGCTGCGCACTACCGGCGAACCCCTCCCGGGGAATTCGCTGCTGGAGATGGCGCGCCAAGTCATCGGCGAAGAGGAGTGGCCCCGATTCCTGGAGCAGAAGTCCTTCGACTGCTCCCGGACCTTTCACGGTGTGCGCTGCCGCATCAACATCCTGCAGACGTCCCGCGGCGTCGGTTTCGCTATCCGCCTGCTCGCTTCCTTCACCGCGACGATCGAGAAGCTCAATTTGCATCCGGACCTCAAGAAACTGCTCACGGCCCACAACGGCTTGATCCTGGTAAGCGGAGCGACGGGTTCCGGCAAATCCTCGACCATGGCTGCCTTGATCCAGGAGATCAACCTCACCGACACGCGGCACATTGTGACGATTGAGAGCCCGATCGAATACACCTTCCGCCCGCGCCGCGCCTACATCCGGCAGCGGGAAGTCGGGCGCGACACGCCGAGCTTCGAGCAGGCGCTTATAGATTCCCTGCGCGAAGATCCCGATGTGCTTATGGTAGGCGAGATGCGTGACCCGGAAACGATGCGGCTGACGTTGAGCGCCTCTGAAACCGGCCACCTCGTGATGGCCACCGTCCATTCCTCGACCTGCGTCGAAGCGCTGCAACGGGTGGTATCCGCCTTCCCCGCCGAAATCCAAAGCAGCGTCGCCTCCCAGTTGGCCGATTGCATGCTGGCCGTCATTTCCCAGCGGCTGCACTTTCGGCCCGAGCTAAACATCCGCGTGCCGGAATGCGAGATCCTCGTCCCGACTCATGCGGTGAAGAACTTCATTCGCAACCGCGAGTTCTTTAAGATCAATTCCTGTCTGGAGACGGGCGCCGAGCATGGCATGTGGACGGTGCAGCGGTATCGGGGGTGGCTGGACAGCCGCAAGAATTGGTACATACCCGGGAAAAGCCCCGACTCGGCTGACAGTGAGCCGGGCGAAGCACCACCGCCCCCGGCGCACCCGCCAGCCTTTCCCCTTGCGCCCAAATCCTCGAAACCCGAGACCAGGCACGCCTCGCAGTCGCACGCGACGGGGGCCAAGACGTCCACCAGGATTGAGATTGAGCCGGACGAGAGCGCGTTCGGCAAAATCCTGAAGGGACCGGGTGAGTAGCAACCATGACCACGCAGCGCCCCGATTGGTGGCGAGACTGAAAATGAGTCCCCATGAACCGGCAAGTAGTGGGGCGGGCGTCTTGCCTGCCGCGCCGGGCGTCTTGACCGCAGTGGAGAGTTCGAGGGCGAGACGCCCTGGTTGCACGCGAGACGCCCGCCCTGCACCTTCCTATGAACCTCAGTTCACAAGAGAGCTGCCGACGATTCTCCCTCTCCCCTTCCAAAGGGGAGAGGGCCGGGGTGAGGGGTCCGACTTGGGGTTCAGGGACGCACAGCGCGTCAGAATGTCGGGAGGTTCTCTCCTTGCCGGTCTATGTTGCCTGCTGGCGCTCGTCGCGGTCGCGCTCGGGGGATGCGTCTCCAAGAGCAAGGCCAACGCGCAGGCGCGGGCTGCCTTTCTCGCCGGGCAGCAGCAGGCAGCGAGAATGCAGCAAGCTCAGGGACCCAGCGTCACCATCAACGGCGAGGTCCGGAACCATGTTGTCCCCTGGACGCAGGGTCTGACTCTCGCCCAGGCCATAGTCACCGCCGAATACTGCGGCGCCAAAGACCCGGGCCAAATGATCCTCGTGCATAAGGGCACCGCGACCCGCCTCGATCCCAAACAATTGCTGAGCGGAGTGGACGTTCTCTTGCAGCCGGGTGACATCGTGCAGCTCATGCCGCAGGCCGCGCCGCCCAAGCAGTAGCCGCCCGCTGCTTTCTTCGTGCCCTTCGCGCGGGCTTGGATTATACCATGCTGCCATGATAGAGCCCGAGCCGCTTCAGCAAATCAACCGCACCTGCGTGCGCTATCGTCAGCGCAAGCTCTCCTACTTCTCCGGCTGCGACTATTTCCGCCTCGCCAGCCATCCGCGCGTCATCGCGGCCCTCCAGGCCGGCGTGAAGAAATACGGGATGAACGTCGCGGCCTCACGAATGACCACGGGCAACCACGTGCTCTACCGCGAACTGGAAGCGCAGCTCGCTGATTTCTTCGCGGCGGAAAGCGCCCTGCTCGTCTCGTCCGGTTACGTGACTAACCTCGTCGCCGCCCAGGCGTTAGCCGGGCATTTCTCGCACGCGCTCATTGATGCTGGGGCGCATTCCTCGCTGTCAGACGCCGCGCGCTTCCTGGATTGTCCAGTGCTCCAGTTCAAATCCCGGGATGCCGAGGCCCTCGCCGGCGCCGTCCAGCGCTGCGGCCCCGGGTCCAGGCTGCTGCTGCTCACCGACGGGATGTTCGCGTCGGACGGCTCGGCTGCTCCGCTGGCCGAATACTTGAAAGTCCTGCCCAAAGACGCCCTGATCCTCGTGGACGACGCGCACGGCGCCGGGGTGCTGGGCCGCAACGGCCAGGGCGCGCCCGAGCATGCGGGCGTGAGCCGCCGCCGCATCATTCAGACCGTCACGTTAAGCAAGTCGTTCGGCGCTTATGGCGGCGCGATCCTCGGCACCGCCCGGCTCCGCCAACAAATCCTGGACCGGAGCCGAATGTTCGGCGGCAGCACTCCCCTGCCCTTGCCGCTGGCCAACGCGGCGCTGGCGGGCGTCAGAATCCTGAAAGCTGACAAAAGCTTGAGGCCGAGGCTGTTTCGCAATGCGGCTTATGTGAAAACGGCCTTGCGCGAGGCCGGCCTGGCGCTGGCCGAGACGCCCGGGCCGATTGTGCCGCTGCATCCCCGCCGCCCGCGCGAGGCGGACCGTTTGCACCGCGCTTTGCTGGCGGCGGCTATCTATCCGCCGTTCATCAAATATCCCGGCGGCCCGCCGGCCGGCTACTTTCGGTTCGTCATTTCCAGCGAACACACACCTTCCCAACTCGACGCTCTGTTGAACGTCCTTTGTCGCTACGTCAAGCGCCTGCCCGTCTTTGGCTGTGCTGCCTGAAATCCGAAACCCGAGACCCGAAGCCCGAAAGAAGGCCGAGGGCCGAAATCCGAAACACGAACCAGGCCCCAGCGGTCGTGCGGCTGCCGGGCCAGAGCGGGGTGTTAATCGGACTTCGGAATTCGGCCTTCTTTCGGGCTTCGGGTCTCGGGTTTCGGGTTTGGGCGGCCGGCGCCGGGTGGCACTGTCCAGATATGCTCGGCCAACCCTACCCGGGGCTCAGAACCCCAAGTCCTCACCGGCGTGGAGCGCGACGCCGATCTGCTCCAGGTCGCCGTGCCGGCCGTTGTACCAGAGGAGCCATTTCTGGCCGTCGAAGATCGCGCAGGGCTTGTAACAGGCGTCGTGGTCCCATTGGTTTTCGCCGGGGCGGACAATCGGGTTGGCGGGATGGCGCTGCCATTGGGTGATGCCGTCGCTGGAGCGGGCGAGGCCAATCTGGGCATGGGGCTCATCGCGGAAGCCGATGTAGAACATCACATACCAGTCCCCCCGCCGTTCCACCTGGCAGGCGGTGACTTTGTGTTTCTCCCAAGCGAGGCCGGGCTCGGGGGTGAAAATGGGGTTGGCCGGGTGTTTGGTCCAGTGAAGGCCATCCGGGCTGGTGGCGTAGCCGATGGCGTTCGGCTCGTTTTGTTCACCGCCGGAATACCAGAGCCGGAACATCCGGGCCTGCGCGTCCCACAGTACGTGGGGACACATGACCGCGACCTTCTCCCACGGTTTCTCCGGCGACAACACCGGGCGGTCGCTCATGCGTTTCCAATTCACGCCATCGGGGCTGGTGGCGTAACCGATGGCCGAATGGCCTTTGGCCTGGCCGGTGTACCAGAGGTGGTAGCCATCCTCACGTTTCAGGACGACCGGGCGGTTGATGTCGTCCTCCCAGCCGGTCTCCTTTCTGGGACCGAGGACAATTTGAGGCGGCTCGCTCCAATGGAAGCCATCCCGGCTTTCGACCAGGGCCACGCTCTCCTTCGGCCGCCACGAGAGCCACATCCGGTACCGGCCGCCCTCCTTCAAGACGGAGATGTCGAAGCAAGTGCCGTACTTGCCGCCCATGACTGGATTGCCTTCGTACTTGACCCACCCGCCATTCGGGACCCCGGTTCCGTCATCGGCCCGCGCCCTCGTGCCGCCAAAGGTGACTGCGATCGTGATTGCGCTCAAAACAATGATGCTCCGCATAAATTGATCCTGGTTGCCAACGGCTGCCGCGCCGGCGCGGCCCCTGCATTCCACCACGCCAAGCCCCGCATGACCATGAAAAATCATGGTCATGTGGAATCGCCCCCAGCAGGGGCATCTCACTTCTTGCGCACTCGCAAGCCGTATTTCATTAACACCTCGCTTCAGCGAGGTGTGGGCGTGCGCACTGGGATCTCGAACCGCTTCAGCGGTTTCCCGCGGACTGGTAAAGCGCTGAAGCGGGGTGTTAATGAAAGGTCTCAAACACAAGCCTTATCGAGCGCACGCCCCTCGCAATAAGTGAGATGCGCCACCCGCCAACCTCGGTCCGTATTCTGTGTTGCACGTCAATCCCAGCCCACTAGACTGGCCTGTGCTCGAATGCGCGAAAGACATTTGAACTCGCTGCGAACTCGGCTGTGCGCCAGGCGGCGGACGGCGGTAACCTTGTTCGGACTGATGCCTTCGCACATAGCCTGCCACGCCGCAACTTCGTTACGGGTGACCGCGTTTGGCCGGGACGGGGTGTTGGCGTGGACGAACGCCCCCGTGCCCGGAATTTGCACCGTCCAAGCGGCCAGCGCGCACGCTGGCCCCTGGACTCCCGGGCAGAACGCCTTTGCCACCAATTCGGCAGGCGCGCTCACCATGCCGATGGCCGGGGGAACTGGCTTCTATCGGATGCAGGCCGTCGCGGTACCCCCCACACCGCAGGGGTTCACCAACCTGGTTTACGCCTACGGGATCCTCGAAACCATCGCGGGCAACGGCTTTGGCCGGCTGGATACCGTCAGTTACTGGTCCCCGTCTTTTGAAGGCGGGCCGGCCCCCGCGGCGGCGTTATCCCGCCCGCACATCGCGATGGCCGACAGCGCGGGCAACGTCTATATCGCCGACAAGAACAGCCACTCCGTTCTCATGGTGACGCCGGACGGCATGATTCACACTTACG
>Ga0187880_1002438_pt1 | contig 14500 bp, 12 predicted proteins | sample June2016WEW_19_4_FD_132998 | JGI IMG/M metagenome (GOLD analysis project Ga0187880, IMG submission 132998) | Peatland microbial communities from SPRUCE experiment site at the Marcell Experimental Forest, Minnesota, USA - June2016WEW_19_40 | ecosystem: Environmental > Terrestrial > Soil >...
TTCTCCTCAAAGATGATTCCACCACAGAGACACAGAGATCGCAGAGGGTTTTGAAACAACGAACAAGAAAAAAGAACCGGCTCATCCGGGAAATGAGTACCTACAGCACGAGAAGGGATGAGTTATGAAACCCCTACAGGGTAAAAAAAACCGGTTTTTGTTGGTGTCCAAACCCCGGGGTGGCGTCCCGCCCGTTCAGCAAGCGAACTTGTCCTGAGTTTCCGAAGGAGGGCAAGCTCGGCGGGACTGACCCCGGGCTATATATTATGCAGCCCCTTCGGGGCAGGGAAATTCAGACCACAGGTACTCATTTGCCTGGCGAAACCTGGAGATTGAGGGGAATCTTTAAAGTTAAAAAACTTTCCCCCGCTCTTTTGAACTTTCGCAATTTTGCAGATTTTCGCGCACACAATTTAATAAGCCTAAAAGGGCGACATAAAGCCTCAAACGGACCTCTCAAATTTGTTCCCGCACTATGTAACCCTTCGCAAAATCTTGCCGCAATTGCTCTCATACGAAGTTGCGTTCAAACCGGGTGCTTCGGGAGGGCATAAAGCTCTCCCCTACAAAAGAACCGCGCCACAATGCCGTAGTTCTTGAACGCAATTTTCCATGATGTTCGCCTCACCCGCGAAGCATGAAAACGGCATTTTCTAAGCAACCTAGTATCGAGCTTAACGCAACAATTCGCGGGCTATGACCAGCCGCTGTAGTTCACTGGTCCCCTCATAGATCGTCGTTACACGGACATCCCTGTAGAAACGCTCGATCGGGAACTCATTTGAGTAACCGTAACCACCAAGCATCTGAAGGGCGTCATAGCAGGCCCTGTTCGCAGCTTCAGTGGCGTAGACCTTAGCCATCGAGGCCTCTTTGGAATACGGCTTCCCATGGTCCTTGAGGCAGGAGGCGCGAAGCAGGAGCAGGCGGGCCGCTTCAAGGCGCGTGTAGTTGTCGGCGATCATCCACTGGATTGCCTGCAGTGAAGCGATGGGTTTATCGAACTGTATTCTTTCCTGAGCGTACTTTGTTGCGTAATCCATGGCGGCCAGGCCGATACCAAGGGCCATCGACCCGATTCCGATCCTGCCGCCTGCAAGCTCGGCAACAGCGATCCGGAAGCCGTCATTCAGCTTACCCAGGAGATTCTCCCTCGGGACCTTGCAGTTGTCGAAGATCAGCTCATTTGTCGATGAGGCTTTCTGACCCAATTTATGTTCGTCTCTTCCAACGATAAATCCCGGAAAACCGGGTTCAACGATGAAAGCGCTGATTCCCTTGCCTTTTTTTGCCTCTCTGTCGGTTACGGCCCAAATTATGAAGCACCCGCCATATTCCGCACTCGTAATGAAGCTCTTATTTCCGTTGAGGATCCAGTAATCTCCATCGAGCACGGCAGTCGTCCGCATCCCGGCGGGATCGGACCCTGCGCAGGCCTCAGTCAGTCCGAAGCACCCCGCAAGATACTCGCCGCTGCAAATGGGAGGGATATATTTCCTTTTCTGCTCCTCGGTCCCCACAACCTGGATCACTTCCGCCACCATATTGTTCACGGAAGCGGTAACCGTTGTAGAAGCACACGCGCGGCCAAGTTCGGTCATAACAAGCGAGAAAGCGAGGGTCCCGGCGCCTGTGCCGCCGTATTCGACATCCACGTTCAATCCCATAAAACCGAGTTCGGCGAGCTTCTTGAGATTGGCCTTCAGGATGTCCCGGTTTTTCGTCCGGTCGATCTCGGCTGCGACAGGCTCAAGTTCGCGTTTTGCAAACTTTGCGGCAGTATCCTGAATGATTTTCTGCTCTTCGTTTAGTTCGAAATCCATTTTGGCAATCCTTCTCAATACTCGTAGAAACCACGGCCACTTTTTCTTCCCAGCCATCCGGCTTCCACATATTTGCGAAGGAGGGGACACGGACGGTATTTCGAATCACAGAAACCGTTGTACAACGTCTCCATAATCGCGAGACAAGTATCCAAACCGATCAGATCGGCGAGTGTCAGAGGGCCCATCGGGTGATTCATTCCAAGCCTCATGACGGTATCGATATCCTCACGATTTCCAACTCCATGGTAAAGCGCATATATCGCTTCGTTGAGCATGGGCATGAGAATCCGGTTGGCAATGAAACCCGGAAAGTCGTTGGCAAGGGCCGGGGTCTTCCCGAACTCGATCGACAGGTCCCACGTCGTCTGAAAAGTCTCATCGGAAGTGGCAATCCCTCTAATTACCTCGACAAGCTTCATAACCGGCACCGGGTTCATGAAGTGCATGCCGATCACCTTATCGGGTCTTTTGGTCTGAGCCGCAATCCGGCCGATGGGAATGGAGGAAGTATTGCTTGCAAGGATCACTTCCGGCCGGCAGATTGTATCCAGCTCGCGAAAAATTGCTAATTTCAACGATTCGTTCTCGCTGGCGGCTTCAACAACGAAATCGACAGGAGCCATGTCTTTTAGACCGGTGCTGAGTTTAAGCCGCCCCAGGACGACTTCCTTGTCCGTCTCGGTCATTTTCCCTTTTTCGACATTTCTTGTCAGTATATTAGTGATGTTTTTGAGACCGCGCTCGACGAATTCGTCCTTGATGTCATTCATGATCACCTGAAGGCCGCTCATTGTGGCTGCATGGGCAATCCCGCTTCCCATCTGGCCTGCACCTACAACTCCAAAGGTCTTTATCTGCATTCGAGTCTCCTCAGTTTCATGATGTCTACCTCTTCACCACCATGGCCACAGCTTCGCCTCCTCCAAGACACAGGGAAGCAAGTCCCGTCCTTTTATCCGAACGCTTCATTTCATGGAGCAAGGTGACCAGCACGCGGCAGCCGCTCGCCCCTATAGGATGACCCAGAGAGACACTGCCCCCGGCCACGTTTACTCTGGAGGCATCCAGTTTGAGCTCTTTCATCACGCATACGGTCGATCCGCTGAAGGCTTCGTTGATCTCGAAGATATCGACCTTATCCACACCGATGCCCTCTTTCTTGAGGCATTTGGGTATGGCCCAAATGGGAGCTACCAGAACGTACTTCATATCTATAGCGCTCGATGCCTGGGCGCCTATCGCACCCATGATGCTGCAGCCCAGTTCAATCGCCTTTTCCCTTGACATAATAACGGCCGCAGCGGCGCCGTCACTTATGGCGGAAGCATTTCCGGCAGTCGTGACACCTCCTTCTTTGAATGCGGGTTTCATCTTCGCAAGCTGTTCATAAGAGGTTTCCCTCGGGCACTCATCCTGACTGAAAATAACCTGCTCTCCTTTGCGGGACGGCAACTGCACCGGGACGATCTCTTCTTTGAATTTACCGCCGGAAATGGAGGCCAGAGATCTCATGTAGGATTGGAGAGCATAACGGTCCTGATCTTCACGAGTTACGCCATATCTTTCACAGCAAAGCTCGTTTGAAATGCCCATGGGGAAATCGTTTACTATGTCCCACAAGCCGTCATGCTGCATGTGATCCACGAGGACGCCGTTGCCCATCCGGTATCCGTTTCGTGCTTTTTCCAAATAGTAGGGAGCCATGCTCATGTTCTCCATCCCGCCTGCAACTACAACATCAGCATCGCCCAACTGGACAGCATGGGCGGCAAGCATCACCGCCTTCAAGCCCGAACCACAGACTTTGTTCACCGTGATGGCTTCCACCTCCCAAGGCATACCGGCGGCAATTGCAGCCTGTTTGGCCGGATTCTGCCCATAGCCGCATGGGAGCACCAGGCCCATTATGACTTCATTTACCCGATCTTTGCCTATTCCCGCGCGCTTAACAGCTTCTTCAATTACGATCCCACCCAGCTTTGTGGCCCCTATGGAACCGAGCGACCCACTAAATCTCCCCAGCGGGGTTCGAACGGCGCTAACGATTACGGCTTCTCGCATGGCAGTCTCCTGATGAAAAACCTGGAAAAAACTATTTAAACACGGTCCGGACCTGCTTCCTTTAATTTTTCACGAACGAACCCGATCGGCCTTGAAATAACGAATGTCTTCGCACGTGACTGCCTGCCTTTGAGCAGTTTGATCTCGGATTTGGAAATACCGAGACTTTTGGCAAGAAAATCAATGCATTGCCGATTTGCCTCTCCTTCAACCGGGGGTGAGCTGATGCGTATCTTCAGCCTCTCGCGGAAAGTGCCGGACAACTCACTCCTCGAGGCCCTCGGTTGAATGTAAGCGCAAAGAATCGTTTCCCCCGCTTTCTCCGATAAATAAGCAAAATCTTCAGGCGCCACGTTAGATTCCCATTAGTCAGGTCAAAAAAACTTTTTGGTCAAAAAATCCGCACGGAGCCCGGTTTTGGGTGAACTGACCCGGCATTTCGATGGAGACGACCAACCCGGCCTGGAACCGGTCACAGTTATTGACAGGCTGACGAGTAGAATATATACCGTACTAAAAATAAGTGGTGTAGTTTCTGAAATTTAGCGCACGGGCGCAGCATTAGCGCTCCCGCCTTTCAAACCATACAGCCCGCGAGGTATGCGATGAGAAGACCGCTGATGTTTTCCGTAGTATTTTCCGTGTCATTTGTCGTCCTGGCCTTTCTCGGGACCGCTCAGGCCAAAGCAGCGGAGTTTTCAGCCGATATGGTCATAGTGCCCATAGGCGATGAACCGATGAAGGGCAAAATTTTTGTAAAGGGCGACAAAGTCAGGCAGGAAACTATTGAAGAAGACGAGACTCAAGTCATGATCATCCGGCCCGATAAGAAGGTGACCTGGATGATCACGCCCGAAGAGAAAACATATATGGAAATGCCGTATCAGTCTACGGATAAGACGTTTGAAGAATGGACGGCCGACAAGGAAAAGAATGCTAAATCTCTCGGGGAAGAAACCGTTTCCGGCATGCCTTGCAAGAAATACGAAACCATAGAAGACGGGGAAAAGACTCTCTTTTGGATTTCCAAGCAATTTCCGTTTCCGATCAAGATCCAAGATTCGGAAGTGACAATGGAGTACAAGAATATCAAGGTGGGTCCGATTGACGATTCCCTCTTCGAGTTGCCGGGGGGATACGAAAAAATGGCTATGCCGATAGTTCCGCCAAAGGATTAAAGGGAAAAGATATGGTTCTTTTACCGGTTTTGGGCAAATCGCAGTCTTACCAGGTAAACCCGTCAAAGATAGTTGCCCTTGGCCTGAACTACCGCAGCCACATTGCGGAAAGCCATTCGGTCAAAGTCAGCGGGTTTACAGACGAGGTCCCGCAAGAACCCCTCCTGTTCCCGAAGACCCCAAACGTACTCATAGGGCCGGGCGAACCCATCGTGATACCCGCTTTCCTGCTGAAATACGGATTCGCGGACCTTCGAACCGACTACGAAGCCGAGTTGGCGGTAATAATCGGGAAGAAGTGCAGGAATATAACGCCCCAGGAGGCGTTTGAGCACGTCTTGGGCTATACGTGCATCAACGATGTAAGCCAGCGAAATATTCAGAACGGCGACCGCTCGGGATGGTTTCGTGGAAAATCCCTGGACACCTTCGGTCCCATCGGGCCGCAGATCGTTCTCCATGAAGACATCGGCGATCCTCAGAAACTGCGCCTTCAATGCCGGTTAAACGGCAGCACCGTTCAGGATGCCAACACCGCTCAGATGATTTTCCCGGTGGACGTTGTAGTATCATTCATATCAATGAATTTCACCCTCATGCCTGGCGACATCATCGCAACCGGCACTCCGAGCGGAGTGGGACAAATCCATCATGGAGACGTAGTGGAAATCGAAATAGAGAAGATCGGGGTCCTTAGCAATCCAGTGGTGGAAGAGTGGAGAGAACGATGAATGATGAGTGATGAATGATGAATTGGAATCTCAGCATCCATCACCCTGCATTCATCATTGATTACCCACCAAGCCGCAACTCGCTGCCGCCCTACTCACATTGTTAATCAGTCACATTCATCACTCATCATTCATCACTCATCATTCTACTTACAACCGGGCAATTGGCTGAAAAAGTCGTTGCCTTTGTCATCGACGAGAATGAAAGCCGGGAAGTCCTCCACTTCGATCTTCCAGATGGCTTCCATACCCAGTTCGGGGTACTCCAGCACTTCGACTTTTTTGATGTTGTCCCGGGCCAGGATGGCAGCAGCCCCACCGATCGATCCGAGATAAAAGCCGCCGTGTTTTTTGCAGGCGTCGGTCACCTGTTTTGTGCGGTTACCCTTGGCGATCATGACCAGGGAGCCGCCATGAGACTGGAACAGTTCCACGTAGGAATCCATGCGCCCGGCGGTTGTCGGGCCGAATGAGCCGGAAGGCATCCCCACGGGGGTTTTGGCCGGGCCTGCGTAATAGATGGGATGATCTTTGAGATATTGCGGCAGCCCCTCGCCCCTGTCTATTCTTTCCTTCAGCCTGGCATGAGCGATATCTCTGCCCACGATTATCGTTCCGGTAAGCGAAAGCTGAGTCTGGACCGGGTACTTCGTCAATTCACCCAGGATCTCTATCATCGGCTTGTTGAGATCGATCTTCACAATGCCATGGTCATGTTTTCCACGGTATTTTGCGGGTATGTATTTTTCCGGATGCGCATCGAGTTCCTCGATCCAGATGCCGTCCTCATTGATTTTAGCCTTGATGTTCCTGTCCGCAGAGCATGAAACTCCCATTGCGACCGGACACGATGCGCCGTGGCGCGGGAGTCTGACGATTCTTACATCCAGGGCGAAGTGCTTTCCACCGTACTGAGCGCCAAATCCGAGCTTATAGGACGCCTGCAGGATTTTTTCCTCAAGCTCCACGTCCCGGAACGCCCGGCCCCAATCGTTGCCGGTGGTGGGCAGGCCGTCGAGATATCCGGTACTCGCAAGCTTCACCGTCTTCAAACACGCCTCAGCCGATGTGCCGCCGATCGCGAAGGCTACGTGGTAGGGAGGACACGCGGCCGTACCGAGAGACTTCATCTTCTCGACCAGGAATTTTTCGAGGCTCGCCGGGTTCAAGAGCGCCTTGGTTTCCTGGTAGAGCATATTCTTGTTGGCTGACCCGCCGCCTTTGGCCACGAACAGGAACTTGTATTCCGCCCCTTCGGTCGCGTAGATGTCGATCTGAGCGGGGAGATTGCACCCCGAGTTTTTCTCCTCATACAAAGTCAGAGGGACCGTCTGCGAGTAGCGCAGATTTTCCTCCGTATAGGTCTTAAAGATGCCCCTGGAAAGATATTCTTCGTCTTTTACGCCGGTCCAGACCTGCTGGCCCTTTTTGGCGACAATCGTGGCGGTCCCGGTATCCTGACAGAGAGGCAGGACGAACTTGGAGGATACTTGAGCATTCTGGAGGAGTGCAATGGCTACGCCACGGTCATTCGGAGAGGATTCCGGATCTTCAAGGATTGCAGCCCACTTTTCGAGCTGTTTGGGACGAAGCAGAAAGGCAACCTCACGCATTGCCTGATTTGCGAGGTATTCGAGTCCTTCGGGCTCTACCTTAAGTATCTGTTTGCCTTCAAAGTTTGCAACGGAAACATAACTTTTGGCCAGCAGCTTGTACTTTGTGTCATCTTTTCCAAGGGGAAAAGGGTCCTGGTAACTGAATTCGGGCATTTTCAACTCCTTGTGCAGCAGCAGGTTAGATTAATGCGTGTTCAGTAAAAAAGATCATATTGAGGAAGCTGAAAGAGCTCACGTATGAACATGCCGAGCGTATCCGGTAAATACCTTCCCCAAAGCTTTATCGGAACGCCATTAATCTCAGCCGAGGGACCGAGTCCCACCGCAAACAGGTACTCGAGAAGAAACTCGACGTTTGTGGGAATATACCCCCTGTAGGGTTTAAAGTCTCGCTGAGAGATTATCCTCTCTTCGTGGATGCTGTTTCCCAGCTCGGATTCCACCATTGCTTCCGGTGTCGACAGGATCAGTTCGACTTTGATTCGCGCTTCTGGGTTTTCCATGAGGGGCTCAATCCCCTTCTGCAGCTCGGAAGCCGAAATACCCCGATTCGCGTACTTTTCCCAGCTTTTCGAATCCAGGTATTTTCTGCAAACTTCTTCAGGGTCCCACGGAATATCAAGTATAAGGCTGGAAGCCTGGTAGCTCCCGTAAAAACTCTCCCGCTCCCCAACGCCGATAGAAGGATCGCTCCTGAGGGCTGCTTCGATCTTTGCCAGTTGTTCCTCAGTCCCCAGGATTTTCAACCCTCCTACATCGTCTATCGTAATCGAGGACCTGTCAAATCGGATGGCGCCCTTACGGAAACTGTCTGCAATGCTTTCCTCAGCCTCAATAAATTCTCGCTCCATCTCCTCCCGGGGAGTAATCAACCGATCGAGCGGAATACCGGACTTTTTGGCGCGGGCTCCGGCCATTGCCATGGCTTTATTCTGAACAGTCTTAAAAATCCAGTTGGCAATCCTCCTATTGGCCTTTTCGGCGATTCTCTTAGGCCGTTTGATTCTGTATGAGGCAATGAGCCGGCCGCCCTCATTCACGCAAAGGACCCCGTTGATAGGGGTTTGATAATAGAAGTACTCAGGATTTTGCCGATAGCACCCGAAAAGATATGCCATCCTCGGACTGATCCGGCCAACAATGTGACACAGTGCGTCCCTCAGCTCTCCCTTGGACCGGATGCGCACCTTGCGAAACTCCCCGGAGTAAATCTTCCCGACAATTTCTCCGATCACCTTTTCAAGAGTCTCGCCCAGGACATAGCCGTCGCATATAAATATCCTCGTAAGCAGCATGGCGTCCAAAGGTTCGGACCTCCCACAAAGCCAGCGCTCGGCAATGCGCAGCAACTCCTCTCTATGAATGAAGGAAGTCAGGTACATTCTTATCGATTCTTGTCTGATTAGTGAATGTGAAAGCATTTAATCATAGCACGTTTCGACGAAAAGGGGCATGCCGCAGATGGAATCCGCATGTTGGAACGGTTCGCGGGGCGTCGAGGCCGCTTCTTTTCAAATTACCATATTTTTCAGGAAGCCTTGTAGATTTGCCGGAAAACCGCTATATATCAGCATCGTGCAGGTTGATGTCCTGCCGCTGACTTTCTCCATTATCCTCCTCGCATCTTTGTGGGCAAAACAGGCCAGGTTTCTCCATACGGAGATGTTGATGGGTAAAGTAACAGTAACTTTCCAGCCTGAATCCACTCGAACCGAGGCGAATTCAGGCGACAAGCTGATCGATGTCGCATCCAGTGCGGGCATAGACATCAGTAACCTTTGCGGGGGTCAGGGCGTCTGCGGCAGATGCCGCGTCCAGATTAAACGAGGCCGGTTAAATCTGAGCAGCAAGGTCATCGGAAAGCTGAGCCGCAAGGAAATCGCACAGGGTTTTACGCTTGCCTGCCAGGCAGAACTCGCAGAAGATGACGTTGAGATTTGGATTCCCCCTGAGTCGCGAAGCGATATTCAAATCCAGATTTCGGATTACATCGTTTCCTTCGATGAACCGACTGGCGTGCACGGCCCGGAATACGGTCCCGCGCCGATAATCAGGCCCCTGTGCGAGAAATATTATCTTGAACTGCCCCCACCGACAATAGACGACAGCCTTTCGGATCTGGACCGTGTTTATCGGGCGCTCAGGAGAAAAATCCCTGAATATCCTTACATTCAGGCGCATTTTTCATGCCTGTGGGGTCTGGCCGGCCTGCTGCGCGCAAATAAATGGAAAATAACGGCAACTGTCCATTTCCGTGACACCGACTGCCCGATGATCCGTGAAATTGAAGGCGGCAATACCACATCGAGGAATAAGGGTGTTGCTATTGACGTGGGAACCACCACTATAGCTGCCCAACTGGTGGATTTGCGCACCGGAGCTATCCTTGGCGCGCAGGCAAGCCATAATTCCCAGGCTCGCTATGGAGAAGACGTCATATCGCGAATGATTTTTGCCTGCGGCCAGGCCGGTTTGGGGCCTCTGACCGAGGCCGTAACCTTTACGATCAACGCACTTATTGATTCTCTGCTCAGGAAGAACAATGTAAAGCAAAACGATATCACTTGCCTCGTGGCTGCAGGAAATACGGTTATGAGTCATCTGCTCCTCAGTCTTGAGCCGTGCAACATCCGCATTGCTCCTTATATTCCCTCTGCTACACGGTTTCCCCATTTCCAGGCCGCAGAAGTAGGACTACAGGCCAATCCCAAGGCTCTTTTGCATTGTATGCCCTGCGTCAGCAGCTATGTTGGGGGCGATATCACGGCAGGCGTTTACGCCTGCGGAATGCACGATCATCATGAAATTAGCGCTCTCATCGACGTCGGAACGAACGGAGAAATCGTAATCGGCAATAACGAATGGCTCGTGTGCTGCTCGTCTTCCGCAGGTCCGGCATTCGAAGGCGGAGGGATCAAATGCGGTACCAAGGCTATCGTGGGAGCTATTGAGAAGATCGCTATAGATCGGAATGGCGTTCATTACGCAACCATAGGAGGACAAAAACCCGTAGGGGTTTGCGGGTCGGCAATAATCGATGGCATTGCCGAACTTCTCTCCGCAGGCATAATAGACCAAAGCGGAAGGTTCACGCTTCGGGATAATCCAAGGGTGCAGGTGGTCGATGAGGTGCCCGAATTCATCGTCGTCAAAGCCGGGGAAACGGCCACAGGAGAGCCGATCGTAATCACCGAGGATGACATCAGCAATCTGATCAAGAGCAAGGGGGCAGTACTCGCGTCTGTGCGGGTGCTGCTCAAAACCCTGGACATGGATTTCACAGATCTTGAAAAGATCTATGTCGCCGGAGGCTTTGGCGCTCACCTCGATATCGCAAAGGCGATCTTTATCGGTCTTTTGCCCGATGTCCCGAAAGAGCGAATCCGTTTTATCGGAAACAGTTCCCTTGCCGGAGCCAGGCTTGCTCTACTCTCCGCTCATGCTTTTCACAGGACCGAAGAGATCGCAAACCGCATGACTTACCTGGAATTGAGCGTACATCCCGACTTCATGAACGAGTTCATAGCCGCGCTCTTTCTGCCTCATACGGACGTGGAGCTTTTCCCCACCGTCACAGAGTCGCTGAGGCAAAAGCGGAGAGGATCCAATGCAGCCGGAATGCCTTTCGATTCGGCAGTCGGAGATGACTAACCGGTGAGAGGTGCGAACAAATGGCTATGACTGCTCTGCTTTGCCTGGTGCGCTTTTTGTTGCTCGTTTCGATTTGTGCGTCGCTGGCCACCTACTTTCTCTTCTGGTACGAAAATGCATGGAGCGCTCGATTTGCGCCTGATGGAGGCACAAAACCGAGATTGATGGTCCTTTCAGGTTTGCTTTCCTCTATCGTGAGCTTGACTTTTATAGTGGTCTCCTATCCTTTTGGCCTGTTTCGCCGCTTTTGGGAGCCGAAGGAGATCAGTGCCTCTGAGCCCGTGATTATACTCACACACGGACTTTATCATAATGCAAGCGCATGGCTGCTTTTTAGAAGCATTTTGCGAAAGGCCGGCTTCAAAAACGTTTTCGTAATGAATTACGGGAGTTTTTTTACCTCTTTTGAGAAAACTCTAAAAAAATTCGAAAGATTCGTCGCCGATGCGAGAAATGTGGTCCCGAACCAGCCCGTATACCTTATAGGCCATAGTCTCGGAGGGCTTTTGTCAAGGGTGTATGCGGAAAGAGCGCGGGACGAAGCAATCCCCGCTGCCGTAATTACGATCGGAAGCCCGCACCAGGGATCCAAAGTCGCAGCTTTTAGCCTGGGGAAGCTGGCGAAAAGTCTGCTCTACCGTGGACCTCTTTTTACCGAACTTGAATGTGGGACGCCCCGGTTGCCCTGTAGCGGGATCGCTCTTTTTTCGCCAGTCGACAATATAGTGCTTCCCTCTGAAGCCATGAAAGCTCCCTACCCGGGGTGGGTCTATTATGAAACGGGCCCACTGAGCCATACTGCAATGATCTATTCAAAATCAGTTGCAAAAAAGGTCGTCGAAATCCTGCAGGGCAAAGAGATCGCGTAATGAACGGCTGGTTTGTAAAGCCGTCAAATTGAAGCGGGAAGAAGAGACCGAAGCGCAAAACAGACAAACACATAAGAGACTGGAACCTCACCCCGTCGCCCCCTCTCTGCATCTGATAGGGAGTTGCGTTCAAATCGGGTGCTTCGGGAGGGCATAAAGCCCTCCCCAAAAGAACCGCGTGACAATGCCGCAGGGGCGGGGTTTTTCTACGCCAAAAAAGTCCCCGCCCGCTTTTGAACGCAATTCTTCATGATGCCCGCCTCACCCGCGAAGCATGAAAATGGCATTTTCCAGGTAACTTGGTATGAGAGGCTTTCTGCCCAAGGCCCCCTTTTCTCCTGAAAGACCTTAGTCATTAAGTTAGCGCTTATGCCCTTTTGTCCCTCGTCCTCAATTTCCCTAAAAATCGCTGTTCCCCCGTATTTTTTCACATTTAGTTGTTAAATTTGTGTTACGGAAAGCGTGGGTCTTCGCCGATATTAATATCTATGAGGCCTTCATTGAGTTGACTTACCAGGCGCCCATATGCTAATAGACCCGCAATTTTTATATCGGAGGAAAACCACTTTGGAATCGAGTGCCGCAGAATCTCCTGCCCTTATGCAGGAATTCGTTGTCGCCAATAGACTGGGAATCCACGCGCGGGTCGCTGCGCAAATAGTCAGAGTCGCCGGCGGCTTTGAATCGGAAATACTAATCACAAAGTGCGGGATCACGGTTAGCGGCAAGAGTATCCTGGATCTAATGACCCTCATCTGCCCCCATGGAAGCAAAATCCTCGTCTCCACAAAAGGTCCGGACGCAGCCGAGGCCCTCAATGCCCTGGCTGCCCTTTTTCAGGCTAAATTCGGCGAACCCTGAAGACTCTTCCCTCCACCGCAAAAATGGACTAAGAAGAAGATAATTTAGGGCTTATCCTTTTTTCAGAAAGACCTGATTATTGATGACGGACCATTCCTCATTGACCATTAAGGGGATCGGCGCTGCGCCGGGAATCGCGATCGGGAAAGCGTACCTGCTGGAACGAGGTCGAATCCCCGTTCCCCGTTACAGGCTTTTCGGCGATGAGGCCGTCCATGATGAATGCAGGCGATTTGAAGAAGCAGTCGCCAAAGCCGAATCCGATCTGGAGTCAATAAAGAGGAGTATTAAGTCCGAATTCAGAGAACACGCGCGGCTGCTCGATGTGCAACTGATGATTCTGAGGGACCCGTCAATCTACGACGAATCCCTGCGCTATATCGAGAAGGAGCGTTCGAACGCAGAGCTTGCCGTTATGAAGTCGCTCCGGAAAGTAAGAGAACTTTTCAGCGGCCTCAATGATGAATACGCAAGGAGCAGAATAGCCGACGTGAATGCAGCCGGAGACCGGGTGATTCGGATTCTGGCGGGGCAGAGCCATAGCAACCTGGAAGATATTCGCGAACGGGTCATCATTATAGCTCATGATCTTTCACCCGCCGACGCCATACAGTTGCAGGTGGGGCGAACGATGGGCATAGTTACCGAAATCGGGGGAAGTACTTCCCATACTTCCATTGTTGCGCGCTCGCTCAACATCCCGGCGGTCGTAGGGGCCGAAGACGCCGTGCGTCTCATTTCGATGGGTGACATTCTCATCGTCGACGGTGGGACAGGTACAATAATAATCGATCCCAGCGAGAGCGATTTAAGCTTCTATTACGAACGCCAGGAAGAATTGGAAGCCTATGTCAAACAGATCACCAGGCATGCTCATCTGCCCGCTCAAACCCTTGACGGTCACAGGGTCGGCGCTGAAGCGAACATCGAGGTCCTCGAAGAAGTCGTAGCTGCCAAAGACAATGGTGCTGAAGCCATAGGCCTTTACAGAACGGAATTTTTTTTCATGAACCGGCTGGAATTTCCGGATGAGGAGGGTCTGTACAGAGATTACCGCGATTTATCGGAGCTGATGGCGCCTAGCCCGGTCACGATCCGAACCCTCGATCTGGGCGCCGACAAACTCAGCTCATGGTTTCCCAGACTCGAGGAGACAAACCCCGCGCTTGGACTCCGCTCCATACGCCTTTGCCTGCACTACAGGGAATTATTCAAAAACCAGCTCCGGGCTATTCTGCGAGCCAGCGCTTTCGCCGGCAACATCAGGCTGATGTTGCCCATGGTCTCGGGCGTCGGAGAAGTGTTTCAGATCAAGCGCATTATAAAAGAGGTCCAAACGGGGCTGTCCAGAAAACGAATCCCTTTCGATCAAAATATGCCCTTAGGAGCAATGATAGAAGTCCCCTCCGCCGTCGCCGTAGCGGACCTGCTGGCCCCCGAGGTAGATTTTTTCAGCATCGGAACCAATGACCTCATCCAGTACACCATTGGAATTGACCGATCGAACGAGCACGTCGCCTACCTTTACGAACCGCTTCATCCCGGGGTCCTCAGGTTCATAAAACAGGCGGTAGATGCCGGCCACGAAGCCGGAATTCCGGTCGCACTCTGCGGAGAGATGGCCGGAGAGCCAATGTACGTTCCAATTTTGCTCGGCCTCAAAATCGATTCTTTCAGCATGAACCCGGTGTCCCTGCCTCGTGTCAA
>Ga0187880_1002442_pt1 | contig 14491 bp, 4 predicted proteins | sample June2016WEW_19_4_FD_132998 | JGI IMG/M metagenome (GOLD analysis project Ga0187880, IMG submission 132998) | Peatland microbial communities from SPRUCE experiment site at the Marcell Experimental Forest, Minnesota, USA - June2016WEW_19_40 | ecosystem: Environmental > Terrestrial > Soil > Wetlands...
CCAGCGCGGAACCGCCCGGATGGGAAACGATCGAAGAGCTGTTTACGGCCCTTGAATCGCCCCTGCTGAGCTATGCGTTACGCCTGGCCGGCGATGCCGGCGTTGCGGAGGATTTAGTCCAGGAAGCGTTCATGAAACTGCATGCACAATTTGAAGAGGTGCGCGAGCCGCGGCGATGGCTCTATCGCACCGTGCATAACCTGGCGCTGAACCATCGGCGGCAGGCCGGCAAGATCGTGCCGCTAAACCTGCCCGGCGACGATGGGGCCCCGCCGGCCAATGACCCCGCCGACCCGCAGCCGCTGCCCGATGAGCAAATCGCCCGCTGGGAAGGCATCGGCCTGGTGCGGCTGAGCCTGAAGAGCCTCGATGACCGCAGCCGGGAGTTGATCCGGCTCAAGTTCAACGAGGAGATGTCTTACAAGGAAATCAGCGCGCGCACCGGCCTCAAGATCGGCCACGTCGGCTACCTGCTGCACCACGCCCTGAAAGCCGTTGCCGATGAGCTGGCCAGAAATGGAGTTGTGCCATGAACCGGGACTTTGCCCACAAACGACCGCAGCCTGAAGAGGTGGCGGAGGTATTCAATCTGCTCCGGAGTCTGGACATCCTGGGCAATCCCAAAGGGATTGGGTCCCTCAGCCCAGGGTTGCGAGGCACGAGCTACCCTGGGTTCAAGCATCGAAAGAGCCAGCAACCCTGTAAGGGTTGTCTCACCGCTCCGACCGATCCGTTCTTGCCGCCATGCCGTGGGATTGACGACCATGCGGGTGACAGACTATCCAACCCCTTCAGGGTTGACGCCTCAACCCGTCGCACACCCAGCGTAGCTCGTGCCTCGCAACCCTGGGCTGAGCGCTCTCATCCTTTCAGGATGACGGCAGACCTACCCACCTATGAACCCTGAGATGCCTCTAAAACCGCAAGACGAGTCGGAGGCCCAGTTGACCGCACTGCTGCTGGGCGAGTTGCCGCATGACCAGGCCGCGGCTCTGCATCAGAAACTGGCGGAAGATGCCGAACTGGCCAAGCTCTACGAGCGGCTCAAGCAAACCATCAACCTGGTGCGCGAAACCCTCGCCACTCCGGCGGCGCAAACCGCCGGCCAGCCGACACCGCTCAAGCTCAGCGACCAGCGTCGCCAGAAGCTGCTCCAGCATTTCAAGACGATTGCACCGAAGGAATTCGTCCCACCGCGCCGCCGGGGGATGCCGTGGCTGGTCCCGGTGGGGATTGCGGCGGCTTTTGTGGTGATTCTGGGCGGGCTGCTCCTGCCGGCCTTCTCGAAAGCGAAATCTCGCGGGCAGAGTCTTACGTTCGGCACCTTGTCGCTGTCAGAGTCAGCCGCGTCTGCACGGCTCGCTCCACCAGTCCAAAATAGCACAAGATCCTATCAAGGCAGCATCCGACGCTTGGATCAGTCGGCATTGGGGGCGCAACAGCCCAGCGGGGGCGCGCCTATTGCGCCAGCTCTTCAGGAAGCCGCTCCACCAGCCAAACCCGCCCGCACGGCCATCGTTCTCCCTCAGGCCACGGAGTTGGCCGATTCGGCCACGACTCCTGCCGCAGGAGGTGTGCAGCCTGGATTCACTGTATCCGGAACGACCAAAGGTTTCTATGATGATTCCTTGGGCCGAGCTGGCGGTATGGGAGGTGGTGGCGGCTTTGGCGGTGGTGGCATGGGTGGTTCCGGCGGCGGCGTCCGAAGCTTTTCGATTGCCACAGAAGGCCAGCAGAAGGAACTCGCCGCTGCCGTGGAACAGGAGCGAATGCAAGATTTTAGTGAGCTTGCGCCGCCGCCAATACTTGCGGACAGCTCCAGCGACACCTTGGAGTATAAGGCCGATGGCATCGTCCCGACGGTGGGACCCGATGGAGAGCCGCTACCGCCTGCGCCGCAGAGCCAGCCCTTCGTGTACCGTAACGCGTACATAGTTCCTCCAGAGGCGGCGAAAGGCACTGGCACCGGCGCGGGCGCCGGCAGCACCGCGCGCCAATATCAAAACAGCATCACCGCCGGGGATTCCTTCTTCTCCACGGACGCGGAGACGCGCCGGGTGGCCGACGCGGGAACTCAGCCCCCTGTGGCAGCCCCGGCCCTCCGTGCGATTCTCGCGCCAGCGCAAGAAACGCCGGTTCAAGCCGTCGTCAGCCAGCCGGCGCCAGGGCCTGTGCCCGCCGCTGCTGAGCCGGCTTTGGTTGCAAACAGCGTCGAGGTAGCAGCAGTGCCATTTCAGGCGCTCGGCAAGGATAAAGCGGCAGGTGACCTGACGACAGGGCTTCAGGCCGCCGTGCCTGGCAAGCCGGCACCCGACGTCAGTAATGCTGGCGAGCTCCTTCTGAAGCGTAATGTGGCCGGGTTGGATAGTGCGAATAAGCTCGCCGATGCCGCCGCCTCCGCAGGCGGGATCGCGGAGGCCAATCCGTCCTTCTCCTTCTATATGGACGCGAACAGGAATCCTGCTCCTGCCACCCCACCCGCTGGTTCGAGACCTGCACAGGAAGTAGAGCTAAAGCAAGCGCTTGCGGGTGAATCACCGCCGCCCGCGAGCGGCAGCTACTATGGTGGCGGCGCCTTTGGCGGCTACTCCAGCATCCAAAAACTACCGAATGGCGGAGACCAAGGGGTGGTACCGGCCCGTCCGGCGCTTCGTAGTCCGAAGGAGGGCGGCTTTGCTGGCGGGGTTGGCAACGCGGCGTTGCCAACCGCACCGTCCAGCCCGCAGGAAGCGGCGGTTAATGAGGCGGCCCTCCGCCAAGCCAATCTAAACTTATCAAAACAGAGCGATCAGAAAGCACTGGGCTTTGATTCGTATCTAGGGAACTCGCTGGCGCGCAACGGTCGCCTTGCGGCACAGGACGGCACGGCTCCGTCTGAGGTGGACCAGGTTCCTGTGCTGGGGGATGTGCCGCTCATAGGCCGCCTTTTTCAGAGCACGACTGGGGTTTCGGGAGGCGCTGTCAAAGCGGACACAACTTCTCCCACCACTACCCCGGCGTCCGGGAAGCAGGAAGGGGCTGCCTATTTCTCCGTCGACCCGGAGACGCGCAGGATGGTCTATATCGCGGACGAGGCCACCGCCAACCACATCGCCCAGGTGCTCACCAACCTCGACCGTCCCAATTCTGCCGGAAACACGTGGGAATTCGGACAACAAGGCGCAGCGGTCAACAGCAGATTGGGCACAGACGCCAACGGAGCATCACGCCTGGCACAGAGTCCCATCGTGCTGCCGGCTGCGCCGTCGGAGGCAGGCCTGGCACTGAAGGACGGCAAAGATGTCCAGTTGTTCGCCGCGGCTAACCAGCCTGCTGCTACTCCAGAGCACCCGCAGCAGCGGGAAGAGAAGGTTCGTGAGGCGCAAGCGAATGTGGATCGCCAGCGCACCGAAGTCGAAGGGAAGAAGGAAATCGACGAAAGGCTTCTCGCCAGCACGCTCAATTCCCAGCAGGCGAATCTGAATCAGGTGTTGGAACTTTACGGCAAGCTGGTAAACCGAAAAGTCCTGCGTTCCCCCTCTGTGCCCTCAGCGGCTTTCGACATAAAAGCGGCAGCATCGCTGACAAGGGATGAAGCTATCCAAGTCCTCGACAGCGCCCTAGCGCGCCACGGGATCACGATGGTCAATGTAGGGAACGATGTCGTCAAGGCGTTGCCTCAAACACAGGGCAACACTGCCGGCGCGCCTTTGAATCCAGTGATTTCAGGCAACTCAGAACCAACGCCTGAAGAAACACCCAAACCCGCTGCTCCCGCCCCGATCCCCCAGCCCGAAGTCCAGACTACCGACAATGCCTTCTCGACCTTCTCGCTCAACGTCAGCGACGTGTCGTTCAAGCTGGCGGCGGCGAGCCTGGAGAAGGGCGTTATGCCCGAACCCGCCACGGTGCGCAGCGAGGAGTTCATCAACGCCTTTGATTACCGCGACCCGGAACCGCCGCCGGGCGTGCCGGTCGCCTTTGCCTGGGAACGGGCGCAGTATCCGTTTGCGCAGAACCGCGACCTGCTGCGCTTCTCGATCAAGACCGCCGCGCTGGGCCGCCAGCCGGGCCGCCCGCTGAACATCGTGCTGCTGCTCGATAACTCCGGCTCGATGGAACGCGCCGACCGGGTGCGGATCATCCACGAGGCGTTGCGCGTGCTGGCCGGCCAACTCCAACCGCAGGACATATTCAGCGTCGTCACCTTCTCCCGCACTGCCCATTTGTGGGTGGACGGCGTGCCAGGCAACCAGGCGGCCCAGGTCGCCGAAGAGGTCAGCGGCCTCACCCCGCAAGGCGGCACCAACCTCGAAGACGCGATGAACCTCGCCTACCAGACGGCGCTGCGCCATTACTTGGCCAACGGCATCAATCGCGTCGTGCTGCTCACCGACGGCGCCGCCAACCTGGGCAACGTTGATCCCGAGGCCCTCAAGCAGAAGGTCGAGGCGCACCGCAAGCAGGGTGTCGCGCTCGATTGCTTCGGCATCGGCTGGGAGGGTTACAACGATGACTTGCTCGAGGTCCTCTCGCGCAACGGCGACGGGCGCTATGCCTTCCTCAACTCGCCCGAGGAAGCTGCGACCGAATTTGCCGCCAAGTTGGCCGGCGCGCTGCAAGTGGCCGCTTCCGACGTGAAGGTGCAGGTCGAATTCAATCCGGCGCGCGTGACGGCGTATCGCCAGATCGGCTACGCCAAGCACCAGTTGACCAAGGAGCAGTTCCGGGATAACACGGTAAACGCCGCGCAAATCGGCGCTGCCGAAGCGGGCAACGCCCTCTACACGGTGGAAGTCAACCCAGCCGGCACCGGCCCGCTCTGCACGGTGCGCGTCCGCTTCCGGATTCCCGGCACCGCCGACTACCGCGAGCACGCCTGGGATGTGCCGTTCAACGGCAACGCGGTGGCGCTCGAGCAAGCCAGCCCCGCAATGCGCCTGGCCGCCACCGCCAGCGCGTTCTCCGAATGGCTGGCATCGAGCCCTTACGCGGGCGAAGTCACGCCGGACCGGTTGCTCGGCTACCTCAGCGGTGTGCCGGTAGTCTATGGCGCAGACGCCCGGCCGACGAAGCTGGAATGGATGATCCGGCAGGCGAAGAGCATCGCGGGGAAGTAAGACACGGGTGTGGCCTATGAAACGCAAGTTCACCACAGAAGAAGATCCGCAGAGACGCGAAAGAAGCAGCGCAGCGAAGCTGCAATGGAACAGCGCGAAGCGTATGGAGTGCGAGGAGCTTGCTCCCGCTTTCGAACCACCGCCACCTTACGACAGCGCCAGCAAGCTGGACGCACTCCAAACGCTTCGCGTGGCAATTTACCCATCGAGAACCGTTCCTGCGGTTGCGGCATTGCCGCGCTGCGCTCAGCGCGTCTCAGCGGTTGTTCTGCCTTCACCTTTTGCTGACGGTAACCCCGTGGGTTGCGCATCGCGCCTCTGATCAACTATGACCTCCAAATGAAAACTCCCATTACATCCGTTGATTCCCGCTCCTGGCACGCGGGCTTGGTGTCGCTCCTGCTGGTCTCCTTGCTGCATTGGTCCGGGCTGCCGGCCGCTGGCGCCGCCAGCACCACCGCGGAGGTCAAGAACCTCTCCCTCAACGGCGGCCTCGAAGACGGCAAGGCCCGACTGGTCATCGAGGCCATCCTCAAGGGCCTGCCCGGCGACCAGGAGAAGGCCATATTCTCCACTGCCCTCCAGCATTCCATTAAGATCACCCGCGACAAGCTCAGCGATTCCATTGCCGCCACCTTCGACATTCTTGCGGGCGAACCTAAGGAGCTGTCGCTCACGATCACGGGCGAAGGCGAAATCCGCCAGGTCACCGGTGCGGCCCTGGAGGACTGGAGCATCCGCCTGGAAACAAACGGTGTGCGCAGTCTCGTCTTGCGGCCTCGCAAAGGCGACAAACCTATCACCCAGTTGGCTGTCAGCATCGCTGTGGAGCGAGAGTTCAAGGACTGGCCGAACCCGCTCACGCCGCTCACCCTGACCCCCGCGCAGCCCGCGCTCTTCAGCGGCTACATCAAGGTCGAATCCACGCCCGACCTAGATGTGCAGCCTGGCGACATCTCCGGCCTGATCCCCATCGAGCTCAAGTTCCTTCCCGACCCGATGCGCGGCGAAGCCAAACCCGACGAGCCGGTGGCGCTCGCATTCCGGTTCCAGGGCGCCGCCTACTCCTTGCCGCTCAGGATAATCTCCGCCGACCCGGAAGCGCGGCGCGTGGTGCTGCGGGATTTCAAGCTCACGGGCCAGCTCAATGATCAGACCGCGGCGTTTACCCTCACCGCAAGTGCACGCGTGAAGAATCCCCATGGCGCTTCACTGACCCTGCTGTCGGGCGACGTCGCGCTCACCGATCTCGAACGGCAATCCGGCTGGCGCATGCGCTCCGATCAAGGCCGCCTTGTGCTCGTCTTCGACGGGCCGGGCGATTTCCCAATCCAAGTCAAGTTCAACGCCGCAGTCCGCCACAACGGAAGCTGGAATGCGATTGATTTCCACGTCGCCCCCAGCGCTCTGCAACCAATCATCTTGCAGGGGCTGGGCGCGGACACACAGTTCGAGTTCGCGGGCGCGGCCCGGCCTGAGCGTACCGGCAGCGACTTCACCAGCTTCCTGCCGTCGGATGGCACGGTGAAGCTGTCCTGGAAAGCGTCGCCGCCCGAGGCCGAAGGCAAACTGTTCTACGCCGCCGAAATGCTCTCGCAGATCACCGTCAGCCCGGGCCTGATGCGCCAGGTGGCGCTGCTTGATTTCAAAGTCATGCAAGGCGAGCTCAACCGTGTGACGCTGCTGTTGCGCGGGCAGGGCGAGGTCACGCGCGTGCAAGGCGAGCAGGTATTGTCCTGGGCGGTGGTGCCGGGGCCAGACGCGTCGAACTCCTGCCTGGTGGTCCGGTTCAATCAGCCGCAGAAGGACCAGTTCTCCCTCCAGGTGCAGATGCAGACTCCGCTCGGCGCGTTCCCACAGACGGCGGATGTGATGCAACTGAGGCCCGACGCCGCCACGCGCTTTGCCGGCTATTTCCGCATAGTGAATGAAGGCGCTGTGCGGCTCGAGGTCTTGCAGGCCACCGGGTTGTCGCAGATTTCGCCCGATCAATTCCCAGAGAGCGACGCCACCCGCGCCGCGTTGCGGATGACCGGGAGCCAGCGGTTTGCCTACCGCTTTTCCGGCGCGGACTTCGCGCTGCGCATCCAGGCGGATCAGATCCTACCCGAGCTAAGCGTGTCGCAAGTGCTGGCGTATCACTTGGGCGAGAGCGAATTGGCGATAGATAGCGAGATCGAGCTGGATATCCGCGAGGCCCCTCTGCGCGAGTTGGTGCTACGCGTGCCCAAAGGCTACGCCATTGCCCGGCTCACAGGGTCAGGCTTGACCGACTACTTTCCGCTCGAGACGGATGACCAGGCTGACAGCAACCTGCGGCCAGTGCGGCTGGTCTATGGCCAGCCAGTGACGGGCCGGCAACTGATCCAGCTTCGCCTCGAACGCAACCAACCGTTGGGCGAAGCGACGTGGGCGTTGCCGCGCGTGGAAGTTCCGAAAGCCAAGTCAGTGCGCGGCCATGTCGCCGTGGCGGCGGACGCGGGCTTCCGCCTGACGGCCGAGCGCACGCAGGGCCTCACCGAGATCGCCACTGCCTTCTTTCCGCGCAAGGTCCCCGGCATCCAGTCAGCCTTCCGCCTAAGCGACCCGGCCTGGCAGGCGACCCTCCGCGTCGAACGGCTGCCGCAGACCGTGCAGGCCGACGCGCTCCACATCTTTTCCATCGGCGAAGGCATTGCCTATGGCAGCAGCGTTCTCAACTATGTTGTTTCCGGCGCGCCCATGGCCGCTTTTAGAGTCGTCTTGCCCGACGACTTTGTGAACGTCGAGTTTACGGGCAAAGACGTCCGCAACTGGCAGACCAACGGCGGCGCCTATGTGGTGCAATTGCATACGCCTGTCTCCGGCCCATACACCCTGCTCGCCACTTACGAACGCACCTTCAAGCCCCATGGCGAAACCCTCGCCTTCACCGGCGCGCGCCCGCTCGACGCGCAGACCGAGCAGGGCTATACGATCATCATCAGCGCCTACCAGTTCCAGGTGAAGCCCGAGGCAGTGTCTCCCGGCCTGCTGCCGCTGGAGACGGGCGAAGTGCCGCCCGAATACCGCCTGTTCTTCGACGCGCCCATCCTTGCGGCGTATCGCTACACGTCGCGCCCATTCGATCTGAAGCTGGCGCTGAGTCCGTTGGCGCAGGGCGATTCCCTGAGCCAGGTGGTGGACCGGGCGTTGTTTACCACTCATATCTCGAAGGAAGGCCAGGCGCTTACCGACGTGCGTTACTTCGTGAAGAACCGCGGCAACCCGCACTTCCGCCTGAAGCTGCCCCCCGGCACGCAGTTGTGGTCGGCGACCGTCAACGGCGCCGCCGTTGTGCCCGTGACGGATGCGCAGGCAAACCTCATCCCTTTGCCCCAGCACGCGGACCCGAATGCCGTGCTGACGCTCGACCTGAAGCTGGCGGGAACCAACAACGACCCGAAGCTCATTGCGCTCGCCGCGCCCATCGTGAACGCGCCCGTGATGCTGGCTGAATGGAAGCTGGAGCCGGACACCGGCCAGCGCCTGGTCTATCGCCACGGTTCGCTGACGCCCGCGGGCGGCATGCCGGACATCTCAGGCTTCGCGGAGCTCGCGCGGGTGTTCAGAGGCGACGAAGGTGGCCGCGCGCTAGTCTCGCTTTTGGCCGCGCTGCTGTTGATGGCGCTGGCAGTGGTGGCGTGGCGTTGGACGGACCAGGAGGGGGTCTATCGGTTCAGCGCCCGCCACCTATCCGGCACGCTGCTCGGCCTCATCGCCTTTGTGCTGGCGATCGTAGCGTTCATCAACTTGGCCGACTTGGCGCAGAGCCAGAGAGGCAGCGTGCCACGCGACGTGACATTGCTGGCGCCGGTGCAACAAGCCGGCAGCGTCTTGACCGTCGAGGTCGCCAACCTGGCGGACAAGCCGTCCGTGCTCAGCTTTATTCGTTGCGCCTGGCCCGCGCTGCTCGCGCTGGCAGTATGGGGCTTCGGCTGGATAACCGACCGGCAGGGGTCAAAGACCGTGGGCTGGGTTCTTGGCTGGGCCCTGCTTGCCTGGGCGGCGCTGCGATGTCCGAATGGCGGCACGGTATTCCTCGCCGTGTTTGCCGCCTTCATGCTGGTGCAGGTCATGATTCCCGCGCTGCGCAGACTCTGGCAGTTACCGCGCCGACCGCGACCCACTCGGCCACCGTCAGCTCAGAGCGGCGCGGCGCCCGCGGTGACCGCGTTACTGCTCGGCGGCCTGTTGTGGCTCGGTTGCTGCAGTACAACCCGCGCGGCGGCACCTTCGGATGGTGCCAAATCTGTGCTGCCTGCGAAAGAGGCACCACTAGCCGAGTCGGTGACCCAGGATATCCGCATCGAGGACAAGTTCGCGCTGGCGACGGCGAAGATCCATTGGCAAGCCGAGAAAGGTGAGATGCTGCCGCTATTATTCGAGCCGACGGTGCTGACGCGCATTGGCTACCCGACCGACGCGCTGGAACTCGTGCGAGCCCCGGCGGGCTCGCGGTCAGCCCAGCAATTGCTCGCCCGGAAGAAAGGGACTTACGACATCAAGGTGCAATACCAGTTGCCCGTAACCAAAAAGGATGCCGAGAGCGGTGTCACCCTGCCGGTGCCATACGGCCTCGTCAACCGCCTCATTCTCACGGTCGTCAATCTCGACGTGGACGTGCTCTCGCCGCAGGCCGTTTCCGTCCAGCGCGATACCGTCGGCAGCAACACCGTCGCGACCCTCGTGCTCTTGCCTGCCAACGACGCCTGGGTGGCCTGGAAGCCGCGCAGCCGCGACGTCAAGCGCGAGAAACCGGTCTTCTATGCGGAGATTTCCCAGCTCTACGTGCCCGCGGCGGGAGTGATTGAAGGCGCCCATTACGTCTCCATCCGACCGGCCCAGGGCGAACTGAGCGAGCTGGTCATGGACGTGCCTGCTGGAACTACCATCACCGATGTCATTGATCCGGCCCGGGCCGCCGTGCCAGCGGACGCCAGTAAGGGCGCGGCGGCTTCCCTTGTATCGTTGTGGCGCTTCGACCCCGACACACGCAAGCTTCGCGTGACGCTCAACCCGCCGCAGTCGCGGCCTTTTGCGCTGCTCGTGCGGTCCCAGGTTGCCAGCGGGCCGCTGCCCTTCGAGCAGTCGGTCGGGCTGCTGGCCGTGGATAACGCCGCGGGTCAGATCGGCTTGCTCGGCATCGCCACCGGCAACGAGGTTCAGCTCGATACCGTCACTGCGGAAACCTCCTCCCCAATCAACCTGGAGGACTTCCCCGCGAATATGGTGGCAGCGCTCCAGCCGCAGATTCCAGGACTGACCTTGCGCCGCGCGTTTCGTTACTCGGACTCGAAGGCCACCGCTACCCTGAAGGCCTCAGCCGTCGAGCCGGACGTGCGGGTCGAGACCCAGGACACCCTCTCGCTTAGCGAAGACCGCACGGTGCTAGCGGCCAATGCCACGGTCAACATCACGCGCGCAGGCATCTTCCGCCTGAGCTTCGTCATGCCCGCGGGTTTCGACGTAGAATCCATCAGCGGCTCGGTCTTGAGTCATTGGACCGAGCTGAAGTCCGACGCCGGGCGCGTGATCACGCTGCACCTGATCGGCAAGACCGAAGGTCAGCAGCAATTCGCCATCAGCCTTGCCGGGCCGGGCATTAAGGCCACCAACGTTTGGACGGTCCCGCAGCTCATCCTGCGCGAGGCCAGCAAACAGCAAGGCACCCTCCTGCTCGTGCCGGAGCAAGGCATGCGCCTCCAGGTCGTCACGCGGGAAGGCGTCACGCAACTCGACCCGCAGAAGTCGGGCATTCGTCAGAAGGGCGTGCTGGGGTTCCGCGTTATTCAGACGCCTTGGAGCCTGACGCTCAGCATCGAACAGGTGGAGCCATGGATCCAGGTTACCAGCCTGCAGCATGCCACCGTCAGCGAGGCCCTGGTGAAGGTGGCCGCCAATTTGCAGTATCAGATCGAGAACACCGGGCTGAAAGCCTTCCACGTCTTTGTCCCCACCAACGCCGAGAGCGTTCGGTTCCAGGGCGAGCAGGTTGCCGACTTCCTGCCGATGGCCGGCACCGTCACGAACGGCATGCAGGAATGGGAAGTGAAACTGCACCGGCGCGTCATCGGCTCCTATCTCCTGCAAACCAGTTACCAGACCCAGATGCCGGAGCACGCGACCGAGACCGTCCTGCGCGGCCTGCAAGCCGCCGACGTGAACCTCCAGCGCGGCTTCGTGACCGTCCAAGCCGGCGGACGCCTGCAAGTGCGCATCGACGCTCCGCCCGCCGCGTTGCAGCCCACCGAGTGGCAAAGCATCCCGCGCCTGCTCCAGCAGAACCTGCCCGCCGCCGCGGCCAATTTCGCCTATCGCCTGGTGGAGCCGTCCTTCCAGCTCCCTTTGCAGCTCGAACGTCACGATGCCACCAAGCTGCTGCCCGCCCGCGTCAACAACATCACCTTCACCTCGGTCATCTCCGACGACGGAGAGATGCTAACCCAAGTGCGCATGGAGATGGTCCCCGGCGACAAACGCCTGCTCAAGCTCACGCTGCCCCCAGGCGCCGACTTCTGGTTTGCCTTCGTCAACCAAAGCGGCGTCTGGCCCTGGCGCGAGCAGGACAGCATCCTGATCCCGCTCGAGCAGCAGTCGCGCGGCGGCAAAGCTATCGCGGTGGAAGTGTTCTATAGCTCCCGCGTCGGCGCGACCGGCAGCCGCGCTCTCGACCTGGAGTTGGTGGCGCCTAAGTTTGACCTGCCGCTGGAAAACCTCACTTGGCACGTTTCGCTCAGCGACAAATGGCGCCTGAAGAACTGGAGCGGCTCGCTTCAGTTGCAGCAGGAGGACGTGGTGCCACGCGCCACCACTGTTGACCTGCAAACCTACCTCCAAAACGAGGCCAGCCAGCAGCGCGAGCGGACCAAGGAAGCCGAAGAACTCATGGCCGCGGGCAACAGCGCCCTGACGCAAGGCGACCCGCAACAAGCTCGCCGCTCCTTCCAGGCGGCTTACGGCCTCTCCACCTCCGACGCCGCTTTCAACGAAGATGCCCGCGTGCAACTGCACAATATCAAGCTCCAGCAGGCACTCGTCGGCTTGAACGTCCGCCAGGCCGCGGCGGGCGGCGACGCGGCTGTGCTCGGCGGCAAGCTCCGTGACCTCCGTGGCCGCAAGGAGGTCAATTACACCCAGCAGGACGCCAAAGACATCATCGACCGCAATACCGCCGACGACAACGCAGCGTATATGCGTTTGGCCGAGCGGATCATCCAGCAGCAGGACGCCGCCGTCAGCAGCCCCGCCGCCATCCGTGCCAGCATCCCCGAACAAGGCCGCGTGCTGACCTTCAAGCGCGCCGTGGTTGTGGATACCTGGGCCGATCTGAAGATTCACCTCGCCGCTACCGCCGCCAAAGCCGCTTCCTGGGGCGTGCGCATCCTCATCCTCGCCGCCAGCCTGCTGATCCTGGGCGCCTTCGCCTGGGCCGCGCGCTCCTTCCGCGCCGGCAAGCGAGACCTGGCCCGGAGCTGAGTCTCCGCCAACGTAGGACAGGCGTCTCGCCTGTCCCGGCAAAGGGCAAGGAACCAAGAGACCCGGATAGACAGACGGGCGCTCGGGCTCCCGACCGATTCCCCGTCAGTTCAATCCTGAAAGGATTGCGTCACTCAGCCCAGCGTTGGACCGCCGGGGGAAAAGGGGTGGCGGTCCTACGCTGGGAAGACTCAGTCAAGAAACGCTATGTTGCTTGGAGACACATCAACCAAGTGGATGCCTAGATCCTCAAGCGCGCTCATCACAGCTCGCACAGTTGCCCAGCGCCCGCCAAACTGCTCCCGCTTCTCCTCTTCCCACTCCGCCCAAATGGCCTCTGAAAACTCGGGCGGCGCGCCAACATAAGCCCCGGCAAAATCCAGCACGAAGGGGCGGGTGACGATTGTCATCTCAATGACCTGCAACTCATCGTCAGCACGGATGAACTGGGGCACGTGGAATCCCAAGATGTCGCTGACCCCCGCACCGCTCAGCCGCTCATACACCGCACGCTCCCTCAGGTAGAACTCCGTGATACGATGCGACTTGATAGCCGACTTGGCTCTTTTGATCTTGTGTTCGACTACGTGTACAGTACCGTGGATGCCGAAACCGAGCCGTTCGCCGAGCTGGAGTGCATAGCGCGCGGCGTAAGCACCGGCATTTTTAATAGCGATGTCAACCATGGGTTCCATGTTCAGCAGTCACGGCGGTCATTCCGCTGATGTCAGGATCAGTCTCATATTCAGCGGGCACTCTATCCCGGTGGCCCAACTGGGACCAGATTTTCTGCTGCTCGACGCACCCGCCGATCATCCTCCCGGTCCCGCCAGTATCCTTCTGCGTGTGGATCAGAGCGAGCGGCGGTGGGATATTCGTCTGCCCGACGGCATCTCCGCAGCCTCGAAGCGGGTAGCCATTTCGGCCTGCGTATAATCGGTCCGGGGCAGCCCGTCAGCTCGTCGCGGGTAGCCCAGTCAGCACCATCTCGCCAGCCGGATCGCCCTCTGCCCCCAAACCCTCAACCATCAACTCTCAACCATGAAAGAAAACGAAATCCTCGCTGAAATCCACCGCATTCGCGCGGAACACGCGCGGGAGTGCAACTACGACGTGGACGTCATCTTCGCTGAGATGCGCGAAGAACTCAAACGCTTGCAAGCCGAAGGTTGGCAGGTCGTCTCCCCTGCGCCCCGCGAAAAGGAAACCGCATATTCTCTGCGCGAAGAACCGCCCAAACAAAAGTAAGGACCACACCAGCGAAATTGAATCCAACTATAGCCGCCAGAGAACACAAGGACGGTACTCAGCCAGGTAGGGCGGGCAATCCTCTGCCCGCCGCCGAGGGTGATAAAATGTTCGCATTGCCGGCCAGTTCCCGACGGCGCGCACGGAGTGTCGCGCCCTACCCGCGTCTCAATTCTTTGCGCTCTCTGCGTTCCTTTGCGGCAATCGTCGTCAGCCTTTCATTTGCTGGCACAGCGGCGCAATGGAAAGAGTCAACCCGTTGTAACCGGAAACCCAAGCCCGCGTTGCTTATCCAAGCAGGCTGCGAGAATAAATGCGCCTCTTCATACCACGTGCCAAAGGGCCGGAACTTCCTCCCGCTGCGGCGGTTTGCACAATGCATCGGCCAATTCCAGGAGCACCAACTCCGTGGTGCATTGATTAACCCAGGATGCCCGCCAATGCAAGCCAAGCCGGAACGAGGCTCGCTCCCAACTTTGGACTTTAGACCTTAGACTTTGGACTGCGACCCCGGCAAGCTGGCCAGCGCTGCCCGGCTGCGGAGCGAAACGACCCTGCCGATCAAGCGGATTGCGGCGCGGGTGCAGATCGGCACGGCCAAAGGGGCCAAGTCCGTGCTCCCTCATCTGGCTCAGAACCAAGACCAA
>Ga0187880_1002446_pt1 | contig 14480 bp, 8 predicted proteins | sample June2016WEW_19_4_FD_132998 | JGI IMG/M metagenome (GOLD analysis project Ga0187880, IMG submission 132998) | Peatland microbial communities from SPRUCE experiment site at the Marcell Experimental Forest, Minnesota, USA - June2016WEW_19_40 | ecosystem: Environmental > Terrestrial > Soil > Wetlands...
AACTCACGTTACATCGCTATCAAGTACAGCGTGCGCGGCCGCGACCTTGGCAGTACGGTCGAGGAGTCGATGAACAATGTGCGCGAAAAGGTGAAGTTGCCCACCGGGTACTACTTGGATTGGGCTGGCGAGTACGCCAGCCAGAAGCGCGCGAATCGCCGGCTTGCCATCATCATTCCGCTGACGGTCTTGCTGATCTTCATGATCCTGTTCACGATGTTCAGATCCTTTAAATGGTCGCTGCTGGTATTGATCAACGTCAGCATGGCCCCGCTCGGAGGTCTGCTCGCGCTCTGGCTGACCGGAACACATTTCAGCGTCTCATCCGGAATCGGGTTCCTCGCCCTCTTCGGCGTCTCCGTGCAGACCGGGGTGATCATGCTGGAATACATCAACCAGATTCGCACCCGGGGCGAAAACGTGCTGACTGCGGCCATCAACGGGGCTACGCTCAGGCTTCGTCCGATCCTCATGACGATGCTGGTAGCAACCTTTGGACTGCTCCCGGCGGCAATGTCGCACGACATCGGTTCCGACTCACAGCGCCCGTTTGCGATCGTCATCGTCGGCGGCTTGCTCGTTGCCCTGGTCATCGGCTTATTCCTGCTGCCCACCCTCTATGTCTGGATGGCACGCCCGGGTGACATCTTGCCGGAGCCGGAAGGAGACATCGAGCCATGACGCCAACCAAGCCAGCCATGCCATTGCGCGGCCTTCGAGTTTACGCCTGGGTCATCTTGCTCTGTGTTATCGCGTCTCTTTGCGGTGCAGCCGCCGCCCAGACCACCAGGATCACGCTGGAGCAGGCTCTGCAATTAGCGCTCACAAACAATCCCTCGATCAAGGCAGCGCGAACCCAGATCGATCAAAACAAGGCGCAGGAAGTGACCGCCGGCTTGCGTCCTAATCCGCTGCTGTCGTGGGATTCGCAGTTCGTTCCGTTCTTCAACCCGGGGTTGTTTTCGACCAACACGCTCGACACCTTGCAGCAGTTCGATATCGGAGCCGGCTACCTGATTGAGCGTGGCGGCAAACGGCTGCGCAGGCAGGATGCGGCCCGCGATCAGACGCACGTCACCGTAGCCCAAATCGCGGACATGGAACGCGCGCTCAGGTTCAATGTGGCCCAGCAGTTCATCAACGTTTTACTGGCGGAATCCAACCTTGCCTTCGCGCTGCAAGACCTCAAGAGCTTTGAGCAGACGGTCAGGATCAATGAAGACCGTTTCCAGGGCGGCGACATCAGCAAAGGCGACTTCCTCAAGATCAAGGTGCAACTGTTGCAGTTTCAAACGGACGTCAACTCCGCCCGCCTCGCCAAGGCGCAAGCATTGACTTCGCTGCGACAGTTGCTCGGCTATGACGCCGTTCCTCGCGATTACGATGTCGAAGGCGATCTCGAATATCGGCTGCTGAAGAGCGGGATTGATGACTTGCAGGCGCTTGCCTTGCAGCAGAGACCGGATTTGCGCGCGGCGCAATTCGGAGTGACAGCGGCTCAGAGCCAGGTAGCTCTGGCGAAAGCCAATGGCAAGCAGGACCTGAATGTTTCCTTTAACTACTCCCACGTATCCGCAGCCAGTACCGGCTCCATGTTCTTTAATATTCCGCTCGCCATCTTTAACCGTAACCAGGGAGAAATTGCGCGCACCAGGTTCGCGCAGACGCAGGCGGAGTTCACCTCGAAGGCCGCCGGGGAAACCGTCCTCTCGGATGTGCGAAACGCATTCGAGAGTGTCCTGAGCAGCGAAGAAATCGTCAACCTCTACCATTCCGGCTATCTCAAGGAATCCCAGGACTCTCGCGATATCGCCGAGTTCGCGTATCGCCAAGGCGCGGTTGCTCTACTGGACTTCCTCGACGCCGAACGCACATATCGAGCGACACAGCTTGCCTATCGTCAGGCGCTTGCAAACTACCTGCTTTCACTCGAACAACTCCGCCAGGCCACCGGAGTCAGGCAAATACCGTGATGTTTCTGTTAGTGCTGAAATTTGCCATTACGATGGCGGATGTCGAGAGCATTGGCAACCAGATCGTTTTTGGCGCCGCGCTGATGCTCTGTGTTGCCATATTCATCTGCCTCGGCTTGTTGGTGGCAGATCGCTTCCGCAGCCCCAGGGGGTATGAACAGAACCCGAAACGGCGCAAGGGAAAGCGAGCGGGATGGAGCGATGCCATGAGCATCAGCGGACCCAGGACCCGCTCGATTTTCGAGACAGATACAATATAGTGAGTGAAGCGGACCTGAGAGACGCGATGCGGCGCACGCGAGACTACCTGACAGCCAGCGCGCAACAGCAAGAGCGCCCCGCTGCAATACGGCAGGCAGGCAGGATTCAGTGAGGCTAAATTGAGAACACGGACAGAACACGGACAGAACACGGACATTTTGCAAAAGAAAACGGGGCCGTGTATTCCAGCCCCGCCGTAACTGCCGTGTTTTGTAGCAGATCTTGGTTGCGGGGGAAGGATTTGAACCTTCGACCTTTGGGTTATGAGCCGCCAAAATTTTCCCCAGAATTCCAGCCATTTTCTCTAAAAAATAAGCTAAGTAACATCTATTCAAGCAGTTCCGAGAATCATCAATTCATCGTCTTCTTCTGCTTGCGTAAAACCGTGCGTAAAAGCTTGCGACAGTTCCTTACCTAAAATTGACGAGACTCGCCTGTCGTCCTCTGTAACGGCATGGGTGTACAGGTAGGTTGTTGATTCATCGGCATGGCCGAGGCGATTCATCCTAGTGGCCATCGGAACTTTGCGCCTATCCAATTCTGTTGCTGCACCGTGGCGAAAACCGTGGAGAGCGGTACCTTTCACCTTAATGCCAAGCTTCTCCAAGATTGGATTGAGGTATCGCTTCACAAGATTTTCTGGGTGAAGGCGCACACCCTCCGGTGACAAAAACAGTGGTTCGCAAGGCGCTCGATCCCGGATCAGCGGTCGCAATGCTTCGCAAAGTTCTTCACTGATGGAGAACACTCTTGGCTTGTTCGCTTTGGTGCTCTTCACTTGGGACATCACTCTATTGCGGCGAATCGTGACCTCCCGCTTACTCAGATCAATGTGACCCACATCTAGACCGCAAATTTCCCCTCGGCGGACGTGAAGTTCAAAGGCGAGCCACCAGATCAGATTGTACGGGTACTCAGACTCGGCCATTACCCGCTTCACGACCTCCATTGTGTATGCAGGTCGTTTCGCTTTGGCCTCGTCCTTATCCCAAACAGGCAATCGAAGGTTTGGAAACGGAGCCCTCGTGAACTTCCATTCGATTGCCCACTTCCATGCATCTCGGAGAGTGGCCACACGATTCTTGATGGTCTTCTCTCCAACCCTCTTTAACCCATTTCCGGTGTACCAACGGGAAATCACGGCCTGAACGATGCTCCCGTCTATATCCCTCATCGGCATCGACTGTTGCTCCTCGTTTTTCGCAACGGTAAATGCAGTGCTCCATGCCTTAAGTTCGCTCTTGAAACCAGCCTGAGTTGACTCTGCCATGGTTGACACAACGTCTGCCGTCCACCTCTTCACAAAGTCTTCAAATGTACCGAGGCGAGACGGGCTGTAAGTTTCATGCGTTCACAGGCTCGTTCACTTTGGATGTCTACGGTGGTCAACCGGAGTGGAGCGAGAATCTGGACGCCGCACGTAAGGCGGGATCGGCCATAGCGCAAGCAGTACAGAAGGCTGAAGCTGAGGCAGAAACCGTTACGTGTGCTTCGCGAACTGATGAAAAAGCCGAGGATTTTGTCAGCTTAACTGCAATCAATGGAAATGGCTTACAGACCCTGAATCTGTAAGCCGCTCATTGTGAAGCAGATATTTGGTTGCGGGGGAAGGATTTGAACCTTCGACCTTTGGGTTATGAGCCCAACGAGCTACCAGACTGCTCCACCCCGCAAGATGATCTTATCGCTCTACAGGGTCGCAGTCAATAACCAGCTCTGGTTTGCCTCCTCATGCCGCATGCACTGATGGCTGCGAACGGTCAGGCATTGGCTGAAATCATAACCTTGTGGCCGGCGCAACCGGTCTGCCCGGCATGCGCAACCATTGCGCGCGCCGGAGTCTCAGCTTCGCCGCGTTCCTTGCAGCCCGTGAAGCGGATGCGGCCTTCTCTTGAAGAGAAGTCGAGAGAGGTGTAGTCAGCACCGTCAGCCCGATAGCTGCCTCACTGTGCCAAGGTCTTTACGGCGTCGCCGGGCTTGAAATCGGTTCCGGAGACAATGCGGCAGACAGCGGAAAGATCATCGACATCGGTCGCCTGCACGACTCCAAGCGGAGTTGCCAGACGCCGAATCACCTGGCCGGTCGCCGGGTCTTTGATCTCTCTGGTCACGCGCTCCACGCTGAATTGATCTCCGACCTTGATTCCCGCCTTGCCGCCCACATTCAGGATAACCTGCCCGCCATCGACCGCAGCCACCACCCCTTGCACGACGACCGTATGAGTCTGGAGTTTGCCGTTGCCCGCGATCACCTCTATGCTCATTTGCTCGACGGCGGCCTTGGTTGCCTCGCCGATAATCGTTTGCTGAAAATCGCTGCTGCCGAAGTTGACTCCACCGGCGCCAAAGCCGCGCCAACTGCCGCCGCCGCCGAGCAGGCTCGTACTCTCGCGCTTCGATTCGCCCTTGCCGGTAGCAACCGCCAGAATTTCGCCGGTAGTGGTGTCCACAATCCGGGCGTCGATACCCACATTGGCCTTCGATGATTTATGGCCAAAGCCGCCGACCCCAAAGCCGCCGAATCTGCCTCCGGCGCCGCCGACGTTTGTATTCTTATTCTCTCCGCCGAACTGCGTGACACTGCCGACAATAATGGCATCGACACCGAGTATCTTGCCGATCCTCGCGGCGCTGGTCGGGTTCGCTCGATCGCTGTTGGAGAAATTTTGTTCCGCCAGAATCTTGTCGAGGGCCTTTCGCTCGATTACCGAATAGGTCCCATCTTTCACCAGGTAGGTGACCAGCATGTCGGAGATGCCTTTGCCGACATCGATGTCGGACCCAAACAGCGAATAGACGTCTCTATGCACGGTGCCGTAGTCAAAATCGAAGATGGCAACGCGAATCTTGTGGGCACGCGCCGCTTGCGGCGCGTCCGTTGGGGACGACTGGGCGACCAATCGTCCAGCGCACTGAAACGTGAATACCGCGATCGCAACCAACGCCAGAAGCCTTTTCATACTCCTCCTCCTGATCCGCAAAGGGAGCTACATGCAACCGCCCTGTACGCGCACGGTTCTTGGGCTCAACGGTTTGGGTACGGTGGACTTTGCCGAGGGATTCGTCGCTCTAGCTGCCATCTTATTGGCGTCCATGCTGCCGATTGTACTCTCGCTGGCCCGGCTATTCAGACAAACAGCCTGGGAGAGCTGCCGGACAAGGTCACTAAAACAGGATGCTTCCCGCGCAAGCGAACTTGCATCACTGTTAGCGACGCCCTTCAACCGCCTAACGAGTTTCGATGCAAATTCAATGCTCCGGGTTTTGTGAGTTGAGGCGGCTTGCAGGACGTGTAAGTCGGAGTGAAGAGCACAAATTGTTGTGGGCTCGCCTTGCCCGGAAGTTGTTTTTCAGCAGCTCGCCGGTCCCTGCCGGGCAGCGGAAAATCTGCCGCGGCAGGCTCAAATTTGACGCAGCACTCCAAGAATCCTACAGTGATCAACGTAGTTCTATGGAGATTGGGAACGTAGCCAACGGGGTTTCTTTCCGGTCCAGTGATATCGCAAACGTACGAGGAGAAGCATGGCAAGTTCGACCAAACAGCAGGATCTGGAGTTACTTGCAATCAACACGATTCGCACTTTGTCGATGGACGCGGTCCAGAAGGCGAACAGCGGTCATCCGGGAACTCCGATGGCTTTGGCGCCGCTGGCCTATCTCTTGTTCGATGAATACCTTCACTACAATCCCGGCAACCCTGATTGGCCCAATCGAGACCGCTTTGTTCTCTCCAATGGGCATGCTTCCATGCTGCTCTATTCCGTCCTTTTTTTGACGGGGTTCGGCTTGACGCTGGAGGATCTCAAGCAATTCCGGCAGTGGGATTCGAAGACGCCGGGGCATCCGGAGCACGGCTTGACGCCGGGCGTGGAGACGACCACCGGCCCGCTCGGGCAGGGCGTTGGCAATGCGGTTGGAATGGCGATCGCCCAGCGTTGGCTGGCTGCCCATTTCAATCGTGAGGGCCATCCGATAGTGGATTACGGCGTCTACGCCATCTGCGGTGACGGCGACCTCATGGAAGGCGTTTCCGGTGAAGCTTCCTCATTGGCCGGCCACCTTGGGCTGTCGAAGCTAACCATGTTCTACGACAACAACCACATCACCATCGAGGGCGACACTGAACTGGCGTTTTCCGAGGACGTGGGCAAGCGCTACCAGGCGTACGGCTGGAACGTGTTGAACGTGGACGATGTCAATGACCTGGACTCGCTGCGTTCCGCGATTGCCAAGGCGCATCAGCAGCAGGCGAAACCAAACCTTATTATGGTGAGGACGCATATCGGTTACGGCGCGCCCAAACGGCAGGACACCAAGGAAGCCCACGGCGAACCCCTGGGCGAAGACCAGGTGCGGGCGGCAAAGCGCAACTACGGTTGGCCCGAGGATAAGACGTTTCTTGTCCCGCCCGAGGTTGAAAGCCACATGCGCAAGGCCATGGACCGGGGCGCCCGCCAGGAACAGGAATGGAAGCAGAAGTACGCGGCATACCGCAAGGCTTTTCCAGACTTGGCCGCGGAGTGGGAGACGATGCAAGCCGGCCGCCTGCCTGAAGGCTGGGATAGCAAGATTCCGGTGTTCCCCGCCGACGCAAAAGGCATGGCCACGCGCGAATCGGGAGGCAAGGTCGAGAACGCCATCGCCGAGCATCTGCCGTGGTTTATGGGCGGCGCGGCGGATCTGTCGCCATCGACAAGAACCGTGATCGGCACTGAGCCTTACTTCGAGCGCCAGACCGCGGGGCGCAACATGCATTTTGGCATCCGCGAGCACGGCATGGGCTCCATCCTGAACGGCATGTGCCTTTCCAGGCTGCGAGTCTTTGGCTCAACCTTCATGGTGTTTTCCGATTACATGCGCCCTCCCATGCGGCTGGCGGCGATCATGCGCCTGCCCGTCACCTATGTGTTCACCCACGATTCGATCGGCCTTGGAGAAGACGGTCCCACGCACCAGCCGATTGAGCACCTGACAGCCTTGCGCTCCATTCCAGGTCTCACGGTGATTCGGCCGGGAGATGCCAACGAAACGGTGGAGTCGTGGCGCTACGCCATCGGCTCGGCGAAGGGTCCAACCGCGCTGGCGCTTACCCGCCAGGCGATTCCGACCTATGATCGCAGCCGCATGGCATCCGCCTCCGGATTGCATCGCGGGGCCTACGTGCTGATAGAGAGCAAGAATCCCGAAGTGATTCTGATGGGCACGGGTTCGGAGTTGCAATTGTGCGTGGCGGCCTTTGAGAAGCTGGAGCAACAAGGCGTGCGGACGCGCGTCGTCAGCATGCCCTCGTGGGAAATTTTCGAGGAGCAGGACGAGACGTATAAGCGGTCTGTTCTGCCCGCTTCCATCCCGGCCCGGGTGTCGGTGGAGGCGGGTTCAACCATGGCGTGGTGGAGATACGTGGGACCCGATGGTCTGGCGATCGGACGCGACGATTTCGGCGCGTCCGCGCCGGCCAAGGATCTGTTCAAACACTTTGGCTTCACCCCTGAGCACGTAGTGGAGGCGGCACTCAGCGTACTGGAGCGCACAAAGGCACGGGTATGAAGATCGCCGTCGGCGCTGATCACGCCGGCTTTCCGCTGAATAAAATGATCGTGCAGGAACTGCAAACGGCCGGCCATGAAGTGCTGGACTTCGGCGCCGACAGAGGCGACGTGCCGGACGACTATCCGGATTACGCCAAGCTGGTGGCCGAAGCCGTGCAGGCCGGCAGAGTCGAGCGCGGACTTTTAGTATGCGGCAGCGGCGTCGGGGTTACGGCGGCGGCCAACAAGTTTCGCGGCATACGTGCCTGCATGTGCCACGACGCTTACAGCGCGCATCAGGGTGTGGAGCACGACAACATGAACGTGCTTTGCCTGGGAGCGCGGGTCGTCGGGCCCAGCCTTGCGATTGATCTGGTACACACGTTCCTGAACGCCCGCTTCACCGGCGAGGAGCGTCACGTGCGCCGCTTGGATAAGATTCATACGATAGAAGACAATTGGTGTGTGAGAGAGAGCCATGACAAATAGAGTGAGCGAACTGAAAAAGCTTGGGCAGAGCCTGTGGTTTGATCAAATGGAGCGCAGCCTGATCACCACCGGAGAGTTGCGCCGCATGATCGAGGCAGGCGAGGTTCTGGGGTTGACCTCGAACCCGACGATCTTCCAGAAGGCAATCACGGGAAGCGACGCCTACGACGACGCCATCCAGCGTTTGGCCCGCGAAGACAAGTCCGCCGCGGAAATCAACCAGGCCCTGATGCTCGAAGACATTGCCGCCGCGGCCGATCTCTTCCTCCCGGTCTACGAGGCGGCCAAGGGCGGTGACGGATTTGTCAGCATCGAAGTCTCGCCGGAGCTGGCCTTCGACGCCGAGGCGACCATGACTGAGGCGCGCAAGCTGCACCGTGAGCTGCATCGGACAAATGTTCTGGTCAAGGTTCCCGCGACCAAGGAGGGCCTCGGCGCGATTGAGCAGCTCACTTCCGAGGGCATCAATGTCAACGTCACCTTGATCTTCTCGGTTGAGCGCTATCGCGAAGTCACGGAAGCCTACATTCGCGGCCTGGAGCGGCGCGTCGCCGAAGGAAAGCCAATCGACCATGCCGCCTCGGTTGCCAGCTTCTTCGTGAGCCGCATCGATGTCTCGACGGAAAAGCGTTTGCAGAAAGTGCTCGACGATCCCAAGCGGGCGCAACAGCACGCCGCTGCCCGCGAGCTGTTCGGCAAGGCTGCGATTGCCAACGCCAAGCTCGCCTACAAGGCGTTTAAAGAGATTTTCCACGGCAAGCGATTCGCCGAGTTGCGCAAGTTGAATGCCCGTGTGCAGCGTCCGTTGTGGGCCTCGACCGGCACCAAGAACCCTAAGTACAGCGATGTCTATTATGTGGATTCGCTGATTGGTTCGGAGACGGTAAACACCGTTCCTCCCCAGACGCTGAAGGCCTTTCTCGATCACGGCGAGGTCACCCCGACGCTGGAAGCGGGCCTGGCCGACGCAAAGCGCGTCTTCGAGCAGTTGAAATCGCTCGGCATCGATTTCAAGGAGATTACCGACGAGCTGACGCAGGAGGGCGTGAAGGCTTTTGCCGATTCTTTCCGAAGCCTGCTCGCCGCAGTCGAGGAGGAGAGAAAGAAATTCGCGGCGACCGGCGCGCGCCGCTCCGACAGCGCTGGAGATGTGAAATCCGCGATTGACGCCGCGCTCCGCCAGGCCAGCGACAATAATCTGCCTAAGCGCATCTGGAGCAAGGACGCCACCACCTGGAAGTCTGACCCGGAGCACCAGAAGATCATCGGCAATGCGCTTGGCTGGCTTGACGTCGCCAAGTTGCTGCTGATGAACGCGGAGGATCTGAAGGCATTTGCCGCCGAGATCCGCCGCGAGGGATTCGAGTACGCCGTCGTGCTCGGCATGGGAGGGTCAAGTCTCTGCCCGGAAGTGTTCGCCCGCAGCTTCGGCAACCTCGCCGGATATCCCCGGCTTTATGTGCTCGATTCCACAGTGGTCGGAGCGGTGCGCGCTCTGGAACAGAAGATTCAGGTCGAGAAGACGCTGTTCATTGTGGCTTCGAAGTCGGGCACCACGACCGAGCCGCGCATGTTTCACCGTTATTTCTATGCGCGTGTGAAGGAGAAGCTCGGAGACAAGGCGGGCCGCAACTTCGTGGCGATCACCGATCCCGACACTCAATTGGTCGCCGACGCCAGGCAAGACAACTTCCGGCGAGTGTTTCTGAATCCTGCCGACATCGGCGGACGCTATTCGGCGCTATCTTTCTTCGGCATGGTTCCGTTTGCCGTCATGGGCGGAGATGTCAGAGTGCTGCTCGAACGGGCTGAACGCATGGTGCAGGCGTGCGGCGCATCCGTTCCTGCGCAAGACAATCCCGCTGTCCGGCTTGGCGCAATGCTGGCGGGTTGCGCGCGGCAGGGCCGCGACAAGCTTACCCTGATCGCCTCCGAACCGGTCGCCTCCGTGGGTCTGTGGATTGAGCAGCTTGTCGCCGAGAGCACGGGGAAAGAAGGAAAGGGCATTCTGCCGGTTGCCGGTGAACCCTTGGGCCAGCCCGAGAACTACGATAATGATCGCGTCTTCGCCTACATCCATGTCGTGGCGGACCCGGCGATTGAGGGCAAGTTGAAGCGCCTGGAGGGGGTTGGACATCCTGTCATACGCCATAAGCTGGAGTCTCCGCTCGATCTCGGCGCGGAATTTTATCTTTGGGAGTTTGCCACCGCGGTTGCCGGCGCGCTGCTCGGAATTGACGCCTTCGATCAACCCAACGTGCAGGAATCGAAGGACAACACGCGGCGGCTGCTGGCGCAGTTCGATAAGGACGGCGCGCTTCCCGAAAATGTGCCCGGCGTCACCCGTATTTCGCTGGCGAACGGCGTGGGCGCGGAGCAGGAAAAAGCGCTCGAAGCATTTGTCCAGCAAGTGCGCCCGCATGATTACATTTCCATCCAGCAATATCTGCCTGAGAATGCGGAAACCGATGCGCGTATCCAGCGCTTGCAGGTTGCGCTTCGCAATGCATTGCGCGTCGCCGTTACCACCGGCTACGGGCCGCGATTTCTGCACTCGACGGGGCAGTTCCACAAGGGCGGGCTGGCCACGGGAGTCTTTCTGCAAATCACCGCCACCCACCCCAACAAGCCAACAGCGGGCTTGTCGGGGACCCCGGCCGTTGAAGCGGGCGAGTTGCCGATTCCGGGCGAAAAAGCCGGCTTCGCGGTGTTGGCCGATGCTCAGGCGCTGGGCGATCTGCTGTCGCTGGCGCAGCACAAGCGCCGCGTTCTAGCCGTACGGCTCGGCGCCAACGTGCTTAACGACCTCGACACGCTGGCCCGCAATCTGCAACGGTTGGTTGAGGCCAAGGCTGTTTCGATCTGACGGTTAGTGAATGCCAAGATCGTTTCACAACTCGGTTTTGACGGGGCGCGGCTTTAGCGCCGTTCCTGACCGCATATTATCCGGCTTTAGCCGCTGAGGGACCGCCGTTAAGGCTGTTTCAATCTGAAGAGAGGTAAGCGACCGTGAGTGATTTCGGAGTGATCGGACTTGGCGTAATGGGGCAGAACCTGGCTCTCAACATTGAAGAGCACGGCTTCAGCGTCGCCGTCTGGAACCTGGAGACGGAATGGACCCAGCGCTTCGTGCAGCAGAATGCCGGCAAGAAGTTCACTGGTGCAAAGTCGCTCGATGAGTTCGTCAAGGGGCTTCGCACGCCGCGCCGCATTCTGATGATGATCAAGGCTGGCGAACCGGTGGACAGCATGATCGCGCAGCTTTCGCCGCTGCTGCAAGCGGGCGACATTCTGATCGACGGTGGAAACTCCTGGTTTAAGGACACGCAACGCCGTGAAAAGGAAATGCGCGCCAACCGGCTGCGCTTTTTCGGCATGGGCGTTTCCGGCGGCGAAGAAGGTGCGCGCCACGGACCCTCCCTCATGCCGGGCGGCGAATTGGAAGCCTACCGCGAGCTTGAGCCCGTGCTCACCGCCATCGCGGCCAGGAGCGATTCCGGTCCATGCGTCACGCACGTTGGCCCTGACGGCGCCGGTCACTTCGTCAAGATGGTTCACAACGGCATCGAGTACGGCGACATGCAACTCATCGCCGAGGCTTACGACTTGCTGCATCGTGCGCTCGGCTTCAACGCCGACGAACTTGCCCGCATCTTCGACGACTGGAACCGGACTTCGCTGAAGTCATATCTCATCGAGATCACTTCGCAGATCTTCGCCGTCAAAGATCCGCGCACGGGCAAGCCGCTGGTCGATGTGGTGCTGGACAAGGCGGGGCAAAAGGGCACCGGCAAGTGGACTGCCGAGATGGCGCTCGATCTCATCGTCCCGGCGGGAACGATTGCCGCCGCCATCGAGGCGCGCGTGCTCTCCAGCATGAAAGACCAGCGCGTGGCCGCAGCACGCGTCCTGGCCGGCCCGCAGGCGCGCTTCGACGGAGATCGCCAGCAGGCTGTCGCTGCCATTCGCGACGCGCTTTATGCCTCCAAAGTGTGTTCGTATGCGCAAGGCATGAACCTGATTCAGGCGGGCTCCGAGGCTTACAACTGGAAGATCAATCTGCGGGAGATGGCCCGCATTTGGAAGGCCGGCTGCATCATCCGCGCCGAGTTCCTGAACGAAATCATGCAGGCCTACGAGCGCGACCCGCGGTTGGCGAACCTGTTGCTCGACGCCGAATTCCGCACCAGGATACAGCAGGCGCAGCAGAACTGGCGATGGACTCTGCGCCTTGCCATCGAGCACGGAATACCGGTCCCCTCCATGACTGCCTCTTTGGGATACTACGACAGCTATCGCACCGCGCGGCTGCCGCAGAATCTCACGCAGGCGCAGCGCGACTACTTCGGAGCGCACACGTACCAGCGCGCCGATCGTCCCGAGGAGGGTTTTGTGCACAGCGATTGGCAGAGGCTTGCCGTCCCCGCCGCCGATTAGTCCGAAGGCGTGGAACGTCGCGGCAGGGTGTCGTCGGGTGCCCCAGGTTCCGCGCCGCCGTGTACTCCTCTGAGACACGCCGCGCGGTTTGGTCAAGCTGCGACATTCGTAGCAAACGGCTCATTTGGCTGTCCGGCGCTAACCTGGGGTAGTTGTGCGGGGTGATTGCGGGTCGGCTACGGGATGTACAAACTGGATTTGCGGAGTGCAAGCGATTTTGCGGCGCTGGAATCGATTGCAGAAATGGTGTCAGGTAGGGCGCGCGGCAGGAATGGTTTTGGGTAGGGCGCGGCTTTAGCCGCGCCATCCAGAGCCGAATGTCGCGGGCTTTAGCCCCTGAGGAAATTGCCGGTTCTTACAAAAACGCATTTATGCAACCAGTTCTGGTCGAGATATATGAGCAGCGTTGAAATCACGATTGATCACGTTTCTGAGCCGGCTAATACGGAGGCCGTGGAGTCCTGCATTATTGTCATCTTTGGTGCAACCGGCGATCTCAGCCGTCGAAAGCTGGTTCCCGCGCTTTTCGACCTCGTGACCGATGGTCTGCTGACTGCCGACTTTGAAGTGATTGGCGTAGGGCGCTCCCCGTTGAGCGATGAGAAGTTCCGCGACATGCTGCGCGACGGCACGGAGCGATCGAAGGATTCGCATCACTTCACGCCAGACCGTTGGCAGGAATTTGCGCAACGTCTCCACTATCTCGCGGGTGCGATGGAAGGCCCGGAGTTTTACAACACGCTTCGCGCGAAGATCAACAAATTGGGCGCCGAAGGGGCCAAGCCAAACATCCTGTTCTATCTTTCGGTGCCCCCATCCGCCGTGACCGATATTATTCGTCACCTTGGCAACAGCGGCCTCTCCCACGCTGCCAAGGGGTGGACGCGCATCATCGTTGAAAAGCCGTTCGGACGCGATCTCGCCTCGGCGCGCGCGCTCAATCAGACCGTGGTGAGCGCCTTCGACGAGCAGCAGGTGTTCAGGATCGACCATTATCTCGGCAAGCAGACGGTGCAGAACATCCTGGTGTTCCGCTTCGCCAATTCGATGTTCGAGCCCATCTGGCATCGCAACTACGTCGAGTTCGTCGAGATCACCGGGGCGGAAACGCTCGGGGTGGGAACACGCGCTGGATTTTACGAGGAGGCCGGAGCCCTGCGCGACATGGTCGCCAACCACATGCTCCAGCTTCTCACCCTCACCGCGATGGAGCCTCCCGTGGCGTTCGACGCCGTGAACGTGCGCGAGCAGAAGGTACAGACCTTGCGTGCCATGTCGCCCATGGGTCCGGAAGAGGTGGCGCGCCGGACCGTGCGCGCGCAGTACCAGGCGGGCAAGATCGGCAGCTCCGAGGTGCCGGCATACCGCCAGGAGTCCGGCATCTCACCCGAGTCGCGTACCGAGACCTTCGCAGCCGTCGAGTTTCGTATCGAGAACTGGCGTTGGGCGGGCGTGCCCTTTTTTGTTCGCACCGGCAAGCGGCTGGCTCGTTCGCTGACCGAAATTGCGGTGCATCTGAAGCCTACGCCGCAGGCGCTGTTCGCGGGCACGGCCCAGCATGGCATCCAGCCCAACGTGATTATGCTTCGAATTCAACCGGACGAAGGCATCTCGATCGAGTTCGAAACCAAGGTGCCGGGAACTTCCATGCAGACCTCGACCGTGCACATGGACTTCTGTTACGAACGCGAGTTCAATGTGCCCGCGCCGGTGGCTTACGAAACACTGTTGCTGGATGCCATACGCGGAGACGCGACTCTGTTCACGCGTCACGATGAAGTCGAAGCCGAAT
>Ga0187880_1002455_pt1 | contig 14453 bp, 12 predicted proteins | sample June2016WEW_19_4_FD_132998 | JGI IMG/M metagenome (GOLD analysis project Ga0187880, IMG submission 132998) | Peatland microbial communities from SPRUCE experiment site at the Marcell Experimental Forest, Minnesota, USA - June2016WEW_19_40 | ecosystem: Environmental > Terrestrial > Soil >...
ACACCTCCGCCTGGCGCTCGCGCGTCGCCTGAGCAAGCCCGATCACGGCTTGTAGGGCAAAAAGCGCCTCACCGCGACCTCGTGAACAGGCCTTTCAAAGTTGAGCCGCCGAAGTCGGGTCAGCTGCTGCGCATCGTCATCGTGGACGAGATTGTAAGTAACTCACCCCAGCCAATTCCGATCGTGCGGGACGAACGCCGCCGGGGCGGAACACAGGGCACAACTCTCATCGGGCCTTCGCGCTCGAGACTTGCTACCGCAGGAACGGGGTCTTGCATACTGCAACTGCCCTGGGACATGAGTGGCGCCGAGTGCTCAGGGGCGGTCGCGTACGGGGCCATCTCTGCAAATGTCCAGCTCAAGTGCGTTGCGTGCGAGGTCGACAATAAGAAGATGCAGTCTCGTTCCTTTCGAGAGCTGGCCAGCTCGGGTGACGAAAGACTGATCATCGGCGTCCTCTCGCCGCAACTCGCAGCTTCGTTCTTCGGCGGGGTGCTTGTAGGCATCAGCAAGACCGCCGCACAAAGGGGCGCTGCGGTGATCGGAATCCAGACCTTCGATCCGGGAGATGCCGATGTCGACCGTGCCGTGTCGCGCTTTCGGCGCAGAGCAGGCTGGGACCACTTCGCCGGCGTGATCTCGCTGGTGGACGCCGTCGACTCGACTTACTTATTCGAGCTACAAGCCGCCGGGATCCCTGTCATCTTGGTCAGCAACGAGGTCGAGGGACTCAGTTGCCCGGTCGTTTCTTCGGACAACCGCACGGGTGTCGTGTCAGCGGTCGATCATCTCGTGGGTCACGGGCATCGCCGAATTGCCTTTGTGGGCAACCTGAGACAGAGCGACATACGGGAACGTTACGAGGCTTACCGCCAAACCCTCGCAAGCCACGGCATGCAGTCCGACGACCGCCTGCTGTTCGAGGCGACGGACAATGTCGAGCGCGGCGGCGCCGAGGCTGGTGAGGCCATGCTCGCGGCGGGCCTCCCCTCGACGGCGGTTCTCGCCGCGACCGATTACAACGCCGTCGGAGTCATGGGGGTCCTGAAAGCTGCGGGCCTTGTGCTTCCCCGCGAACAGGCGATCGTCGGCTTTGACGACACGGAGGCAGGAGCCCTGACGACCCCTGCGCTCTCGAGCGTTCGTCAGGACTTCAACGCGATCGGGGCCAGGGCGGCACAACTTGTACTTGAGCTTGCCGACCACCAGGAAGTCCCGGCGCTCCACTACCGCGTCCCTACGCGCTACATCGTCAGGTCCTCCTGCGGTTGCGCGCCAGACAACATGGCAGGAGCCGTCTCGAGCGAGCCGATCCGCGGCGGCCTGCGCCATGCGTTCCTAGACCTGTTCACGGAACAGGGAGCCGGCAAAGACGAGGCCGGAGAGGTGGCGGCGCACGCGGCGGAGGTGATCGCCGACGTCCTCGAGGCGCCGGGCGAGAACTTGACCGAGGAGCTGACCGCGCGGCTCGCCGTCGTGGCCGAGGAGATCTGCTCTTCGACCGGACGTTTTGAAGTCGTCCCCGCGTCGGTCGCGTGCGCCCGCGGCTTCGGCCTGCAATCCGCGTCACAGCACCGGGAGGGTGGCAACCTCGAACGCCGAATCGGCGAGATCTCACTCGCCCTGTCGCGGGCGTACGCGTGCGAACAGGAGCACGAACAGCGGCGGCTCCACCACTCTCTCCGCGACGAATACCACATCAGCTTGGACCTGCTGCGGAACCCGGCGAACGCCCAAGGAGGGTTGCCGTTCCTGAGCCAGACCCGGGTGCGAGCCGCCTACCTCGGGCTCTGGCGGCAGGCGACCTCCGAGGGCACCGAGTGCCCCGGCGAGGACACGACCATCGAGCTTGCCAGCTCCTTCGTTTCCAACTCCAGCGATTCCCTCCCGATCGGCAACCACATCGGGATCCAATCCTTCCCGCCTTCGACGCTCGTCTCGCTCGCCAGGCCGGCCGCGGCGGAGATCACAACGATTCTCCCCGTCAGGACGGCCACCAGGGACTGGGGCCTGTTGGCCCTTGTGGGCCCACTCAAGACAACTGTTACCACGGGCCACGACTTCTACTTCCAGTGCGCCGCCCTGCTCTCCATGGCGCTCGAGCAGGAGGGCACGGTCCGTTCGCTGCGCTCCAGCGAAGAGCGCTATGCCCTCGCCGCCCGTGCCGCCCACGACGGTCTGTGGGACTGGGATCTCCTCAACGCTCGGGTCGTCTTCTCCGATCGGTGGAAGGCCGTAGTCGGTTGCAAACCCGACGACATCGGGACAAGCCCCGATGAGTGGCTCGAGCGGGTGCATCCCGAGGATCGGGCAGCACTCGACACAGAGCTCTACGCCTGCAGGAACGGCCAGTCCAGCGCACTCGAGTCCGAGCACCGCCTGCGGAGCAGCGACGGTACGTACCGTTGGGTTCACTGCCGTGCATTGGCGATCCCCGGCTCGCCGAGGCCGGCGACGCGCCTCGTCGGCTCGGTCACAGATATCACGGACCGCCGTGACCTCGAGGAGCAGCTGCGTCACCAGGCACTGCACGATTCCCTCACCGGGCTTCCGAACCGCGCACTGGTGCTCGACCGGGCAGAGCGGATGTTGGCTGCGGCGCGCCGCACCCACGGTTCGGCTTCGCTGCTCTTCATTGACCTGGACAACTTCAAGGAGGTCAACGACGGCTTCGGGCACGCCGCCGGCGACGAGCTGCTGGCCGCGGTGGCAGCACGACTGCGTCGCGTGACCCGCGAAACCGACACCGTGGCCCGCCTCGGCGGGGACGAGTTCGTCGTCCTCGTCGAGAACGGGGCCATGGCGGACGCTTCCGGGCTCTTGGCCGAGCGCGTTCAGGACGTGCTGCGCCCGCCGTTCAACCTCGGCGGCCACGAATACCTCGTCAGTGCGAGCATCGGGATCGCCACGACGACAGACGGAACTGCAGAGAACCTGCTGCAGGAGGCCGATGTCGCCATGTACAAGGCCAAGAGCTCGGGCAAGAACTGCTGTGTCAGTTTCCGGCCTCGGATGCGCCACGCCGCCCATGCGCGCCTTCAGCTCGAGATGGATCTCGCATCAGCGATCCACGGGGGCCAACTGTGCGTCCACTACCAGCCCATCTTCAACCTGGAGCACAACGACATCTGCGGCATCGAGGCGCTCGTACGTTGGCAACACCCTGAACGGGGGCTGCTCCCGCCCAGTGAGTTCATCCCCTTGGCCGAGGCGTCCGGACGCCTCATCGTGGACGTGGGCCGATACGTTCTGTCCGAAGCCTGCCACGCCGCGGCCGGCTGGCAACAACTGGACGCCTGTCTCGACGTGGCGGTCAACATCTCTGCCCGCCAGCTCGAGTCGGCCGCGATCGTTACCGACGTGGCGAACGCGCTCTCCGAGAGCGGACTCGAGCCCGCTCGGCTCGTGCTCGAAGTCACCGAGACGGCGATGATGCACGACCCGGACGCCGTGGTCGCGCGCATGACCAAGCTGAAGAGTCTCGGTGTGCGCCTCTCGGTGGACGACTTCGGCACCGGCTACTCCTCGCTCGCCTCCCTCCGGCGCTTCCCGGTGGACGTGCTGAAGATCGACCGCTCCTTCGTCGAGTCCATCTCGAAGTCACCGGAGGACGCCTCGGTGGTGCAAACCCTCGTCTCTTTGGGACGGACCCTCGGTCTCGAAGTAGTCGCTGAAGGCGTGGAGCTCGTAAGCCAGCTGGAGGCGGTTCGAGAAGCCGGATGCAACCGCGCCCAGGGGTTCCTCCTGGGCCGGCCACTTGACCGCGAACAGCTCGACGTCCTCGTTGCCACCCTCGTACGGGCCACCTCGTCTGTTGCCGGCTGAAGAACTGCCTTTGTCGCCGCGCCCAGACTGAGCATCACGACCGGTGGGAATGGGCCGGACGCCGACGCGGAGCACAGCTGGCTGCCCACCTGGTAAGTGGCCAGGCCGCGTGGAACCGGATTTCGGGGTCCCGACGCATGCAACGGGACAGTAGCAATTAGGTTGGGCTGGATGGCCAGTACCCGTCGGCCGCGTAGAGGGCCGGCTGCGGTCTCCCGCCTGTGGACCGCGATCGAGTTCTTGCTGGGCGCCGGCCTTCTCGGTGCAGCGGCCCTGGCGGGCTTGCTTCTCGCAAGAAGGCCGGGTCCCAATCGTGTGGACGCAGCGGGCTTCTTCTTCGTGCCATCCGATCCGAGCTCCCACCTCGCGAACGAGCTGGTGAAGATCGGCTCACTGCCGGTGCTGCTCGCTGGAATCGGTGTGATCTTCTCTGTCGCGATCTTTCGTGATTGGGTGCGCTCGCTCGCATGCGCTGTGTCCCCGATCGCCGCCGTCGAGGTCGTTGAGCACATCGCCAAGCCCATGGTCGGCCGGGAGATAGGCGCGGGCAGTTTCACCTATCCCTCCGGGACGGTTACCGCCGTCGCGGCGCTCGCCGCCGCAGCGTTCCTCGTGTCCCCACGCCTGCTGCGTCCACTCAGCACCGTGGCCGGAGCGCTTTTGGTCGCGGGAGCCGGCTGGGCCGTGCTCGTGCTCCGATGGCACTACCCCACCGATGTGCTGGGCGGCATCTGGGTGGGTGGCGGCGCCGTCTTCCTGATCGACTCTCTCGCCCATCTGCCGTGGCTTGTGGTAGCTCGACAACCTGTCTTTGGCGACCGCCCCCGCGCTCCCGCGACGGATCCTCCACTCCAGACCCAGGACGCGCCTCGCAGACTGGCGGGATCCTGACCGTTCCGGACCGAGATCCTCACGCCTCGCGCAGCGCCTCCGCAGGTCGAGTTCGCGCGGCCAACATCGCAGGAACAAGGGCGAGCAGAGCGCCGGCGGCGAGGACCCCGACCGCGAACAGCAGGACAAGGCGCAGCGGCGCTATGTCGACGGGCACCACGCCCAGGTTGGAGGCGAAGGCACGCCAGATCACCCGTCCGGCCGCGATGCCGATGGGCACGCCAAGCGCGATCCCGACGAGGGCAATGGCAACAGACTGCCAACAGACCGCCGCGCCCACCTGCATCCGCACGAAGCCGATCACCTTCAAGACCGCCACTTCTCTCCGCCGCCGTGCCACGCTCACAAAGAGCAGATGAGCAAGGGCCGCAGCGCCGAAGACGGCGAGCGTCGAGCCGAGCAGGGCGGGGAAGTTCACCGCTTGCCCGAAATTCACCAGGTCCGTCGGCACCGCGGTCGGAGTCAGCACCGAGGCGAACCGACGCTGCATCTCGGTGATCGTGGCAAGCCCCGCCTTGCCCGGCACCGTGCCAATGGCCATGTCCCAGCCGGAGTCGTGCTCGATCTTCGCCGTGAGGGTGGTCACGCACGCCCTCCTCGTGGCACCGGGCGGACAGGCGAGATTCTCGGCGGTCGCTACCGTCACAACTGCCCCGATGCCGAAGCCACCGGTGCCGAACTCGGGCGGGAACGCGACCGAGCCCACCACCATGAGCGGCATCGTGTGCGAGGCGCGCGTGTTGTTGAAGATGGTCACAGGAACCTTCACCCCGACGCGTGAGCCCGCTTGGGCGAGTGTCGTGGCTCCGAGGGCGATCTCTCTGTCACCTGTCGGGTCGCGACCGGCGACGAGGGAGAACGCCATCGGGCCCTTTGCTACCTCGACGATGACCGCCGGCGCCGTGACGCCGTTCACCGCGACGAACTTCCCGACTATTTCGTAGGTGATCTTGGTGACGTCGCGGTTGTGCGCAAACTTGCGCACAACGCCTTGCACCTGCTGGTAGCTGAGACCGCTCAGGTCGACCTGCCAGTTCATGCCGTACAGGGCCCGGGGTCGAAACGAGGTTGGACAAGCTGGCGCCGAACACGGCGGTCGCGACGAGTGCCGTCACGGCCACAACCGTTCCCAACAGCGCCGTGACGACCGGGACGGAGGTGCGCCCCCTGCCCCGCTCGAGTGCGCGGCTGGCGCCGACGACGACGCTCGGCGGCGCTCCTGCCCTCGCCAAGGCTGTGACGGCAATCGAAGCCCGCCCAGCGGCGAAGTCCGCCTGTGGCTGGTCGATGCGCAAGCGCGTCGCCCGCCAAGCCGGGTAAACGGTGAGAAGGAGGGCCACGATCATGGTCGAGACTCCTCCGAGACCTAGCACGAGGACGTCGAACGCGAAGCCCTGGACCGGCTCGGCGATGCGGGCTTCGCCCACCGGCGTGAGAGGTGACACGGCGAAAGCGAGGACAACAGCCCCGATGGCGCCGATCAGTCCAATCGTGGTCGCACGCGCCATCCCGAGCGCGAACACCTGGCGCGGGCGGAACCCGAGGGCCTCGAGGGTCGGATAGGACTCCGCTTCGAGAAGGCTCTGGCGGGAAAGTGCCTGGCCGACGACGGCGAGCCCGACCAGGCCGACGAAGAGCGCGAAGAGCCACCAACCAACCGCTTGAGGATGTATCGACCGCTCGACGGCCGTATCACCCGAATCCTCAGACTGGATCCCGTGGAGAGGGGACAGTCCGGCAAGGTGCTGGAAGTCGACTTGGAAGCGGGGCAGGTCGGCGGCTCCGTGGCGGAGGCGGACGAGCGCCCCGTAGAAGCGGAGGGCCTGGCGTCCCCGGCCCCGATCAAATGCCGGGCTCGTGTACAGGTTGTAGACGGGGGTGACGCCCGACGGGAAGTCCGTCACGTTCGCCTCGATGCCGACGACCCGGAAGCTCACCCGCGCCCCACGCGGGGGTTGGTTGCCGTTCTCGACAGCGCTCACCTGTGCGAGCGAGTAGAAGGGCACCGTGACGATCGAGCCGATGTGCACTCCGAATTGCTGCTCCATCGTGAAGCCGGCAAGGATTTCGTCCGCGGCCGTGGGCAGGCGGCCTGCAACGAGCTTGGTCGTGCTCATCTCGTGCCAGGGCAGGCCCGAGATGTAGGCGTCGTTCGCGGGCACGATGTGGCCATCGGTCGCCATGTTCCCGTTGTCGTAGGACACCTCGTAGTAGATCGCCGATACATCAGGCAGCGAGGCGACCGCGGCGGGCAGCGGCCCGGGGAAGTTGAAGGCCTGTACGTCATAGCCGTAGCGGGCCAGGAAACGGGGGAAGGCTGAGGCGGTGCGCCTGCCGGCCGCCACAGCGCCGAGCACCGTGCCTCCGACAAGCGTCACGAGGATCGTCAGGGCCAACCACGAGCGCCATCGGTGCTGCAGCTCGGCGCAAAACACAATCCAGATGGCCCCCATCAGATCCCCCCTGTCGTAACACTCTCCACTGCCGAGCGCCTGCGAGGGAGGTGGCCAGCCCCTGATCTCGCCGTCGTGTTAGCACCAACTCCAGCGCTTCGGTGACGGCTTCTCCAGACTCACCTCAACCGCGCGCGCCAAGCCTCCTCGCACGGCCATCGTCTGGCCCATTCGGGGTCGACGAGGGGCCAGTCGCTGGTGGTGCCGGCTGCCGGGCGGAGCTCGATCAGGTCCTCGACCTCGAACCCATTGGCGCGCAGCAGTCGGATCCAGTCGCCGTGACCGAGATGGAACTCGACCGTCGGATCGTCGGGCCACTCGAAGCGGTACATGCCGAACTGGGGCCTGCACAGGCGCTCGGCCGCCACCACACCATCCTCGTCGGGAGCACAGAGCATCAACAACGTGCTGTTGCCGAGGAAGACAAGCTCGCCGCCGCGACGAAGCAGGCGCGCCGCCTCGGGAATCCACAGATACGGGTCCGCCCAGATGGCAGCGCCGTATTCGCTGATGACGAGATCGAAGGCGGCGTCCCGCAGCGGCACCTGCTCGCCGGCAGCGCGCACGAGAGGAAACCGCAAACCGAACTCGTCCTGGCACTGTCGGGCGATGCGAAGCTGGCCCGCTGCGGGATCGACACCGACCGGCAGTGCGCCTCGCCGCGCCAGCCAGGCTGAGACGTAGCCGGTGCCGCAACCGAGCTCGGCCGTCCTGGCCCCCTCGAGGCGCGGCGGCAGGATCTTGGCGACGCTCTCCGGTATGGCGAAGACGCCCCAGGTCGGCTCGGGCGCTGCCCACTGACGACGGGCCAATTTCGCCTGCTCGTCACCTCGGGCTTCCCACGCCTCGACGTTCGCCCGGACATGGTCCAACGGGCCGGCTGACATTCGCCAGACGCTATCCGCGAAACGCCGACCTACTGGCTATTGGGTGCCGGCTTCACCGATGCAGAACTCATTGCCCTCCGGGTCCGCCATGACCGCAGACTTCGCCCCGTCCGGCGAAGACCTCTGCGAGATCGCCACAGCCCCCAGGGCGCAGAGGCGGTCGACCTCACCCTCGAAATCGTCCGCCTCCAAATCCACATGTGCGCGGTTCTTCCCTGTCTTCGGCTCGGGAACCGTCTGCAGATAGAGCTGGGGATAGCCGGCGTTCCCGTCGGCGACCAGGGCGCCATCGGCTTGGTCGTACACGACCGCCCAACCGAGCGCAGCCGCCCAAAACCGGGCGAGACTGGCGGAATCACTGCAGTCGATCGTCACATACCGGAGATGAGCCATCGGAGCTCAGATCCAGGAGTTAGAACGGTGGCTGACGCGTCCGCCGACCGGCCCGTCGTCGTCTCGGAGGACTCTCATGGGTGACCCACCTCGCCGGCTACCTCGGCCGCCCACGTGCGCACTTGCGCACGGTCGCGCCAATCGCCGGCCTTCTTCTTGGCCATGGCGCTGGCCGGGAAGCCTTTCGCAGTCGATTCGAGACAGCCACCGAAAGTGACCTGGCCCCGGGCGCCGATCTGCGTCATCACCTTCGCGACCTGCTTGACGGGCGGGATGGCGCCGGTGGCTGCAGAATCGTCGAGCGGGCCGCTGCTGACGAGCCACACAGGTCGCCCGCGCAGCTCGTCGGCGTGCCGGCGCACGAAGTGGCGGGCGTCACGGTGCCAGCGTGCCGCATACAGTGCGCCGGCGATAACGACAGAGTCGAAGCCGTCGAGGCTGCGCACGTCCCGAGCCGGCTTGACGACGGTCTCGAGACCGGCAGCTGTCAACTCGTCGCCGATCATCTTCGCCAGCCCGGCCGTGCCGCCGCGCTTGGATCCGTAAGCGATCAGAACCTGCACGGAACCTCCTTGTCGAGCACCCGCGATCATTGCACGGCCATCGACGGCATCGATTCCAGAGGCGAACGGCACATCCTCGCCCGCGAGCCAGCCCCGCCACCCGGCCGGCGTTACGCGGGAGGCTTCGACCCGGCTGCCCAGGCCCGGCCGGCCGGAGGCGAAACAGAAAGATGGGATGATTGGCGCCGTGGCTTTGGACACATCGCGCCCGATCGAGTTGGCCCCGCGGATCTGGTGGGTCGGTGCGCTGCTCCCCGGAGATCAGTTCCAATGCCATGTTTACCTGGTTGAACAGGGGGACCAGTCCGTCCTGATCGATCCGGGCTCCGCCCTGATCGCCGACGTCGTAGTCCACAAGGTCGATGAGGTGGTGGGCGTCGAGAACCTGCGATGGCTCGTCTGCTCGCACTCGGACCCGGACATCATCTCGGCGATGCCAAAGCTCGTCGCTCGCGGGTTACATCCCGAAGCTGCGATCGTGACGCACTGGCGCGACAAAGCGCTCATCCGCCATTTCGGAGTCGACCTGCCGTACTGGCTGGTCGAGGAGCACGACTGGAAGCTTCAGCTCGAGGACAGGGCTCTCAGGTTCCTGTTCACGCCCTATGCCCACTTCGCCGGGGCGTTCTGCACCTTCGACGAGACCTCGGGCACGCTGTTCTCGGCCGATCTCTTCGGCGGCTTCGCTGACGACAAGTCACTGTTCGCAACGTCGGTGGAGTACTTCGAGCAGATGCGTGCTTTCCACGAGCACTACATGCCGAGCGGCGAGATCCTCGCCCACGCGCTCGAGGAGATCCGCCCGCTTGCCTTGCGGCGGATCGCGCCTCAACACGGTCTGGTGATCCCCGAACACCTCGCCATGCCGTTGTTGGAGCGGCTCGCCGGGCTCGAGTGCGGGATCTACCTGCTCGCCCGTGACGATCCCGGCTTGGAGTTCCTGCTGACCGCCAACCACACGGTGCGCGACGTTGTCGACTTACTGGTCCGCGAAGGGGACTTCTCCGTGGTGGTCGGACACCTTGCCGAGATGGCCCGTCGACTCCTCGGCGCCGAGCGATTGGAGTTGTGGGCCCGTACGGGCACCACGGTGCTGCGATTCAACCAAGCCGACGGGTTCGCAGGGCAGGTGGCCGATCCCCCGGATGACGTTCTCGGTGCCCTCTCCGGCGCCATCGATGCGTCTGGACCCCGCCTGCTGCTCGCTCTGCGGTCGCCGTCTTCGGGACTCGTGAGCGGCGTGGCCGTGTTGGAGTTCCGCGACGCTCCCGCGCTGAGCGAGAGGACGAGGGCCCTCGTGGACCAGATCTGCGATCTCGTGGAGGTCGGCCTGGAACGGGAGCTGTTCCGCCACGTCGCCGACACCGATCGGGCCGCGTTCTACGAGCAAGCCATCCACGATCCACTGACGGGCCTGTACAACCGGCAGTACCTGGCCGACGCTGCGCGGCGGCTTTGCGCGCTCGACGACCGGAACTCGAGGCCGGCGGTCGCCGCACTTATGATCGACCTCGACCACTTCAAAGGAGTAAACGACACGTTCGGTCACACCGTTGGCGACCAGGTGCTGCGACACGTCGCCAGGTCGATAGTCGAAGGAGCGCGCGCCGGCGACATCGTCGTGCGCTACGGCGGCGAGGAATTCGTCGTTCTCCTGTCCGGAGTCGACGTCGCTTCCGCCCGCTCGGTGGCGGAGCGGGTCCGGGCATCGGTGGTCGAACGCAATGTTGATCGCCCGAACATCACCGCCAGCGTGGGCGTAGCCGTGCGGACGGAGGGGGAAAGCTTCGAGCGATTGGTGGAACGCGCCGACAAGGCGATGTACTTCGCGAAAGCCAGCGGACGGGACCGGGTCGGCGTCGCCGACTAACAGTGCCGCCGCGTTAGTGCCAGGTGGACCGACGATGACGACATACCAGGTGACAAGTGACGGGGACGGCCACCGCGTGACCGCCTCCTGGCCCGACCTCCCCGGACGGGCAAATCATCCCGTCGCCACCTTCGAAGAGCTCAAGCTCGCCACAGTCGCGAGGAGCGTGCTCAACGCCGCTTCCCGCTACCGGTGGCACCGGTGGGTCCAACTCCAGAACCAGGGCATCTTCACAGAGGAGCGAGTCGGGCCGGATCCAACAGAGCCCACGGCGGCCACACAGCCACCGAAAACCACTGCCAAGTCCGCCCGGCTCCAGTCGTTGCCAAGGTTGCCGACGGGTGTGATCCTCGGCGATTCGCCAATGGGTGACTACCTCGCGGCACGGATCGAGGCGCTTGTCCCCGCCCCGGGCGAGCAACCCGCGCCCGCCGAAGCCGACTCGGCCGGTTTCACTGACCGCGTTCCGATCGGGAACCTGCGACCCCTCCTATGGCGAGACTGGGTCGGTCACCTCCAGGCCGCCGAACACGACCAGCTCGCGGCCGAGCTCGACGCGGAGCTGGCCACGATGACAGATCCGTTGACCGGTCGGGGGCGGCAGATCGCCTGGTACTTAAGCGCCGAGCTGCTCATCGACGAGGACCACTCGAGGCTCGTCCCCTCCGACAAGAGTGACGACTCCGAGAAGCGCTTGAAGGCCTTTCAGGCGACTCTCGTCCGGCTGCTGGGCGACCTGGTCGGCCTTCGGGTCGAGTCAACGGCTGTCGAGTGGGACCCCGACAACGAGGAGCTGCTGCGGGTCTACTCGCCGAAGACGGTCGTCGGGTTCTGGCTCGACCCAGAGTGCTGGTACAACGGGTGGCCGGACTCCGACTCGGCGGACAGCGAGTCCACTATCTGGCGCCACGCGGGCACGTTGCCGACCGACACGAGCATTGGGAACCTCGCCGAGTACATCGCGGAGAGACTCGCCAACGGCACCTGGCCATTCGGCGGTGTCGCTCCCGGTGAGAAACGCAGCCCCTTCGGCGGGAGGCGCCGGGGCCAGTAAAGCAACCGCCTGCCCGAGATCACAATCTGGCGACCGCGGGCTCGGCCACGGGAACGCCGCCGTAGCATGGCCGCACCATGGTGAACCTTTCCGATAAAGCTCAAGCAGCTCAACAAGCGCTTCGCGAAGCGTCCGCCGCGTATCAGGCGCTGGTCGAGCGCGTGATCGAGGACCCGCGGGGTCCCTTCATCCAAAAGCTGCGCGAGGCCGAGGAACGCGTTTCCGAAACGGCGGCAAGCTGGGCGTTGGAATACGCCGAGGGCGCCGAGCCCGCCGCGGGCACCTAGTTCCCGGCCCGCAGCGCTCGCGCGGAAAGACCCGCGACATGGCCGGTTGCGCGAAGGCCTGCCTGCTACTTCCGCGGCTCGGCCAGGAGACGCTCAATCGTCTCAACCTTTCCGCGAAGCACCCCTGTCGCGCCAGGCCGGTAGTCGACTTTGATGACGACCGATATGCGGGGAGACTCCTCGGCGAGGCGCAGCACGCACGACTTGATGAGCGCCATCACCTCGTCCCAGTCGCCTTCCACGTTCGTGAACATGGCATTGGTCTCATTCGGCAACCCGCTCTCACGGACAAGCCTCACCGCTTCCGCCACCGCTGGACCGACCTCGTCCGTGCCGGCAGGGCTCACCGAGAACGCCGCGATCATCTGTCCTCCCGTCCTTGTATCCGGGTGCGCCGGCAGGCGCAGCCGATAACCACTTTTGCGCGAATCGCGGCCTGGCAGTGGACGCTCAGGGAACGGGCTCAGCCCGGCGGGAAGGCAGACGTGGCGATTGTGGTTGGCGTGACGCTGTGGGCATCACACGTTGACGCGCTCGAGGGCTTCGAGACGAAGTAGTAGGTGCCTGGAGTGGTCTCACCGGTGAAGTTCGTGACGCTAACCGCCGCCTTCAGGTCCAGGATCCCCCAACAGTCCGAAGACCCGTGAGCCAACGCGGTCAGCACGAGGGCGTTGCCGCCGTTGGAGACGGACACGCTTATCACGTGGGGACCGAACGAGGAGCTGCCGGAGACGTAGGTGAGACCAGTCCCGACCGAGCTGATCGTCGAGGTCCCACCTGAGGAGGAGTCGACGTACGAGTACGACTGTCCGCCGGCGGTCATGAAGTAAGTGTCCGCTCCGGTGAGCGCCGTCTTGAGATCCGCCTGGGCGGCGGTGTTGTTCGCATTCGTCGTGGTGGACAAAAACGTGGGGATCGCGATTGCAAGCAGGATCCCGATGATCAGCAGGACGACGAGGAGTTCGATGAGCGTGAAACCCTCATCGCCAGGGCGCGCCAAAGCTCGCCGATCCTCCACCGGAGCGATCGTGTGCATGACCTTTTCCTCCTGAACCAAGAACTCATCAATCAGATTTCCAGATCATAGCCGATAAGAGCGCCCTGCGTGATTACTCCACCACTATCTGTGTCCAACTGCCTCCCAGCGGGTTATCCGGCACTAGTGCGCGACGGGGAGATGGCGCTCACACGGCTCGTGCAACTGGCAGGCTGAGGCCGTGCGTGTCTTTCTGATCGATGGCACCTACGAGCTCTTCCGCCAATTCTTCGGCCGGCCGGCCAGCACGGCCGTGGACGGAGCGGAGATAGCCGCCACCCGGGGCGTGGTCTGGTCCGTGGCCTCGCTCCTGTCCCAGGGCGTCACCCACATCGGAGTGGCCACCGATCACGTCATCGAATCGTTCCGGAACGACCTGTGGGCCGGCTACAAGAACGGCGCCGCGGTGCCTCCCGAGCTCGGTTCCCAGTTCCCCCTGCTCGAAGAGGCACTGGGTTCGCTCGGCGTACGGGTCTGGCCGATGATCGAGCTCGAGGCCGACGACGCGCTCGCCTCCGCTGCCGCTGTCGCGCGAGATGACCCCCGCGTCGAGCAGGTGCTGATCTGCACGCCCGACAAGGACCTGGCGCAGAGCGTCGTCGCCAATCGGGTCGTCCAGCTCGACCGCCGCACAGGCGTGGTCACCGACGAAGACGGCGTCCGGGCCCGCTACGGGATCGGCCCGGGGTCGATACCGGACTGGCTCGCACTCGTCGGCGACAGCGCCGACGGGTTCCCGGGGCTTTCCGGCTGGGGTCGCCAGTCGACCTCCGTGGTCCTCGCGCACTACCTCCACATCGATGCCATCCCGGACGACATCGCCGAGTGGGACCCCGAGGTCACAAGGTCGGTGCGAAGCGCCCCGAAGCTCGCCGCCAGGCTGGCGGCAGAACGGGAATCCGCGATGTTGTTCCGGATCCTCGCCACGCTGCGCATCGAACGCACGCTGCTCGGTGACGTGGACGAGCTGCGTTGGCGGGGGGCGGGGGCCGGGTTCGCCGACATGTGCCGGTACCTTCGTGACCCCTCCTTGGCCGACCGCGTCGCCGCCCTCCCGAATTCGGCCGGCTAAGAGCGCGCGCCACTAGGGCGGTTCAGGTTGAGGGTTCACGGTTCCATCGATCTGCCCACTTCACGAGCTTCACGGTGACGATGAGTGTGATCGCAAGCGCCAGCGCGGCGAGCCGCTGAGCG
>Ga0187880_1002458_pt1 | contig 14448 bp, 7 predicted proteins | sample June2016WEW_19_4_FD_132998 | JGI IMG/M metagenome (GOLD analysis project Ga0187880, IMG submission 132998) | Peatland microbial communities from SPRUCE experiment site at the Marcell Experimental Forest, Minnesota, USA - June2016WEW_19_40 | ecosystem: Environmental > Terrestrial > Soil > Wetlands...
ATTCTGGCGAAAAGATCCTGCACCTTCGCGGCGCGTTGTTCGCCTGGGTCAAAGAATATGTTCGCCATGACTCAGCAAGTCCGGGGCAATTCAGGCAAACGCATGCCTCAAATACTCCAGACTCCGGCTGGCAATAGCCTCCGCGCCTTCGTCGAAGCTAAACACTTCCACCGAGACATAGCCCTGGTAGCCGACTTCCTTCAGTGCGGCGGCGACGGGCTTGAAATCAACATCGCCGAACCCGGGCCCCTTAAGATTCCGGTCATTCGCGTGGAAGTGGGCGAAGTGCGGCCACGATTCTCGGATGATCTGTGGAATGGGTTTTGATTCCGAGCACATCGCCTTCACATCGAGAATGATCTTGAATCGGGGCGACGGCAGTTGCTGCACGAATTGAAGGGCTTCGGCTGCGGTATTGATAAAGTTCGTTTCCGCCGGCGCCAACGGCTCGAAACAAATAGTGACCTCCCTTTGCTCCGCCTGCGAGACCGCGTTGCGGAACGTGGCCGTCGCCCATTCCCACGCCTGCTCGCGGGAAACGCCTGGCAGCAGGTTGCGCTGTTTGGGTGAGCCGACGACCATCACTCCGCCACCGAGGTCCGCGCAGAAATCCACCAGGTCGCAGAAATACTTGGCCGTGCGCTCGCGGAGGCTGAGGTCCGGGTGATTGATATAGAGCCCTTCAGGCTTCACTAGAACCCAGTGAATGCCGGCGATTGCTATCCCGTTCCGCGCCGCAGCCTCGCGCACGGCCTGGCGCTCTCCGGCGGAAATATCTGTCACTGAGTTCGCCAGAGTGAATGGGGCAATCTCAACCGCGGCGTAGCCGAGCCGGGCGGCGCAAGCCAGGGTGTCCGATAACTTCCAGCCTTGAAATATCTCGTTGCAGACCGCGAATTGCATCGACTCCAGACTTGCGCTTTAGTGTGCGCCGTTCAAGGCCTAATCGGCCCAGAACCGGCGAAATGCGGCAAGCGGTTATAGTGCAACTGTGCCAGGGAAGATGGTGGAGCCGACAGGAATCGAACCTGCGACCTTCTCATTGCGAACGAGACGCTCTGCCAACTGAGCTACGACCCCATCCAGCCTAAACTCGATGGCATTTACTATGGAATAAAACCGGCTGGCTGCAAGCGAAAAGAGCACTAGCCTCGCACCTCAGACCGAAACCCCGCAAAACGTATGCTGAAGCAGTGGATTCCCAAGAGCCCAACGATAACGCCGAGCTTACGGTTGCGAGTATCCCTCACTCCGGTCGGATCAGTTCATAGGATACGAAGGCCACCTGCCTGCTGTCCGGTGACCAGGACGGCACATTCATCGTTCCCTGTCCCCCAAATAGGCGCGCCAGGTCCTGAGTCGGCCCGCCGCCCACGGGCATGAGGCGCAACCGCACCGGCTTGTTGGCCGGATGCCCAGTTACCTCTTTGTCATAAGAAAGAAACACCAGCCATTTGCCGTCCGGCGATGGATGCGGGAACCAATTGTTGAACTCGTCGAAGGTCACTTGCTGCTGATCGCTGCCGTCGGCTTTCATGCGCCAGACCTGCATCGTACCGGTGCGATCGGAATTGAAGTAGATGAACTTCCCATCCGGCGAATAGTCCGGCCCATCGTCGAGTCCCTTGGCCGAAGTCAAACGCTTCTCCTCACCCCCGGCGGCCGGGATGGTGTAGATGTCGAATTCGCCGTTGCGCTCGGCGCAGTAGGCCAGCGTGGCGCCGTCTGGCGACCACCCGTGCCAATAGGACGGGGCGAGCGTGGTCATGGGCTGAGGGGTGCCGCCAGCCGCCGGCAGGATATAGATCAACGACTTGCCGTTCCGTGACTGGTCGCTAATGGCAAGCTGCTTGCCGTCAGGCGAAAGGCCATGGTCGTTGTTGCACTTGGTTGCAAAACCAGTCTCAATGAGCTCCGGCTTGCCTCCGGTCACTGGCAGGCGATAAATGCGGCCGCCGGAATTGAACAGAAAGTGCTTGCCGTCCCGCGACCAGTTCGGCGCTTCAATGTGGTCCAGGGTGTGATAAACCGCCCGCCGGTCCTTTGAAGCGATGGGCACGGTCTCCAGGGTGCAATGCAGCACTGGCGCTTTGCCTGCCGGCATCGCTTTCTGCTGAATTTCGGCATCCGAGAACTTTGCCTTTTCCTGCACCTTGTCATCATGCGCGCACACGGCCAGTCCTATATAAAGCGGATCGGTGAGCGTCAACCGGATAAACGGCCCGCCCGGCGAGAGTTTGGCGGAAGGCTTGTCTCCATCCGGCAGCGTCATAAAGAACACCTCGCCCTCTCTCTTCAGCCCGACTTGCGCCGGTTGGCTTATATTCGCCTGGATTTCATGCGTCGTCCCGCCGGGTGTTTCGCGAAACTGCAACGACGTAAGCCCATCCCCATGCACCGCGACGTCCACGTACGCCGAATCCGCGCTAAGGCTCTGCCGAACCATCAAGCAGGCTTTCCGATGCGCGTTGCCGCCGCTGCCGAGAAACTCGATAGCCGCCTTCAACGCAAAGTCGCCCGAGACGCGCTTCCATATAAAATGGAAGGCATCGTTGGTGAACCACATATTCTCGCCGCCTCCGGCCAGGAGGTACGAATGCTCCTTTTGGTCGAAGACAACTGAACCAGGCTGGCCGGGTTTGCCAATATCGCCGTGGCCCTCGAACATCCCAAGGTCATCCGCTCTGGCTGTGAACGGAACACCCGGAAGGCAGATGAAGAGGACTACGAGCACAGTTGCGCGAATCGGCAATCGCCAATACTCAATCGCCGATTTCAGAACGGGACGGGCAAGGTCGTGCATTTTCATCTGCCCGATTCAATCATGGCTGCCCCCAGATGAACACCGAATATTTTCACGACAGCCTGTCGGCATCTGGCGGCTTGGTACCAGGTGGACTCAGTAGAGCAGACTTCCCGATCCGCACTCATTTCCCAATACCGAGGCCTCACGCGGTGGCATCGCGCCTATTGGAGCCGCAAGCGCAGCACAGTCACAGAGTTGGCGGGAAAAGTATGACGGAATGCCGTGCCGGCATGGTCAAGGGTTAGCGTGACCGGCTTGACCCTAAGAGGCTCGTCCAGAGTGTTTTCGTCCGCGGGCTTGCCCGAAGCGAGCACAATCGCCTTGGCGGTCGGGCTGACCTTGGCCCCATCCAGCCGGAGGTCAGTTTCCTGGTCGGCGCCCGAAACGTTCACGACCTTCAGGATCACCTCATGCGTGCGCTTCACCTGACTGGCGACGGCGTAAAGCGGCTTCGTCGCCTGCCACTTCACGTCATGGATCAGCTTGCCATCGAGGTAGCATTTGACGCTCGTGTCTTTCATTTCGATGCGGATGTCATACCAGCGGCCGGTCTCGATGCTGCCCTGGACATCGTTCCCCGTGATTCCATCCATCTCGATGGCGTGCCGGGTGTTGCCCCAGCCGCCGATGTTCCACCAAGCCTTGGCCTCCTCGTCTTTGACCAGGAAGGGGATGAGGAAGCCTTCGTCGCCCCCCACCTTCCGCGCCTTCAGGGTGTAGGTGTAATTGTTCCAGCCCTTGTCACCGGCAAAGGCGCGGATGTTGTCGGCCAGCGCCTTCTGTTGCAAGGTGCCGCCCTCCGCCGCCCATTCGCCGCCCTGCAGGTTCCAGCCTTTCGTGCCGTCGGCGAAATTGCACGCGAAGAGCGTCTCGTCGCCGCGCGTGACCTTGATGTCCTTGAACTCGGCCTGCGTGCGCCAGGTGCCGACTCCGATGGAGCCGGATCGCACCGCAGGCGCCACGTCGGGCGCAGTCACGGTCACTGGCAGCACGACATCGCCGCGATTCTCGCCGAACATCTTTTGCACGTAGTAAGACGGGATGCCATAGGCGCGCGCGCTGTCGAAGTCTATCAGGTCGGGGTTCCACTTCTTGTAGTTCACATTGGCAAAGAGCGGCGCGTAAGACGCCATAACCACCACGTCCGAGTTGCGCTCCAAACCGGTCATGAAGGCCGCTTCGCCGACGGCGGCGCGCAAGTTGCCCTGGCCGCAGCCCTGAGTGACAGCGTATTCGCCAACATAAACCTTGCGACCCGCGCGGTCGTAAGAGTCATACTTGCCCGCATTGGCAATGAAGAACTCGGGGGTGGAATAGTAATGCTCGTCCACGATTTCGATGGGCCGATTCGTCGGCCTGCCACTCCACTCATTGGCGACCAGATGCATCTGCGGATACTTGGCTTTGATGGCGTCGTAGAACAGGGCGTAGCGCTCGTGGTAGGCGGTGCCGCCGTTCTCGTTGCCGATCTCCATATACTTCAAGTTGAACGGCGCCGGGTGACCGTTCCTGGCGCGGAGCGCGCCCCACGTGCTGGAGGCCGGTCCGTTGGCATACTCGATGGCATCCAATGCGTCCTGCACAAACTCCGGCATCTTGTCGAGCGGCACGACTTCCCGGTGCGACATGCCGCAATTAATCACGAAGAGCGGCTCCGCCCCCAGGTCCTCGCACATCTGGAGATACTCGTGATAGCCGATGCCGTGCGTTGCGTGATATTGCCAGATGTTATATTGGGTGCGGCGCTCGGAAGGGTCGCCCACGGTTTGTTTCCAGCGGTAGGCCAGACTCATCACATCGCCTTCCACCCAGCAGCCGCCGGGGAAGCGGACAAACCCGGGCTTTAGCCCGGCCAGCATTTCGGCCAGGTCGGGCCGCAACCCGTTCGGGCGGTGCTTCCAGGTCTGCTTCGGAAAGAGCGACACCATGTCGAGCCAGAACGTGCCGGCCCGACTCGTGCTGATGACCAGGCGCGCCTTGGGGTCGGTGGCCTTCGCCGTCATCGAGAGCTGGTAATGCTTCCAATCGGCGGCAAGTGAGGAAATGGTCTTCTGCGCATAGACGACCCCGTCACCACTCTCCAGCGATGCCACCAGCGGGCCGGTGAAGCCACCGCCGCCCCGGGCAAAGAGCGAGAGCTGGTAGGTCTGGCCCTTGCTCAGGGCGATACCCCAGAAACCATTATTAGCAACGCCCGCCTGCACGCTGCCGGGGTTGGTGACCTGGACCTTCAGCGAGTGGGCATTCTTCGGGCTGACCGGATTCGCGGAATCGACGCTTAGCTCGACACTGGCGTGGCCCTTGGCCGCCACCGACCAATGGTCCGGCTTATCGGAGTCCTCAAAGTTACGGTTGCGAACCAACTCGGCGTAGATGCCCCCATCCGCCGAGCAGTTGATGTCCTCGAAGAAGATGCCGTAGAGCGTCGGGCTGATGGCGTGGCTGGGCTTGGTGACTTCCACGGTGAGCGTGGCCGGCGCCGCCTCCGAGGGAGCGGCACTGGCGAGGATCAGGGCGGCGATGACTAGTTGAGTGTTTAACGCGCGCTTCATATGTGTCGCGGATCATGCACGATAGCGCCCCTCCTGCACAGGAAATCCTGGCGCCGAGAACGACTGGTTCACCAATCGATCATCAGTAGAGGACCAATAGAGGACCAATAGAGAACCAGTAGAGGACCAATACAGTGCATCCCAGGGGTGCGTGGCTACAGCCGCCGAGGTGACCAGCCTCCTCGTCCCCTCACCCGCAGCCTCAAGCCCGCCCTCCCACACAACGCCGGTGCTCCGTGCCTACCACCACGGCTCTACCCTGTCCCGCCTGCGAACGGAGGCGAACCTCGACAACCCCCGCCTCAGGTGCTTACGCTGTTGCCTATGCGCGCGCATCGACCTTCACGACTTCGTTTGCTACAGAAGCTCACGCCCAGCAAACTGCCGTTGCCAGCCCTTATTGCTGCTGTGGCTGGCTTCGCCTGTTTCAACGCCTATTCCTGGGACGCGCCGGCGTTGGCCGCGCCGGACGCGGCACGCCTTGCCGGCCCCTGGGCGGTCGCGCAAGCCCTCAACGCCGAACGGCTCGGGGCCGCCCCCCTGGACCAGACCGAGTTCATCCTCGACGACGTCGCCCTCAAGCTGCACCGCAAGTTCGCCGAATACAGCGGCGACATCTCCGGCCGGTGGATCGGGGCGGCGGCCTTTCTCGCGCCCCAATTCCCCAAACCGTTTGCCGCCTTCCCGGCGGTCATGGCCGGCTTCCCGCTCTATCAGAAAGGCGACGGGCATTTCGGCGCGGACCAGCACTTGCCGCAGATCGAGCGCGGACGGGACATGCCCATCCTCTGGGGCAACGGCCGCCTGCTGATCGGCCTGGTCGAGGTCTATGACCGCACCGGTCGCCCGAGCGCGCTGGCGCTGGCAAAGAGGCTGGGTGATTACTTCATTGCCACCGACTCGATCTATGACAAGCCGGAGAACATTCGCAACGTCGGCGGCGGTTACGCGGACGGCTTTGTCACCTGCTACTTCTCGTGCATCGAGGGCCTGGTCGGCCTGGGCCGCGTGACGCTGGACCAGCGCTACCTGGACGAAGCGAAACGCATCGCCGGGCTGGCCGCCACCCTCACCAACTTCGACGGCCTCCACAGTCATGGCCGGCTTTGCGCCGTGCGCGGCTTCGCCGACCTTTACGCCCTGACCGGCGAGCCGCGCTGGCGCGACGCCGCGGAACGCGATTGGCACATCTTCGCGGACCACTACCTCCTGCCTACGGGCGGGGTCAAGGAGATGCTCGAGCCAAAGTGCGACCGCGACGAAGGCTGCGCCGAGGCCGACTGGCTGCGGCTCAACCTCTCGCTGTGGCGCCTGACGGGCGAGGGCCGCTATCTGGACGCGGCCGAACGCTCCCTGAAGAACCATTTCATTTATCAGCAGTTCCCCAACGGCGGCGCCGGCCACCGTCTCCTGCACCAGGTTGACGGCCAGCCGGTGGCCTTCAAAGGCCTGAGCGAGGAAGCGTGGTGGTGCTGCGGCGAACACTGGGCGCGCGCGATGGTGGATGTCGCCCGCAGCGCCGTCACCGCCACCCCACGCGGCCTGTTCGTCAACCTGGCCATTGATTGCGACACTACCCTCGCCGGTCCCGGCGGCATCTGGAAAGCGGCCCTGCGTGAAACCGCCGACGGCTTCACCATCCGGCTGGAGCCGGCGAAGCCGGTCAAGGCGGAAGTGCGCATCCATCGCCTGGAAGCCCGAAGTCCCGGCACGCAGGATGGATCGGTCGAGGCCCCCAAGGGACTGAAGGTGAAGGCCGAGCGGGAGGCATGGGTTATCAGTGGCACCTGGCTGGGCATCCAAGAGTTGCGCGTCCATTTGCCCACAGCACTCCGCGTCGAAACGGCCCTCGACGGCAGCGGCATCCTGCTGCGCGGATATGATGTCCTCGCCGCCCACGGTATGCCGGCCAACGCCTGGCTTACGGATCACCTACCCACTGTGCGCCCCGTCATCCTGTGGTCCTCGGCCCTGCCCGTGACCAATGGCCGGATCGTGGTTCCCGCCTCGCTGGCCGCGGACGCCGACCCGGACCGGCCAGAGCAATGGCATCCGCTGGAACTCACCTCCTTGCGGGCGCAGGGTGCGGCGCGCCAGTCCCAGGTCGCGTGGTTCTCCTTCCAGCCCCGCCCAGCCAAGCCGGAGCAGATTGCCGCTCTCCTGGCCAACGGGCGACAACGATGACGCTGGCGTTCTGATGGCCTTGAGTGGGTTTACTCAGCTATTCATCATTCATCATTCTGCATTCTGCATTCGCCCCTGCGTGGCTTTGGGGTCGCATTGGTGTCGCATTGGGGTAGCCTCAGGGTAGCCTCAGGGTAGCCTGAGGGTAGCCTGAGGGTAGCCTGAGGGTAGCCTCAGGGTGGCTTCGGGGTGCCTACCGGTTGGCTACCAGATGGCTTGAGGGTGGCCTCAGGGTGGCCTCGAAGTGGCTTTGGGGTCGCAATCGGTTGGCCATCAACAGGCTTTGGTGTGGCTTTGAGTGGCTTGGAGGCGCCAAACGTCCAGGACACTTTCTCAGTCTTGAGAATTCCGACTCACTGGCCAGATGGTGAGGGGGGAGTGGGCCGGGCTAGTGGGAGCGTGAAATCAGTGAGCCCGGCAAGAGCGCTTCACGTCTTGGCGAGCTTGTCCTGAAGCTGGCGATGCACATCACGGTCGTGCTCGTCCTTCTTCTCGGCCCAGAGGAACAGCGCCTTCCATCCTCTTTCCTCCGCCCTCTAATGGCAAGCTGGCGGAAGAATGGACAGATTCCCGGCTACGGATTTTTCGTGCATCTTTGCCGCTCTCGTCACATCATCGCGCTAGGTTTCATCATGGCAGACGTACCAGAATTCCTCAGCATGGGGAGCCAGGTCTCCCTGCCGGGCTGTTTGAGAAGGGCCGCCGCCGCCGATGGCGCAGACCCTCTGCCCAACCGCCGCTGGCACTGCGTCGCTTGCCGGCAATCTAGAATTAGGGCCTGAACAAATGAGCGAGCCAACTAAATCGGGCGGCGAGCTATTCATCGTCGATAACAGCGACGAGAGCTGGAAAGGGCTGAAGTACTTACAGGATTGGACGGAAATCGCCAGCGCCTTCGACATTGCCACCGGCTTCTTTGAAATCGGCTCGCTGCTGGCGCTCGACGGCAAATGGCAGAAGCTCGACAATATCCGGATTCTCATGGGCGACCAGGCCACCACCCGCACCCGTCAGGCCCTGCTTGAGGGGCTCCGCAAACACGCCTGCCAGAAGCTCGATGCCAGCCTGGAAGCCGAGAAAGAAACCAACGACATGCTCGCCGGCACCGCCGCTATTGTGGAAGCCATGCGCCAAGGCAAAATCCAGTGCCGGGTCTATGCCAAACGGAAGTTCCACGCCAAGGCCTACATCACCCATCCCCGCCTCGCCGTCGTTGGCTCTGTCGCCCTGGTCGGCTCCAGCAATTTCACCCTGCCCGGCCTTACCGAGAACATAGAGCTGAATATCCAAATCCGCGCGCCCGGCGACGTCTCCCAGCTTCAAGCGTGGTACGAGCAACACTGGCAGGAGGCCGAGGATATCACCCCCGATGTCCTTAAGGTCATCGAGCGCCACATCAAGGAATACTTGCCCTTCGACATCTACGCCAAGGCCATGCAGGAGTTTCATCGCGGCCACGAAATGACCGATGACGAGTGGGAGAAGGCCGGGCGCCAGAGTGGCGGTTCCGGCATGTACCCCGTTCTGGATAAGTATCAGCAGGACGGCTACAAATCCCTGATGAAGATCGCCCGCCAGCATCGCGGCGCGTTTCTCTGCGACGGTGTCGGCCTCGGCAAGACGTTCATCGGTCTCATGCTCATCGAACGGCTCGTCATCCGGGACCGGCAACGGGTCGTTCTCATCGTGCCCAAGGCCGCCCGCGAGCCGGTGTGGGAGAAGGCGCTCCGCCGCTACCTGCCCAACATCAGCCGCGTCTTCACCAACCTGGAGATATTCAACCACACCGATCTGCTCCGCGGCGGGGGCTACCAACAGAAGCTCGACGACATCGCCACCCTGGCTGACGTGGTCCTCATTGACGAAGCCCACCACTTCCGCAACCCAGGCACGCGCGGCCTCTCCCGCTACTGGCGGCTCTTCGACCTGATTAAAACCAAGAGCCTTTTCCTCCTCACGGCCACCCCGATCAACAACAGCCTGCTCGACCTCCAACACATGATCGAGCTGTTCACCCAGCGTCAGCCTGACTACTTCAAGGGCGCGCCCCTCGGCATCCACTCGCTCCCCGGCCACTTCCGCAAAATGGAGAAAGAGCTGGAGCGGCTGGTTTCCGGCGAGGAGCACGCCCAAATGGACCTCATCCCCGAGGTCACGGGTGCGGAGGCCGAAAAAGTGCTGGCGGACGACGCCTTGTTCGGCCAGCTCGTCGTCCAGCGCAGCCGGGCCTACGTCAAGGCCAGCCAGGACCAGCACGCCTCCGGACCAAAGGCGATCTTCCCCACCCGCGAGGACCCCCAGGTCGCCACCTACTCCATCAAGAAGACCTATGGCCGGCTGCTCACCCTGGTTGAGCAAGCCTTCTTCAAAACTCCCCCCTTGTTCAGCTTGGCCATGTACTACCCGCTGGCCTATTACAAGGGCCCGAAGGCCGACATTGACCCGCTCTCCGAAAACCGCCAGAGGGCTGTGGTTGCCCTGATCCGCACCCAATTCCTCAAGCGCTTCGAAAGCTCCGCCCGCGCCTTCGAAATGTCCTGCGCCACCCTCATGCTCAAGCTCCTGGTTTGGGCCACCAAACACAGCGTCACCGAATCCGAAAAGAACCGACTCGATCGCTGGCAACGCCAGCACGCCGATCTCCTGGGCTCCGTCCACGCGCGCCAGCTTGAGTTTTTTGGCGAAGAGCCGGTTGAGGAGGCAGACGAGGACATCGTCACTGACGAAATGCTGGAGGACATTGAGGCCCTCTCCCGCGATGAATACAAAGTCGAGGAAATCCTCGCCGAAACCTTCCTCGACCTCGACCAAATCGCCGAGTTCCTCGGCGAGCTTGGTAAGTTCAAGCCGTCGCACGACGACAAGCTCAAGGCGCTGCTCAAGCTCCTCAAAACCAACCCCGTCCTCAAGCAGCACAAGGTTCTCATCTTCACCGAGTACATGGCCACCGCGCGGTACCTGCGAAAACAACTCGCCGAGGCCGGCGTCCAGGGGGTGGACGAGGTGGACAGCGCCGACAAGCGCGACCGGGGCGAGGTCATCGAACGCTTTGCCCCCTACTACAACGAGTCGTCACCTGCCGAAGTCGCCGCCCGCGGCCAGACCGAAATCCGGGTGCTGATTTCCACCGATGTCCTCTCCGAGGGCCTCAACCTCCAGGACGCCACCCGCCTGATAAACTACGACCTCCACTGGAATCCCGTACGCCTCATGCAACGCATCGGCCGTGTGGACCGCCGCCTCAACCCCGCTACCGAAAAACGAATCCTCGCCGCCCACCCGAACCAGAAAGACCTTCGCGGCACGGTCGCCTACTGGAACTTCCTGCCGCCGGACGAGCTCGACAATCTGCTCCGCCTCTACCGCACCGTCTCCCACAAGACGATCCGCATTTCCAAGACGTTCGGCATCGAAGGCAAGAAGCTGCTCACACCGCAGGACGACTTTGAAGCCCTCCGCGAGTTCAACCAGGGCTACGAAGGCACCCCCTCGGCCACCGAGGAAATGCACCTCGAATACCAGCGCCTGCTCGAACAAAACCCCGAATTGGAAGAGCGGCTCAATTCCCTGCCGGGCCGCGTTTTCAGCGGCAAGCAACACCCGGCCCCGGGCACCCGCGCACTTTTCTTTTGCTACCGCCTGCCCGCCCCGGGCATTGCCGCCCACGAAGGACGGGAAGCCGACCCCACCGTCTGGAGTGAGGAAAATGGCAGCACGGCCTGGTACCTCTACCATCTCGACACCGCGAAAATACTCGAAGAGCCCACCGAGATTCTGGGCGCGATCCGCTGCCAGCCCGATACCCCGCGCCGCCGCGCCCTCGAGGACAAGACCCTCGGCGACATCCGCAGGAAGGTCGAAGCGCACCTCAAAAACACCTACCTCAAGAAAGTCCAGGCGCCCCAGGGTGTCAAAGCTACCCTCAAATGCTGGATGGAACTTAGCTAAATTGTTTGTTTAGGAACTACGTGCACGCTTGCGGCTGTTTGGCGGATGTGAACAGAGGCGTGTGGCCGCGGAGTTGTGAAGGGCCGACATCCAGAGAGCCGGTCCCCGCGTTAACCAGAACCAAGCCCGGCAACCGTGCCGCCAGGAACAGCGAGGGGCTGAAAGGGGGCGGTGCCGGTTTGTCCGCAGCCACGAGGATTTCTCCGAACTTGCGGCGCGTCGTGGCGTAAAGTTCCGGAGCCCCGATCTCGACCATCCAAAAATAAGCGGGCAACACGTTGCGAAGGCGCTGGCAGAAGTCGTTTTCGAGGCTCGCTCCCTCGCGATCCCTCATCTGCTCCAAGTCAGCGAGATAGACGTCGCGTCGGAGCAGGAGAGTCCGGAGCACCAGCCAACCGCTTCTTGCGAAGACGGAGAAGCGATCGTACCAGAACTGGTTTCGTTTCGGGTAAGTCTGAGCGATAATGTAGCAGAGATTGAACCCGATCGCTTCTGCGGTCGTGGCCCTGAAAGTGGTCGGTGCCGATTTCAGCCCGTACATCAGACGAAAGTTGTCCTGCTTGAGAAAGTGACGGGGTAGGCAAAAGTACGGGCCGAAATTGTCGTCGTGGATGACGAAGTTGCTGAGCCAGTTCTCACTGGGATAGTAAGCCTCAGCGCCGCCGAAATACGCCCGCTGAGCGTTCGGCAGCCACGCATCTTCGTTGAAGGTGTGGCCGAAGGCGGGCACAGCGTGGCGGGACGGCTCGCCGGGTTCGCCGGGTCTCGGATCAAGTTCGAAAGCCAGCAGAGCCGGCCCCCCGGACTCGATGAAACCATAGAGTTCACGCTGATACTCGGTCGGAAAGATCAAGGGCTTGCCCGTTGCGGGGTCAACCAGCTTCGGCTCATGAATGAGCTTATCGTAGGGAACTCCAAGATCATCCAGAATCTTCTCCAGGTCTTGTGGACTTAGTCCATTCGTCTTGTCGCCGACCGGCCCAACGCAACGGGATTTGTGGTCAATACCGGCCAGGGCATTCATGCGGGCGTAAGAGATGTCGCCCTCGGGCAGAACGCAAGCCAGGGCCGAGCGCAAAGCTGCGTGGGCACAAACGAAAGTCAGATTGTTCTGTTTGGCATAGAGCACGCCCCTGACCGGAAAACGCCCCAGGGTTGTGTTGACCTCGTAACGCCGGGCGCAGTGGATGAAGTTGTTTTGAATCACTCCGCGACACGGACACATCACCGCCTCGAAGACGCATGCCAGCGGCTTGCTTTCCTTGCCGAAGTGGTCCCATTTGAAAATGGCGTAACCGAGGAAGTCCTCAGGTCGCGGTGCCTTGTCAGACGATGACCGGAAGAAGGAGATACGGTGGACTTCAGCCTTTTGGAAATCGGGGCTTCGCACAGCCAGTGCCTGGTTCTCCTCAGCCAGGAGGGCGCAGTCCGCCTCACGGACTTCCTCCACCAGCACCGACTGGTAATCATGCTTGCGGGCCTGCGAGAAGATGCGGCGCAGAACTGGATCCGATCCGTAGTGCTGGTCAACGAATTGGAAGTTGGAAAAACCGGTTGGGAGGCCGGTGTTTTCCCAGCGCGACTGATAACCTCGGGCTTCTCGGAAATTCATGCCCAAGGGGGCGACGCTCAGTAGGTGCCGACAGAAACCGACCGGGTCGCAGTGTCATAATCGCGATTCCGGCGAACGAATGCCTCAACCCCTGGGGAAAACTTCAACTCCCCGGCGGGAAGCGTCACGGGCTCCGGCTCGGTTTGAGTCTGTGATTCGTCAGTTGACTCTGCCGTTAACTGCTGCAACGAAGCCGTCAGTTTCTCAATGGATTCTGTGATGTCCGGCATAACAACAGCCTTATGGGTTTGGGGTCATTACTGCTTCAGTTTCCATGATATGAACACCTTATGGCCGCAAGCGCAAGCTTCATTGTTAATTGGCGTCAAGCATGTCCGGTGCCACTATATTCCAACCGCCCTAACGTCCGCCTGTTCCTCGCTGTTTGCTGCAGTTGCCAACTGGCTGCTCTGGTGCGAGGACCATACATCCGGACTGTCTGGCCGTCAAGAACCCCTCGGGCAACCCAACTTTCCGGGCTGGCCGCCGCGGCTATGAGAATAATTAACGCCTGTTCGTTCTTGTGCTTCAAATCCAGCCATTTACAATGCGTCTGAAGGCAATCGCAACTACGATGACCACTACCGCAATCCTCTTACTGCCTAAACGAAATCGGCCCGCCACTCACCTGGGCGGGATACCCCGCGGCGCCATGGAGACGACTTTCAGTGATAGCAGGCCACAGCAATAAATACCTATTCCAGGGCGCAACAGCATTCTTGTTGAACTTTCCTGTGCCCTTGCTACCGCGCATTCCGTAAGCTGTCAACCCGGTGACACGATGCCTAAATACGCCGCCAATCCCGAACCGGTCCAGAGGATCAAGACGCTGCCCGACCTCGTCGCCTACCTCCGCGATGAACTCGGCTGGCCCATCTCCCCGGACACCGTCGCCGACGACCTGACTTTTGACTGGTTGGCCGATGAGCTTCGTCTGGCCGGCGGCCACGGGGCCCGCCTCCAGGGCGGCGCGGTCCGTCAGCTCCGCTCATTTGTCCCCGGCCAGCCCTGGGGCATCTTCCTCGTCGAGTTCGCCGATACGCAGGTGTACCGCACCTCCCTGCGCCAAATCCTGCGCGGCCTCGTCCCTGGCCGGCGGCGCGACCCTAGCCTCCAGTCCTGGCAGCACGAAAACCTTCTCTTTATTTGCGCCACCGCCGATTACGAACGGTTCACTTTCGCCCATTTCAAAGGCGACCAAGTCCACCGCGCCAAACTCGCCACTTTCGGCTGGCGCAAGGGCAGCGCTTACTTGCGCACCCTCATTGAACACAACCTCCCTTACCTGGCCTGGCCCAAGGACGACGGTGCCGATCCCAAAGCCTGGCAATCCGAATGGGCCAGGG
>Ga0187880_1002469_pt1 | contig 14417 bp, 13 predicted proteins | sample June2016WEW_19_4_FD_132998 | JGI IMG/M metagenome (GOLD analysis project Ga0187880, IMG submission 132998) | Peatland microbial communities from SPRUCE experiment site at the Marcell Experimental Forest, Minnesota, USA - June2016WEW_19_40 | ecosystem: Environmental > Terrestrial > Soil >...
CATCGTCAAGGACGGCGATGTGATGCACGTTAGGCACAGTGGATAGGGGCCAGGGGCTAGGGGTTAGAGGCTAGTCGCACGCTAAGCGCCAACATGGCGCGACACTGGCGGAGTCCGGACGAACCTGCTTTCGGGCAATCTCGACTCCCGGATGATGTGCTCGTAAGCTTGATCGACAAGCGCGCGATTTCGGCTCGCGACGATAAAGCAAGCATGTGAGCAATAAGCAAATGCCCGAACATTGTGATGCAAGAGATGTTGAAGCTTATTCATTAACTGTGCTCTCTCTTTTCCGCGAGCGAGGCTTTGATCGAAGACCATTGTCAGTGACCCAGTTCGTTGGTTTGTCAATTGAATCAGTTCACTCGCATAGAGGTAGGCAGCTCTCTTGCGCTTCGGACGGGACTTGAGGCACAACCCAGTGGTGGGATCGAGAAATAAGTTGCCGCTGGAGAGCGCGCAAGCGAAATAGTCAGAACGTTCAGTATCACCGTCCAGTACATCCGCCGAAATGATTTTTGCATTCAAGAAGTTTGCGAATTTCCCAGGGTCGTTTGGCGCAATGCTTCCTGTAAACATCGGATGCACTGACCATTCCCCAAAATCTCGTAACCACCTCAGCAGAGATTGCTTTACGATGTCGTACGAATCGCCAAAATGTTTAATGTCCATAACCGGATTACACCGCCTTGTTGAACGGTCGGTCAAGGACGAGATTACCTGCCGCTTGGCTACTCCCTAGCTCCTAGCCCCGACCCCTAGCCCCTAGCCCCTAGCCCCTCTGTTATCCTTCTCGCTGTTCATGTCTCCCATCCTCCTCAGCATCCTGCTCGGCCTGACCGCTGCCGCCGCGAACGTTTTCGGCGGTGCGGTCATCGTGCAGAAGAACTGGGACCGCAGCTATCTGCGCTATTTTGTGGCGCTGGGCGCGGGGTTCATGCTGGCAACGGCGCTGGTTGAAATGGTCCCGGAGAGCCTGGCGCTCGCCGGGCGCAACGGAGCGTTGCTGCTTCTGGGCGGCTATCTGCTGGTGCACTTTTTCGAGCACACCATCACCCCGCACTTTCACTATGGGGAAGAGACCCACGCCGACGAGTATCTGCATTCCCACCGGCGCGTGTCGGTGCTGTTTGGCTTGATGATCCACGCCTTCTTCGACGGCATTGCCATCACGGCCGGCTTCCTCATTTCGCCTTGGCTGGGCTGGATCATCTTTCTAGCAATTTTCCTCCACAAAATACCCGAGGGCTTCACCGTGACTTCGGTGATGCTGGCCAGCGGATTGAGCAAGACGCGGTCGTGGTTCGCTTCCGTGATGTTGGCGCTGGCCACGATGGCCGGCGTGCTCATCATGGCGATCGGCAAGCATGCCGTTAGCTACGGATTGCCCGTCGCCGCCGGAGTAACCATCTATGTTGCGGCGTCCGATCTCATCCCCGAGGTGAACCGCGAACCTGGCGTGAAGATGGCGCTGGTCGTATTCATCGGAGTCGCCGCCCTATTCGTGCTCGATCACCTGGTGCACTTGCATTAGGGGTCTCACCAGTAATGCCGGCGTTGTTGTTGTGCCGGGCGGCAACACCGTGATTTCTTGCAGGTACAGGGGTCCTTCGACTCCGCGCCCTACCGACCCGCAAAAGAAGCGGGTCAGACGGGCGCTCCGCTCAGGATGACAGCGTCAAAGGATATTACGACAGTGAATGGAGCAACTGAAGGTCCGCACTACTCGATCCGCAAGAGTTTCGTTGCTGTTACTGCGTGGAGCCGCGCTTCGGTTGGAAGGCATAGAAATACCACTTCAAATATTGCGGCAACCACGCCCATATTTTGAACCGCGACTCGCCTTGGGTTCGGCCGCGCCAGGTTGTCGGCAACTCCACAATGCGATAACCGGCGAGGAAAGCCTTCACGGTAATTTCGAGGCTGAGTTCGAAGCCTGCCTTGCTCTCGATCGTCATGTTCTTCAAAATTTTGCTGTCGTACAGCTTGAACGCATTGGTGGCGTCGTGGGTGGGAATCCCGCGAAACCAGTGCAGCGTGAGGCCGGCAACTCGCGACATGGCGCCCTTCAGCGGGGGCGCATCCAGCAACCGGCCGCCTGACATGTAGCGACTGCCAACGACTACCTGGTATCCCTGGCGATAGCAGTCAACCATCTGGTCCACTTGTGCGAGGTCATCGGAAAGATCGGCCATGATCACCAGCACCGGACCGCTTTCGACTTGAGCGAAGCCGGTGCGGATGGCCCCAATTACACCCCTTCCTACGTTGTTCTTAACCGGAACCAACCGCGTTTCTCCTGCCGAGATGATCTGCTGCAGAACGGGAACGGTGTTGTCTTCGTCGAAGTCATACACCACGAACGCCTGAAACCGTGAGCGGATTTGCGCGGTGACCGCACTCCACAGGGCGGGAAAGTTAGCGCCTTCGTTGTAAACAGGAATGACCAGGCTCAGTTCGGTCGAGGTCGGCTCGGGTACGACATCCACTAGATCTGACCCACTTCGATTTGCTCAGCGACCCAGGGAATGACTTCGTCCAATATCGCGCTCAAGCTGGTGGTGGCTTCAAATCCGAGCAGTTGTTTGGCCTTGCGCGTGTCAGGCGAGCGTTCCTGCACGTCATATTCGAACGGCGGATCGGAAACATAGCGGAACGGTTTGTTGTCGCCATGGACTTTGCGCCAGATGGTTTCGGCCAACTCGAGGACGGTAGTGCGGGTTGGAGTGGAAAGGTTGAAGTCCTGATTGACCGCCGCGGGATGCTCCAGGCAAATTTTTATTCCCTTGGCCAAATCGCCACCATACGTGTAGTGCCGGACTTGATTTCCAGAACCTAGAATGTGGAGGGGATCCTGGCCCTTAAGCACCTTCTGCGCCAGATCGGGCACCACATGCGACATCGCCAGCTTCACATTTCCGCTATAAATGTCATGGTCATGCAACGCCCGCTTTTCTCCCACGCCCACGCAATTAAACGGACGCACAATGGTGTAAGGCAGCTTGTACTGCTCCCACGCCCCTTGAACAAAATACTCAGTCGCCAGCTTCTGAAATCCGTACGTCGAACGCGGCGGGGGGCAGCGGTGCTCGGCGCCTTCGGGGGTGGGATACTCCGAGGTGCTCTCGAACACCATGCTGGACGACATCACGGTAATCTTTTGCAGCTTCTGGTGCTGATGAGCATAGATGGCGGCGTCGAAAGAGGCGGCGGTGATGCGTTCATTCTCCGCCAGCAGGTCGTAGGCGAACTCGTGAAAGTAGCTGATGCCGCCGATCATTGCCGCGGAGGCTACAAAGTGATCGCAGTCGGACAGCAATTCCTTCAGCAAGGAAACATCCTTGCAATTTGCCTCGACGAACTGATAGCGCGGGTGTTGGTCGTACGACTTCTCCACGCGGCCGTACTTGCTGAAGTTATCGACCCCAACAACTTCATAGCCGGCTTGAAGCAATTCCTCAACCAGGTAGCCACAAATGAATCCGGCCGAGCCAGTGACCAGTACTTTCATGACCGCGCTCCTCCTGCCGCAACCGGTATCGGCGGTTGGGACGACTCGGCGTGCCGCTCCGGCCAATAGTTCCAGATATCAATCACAACCTTGTCGGCTTGGATATGAAGATCGCGATAGGCCGCGTGGGGCGCTCCCAGCACAAAGATTTGAGCCCGGCTGAGGGCTTCACTGAGCGGAACCAGTCGCGGGTCGGGCACGTACGGATCGGTGCAGAGGACCTCTTTGGCCTCGACTTCCAGCAGCTTCTTCAGCTTGTAAGACAGGCTGTCGCGATTGTCGTCGGATTCTCCCTTGAAAGCCATTCCCAGGATCGCAACCGTCTTATCGGCGAGATCGAGCGGACGCATCTGCGTCACAACGAAGTCGGGAAGTCCCTCGTTGACCAGCATGGCAGCGTGTCCGAGGAAGAAATGATTGCTGGAGAACGCCGAAAGCTGCAAGGTGTCCTTGAGCAAACAAGGTCCGGCGGCAAAGCCGGCCCGCGCGAAGCTTCGCATCCGGGGATATTCGCGAGTGACCGCATCATGAATGCGGTAGAAGTCGAGGCCGTAGGTTTCGGCCAGCATATAGAACTGGTTCGAGATGGCGAAGTTCAAGTATCGCCAACTGTTGGTGAACAACTTGGCCAACTCCGCTTCCAGCGGCGACAACTCGATAACCGTGGATGCTATGGTGAGAAATAGTTCTTTTGCCCTCTGTAGCGCCACCGGTTCGAACGCTGACACGATCTGCGGCAGCTTAACCAGTTCCTCCATAGCGTTGCCTTCGGCAATGCGCTCAGGACAGAATGCCAAATCAATATCGCGTCCCAGCGACTTTATTCTCTGATAAACCAGCTTGGTGACACCCGGGCTGACGGTACTGCGCAGAATCAACAAGGTGCCGTCATTGATGTACTGGAGCATGCCGTCCACACTCTGGTACAACTCGTTGACCGTGGGATTCAAGTGCCGGTCAACGGGCGTGCCAACAACGGTTATGACCGTGTCGGCTAATCGCAGGCATTGCGAGTCCGTGGTGGCCGTCAGAGTCTTGCCCAGGACCTGGCGCAGAACGGGCTCAGCTCCGGCTTCGCGGAAAGGCATCTGGCCGGAGTTGATTTTTTCGACCTTGGCCGCGTCAATATCGAGAAGAGAGACCGACAATCCACGGCTGGCCAGTACGATTCCCAGCGGCAAGCCGACGTGTCCGCAGCCGCCCACAATGACGAGGTTCTGTTGAGTTGACAAAGCGATATCCTTAGTCCGTTGTTAGCGGGGCGTTGAAGCGCAATTCTACCGCATCTGTAAGTGGGCGTCGCGCTGGGGCTTTGCTGCCGTCAGCGAACAGTCAATCGCCAACGTGCCTGCTAATTTCCGGTCTTGAAGTTTAGCTATGGGTTGGCTGCTCTTCAACGAGCGCCCTCGGTAAGACTTTTAGTTGCGTTAGTTCAAACTGTTGCGTACGATGACAAGTGCACGGCGTTCGGGAGCAGTTGCGGTGCATGATTCTCAGGATTCTTACTTAGGTGGAATCGCTGGGGGAGTGAACTGGGCTGGAACGAATATGCAAACATTTGCACTGCTTGCATTCAAAGTTTTGCGAATCCGGAAATCCATGATAAGAACTGCTTGATTATCAGCTATTTATCGAATATGCTATCCTGCACTCTCGGCCAAATAATTGCACACACCCCAAAGGGATTGCCAGAGAAATCAAACAGGGAGTGAGAACCGTTGGCGCTGGCCGGCACCAAAACGACGAGTACTGCTTTGACAACCCCAGTCGACAAACAAGTCTTGTTGGACGACAGCGGCGCTGCGAAATCTTCCACCTTGTGGCAAACGCTCAAGCCGTTCGGCTGGCAAGGGTTGCTGCTGGTCGCGGTGTTGATTGCTCTGTACGCATCGGTTCTGAAGCATCTGGTTGGTCAGTGGTACAACGATGCCGACTATTCTCACGGATTTCTAGTTCCCTTACTGACGCTTTACTTGATCTGGCAGAGGCGGGAGAAGTTGGGTCGGATTGTGCGCCGCCCGTCGCCGTGGGGAATGTTAGTCGTTTTGTTGTCCCTCGGACTGCTATTTCTCGGAAGCTTGGGCGCGGAACTTTTCCTGGCACGGGTCTCGATACTGGGCACCATCTGCGGGCTGATCGTCTATTTTTGCGGCGCCCCGCTGCTGCGCGCTATGGCTTTCCCGTTAGCGTTTTTGCTGTTTGCGATTCCCATGCCGGCTCTGATCTACAACGAAATTGTTTTTCCGCTGCAATTTGTGGCCTCCAAATTCGCCACTTCGACGTTGGAGATGCTCAACCTGTTTCCCGTCATGCGTGAAGGCAACGTTCTGATTTTGCCCAATATGACGCTGGAGGTGGTGGAGGCCTGCAGCGGTATTCGGTCGTTGATGTCGCTGCTGGCCCTGGCTGCCGGCTACGGGTATCTAGCCGAGCGCAGCACCGCGGTGCGCTGGCTGTTGTTCCTGGCCATGGTTCCCCTGGCCATTATCAGCAACGGGACCCGAGTCATGATAACGGCTTTGATGGCAAACTACATGGGGCCCCGCGCGGCCGAAGGATTCATGCATGAGTTTTCGGGTTGGGTGATTTTCGTAGTGGCCACGGTGTTATTTTTAGGGTTGCACAGCTTGACGATTGTGGTGCGCAAGAAACTGGGATGGCTGCCAAAAGATGGAGGCCCCCTTGCAAAGGCTAAGGTCAGTCAATGAAATCCGGTATCCGCTATTGGCTCATAATTGCCGTGTTAGTGGGAGCGACAACCGCGATGGCTTATCTGTCAAAAAGAGAATCCACTCCCCCCGCCAAGCCGCTTGCCGAATTTCCCGCCCAGGTCGCGGGATACACCAAGGCCGCCGATTGGCCACTTGACCAGGCAACTTTGGATTTGCTGGGCGTGACCGACTATCTCAACCGTGGTTATGCCTCCAAGTCGGAAGGCTTCATCACCTTGTACATTGGGTATTTCCGCAGTCAGCGCACCGGCGCCTCCATCCACTCTCCCAAGAACTGCCTGCCGGGATCGGGATGGACGCCGATGACGGCGACCATCTATCAACTTCCGCTTGACGACGGGCGTAAGGTGCCCGTTAATCTTTACATCGTCCGCAAGGATTTGGACGAACAACTCGTGTTGTATTGGTACCAGGCGCACGGCCGCGTAGTGGCCAGCGAATACTGGGGTAAGTTTTATTTGGTATACGACGCGATGCGCCTGAACCGCACTGACGCCGCTCTGGTCCGTATCACCACTCCGATCTACCAGGGTGATGAGGAGCAGGCGCGCACGCGGGCGCTGGCATTCGCAAAACAGATTACAACTGACGTCGATCAGATCATTCCTCGGTGACCCAGGAGAAGGCATGCGTAACCGCTACATCGGTTTTGTGGTAATGGCTGTACTGTCAATCGTTTTCGTGGGTTGCACTCGTAACCCGGAAACCGCCAAGCGCAAGTACGTAGAGAGTGGCATGAAGTATATGGAGCAGAAGAAGTACGATTCTGCCGTGATTCAATTCAAGAAAGCCTTGCAAGTTGATCCACGATATGCCGAAGCCCATTACCAGTTGGGAACTGCTCAACTGGACTTGCAGCACTATCAGGACGGTTACAGAGAGCTGAGCGAGGCCGTTGACCTTGACCCCAAGCACATCAAGGCGCGTTTGGAGCTGGGAAACCTGTACCTGGCCGCCCATTCTGCCGATAAGGCGGAGGAGCAGGCCCGCCATATAATTGAGCTTGACGCCAACAATGCGGACGCATTGGTCCTTCTGGGCAATGCCCTGACGGCCGAGAAGCAGCCACAGGATGCCGTGGATGCCTACACGAAGGCGATCTCCGTGAAGCCAGATGACGCTGAGGCATACCTCCATCGAGGGATGTTGTACGGCTTTATGAAGCAGGACGCTTCCGCCGAACAGGACATGCGCAAAGCCATCAGCCTGGATCCGCAAAAGCTGTCGGCCTACGCAAACCTCGCCGGCTTCTACTTTTACAAGAAGGACCCCAAGAAGGCGGAAGAAGTGTACCGGCTCGCGATCCAGAATAATCCGGACGCGCCAGCTCCCTACCTGCGCCTTTCAGGCCTGCTGTTGCATGAAGATCGCAAAGCGGAGAGCGAGCAGATCATTCAGCAGTTGCGCGATAAGCAGCCGACCTCGGCGGAAGTCGCCACCTCGGTGGGTGACTACTATGCGGCTTTGAGAAATCCTGACGCCGCTCTCAAGGAGTACCAGCGCGGTCTGAACTATGACCCCAAGAACCAGGAGTTGCAACTGCGCGTGCTGGAGACCTTGCTCAGTACCGGCAAGATTGACGATGCCAACAAAATGGCGGACAGCATGCTGAAAGACAGGCCGGGCGACATCATAGCGCGCATTACCCACGCGCGTATGCTGGCCATTAAGGGAAACAGCGCCGAGGCCATCACTTCGCTGCGTGACGTCATCCACGACGCTCCCGAAAATGCCCAGGCGCACTTCATTCTGGGACAGGTGCTGCGCCAAACCGGCGATCTGCCGGCGGCCAAAAGCGAGTTGCAAGAATGCGCCAAGCAGATGTCCTTTAAGCATCAGCCGGACAACCCGATGGTCCTCAGGGCGCTGGCGGAAACCTATCGTGACTCGCACGATTACGATACGGCCAGAGAATACGCAGCGCGTTTGCTAAAGCTGAATGAAAACAATCCTGAAGCCCATTTCCTAAACGCAACCATCGATATTGGCGCCAAGGAGTATCCTGCCGCTCTCGAGGAATTGAAGGAAGTGCAGAAGGCCGCGCCCAACGATCCGATGGTCCACCTCAACTTGGCCTTCGCCTACGCGGGGCAGAAGAAACTTGCTGAGGCGGAAAGCGAGTTCCAGGCTGCCGTGAAGGCGTACCCGACATTTGACACGGCCTGGGCCGACTACGTCGCTTTGATGTTTGCCACCAACCAGCCAGCCAAGGCGCTGGCATTGGCCAACCAGTACGTCACCGCCAATCCTAACCGGGCTTCCGCGCACTTCCTGAACGGTTCCGCCCTGGCGACGACCAGAAAGTACGACCCTGCCATGGCAGAATTCCAGAAGGTGCTTCAAATTGAGCCTAAGTCGACGATGGCTTACGTCCGCCTGGCCCAACTTGATCTGTTGAAGGGACAACCCGACGCAGCTCTGGATTACTACCAGAAGGCACTCGCACTGGAGCCCACCTCGCCTACGGTGAATACCGCGATTGGCGATGTTTATCTGAGCAAAGGCGACTTGAAGTCGGCAGGCAAATACTTTCAGACGGCTTTAGCGCAGAATTCTCGTGACCCGGTCGCCGCTAACAATCTGGCATGGGTTTATGCCGTTCAGGGCGAAAACCTTGACATGGCGCTCAGCCTGGCGACACAGGCGAAACAAACCGCCCCCGATATGACCGCGGTCAGTGACACCCTCGCCTGGATCCAGTACAAGAAAGGCAATTATCGCGTCTCCATCTCGCTGGCCGAAGATGCGGTCAAAAAGGAGCCGGAGAAGGCTGACTACCGCTATCACTTGGGAATGGCCCTCAACGGAGCTGGAGAAAGAAGCCGTGCCAAGACCGAGTTGCAGAAGGCACTGCAATTGAACCTCAAGGGCACAGACGCGCAGGACGCACAGAAAACCTTGGCGTCTCTGCAATAGCGGTCCTGCCGATTATTGAGACTGCGCTCTCTGCTGCGCTGCCGGTTCGGGCGCCGTTCCCGGCGAATTGGTGTTGGGGTTCGCTGGCGCGGCGACGCAATGCGGCAGCGAGCGCGCGCCGCTTTTGCGCGTGTAGGAGTGGCTAAGCCCTGGGTAAGTGGGAAAAATTATCCTTTAGGTGGGCGAACGGCGACATTTCTTCTATTCATAATCCATGGATTCGTCTTCCAGCATGGGATTGATGTCTCTCTTGCCATGAAGCACCCGCACAATGCGAAGCATCTTTTCGGAGGTGAGGTAATACACGCGGATTGCGGAAAAGCCCTTGACTGGCCAAGAGCGCAGTCCGGCTAATGCGGGATTTTGGAGGGCTTTAGGAGTTCCGATTCCTGGATGCTTGCACAGTTGTTTGATCGCAGCCTGAATCGCTTCGAGGAATCTTTCTGCGGCATCCTCGGCATCCTGCTCAACCAGATAATACCGACACTGACGCAGGATGTCTTCCCGTGCTGTAGGCCGAATGATGAACTTCACTTCGCAGCCCGCGTCCTCCGAGTGCTCCTGTGCTTGGCGAGAATTTGCCCAGCATCCGTTTTCAGTTCTTGCCAGAAAGACGGCGTCAGCGGAATGTCTTCGCCTGAGGCCAAGCCCTCCAGCAAAAGGCCTTGCAACCGGGCATCGGCATCCTTGACCTGTGCTTGGCGCAACAGTCCGCGCACATACTCGCTTACATTACCGTACCCCTTCGTCGCGACTTCGCGGTCAAGGAACTGTTTCAACGATTCCGGCATAGAAATGGTAACGGTTGTCACATTCGCCCTCGCTGGAAGATTATAGTCAATCCTCTTATCTAATAACAAGTATTCTTATCGAATAAGAAGATTATAGTCGGATGCCAACGTCAGTAGCAAGCTGCAATGCGACCGACGGCACAGCTCTCACTCCTCTCAAGGCCCCAAGGTTAGGTAGGCATCGCGATTGGCCCACCCGTTTTTTCCCCAGTACTCTTTTTCCGATCTCGCTGCCCGGGGATCAATCCCCGCCTCCGAAAGGCCGCCCGCCAGGTAGCTTTTGGTAGTGGGTCAGTTTGAAATTTCGAGATCTTCTCCGCCGCCCTGCAAAAGTTCGTATGCCGTTCTGAGGCACGAATCGCAGATGCGTGCATTAGTCTTTGGGCTTTGAATCATACTCCCCTGGTCGGGAAGGTCTTCGGCACTTATGTTGCACAAGCTGCATCGCGGGAAATCGTCGTCGGCTTCTGGCATAGGTCAGTTTGCGCTCCGCCTCTTGTAAGGACTGCGCTTCGAGCGTCTAGGCATGTAAAGATGATGCCACGATTAGCACTCAGGCGCGAGTGTCCGAAATTTCAAACCGACCCACCACCTAGTTTTTCGAGAAGTTGAATCGGAGCTGTCTTTCTGCTAATCTAACTAACTGGTTAATTAACAAGAATGCCGCTCCAAGTCTCATCTGCGACCCGGCGAGGAACTCGTCGCCAACCCGAGGCAAGCCGCCGAGCAATCCTACAGGCGGCGCTCGTCGAATTTGCCCAGGAAGGCATTGCCGGGGCGCGCATGGACGCCATCGCAGCGGCTGCCGGCGTCAACAAGGCGCTGCTCTACTACTACTTTCGGGACAAGGAAGCGCTGTACGGTGCGGTGCTCGATGATTTTTTTGTCCGCCTGCTGGCTCGCGTCACGCAGGCTTTCGATGGGGCGGGTCCGGCCGGCGAGCGTCTGCTCAACTATGCGCGCGCGCATTTCGATTGCATCTCCGAATCTTTGCACTACGCGCGGCTCTTCCAGGGAGAGTTGATGAGCGCCGGCAGGGGAAAGTCGACACACCTGACGCGAGTGGTAGAGCGATACATTCGGCCTATCTCCGTGCGACTGATTGCGGTGCTGCAGGAGGGCATTGCCAGCGGAGAATTTCGCCAAGTGGATGCCATGCAATTCGCGCCCTCGATTGCCGGGATGATTGTCCACTACTTTGTTGTAGCACCTGTGGCGCGGACGCTGTTCGCGATAGATCCCTTCTCGCAGCAAGCCCTCCAGCAACGGCGCGCGGCCGTTCTCGATTTCATCGCGGCGGCCTTGTTCGCAGACCAATCCGCTGGAGTGAAGCTGGCGGCGAAAGTGGCAAGCCGCGCCGAAGCGCAGCCAAGGGTTGCGTCGAATGTGGCTAAGACATCCACGCGCCGCTTCAGGGTGCAAGGAAAACGCAAATGAAGCCCAGTAAATTCTTCATCTTTCTATTCGTTCTGCTGGCGATCGCGACCGGATACTACTTCTATTCCACCGATCGCACCACCGAGACCGTGCTCATCGGAATCGTGGATGCCAATCAAGTGATCGTGAGCTCCAAAGTCATGGGGCGGATTGAAAAGCTGAATGTGGACGAAGGCTCGAAGGTCAAGGCCGGAGACCTGATCGCAGAGATCGATTCCGCCGAACTTGAGGCACAGAAGAACGCGGCAGAAGCCATGATCCGTTCCTACGATTCGCAAGTTTCTTCTCTGCGCGCCACTGAGGCGGATACGCTGGGTGAAACCAATAGCGGCGTGGTGAATGCACGAGCGCGGCTGGCGGCGGCGAAAGCCACGCTGGTGCAGGCGGAAGCTGACCTGGCTCGGATTAAGAGCGACTCCCAACGCATGATTGCGCTGGCCCAGATGGGTGTCGAATCCGAACAGGACCGGGTACGCGCCGACCAGCAACTGAAAGCGCAACAGGCCGTGGTGGTGAGTGCGCAGAAGAATGTCGATGCGGCACAGGCTGATCTGAACACCGCCATCGCCAGGATCCACCAGCAGGGCGCTGCGGCCAGTAACGTGGCCGCCAACCAGGCCCAGGTGGCCAACGCGCGAGCGCAACTCGCCGAGGCCGAAACCCGCCTCGGCTACACGAGAATCTACGCCCCGGTGACGGGAACGGTTTCCGTGCGGGCCACGCGGCAGGGCGAGGTTGTGAATCCGGGGACGCCGATCGTCACCATCATCGATTTCGGCGACACCTGGGTGCGCGCCGAGGCCCCGGAGACGGAGGCAAGCTTCGTTTCGGCGGGTGACAAACTCGCGGTGCGCCTGCCGGCGGGGAAGCCAATCGAGGGCACGGTGATCTTCAAGGCGGTGGAGAGCGATTACGCCACCCAGCGCGACGTTAGCCGTCGCAAGCGCGACATCAAGACCATTGGCCTCAAGCTGAAGGTCGATAATCCCGACGGCGCGCTCGTCCCCGGAATGACCGCCGAAGTTTTGCTTCCACAACAACTGACGAAAGGCGCGCGATGAGCTGGTTCAGTCCAAGATCGAAGCCCACAGGGGCCTGCGACGCGGCGCCCAACGGCGATGCCATCGTGGTGGACCACGTCACGAAGAAGTATGGCGACTTTACCGCGGTGGACGACGTTTCCTTCAGCGTGCACCAGGGCGAAATTTTTGGATTGCTGGGACCGAATGGCGCTGGCAAATCCACTCTCATTCGCATGATGACTACGCTGCTGCCGCTGACCAGCGGGCGGGCGCTGATCAATGGGTTCGACGTGGCCAAGGATGCGGACTCAGCGCGGCACTGCATGGGCGTCATCCCGCAGGCGCTGACCAGCGACATCGACCTTACCGTGGAAGAAAACCTCAGTATCTATGCCAAGCTGTACGGTGTTTCCGCCGCCGATCGTAAGCGCAACATTGATGATCTGTTGCAAACGGTGGACCTGACGAAGTGGCGCAACGCGCAGACCAAGACACTCTCTGGCGGCATGCGGCGGCGGCTGGAGATTGCCCGCGGACTGGTACACAGCCCGAAAATATTCTTTCTGGATGAGCCGACAACGGGACTCGATCCGGTGTCGCGCGTGGCGGTATGGGAGATGCTGACCGAGATCAAGAACCGGCGCGCGCTGACCATTCTGATCACGACGCATTATATGGACGAAGCTGACCGGCTTTGCGATCGCGTGGCCATCGTGGACCACGGCAAGCTGGTGGCGCTGGATTCTCCAATGGCGCTGAAAGCGAGCGTGCCGGGAACCAACGTCATTGAAGCTCAGTTCCTGAATGCGCCGGCGGACTGGCACGAGGAATTAGGCAAGCTGGAAGACGTCACCTCGGTACAGTCGGTGGGTGCTGACATGTACCGCATTCTCAGCAGCAATGGTTCGAAGACAACCACGGAGCTGGTGGAGCTTGCGGTTCGCTCCAAAGTGGAGGTCAAGTCTCTCTCGGTCCAGAACACGACATTGGACGATGTGTTCGTTCACTACACCGGTCGGCAACTGCGCGATGAGCAGGTGAAGGCCTACAGCTTCGTGATGCCTGATCGCCCGGGGATGCGGCCATGAACAGGATGTGGGCAATTGTCGAGCGCGAGCTGCGCAAGTTCTTCCGCTCTCCAGCGCTGATGCTGGTGGCCATGGTCTTTCCCCTGGTGCAGCTCATCGTGCTGGGCAACGCATTCGGCGGCAAGATCAAAGAGGCGCGGCTCGGGGTTGTCGATCAGGACCACGGTACCCAGGCCGTAAAGGTGCGCGAGGCTTTGGCGGCAGTGCAGTCCAACGCGCGGACGTTTTATCCCGTGCCTTACGACAGCGACAAGCAGGCCATGGAAGACGTGCGCACCGGAAAACTGGACGGCGCCATCATTATTCCGCCGGAATACTCGCGCCGCGTTTATGAGCAAAACCATCCGCGGATTGCGCTGGTGGTGGACAACACCGACAACTTCATGAGTTCGACCCTGGAGCAGGAATTCAGCGAACTGACCACGGCGCTGAATAATCCCGACGTCGAGCCCTCGCGCATCGTGCAGCAGATTACGCTCGACACGGTTGAGCTGTATCCCTATATCGAGTACATGAAATATCTGCTGCCCGGATCGATCGCGCTGGCCATGTTCGTCTCGGTCATGATCGGCGGCGGCATGTTGTACATCGACGATAAGGCGCGCGGGGTGCACGAAGGTTATCTGGTGACGCCGATTACCAAGTTTGAACTGGTGGCCGGACTGAATGTTGCGGGCGCGCTGAAAGCGATCATGGCGGGCATTGTGATCACCGTACTGGGATCGCTGCTGGCGGGGCTGGGGACTGTCTTCACGGCGCAGAACATGCTTTACGTTTTCCTGATGGTAGTGGCGACCTCGCTGGCGTTTAATACCATGATGTTCCTGCTGATGGTGCGAGTGGAGGACCCTCTCGTGCCTCGCGCCATGTTCGGAATCCTGAATACCCTGCTGTTTTTTCCCAGTGGCGCAATCTATCCC
>Ga0187880_1002470_pt1 | contig 14411 bp, 11 predicted proteins | sample June2016WEW_19_4_FD_132998 | JGI IMG/M metagenome (GOLD analysis project Ga0187880, IMG submission 132998) | Peatland microbial communities from SPRUCE experiment site at the Marcell Experimental Forest, Minnesota, USA - June2016WEW_19_40 | ecosystem: Environmental > Terrestrial > Soil >...
CCGCCGCATTAGGGGTCGAAGTTCAGACAGCGGCCAGGGAAGAGCGGCAGAACAAGGTCGTTCTAAACGTCAAAGAGCTCTACTACGCATATCTTATAGCGTTACAGGGCAAGAACGCGGCCAGGGATGCCGACACGTATATAGATGACGCCGGCAAACGCATCAAACGGTTGATCGAACTGAAAGCAAAAAATGTAGACCCCAGCGATCTTTACCGGATGGACGCTTTTGCAGCCGAGGTTAAGGCTTTTGCCGCCAAGGCGGAGTCAGGATTTCTCACCGCCTACGCCGCTCTAAAAAAAGCAGTCGGATTCCCCGATCACGAAGAATTGATGATCAAAGACACTGAACTGCCTAAAAATCCGGCGGACCTTGAACCTGAAGGTGAATACATCCAGCGTGCCATCGCAAATAGACCCGAGATCAAAGAGGTCAAAATAGGGGTCGCAGCCAAGGGGAAACTGGCTGACGCCGCCGAAGCCGACCTGTATCCTTCCATTTTTGCCGCCGCCACAGGATCGTTTGCCGGCGCACCCGACCGTGAAAAATTCGATAACTCATACATAACCGATGATTTCAATCATGCTTACGCCGGAGTCTTTGCCGGGGCTCAATGGCACCTCGATTTCGGTATCGGACAGGGAAAGCTCGACAAAGCCAGGGCCGAGTATCAGAAGATGCGCAATACGCAGGAATTCGCCGAAAAAAACATCCCTGTCGAGGTGGTAAAATATTATCAGGACACTGTTGAAGCCTACAAAGCCTTCACGGCTTATGAGCAGGCGGCCATTGGTTCACGACGCTGGATTGTTACGGCTTTTTCCAATTTCGATCTGGGGATCGGCACGGCCCGGGATATGTTCGATGCCATAGACCGTTATGGAAAAAACCAGGGTAATTATCTCCAGTCACTGTACAATTACCACGTGTCGCTTGCGCGTCTGGATTATGCGACAGGGAAAAGAACCGATTTGCCTTGAACAACCCATGCCGGTGCTTATTTGATCTTCATATGAAAATGGGTACAGGTTGCCGGTCAGGATAAGAATGAGTCTGCTGAGGAGATTTTCGCAAAACCTCGTGGTCTGGGTCCTTCCCAGGCCACGTTTTATTCTGGCGGCCGCGCTTCTTAGCGTAGTCGCTTCGATATGGATCGCGGCTGAGCGTCTCGAAGTGCAAACCGATCCACTCTCGCTCATTTCCACCAGACATCCCCTTATAGCCAAGTCCCATATGTTAGACCAATTTGATTTTCACGCCACAACCACGTTCGCTCTCGTTGTTCGAGGCCCCACCCAGGACCGCGCCATCGAGTTCATGAACGCCATAGTGACAAAAATCCACGCTGACCCCGAACATTTTCAGGACGTTTTTTACAGGATCAACCCGGATGAGTTCAAGAAATGGCTGCTCTATTACCTCAATGAAGACGAACTCGTCAGCATCAGGAATAAACTCGAACAGAATTCGCCGCTCGTTCACAAGATGGCCGCCAACCCGGATCTGCTCAATTTTTTCAGACTTGTAAACCAGGATATGGCGTCCAGAATGGTCGGCGAGTTTTTTACCGGTTTTCTCGACGATGAGGTGACCGCGGAGAAATCCGGTGGTGATACCGAGCCGATGGACCTCGAGTTTCTGATAAAGGTTCTGGATGGCCTTTCACGGTATCTGTCCGGAACGCCGGCTTATGCTTCCCCCTGGTCCTCATTTTTCAAAAGCGGGGCCTGGGACCTCGAAAAAGAGGGCTACCTTTGGGAAGGCAAAAAGAAGTTTCTGCTGGCAGCGGTCATGCCCCTGAACGTTAGCGGACAGGTTTCCAGGACTCAAGCATCCCAGGTCAGACTGCGAGAGTATATACAGGAACTCAGGGCATCGTCCTTCGGCGACGTTGAGGCTGGAGTCACCGGGCAAGAAGCGCTAAACAACGATGAAATGCTCACGGCAATGGCGGATATGACCAATGCGACCTGGGTATCGCTGCTAGGGGTCCTGCTGATAATGGTGCTCTTTTTTCGAGGCTTCCGCCATCCACTGATAATCCTCATTTCTCTCGTCGTGGCCATTTGCTGGACAATTGGCTGGACGGCTATTGTCATCGGTCATTTGAATATGCTTTCGATTGTTTTTGCACCGATACTCTGCGGTCTCGGGGTTGATTACGCGATCCACTGGTTTGCCAGATTTGAAGAGGAAAAGGACCTTGTTGGCGGAAATCGCTCAGCTATTATCAAAAGGGTCATGGAAAAATCCGGCCCCGGAATAATGCTGGCGGGCCTGGCAACCGCAGTTTCATTTTTTTCCTTTGTTCTTACCGGCTTTCGCGGACTGATGGAACTCGGCATGATAACCGGAATGGGGATTCTTCTGGCTGTATTGGCCGACTTCACGGTACTGCCCGCACTGAGTCACTTTCTGGCTGCCGAAAAGCCCGCTTTGAGCCGAGCAAACGCTCAGGGCAATAACAGGTACCTTCTGCGGCTCGGCCCCGCAGGGGTACGAGCCGTCCTCGCACTGGCGCTTAGCTTCTGTGTAACGGGTTCCCTCGCCGCTTCCCGCGTGCAGTTCGACCTGAATCCAATGCGCCTTCAGTCCAAAGACGCGGAATCTGTCTATTGGGAAAAAGTCCTGGTCGAAAATTCAGAACACTCAATTATTTCGGCGGCAGTGCTCACGGACTCCCCTGAAAAGGTGATGAGCGAGTCGGCAAAATTCAAAGCCCTGCGGACAGTTTCTGACGTGGATAACGTCTTTTCGCTCCTTCCCGGCAACCAGGAACAAAAAATACCGGTTTTGAGGTCTATTTCTCTGCTGGCTCCCGACATGAACCCGTCTGTTGCGAGTTCAGCCACAGAGCCGAACCACGACTATTTTGACGCCGGTTCCGACCAGGAGGCCTATTCATCCTACAAGGCCGACTTGATCGAGGTCCTTCAGAGAATCAGGTTCAAGATGCAGGACCAGCTGGCTGAGAAATGGGGAGCTTCCAAGCCTCTGGTAGGACAGATGATGAAGGTCAAGGAATCCATTGACAAGATCGCTCAAACCCTCGATGACTCACCCGCGGCGCTCCAGAGGCTTTCGGAATACCGCCAGCGTTTCTACAAAGACATCGTGGACCAGTGGGCACTTATCAGAGAGAGCTCTTCGGCTTCGCCAATGACCGTCAAGGATACTCCCCTTCAACTCAGAGACCAGTTTTTACAGGGCAATCAATACCTTATCAGGATTTATCCCAGGGAGTCGGTCTGGGAGGAAGGAACGCTGGCGCGATTTGTCAACGACCTCCAATCAGTCGACCCTGACGTCTTGGGTGACCCTGTCCATCTCCACGTATTTGCGTCAGCCTTCAAAAAAGCGTCCATTGCCGCTTCCATTTACGCACTGATCTCGATTTCGCTGCTTCTTGCGTTTACATTCCGAAGTTTGCGCCTTATGCTGATATCGCTTGTTCCGTTGGTGGCCGGCACTATATGGACAGCGGGCATAATGGGCGCCGCAGGCATGGATTTCAATCTTGCAAACAGCATATTCATGCCGCTCGTGGTCGGGGCAGGCGTGGAATACGGGGTGATTATTCTACACAGATGGCGAGAGGGCCATGCAGGCTATGGGCGCCTCCGCTTCAGCACGGGCAAAGGGGTCATTCTCGCAGCCTTGACCACCACTATTGGCTTTGGCACGTTGATGATATCGAACCATAGGGGGATTTTCAGCCTTGGTTTTGTGGCGTGTGCAGGAAGCATCTGTGTTCTTCTCGCCGCGCTGTTCATCCTGCCCGCAATTTTGTCTTTTTTGGAAGATCCGACTCCGGCTGTTGAGAAGGAGGCTGCAAATGTTCAGCTATAGGATTATGGTAGCTGGAATTAAACGATAAAACACTTTGGCATTAATACGGCTCCTGACATCTTTTACAGGTATTTTCAGGCTGATTCACTTGTCTCTCCGGGAAAGTCGAATGTGCATTTATTTTAAACCAATATTGTGCTAGCGTTTTGGGGAAAGAATTCTGACCGCTATCTCAGAGAAACGGCCGAGAAAAGAACGAATCATTGAGGCGGCTGTGCGTCTTTTTTGAGAAAGGATTCTTTGGCACATCAACGTGTGAGATTACAGAGGAGGCTTGAGTGAACCTCGCCTCTGCAAACTATCACGTCGGGCGCAAAGATGGCCTAAGGATGGGCCATATGGGGAATACATTCATGGGCGCATATGGTGATTAAGTGGAGATTTGATCATCTTGAAGAAAACGCTTTTTCTGAACCCACCCTCATTCGATGGTTTCGATGGCGCCGCGGGCGCACGCTATCCGGCAAGAAGGGAAATCACTTCCAATTGGTATCCTACCTGGCTGGCCCAGCCTGCGGCACTAGTATCCGGCAGCAAATTGATCGATGCCCCACCTCATCATTTGAGCGTGGAGGACGTGCTTCAGATCGCAACCGGCTATGAGTTGATCATTATCCACACCAGTTCACCGTCCCTTTCAAACGACATCAAATGCGCTGCAACCCTCAAATCTCATAATCCGCATGCACAAATAGGATTTGTCGGAGCCCATGTCACCGTTGTTCCCGAACAGACTCTGCTTAAGGCTCCTGTGCTCGATTTCGTGTGCCGCAACGAGTTTGATTATACCTGTCTCGATTTGGCCCGGGGAGATAACTTTGATCAAATTAAAGGCCTCACTTACCGAACATCCGATGGCTCCATACGCCATACGCCGGAACGCGAGATCCTGCTCGATCCGGATTCCTTGCCAAGCGTTTTCCCTGTCTATCATAGAGATCTGAACATCAACAATTACTTCGTCGGCTATCTGCTTCATCCCTATGTGTCTTTCTACACCGGGCGCGGCTGCCCCTCCAAATGCACCTTTTGCCTTTGGCCTCAGACCGTCGGGGGGCACCAGTATCGCGCCAAGAGCCCGGCCACAGTCATTCGAGAACTGCAGCAGGGCATGGAACTGTTTCCTCAAGCCCGTGAATGGTTTTTTGATGACGATACCTTCACTGTCGATAAGGCTCGGGCTATCGAAATCAGCAAGGGACTCGCCCGGCTCAAACTCACCTGGTCTTGCAATGCTCGCGCAAATGTCGACTACGAGACCCTCAAACACCTCCGAGCCAACGGCCTTCGGGTCCTGGTGGTCGGCTTTGAATCCGGCAACCAGCAGATCCTCGATCGCATAAAAAAAGGCACAACACTCGACATGGCCCGTAAGTTCATGAGGAACTGCCATCAACTAGGCATAAAAGTCCACGGCACATTCATCATCGGCCTGCCGATCGAGACTCATGAGACCATAGAAAAGACAATACGTTTTGCACAGGAACTGGACCCCTATACCATCCAGGTCTCCATTGCCGCACCTTTTCAAGGCACTGAACTCTACGACGAGGCGGTTCGGAACGGCTGGCTCGACGATAATCCGTTGCTGGCGGAAAGCGGTATTCAGATGTCGACTCTTCATTACCCCGGCCTAAGCGGCGATCAAATCGAAGATGCAGTGGAGCGTCTATACCGCCGCTTCTATTTTCGCATGAAACCCATCTTTCGAATGGTCTGCGAGATGTCGACAGATCGCAAGGTGTTGTTTCGCCGGTTGCGTGAAGGAAAAGAATTCCTCGAATACTTACATGCGCGCAAGGAAATAAGTTCGAACCGAAGACCGGATCGCCAAATACACCCGGCGGCCAGGTCAACTTAGTGGTTGACACCTCCAGGTTTCCTGGTTTGTTTTCGATCAACTTTTTCAAGAAAGGCGGGAAGAGTAGCTCTCATTTCTACAAGGAAATTTCGAGCCTTTTATGTCTATGAATTCTAAGCCCTTTACAAATTGTAAGGCCATCTTGTTCGATTTCGGTGGTACGCTCGATTCCGATGGTGAACACTGGCTGGATCGGTTCTATGAACTCTATGAAGAGGCAAACATTGACCTTCCGCGTGAAGAAATCAAGCGGGTTTTCTATCGGGCTGGCGAGCTGTGCTGCAAAGATCCGCAGGTGCTCGACCTGGGGTTGAGACCTCTCATGAGCTACCACGTTCACCTGCAATTTTCAGCCTTACAGTTGACGGACACACTCAAGAAACAAATCATGGTGGATCGATTCTGCTCCAGAACTGAGATCGTTCTTCAGCGAAACGAGCGGTTGTTGAGCCGTTTGAAGCATTTTTTCAGGCTTGGCGTCGTATCCAACTTCTATGGCAATGTTACCGCTGTTTGTCGAGAAGCCGGGCTGGCGAAATCACTCGATGTGATTTTGGATTCAACTCGAATTGGAATCAGTAAACCTGATCCAGGAATATTCAGGCTCGCTATGGATGAACTCGGTGTAGAGCCGGCTGAGGCCATATTTGTCGGAGATTCCTACGATCGTGACATGCTGCCCGCCCGCAGGCTCGCAATGAAAACTATTTGGATGAAAGGCCCACATCCTCGGCTGCCGGAAAAACCTGAACCGGTTGATGCCGTGATTTCAAGCCTGACTGAACTGGAGTTTATGCTCTCATGAAGGTCGGGATCATAGCGGCGGGAAAGGGAGAACGACTGACTCGTGGAGGGATTACAACTCCTAAGCCGCTTTTGCCGGTGGCAGGACGTCCCCTAATTGCAAGGATCATCGATGCATCCGCAAAACTCAAGGCAGAGTCTGTTGCATGTATCGTAAATGATCTCAACCCCACCGTAGCCGGTTATTTGCGTTCCACCCCTTGGCCCCTGCCCGTAGAACTCGTCGTCAAGACAACTCCAAGTTCTATGGAGAGCCTTTTCTCTCTCGCCCCACTTCTAAAGGATGAGCCCTTCCTTCTGTTCACGGTGGATGTTGTATTTGCACTGAAGAGTTTGGAAAACTTCATCCAGCATGCGAGTCGATTGCCGAGAGCGAAGGGAGTTTTTGCGCTCACCCATTTCATAGATGATGAGAAGCCCCTATGGGTAGTCACTGACGACCGGAAAAGAATAACGGTCATCGGAGAGCGAGCTGCCGGAAGCCAGTATGTGACTGCCGGCTTTTATTATATTACCCCCGATGTTTTCTCCCTGATTGATATGGCACGGCAGCTTCGATTTAGCGCACTTCGCCAATTTCTTGGCCTCCTCGTGGACGAAGGCCACCCGATCTACGGACTCCCGGCGGGCAAGACCGTCGACGTCGATTCTCCAGAGGACATAGCAACGGCGGAAGCTTTTGTTCGAGAGATGAACGAAATATGAAATCGACCTCTGTGCTTGGCATATACCGGGAGCAGATCTTCTCACCCGGCAAAGTTAGCGACGACGCCGCTATTCTCGATGCCACTCTGACCGAGCTATCCAGGCTCGTGCCCAATGTGAGCAGCATCAATGCAGAAGGATTGGCTGCTTCCATGACAAGGCCCTCATATGTTTTAAGTATGGCACGATCCGAACACGCCCTTGGCATCATCGAAGACTGGGCCAAACAGGGTTCCAGGATCATCAACTCCGTTGAATCTGTTCGCAACTGCCATCGCAGGCTGCTCACACCCATTCTTCTCCGGACCGGCTTTTCTCTGCCTTTCAGCCGAATAGTGCCCATCCAGGAAGCCGAAGAATTATGCAACTTGGATGGGTCCGGAGCGATCTGGCTAAAGCGCGGTGATGTGCATGCCGCCATTCAGGCAGACGACGTCCGACTGGTAAGATCGCGGCAGGAGATAGCCTGCGCCGTGCAACACTTTCGCGCACAGGAAGTTCGCCACATACTCGTTCAGCAAAATGTGGAAGGACCGGTAGTCAAGTTCTACGGCGTGGGCCGGGACATGTACTTCTTCCGTGCATTTCTCTGCTCATCCGATGAAGATATAGGCTCGCATGTTCAGCAATTGGCGGCCGTCGCGCAAAGGGCGGCTTCAGCCGTTGGTCTCGAAGTCTATGGAGGAGATGCTATTCTTGCAGGGCACGATCAGGCCCTTCTCATCGACTTCAACGACTGGCCAAGTTTCTCGCGATGCAAACAGTCTGCGGCCATGAGCATCGCCGATTATTTCACTCGGACCTGCACGGATGAAACCGGCTGTAACCGATCCGCAAAATCTTAGACTCCGGATATGGGGACCTAAACTAAACAGGACCCTGAATAGTTGGCTTATGAAGCGATTCCATATTATCAGCATTGTCTTGGGAGCCGCCTTGCTCATGTTCTTGACATGGCAAATCGGGTTCCTCAAATTATGGAAGGAGCTCGTTCTGTTAGGCTGGGGCCTGGCGCCCCTTATCTTTATCGGGGGTGTGGCCCATATCTTTCACGCATTCGGTTGGCGGCGCTGCCTTGTCGGTGAAGCCAGATCTCTTCCTCTTTTTCAAGTCTTTCGTATACTCATGGCGGGCTATTCCATTAATTATCTCACTCCCACAGCTACCTTGGGTGGAGAGGTGACGAAGGGGACGCTCCTTTCGGTCAATCATAATGGTACAGAAGCAGTTGCCGGCGTGATCGTCGGCAAGCTGGCCTACAGCTTGGCGCAGCTTCTCTTCGTATCTCTGGGCTCGATCTTCACTCTCTGGGGGGCCGATTTGCCGGCCGGAGTCTGGCTTGCACTGCTTTTGAGCAGTGCGCTGCTGGCTTCGGGGATGATTGGCTTTCTCCTCGTTCAAAAATACGGCAAATTGGGTGTGATCGTGCGATGGCTGGCTGCACGTAAAGCCGGTGGAAAGATGCTGCAAAAAGCGGCCCACCACATCACAGCCGTAGATGAAGAGCTGAGGAAGTTTTACAAAAGCCATCCCTACGATTTGCCCTCCGCCATTTTGTGGCATATCGCAGGGATGGCATGTGGCATCATACAAGCATGGTATTTTCTTTTTCGTCTGACCGATCATGCTTCCCTCGAGACTGCTACGGAAGTTTATTTCCTGGGAAGCTGGTTCGATCTGCTCGCTTTTGCCATCCCACTGAACATAGGGGTCCAGGAGGGTACCAGAATCGTTGCTTTCAAGGTGGTGGGCCTTGGCTCTGTCATGGGCCTGGCCTATGGACTCACATTGCGCTTCGAGCAGATCTTCTGGACCGGAATCGGGCTTCTCGGCTACGCGAACTTGCTGTCAGAGCAACGCAAAAGCACTCAGATCTCTTTGCCATATGGAAATCAAAAGACGCCCGGGGTATCGGGGAATGTCCCACACGGCGCCCCGTGACAAGTTATTGCATGTCCCGCAACCGCCCGCGCTTCTCATGGAAGCTAATAGTCCATAATCCGATGGCAAAAATGTAAGAGCCAATCACAGCCCCCAGTAGAAACCAGTTCAAGCGCCCGATTAGAGCAAGGGCAACCACCAGATAAGCAAAATCACGATTGCTCATGAGTGCCATGATTCGAATCATTCTTGGAGACTGTTCCATCTCATCGGGGCTCAGCCGCAGGATACATTGATATACGGAGATGATGCATAGAAGAAGACCTCCCAGCATGAACCACAGCGCCCGAATGTAGCCAGGATCACCGGTATTGTGGTACAGACCGAACGCTATCCCGATAAACACCGCCGCATGGACTATGTTATCCGTAGTGACATCAAGGTAGTGGCCGAAAAGTGATTCTCTGAGTTTCAGGCGTGCTACTTCTCCATCGACACCATCGATGATGATACAGAGCACGAAGAGAAGAGAACCGAAGAGTTGAATTCCGTAACCGGCCCGAGAGAGGCAGAACGCACCGAAAAGGCCTATGGACATGCCAATCAGAGTGATTTGATTGGGGGAAAGATCTGTACAAGCCACCCTTCGGCTGATAAGACGCGATATCCGCCGACTAAAATGCCGGGCCATCAGACCGTCATCGGGATTCGTATTGGCAGCGAGTGCAGCGATTAGCCGATCCTCAGCCTCTCTGCCGCCTTCAATTCCACTCTTGGGAATATAAGGAAGCCCATTCGGGCTCGAGATGCGCCGTGCTCGGCTCATGATGTCGGGATTGGATTCGCCCACGGCCCACAGTATTTGGAGAATTGGCACAAGATCGGAAGGCGAGGTGAGGTAAAGCCCATCTCCACTGCCGGCGCCCGCTGCCTCCATAAAGGAAATCCCCGGCTCTTCCGCTTTCTCCAGGAAGTGAGTGAGAGAACGGCGATCCACCACGTAATCGGCCCTCATCACCAGGATTCCCTTTCGGTCGTCTATATCCAGTCCTTGAATCACCTGCCCGAGCATGTCTACTGACTCCACCGCATAAAAATTCGGGAGAGGAACAAGGTGTGAAAGGATGGGAATCAATGAATTCACTTTTCCAATCACAAAGACGCGTTCAATACCTACCTTGGAGGCGACAACTGCCAGCCTGAGCACGGATGGAATCCCGAAAGCCCTAAGCATTCCCCTGTCGTCGGGAGCAAGAATAACCGCTGTTCTCATTTGTCTTCTGGGCCCTCCAAAGCATGGATTCGGTGCCGCGAACGATAGCAGAGGCAAAAAGGACAAGTCAAGGCAAAGATGTGAGGCTAACTTCCGATTCAATCTCTTGGATCGGCTCTGGAAAAGGTTGGCGGTAAGCGCAGGGCTATTAGTGAGCTAAATGCTTTCACTGCTTTCTACTTGTTCAGCAATGATCGAAGTTTTCGGCGTCGGAGTTGAACATTTTTCTTTGAGAAAAGTTGATAGTCCAGGAGGCAAAATCGGCCTCACGGGTCGGAAGTCCCAGTCGGGCCATCACCGATCTGAAACTGTAGAATTCCCGGTACATTCTCTTGATCTTTCTTTCCAAATCTTTTGGCGCGCTGTGCGTTGGCGTGAAGTAACACCTCAAGCCGGGCCACCTGCCTATGTTATCGTGGTCAATGATTCGGCCCTCATTTTGCAAACGGTCATATAGGGGCGTCCCTTTATGTGGCGTAAGTATGTTGAAGTAGGCGGCTGGAACCTTGTTTTCTCTCAGGAAGGCAAGGGTTTGGTCGTAAATGCTCTCATCTTCGGTATCGTAGCCGAACACGAAATTTAACGAATAACTGATCCCTCTTTTCCTCAGGTTGCTCATGATTTCCTTGTAGAAGCTTAATTTGTTTATTTTCTTGTTCATTCGGGCCAAGGTCAGCCTGTCGATGCTCTCCATCCCGATGTTGACGTGCAGAAGTCCGCTGCGCTTGGCAAGATCCAAAAAGCGCCCGTCACGGCATAAGTTCGACGACCAGAGCGCCGATCAGCGAACCTTGAGAGGAATTAGCGCTTCGAGCAGTTCCATGGTATGGGATCTTTTTCCCGCGAATGTGCTGTCGGTGAACAGGACATTCTTGAGCCTGTTGAATTTCATTTCTTCGATTACGTCCGATACGGGCGATATCGGTATTTTTTGCCCAGGTAGAAGCGTTCGGAGCAAAAGTCACAACGGAAAGGGCACCCGCGGGAGGTCTGGACCGCGAAGGTCTTGAAGTGACTATACTTTTCAAGATCCACCAAATCATATCGAGGGAAGGGCAGACCGCTCAGGTCGAGTGATTTTTCAGCATGGTAGAATTTCCGGAGGCGCCCATTTGAGGCATCATCCAGCATTTTAGGCCAGATTTCTTCTCCCTCCCCTATTCCCACCGCGTCGCAATGTTCCGCTGCCTCCTCTCCAAAAAAGAAAGTGTGGGGGCCGCCCATTATCACCGGCGTCCCCCTGGCCTTGAAGCGGTCGACTATTTCATAGGCCGAGAGTGAATTGATCGTCCATGTGGTAATGGCAACAAGATCCGCACGGGCCTCGAAGTCGATATCCTGCAGTTGCTGATCGATCAACTCTATATCCCAGTCCCCGGGAGTGAGCGCCGCCAGATAAGGAAGTGATAGTCCTACAACATCCCTCTTCCTGGTTTTGAGCGGCTTTAAATCAGATCTGCTCTGATAGTGGGAAGGTTGGATAATCAGTAACTTCATAGTCGTCTCATTCTGATAAGTGCAGTAATTGTTTCAGCCTTGTCATTAACCTGGTGATCCTGACACTCGTAAAAGCCATACGTCTTACCAATCGAACATGCAAGAGATATTTTAGCGATTCCTGCTCTTGGCGATTTTAGGACCCACCTCCTTTGCTGGAGTGCCATAGCCTGATTCCGCTTTGCCAGTGTTGTTGACTAAATGGAAAATCAGCGGCCCCACGAAGGAGGGAAGCAGAATCAGCTGATCTTCGCCATTTTAATGTCAATTCACAGTAGCTTGCCAAAGGTGAAAATCCTGATGAGGCGAGCGAGCAGAACGAAAATGATCAGGATGTGTTGAACTCGCAACTTTCGGAGACGGTTGGTACTTGCCAACTTTTGTTTCATTGAATAATCTTAACTGATTTCCGCAAAACTTTTCCATCAGCCTTAAACATTGGCCGATGTCCTCCGGCACCGCAGAAAGTCACTCTCAAAGCTTAACCTAACCACCACTTACACCCAGTAAGCTTTAGTGATACGACCGCCTGCCTTACCATGTCTTCAAAGGACTTTTGGTATCCGACCCCATCTCATCTATATATACGAACAAGATAGTCATCGACTACTACAAAACGAGAATATCTCAGAGATCCTTTACAACTATCTGAATTATTTTTGGTTGTATTATGCACTTAACCAATTTTTTGCTTGTGATATCTATTGATGCCACTTATAAAAATAATTACAAGTGTTGAAATTTACTGTGAAATAAGGAGAAGGGTCATGTCAAAGAAGGCTAAGAAGTCACAGATGGCAGAAAACCAGGAAGCAACAAATCAAACGTCAGAAGACAATCAGATGGAAGTTCCCAATCAGTCAGCAGAAGAAACCACCCCGGCAACCATAGTCGAAGCTTCCGAGGCTGAGATATTTGAATCTCATACAGAAGTTAAGCAAGCTGTAGTTACCGAAACTGAAAGTCCGGTGGTTGCAAGCGAAGCTGAAGCAGTAGAGCAGCCTGCGCCGGCCAAGAAAGAACGAGTGAGCAAGCGCCCCTATATCTCCCTGGTGGAGGAACACCTTGAGCTGGGCGATCTGGACAAGAAAGAATTACTGGCGCTCATAATGGAGCAGTTCCCGGCTATCAGCAAAAATGGAGCTTCAACATTCCTGACTGACGCACTGAATCCACGTTATTCGCATTGGAAAGACCGCGTCGTCTCGAAGACAATCGACGGCAAACTCATCTTCGCCGATAAGATCGAACCCTTGCCAGAGGAACTTGAAACTCAAGTAGAAACGACACAGCCTGAGCAACCATCAGCATAGGCTTTTCAGGGCTGTTCTTATGCTGGGGCCACTTTTTTTTAGGGAACTGTGAGAACCTTCAAAATCGTAAGAAAGGGGAAAACATGTTCTTTCATCCTCACCTCATGGATTCATTTTTTGGTAACGGGCATGCACTACAGGACAGCATGCGCCTTGTTTCAGCTTTCGCCGTTGAACGTGAGCTTCAGGAATCGCGGCGGAAGGAAGAGCTTGAAAAGTCCGGCGATAACATCCCTGAACATTCGAGAGAGAAATCGCTCCCATCTCGGTTCTAGCCCTTTACGTTCTTTGTGAAGGAGGCACCAGCACCGGCTTCGTCTGGAACGTAACGGGATGGTGGTAGCGAGGCATAGCGGATCTTGAGGGCGGCGCTGAGACGGGCCGCCCTTTTTGAAAAGGCGAACAACAATGGATGACCCTATTTACTCATATTTTCATGAAAATCTCGCAACGGTCTCGAAAGAAGAACTCCTTCAAGCCCTCAGGAACGCCCTAGAAAGTGCCAATTACTGGCGAGATGCTTGCCTGTCAGGTTTGAGTCTAGTTGTCGCGGCAGGAGATGATCTATGCAATCCCTCGGATCAATAGAATACAAAAGCCACATCATAAACATCTTTCCTGATGAGGACGCACCTAACCCCCGCGAAGAGTTCGACCACCTCGGCACCATGGTTTGCTTCCATCGTCGCTACAATCTTGGCGACAGGCATGAGTTCCGCAGTCCAGGGGAATTCATGGAATTTTTGAAAGAAGAGAAGCCAATCTGCCTGCCTTTGTACCTGTTCGTTCACAGCGGGGCCACTATGAGCACGGAAAGCGATAGGTTCAGGGCTTGTGATCCTCAAGGCTGGGACTGGGGAATGCTCGGCTACATCTATGTCACCAAAGAGAATGTCCGGACGGAATACAACGTTAATCGAGTGAGCAGGAAGATTCTCGAAAAAGTAACGAAGCTGCTTCAGTCCGAAGTCCAGGAATATGACCATTATCTCACAGGCAATGTTTACGGCTACGAGATAACCAAGGAAGAACGACAAGCCGGTAAAGTCATCGATAGCTGTTGGGGATTTTTCGGGTACCCAGAGGACTACGTCATCCCCGAAGCCAAGGCGGTCATAGACCAGATCATCAGGGAGGCCGCATGATTGATGATGGCAAATCTACCTGTATTCACTGCGCCATTCGCGGCTGGAAGCATCGAATGTGCCCCTGGCAAACAAAGACCGGC
>Ga0187880_1002472_pt1 | contig 14405 bp, 16 predicted proteins | sample June2016WEW_19_4_FD_132998 | JGI IMG/M metagenome (GOLD analysis project Ga0187880, IMG submission 132998) | Peatland microbial communities from SPRUCE experiment site at the Marcell Experimental Forest, Minnesota, USA - June2016WEW_19_40 | ecosystem: Environmental > Terrestrial > Soil >...
CAGCAAGGTCCAGGGAGCGCCGCTTCCCGGTTGATGGAGTGACTTTCATTATTTTAAGCCCTCGACTTTTCCTGAAACGGCTGACTTAACCACATTTGTCAAGTCGCCGCTATTGCGCTGGCCGAGCTCATACGGCAGTCCGTTGTTGGTCCACTCGGTGAAGCCGCCGCCGTACACGAACACCTTCTCTTTCGGTATGCCAAGGCTGTCTCGCAGCATGATCGCCGCGTGCTCGCTATCATCGCACTCCCCGCCATTGCAATAAAACACGATGTCCTGCGCCGCCAGGCAAACCGGGACCACGTTGGTGAGATAGTTTTCCGCGTGGAAGCGGTCAAAGTGGTAGGCGCCCGGAATATGGCCCGCCCGGTAATGCTCCTCGTCGCGAGCGTCAATGAAGATAACCCCATCCTGTTCACGGCGGGGGTCGTGGAAGAACTGCGCGACCTGGTTGCTCTCAGCCAGTTGCAGGCCGTTGGCCCGAAGGCGCGCAGCGAGAAGCTCCAAGGGCGAATTGGTGATTGTAGCTGCAACGTTCGTCAGATTGGTTGCCGCCGCCTTGGTCGGGGAAGCCACTCTGTCCCCGGGGTAATGGTCAATGGTCAACTCAAGGCCGTGCGGCGAGAGGCCGTTGGCGGCAAAAGCCAAGGCAGCGCCGATCACCGCCACCAGCGCCCCTTCCTGCAAGACCCTTTTCACCTAGTGGCCGGCGGGCAGGGGCGGAAGCGGCGGCGGCGGGTGGGCCACCACCGGCGGACGCGGTCTTGGCAACGCCACTGGCACCGCCGCCGGCGGCGGCATGACCGGGCGCGGCAGTTGCATGATCGGCACCTTAACGACCGGGAACCTCGGGTTACTCGATTTGACGCTGAGCGCGACCTGCATGCCCCGCGGGATCTCGAAGCCCTGCGGGAATGCCAGCATGGCGATGAAAGACTTGCCCGGCTGCATCTCCTTGATCTGCGCTTCCACGCCGGGCACATTGACGGCCGGTTCGGACAACTGCACGGCGTTCGTGCTATTGTTTTGGATCGTGATCGAGTTCGTCACCGCGGCCGCCAGCGGTCCTGCAGCCAGGGTGACGTAAGCGGGGATCACCATGATCGCCGGCTGCACATTGGCGCCGACGGGAAAGGTGACGACCGCCGGGTTGGTCCAGCCGGTCCGCAAATTGATCTGGCCCGCAACATATCCCATTGATACCGGCGGCACGACTGAGACCTTCAACTGGAACCCCTTGCCGGGTGTGTTGGTGGTCAGTTCGGCGGTGAACATGCGATTGTTGATCTCCGGCGCGAATAGCGTCAGCGGTTCGTCGGTGTTGTTCGTGATGGTCACCACCACGGAGGCCGCCTCCCCGTCGGGCGGAAGGTTTAGCATCGCCATGGGGGGATTGAAATCAATCGGTCTATACACCGTGCCTCTGAGCTGAAGGAAACTGGGGGGCTGGTTGGCGGTGTTGCAGGCGACCGTCACTTGTCTGACGACCAGCCCATTGTTGCCGACGGTGTCGAACTGGATCGGGATGCCGCCAGTCTGGCCGGGTTCGACCTGTTTCGTCCACTCGCCGGCCGTGGTGCAATGACACCCCGGCTGCACGCTGTTGATAATCAGCAACCGGTCGCCCGTGTTGGTAAACGCGTAAGTGTGCTTGACCAACTCCCCGGCCCTCACTCTGCCGAAATCATAGATGGGCGTCGCGAACTGAATCTTCGGTCCCACGGCATTGGTTGAGGTCATCGCGGCAGCCGGAGGCGCCGAAGTCGGCTGCGCGCCGCCGACGGCGGTGCCCAACAGCATGAGACCCACCGCCCACGCCACGTTCTTCTTCGCAGTATTCATAAATCGTATCTGACAGTATATTATCTCAGATTATGTCGCTGGTGCAAAGCTCATTCTCTCAGAAATAAAGTCCTAACTGGCCGGCCAGCCGCGGCAGATCCTCATGCGAGGCCGGCAAGCAGGGCAGGAGCCGGCCGCAGCGCTCCCGCACCCACTGGCTGGTTGCCGTTCCCGGCTTCAGCCCGCCTTCTAAGCCAAGCAAGCGCCGCCATTCGCCCTGCCACTCCCGCTCACAGGCCTCGAGCACGGTCAGCGGGGCCTTTTCGCGCAAAACCCGGCGCATGGCTCCGGCGAGGGCTGTGGCTTCGGCCAGGCCCACATTCATGCTCTGCACTCCCACCGGGCCGGTTTGGTGGGCGGCATCGCCCGCCAGCCAGCCACGATCCCGGCCAAATTGCCGCGCCACCCGCTGCTCGAAGAGGACTTCGGTGCACCAGGTGATCTCTTTGACCCCCGCCGAGAACCACGGCGCCCGCTGTTTCGCCACTCTTTGCACATACTCCCGGATCCTTTCATCCACGGCCTGCTGTGCGAAACGCGCTTCCCGTCTTTCCTTTTCGGGAAACTCACTCGCCATTTCCGCTTTGAGCACCTGGAACGTCCACCGACACCTGTTCCCCACCAGTGGCCAGAGCACGTTGGTCGTCGAGTCATCCAGCACCACGCGCACCTCGTCTTCCACCTTCTCCTCCGGCTCGAACTCGTAGGCCGCGAAGAACGTCTGACCGGCAACGAGGGTGTTCTCGATTCCCAGCCGCCGCCGTACCAACGAACCATGCCCGTCAGCGCCCACCAGGAACTGCGCTCGGACCGGGAAGCTCCTTTTGACGACGCCCTCCCAGTGCGGCACGATGTAGCCGGTGGCGGTCGCACCCAGTTCCTCGACGTTGGCCACCACCGTCTCCCCAGCGCTTTGAACGTCGTCAAACCGATGGTTCCAGTTGACCGTTACCCCCGCCTTGCGCAGCCGCTCTTCCAAAACGCCCTCAAATTCATTCTGCGGCAGGATCACCATGAACGGAAACTCGCCGCCCAGTTCGGCAAGCTTCACCTCGGCGCGCCGCGCCGCGCCGTCGTAGAACGCCACCGTCTGAATGCGCCGTCCGCGCTCGATCACCGGGGCCGCCAGGCCCATCGGTGACAGCAGCTTGAGCGCGCGCGGGTGCAGGGCGCAGGCATAACTGCGTGCCGTCGTGCGCTCTTCGCGGTCAATGATCTTCACCTCGATCCCCGCCTCGGCCAACAGGATGGCGGTCAATAATCCAACCGGCCCTGCGCCGACTACCAGGACTTCCGTTCGCTCTTCTCGCATTGCGTGCCTTCGTCTCTGCCAGTATTCCCGTGATGTGGCCTGAACAATACACTTCACCGGGCAAAAAGTCATTTTGAATTTGTGCCGGGGCCCCGGCTGGGAAACATCGCTTCATCTGGAAAGTTGGTGCCCGGCTCAGAAATGGATTGCCTGGCACGCCCTTGAAAGGCCGAAGGGGGAACCTGCGCCGCAACAGCGCCGTAACCTATTCGGACGCGGCAGCGTCTCTATAATATGGAGGGCTGTGGTGTGCGGCCTGCGGCAGGCACCGTGGGACTGAGCAGGCGGGAAAGCCGCAGAAAACCCGCAAACCCTAGCGAAGCCCTAGCGAAGCCCTAGCGAAGCCCATGCGAAGACCAAGCGAACAACACGCTGTCAATACCGGACCCCTCCCCTGTCCCCACGCTGTCAGCGGGCCGAGGGGTGCCTGACACTGCCGGAGCCGGAGCGGTGGGGCGCAGCCGGAAGGAAGAAGCGGACGCCAAGGTCCCGGCCTGCTTGAGCAATAGCGCATTGCACCGCTTGGCAGGGACAGACTTCCCGGATGAACCGATTGTGTTGCCAAGGGCCTTACCGGCCACTTAAATCAGCGTGTGCAACTCGAATGGCTCTTTGGGCGGAAGCAATCCGCCCAGCCCGAGGACCACTGGCTGCTGGCCGGCCGGCGGCCTGTGCGGCTGCGGTTCGTCCGCAACCGGCGGGCGCGGCGCTACATCCTGCGCCTCCGTCCCGACGGCACGGCCCGCGTGACCGTTCCGCGCGGCGGAGCGCTTGCGGAAGCAAAGCGGTTTGCGGAGAGGAATGTTGCCTGGCTCGAGAAACAGCTTCTGCGGCAAGCGCTGCGACCATCCCGGCCTGAGACCTGGCCGGCGGGGACGGAAATCTTCTTCCGGGGAGAACGGGTGCGGTTGGAGACCGGCACGAATGGGCAGGCCGGACTGATTCGCTTCGGCAGCGAAGCCGTGCCCGTGACGGATGCCGCAGGCGACCTCCGCCCGATCATTGAGCGGCATTTGCGGCAGTTGGCGGCGCGCGAACTGCCGCCGCGTGTGCTCGAATTAGCCGCGTTGCACAATCTGCCCGTGCGGCGCGTGACCGTGCGCAACCAGCGGTCGCGCTGGGGCTCCTGTTCGCGGCGTGGCACGGTCTCACTCAACTGGCGCCTGGTACAGGCCCCAGGCTTCGTCCGCGACTACCTGGTGCTGCACGAACTCGCGCACCTGAAGGAAATGAACCATTCCCGTCGGTTCTGGAACGAGGTGGCGCGGCTCTGTCCCGAGTTCGCGGAGGCTGAACGCTGGCTTAAGCAGCACTCGAGCCTGCTGGCGTAGTCGGAAGCCTCAATAGCTCATCTTGTCCAGTTTCACCTTGCCGCGGAAGATCCAATAGACGCCGATCGTATAGGCGAGCACCACCGGTACCCCAATCAGAGCTATGGTGAGCATGATACCCAGCGTCTTGTGCGAAGAGGCGGCGTTGTCAATGGTCAGGCTGTTCGCCGGCAGCGGGTTGCTCAAAACCAGGTTCGGATACATCTCCAGGCCGAACAGGCCCATCAACGCGAGCATCGCCACGCAGGAAGAGAGAAACGCCCGCCAGTCACGGCCCCGGTGGATTTCGCGAGGGATATTCGCGATGGCCAGCATGTTGAGGATGGCAATGCTGAACAGCCACGGGTTGGCGCGTACTCGCGCCGCCATGTGCGGCACGTAGAGCAATGTCGCCATTGTCGTCGTTGCGTAGCAGATGATGAAGAAGATGATGCAATTGGTGATCCATCCGCGCAGTTTGTCATGGAGCGGACCGTCGGTTTTCAGCAGGGCGTAAATCGCCCCGTGCATCATGAACAGCGCCACGGTAGTGACCCCCAGCAGCAGCGGGTAAGGACCCAGCAGTCCCCAGAACGTGCCGGCAAACTCGCCGCGCTCGTCCAGCGGGATGCCCCAGGCGATATTGCCCATGGCCACACCGATCAGCAGGCTCGAGAGGAGGCTGCCCGCGCTGAACCCGATGTCCCACATCTGGCGCCACCACCGCATAGGCTGTTTGCTCCTGAACTCGATGGCCACCCCGCGAAAGATCAGCGCGACGAGCAGCAGCACGAAAGCGAGGTAGAAGCCGGAGAATACCGTGGCATAGACGTTTGGAAAAGCGGCAAACAACGCGCCCCCGCCGGTGACCAGCCACACTTCGTTGCCGTCCCAAACGGGGCCGATCGCATTGAGCATGGTGCGCCGCTCCTCATCGGTCCTGGTAAACAGGTGCAGCGCCCCAACGCCGAGGTCGAAGCCGTCCAACATGGCGTAACCGGTGAACAGCACCCCAATGAGGATGAACCACACAGTATTGAGGTCGAGCGAGCCGTAGTTCATGCGCCTGAACAGCTACAACCGCAGATGCGAACAGATGAGCACAGACGACTGCTTTCTAGCATTTGTCCCATTCGTCCCATTCTTCCCATTCGTCTCATTAGTGTCTTCCCAATGGCAGCGCCAGCTTGCCTGACGGCGCCAGATCGGAATCATCCGGGCCGTGCTGAATCTTGTCGTTCAGCAGGTAGATGAAGACCGCAAAGAGCAACAAGTACACCGCGCTGAACAAGATAATGGCCGCCAGCACCGCGTCGGCCTTGACCACCGCGGAGAGCCCCTGGGAGGTGCGCAAGAGTCCATAGACAATCCACGGCTGCCGCCCTACTTCGGCGGCGAACCAGCCGGCCTGGTTGGCCAGTTGCGGCCCCAGCACCGAAAGCACCAGCAGCCACAACAGCCAGCGCTTCTCAAAGAGCGACCCGCGCCAAAAGTAGAGGAACCCCAGCAAGGCAAGCAGTATCATGCCAAAGCCAATCGCCACCATGAGGTGAAAGAGCTGGAAGGTGAAGTTGACCGGCGGGCGGTCTTCCGGCCTGGGCGCGGCTTCCCGCAGGCCGGTGACCGCCTGGCGGCTGTCGCTGTGCGCCAAAAAGCTCAGCAGCCCGGGGATGTGCAGGCCGCCTCTGACGACCTCGCCCTTTTCGTTCACCCAGCCAAAGAGGGTCAAGGGTGCGTTTGACGTGGTCTCATAAAGCCCCTCGAAGGCCGCCAGTTTCGCCGGTTGGTTCCTCGCCACCCCCACCGCGCTGCTGTGCCCGCTCACCAGTTGCAGCAGTGACGCCACCAAGCCGACCGCCAGGCCCACTCGCATCGAGCGGCGCGCGAACTCCTCGTGCTTCCTTTTCAGCAGATACCAGGCGCTGACGCTTACCACCAGAAACGCCCCCGCCTGCCACGCGCCGCACAGCGTATGGAATAGCCGGTCCATCGAGGACGGGTTGAAGACCATCTGCCAGAAACTGGTGATCTCCGCGCGCGCCCTCATCCCCTCCCCCACGATGTGGAACCCAGCCGGTGTCTGCATCCAGGAATTGGCGACGACGATCCAGATCGCGCTGAAATGCGCCCCCAGGCAGACCATGCAGGTCGCGAAGAAATGCACGCGCCGGCTGACCTTGTTCCAGCCAAACACGAGCACGGCCAGGAAACCCGCTTCGAGGAAGAACGCGAAGATGCCCTCGGACGCCAACGCGCTGCCGAACACGTCGCCGACGTAGCGGGAGTAGGTCGCCCAATTGGTGCCGAACTCGAACTCCATCACTATGCCCGTGGCCACGCCAATCGAAAACGTGAGCGCAAAGACCTTGGTCCAAAACCGGGCCATCTGGTGATACACTGGCTTCCCTGTCTTCAACCACAGTCCCTCGATAACGACCAGCAGGGCCCCCAAGCCGATGCTCAGCGGCGGATACAAATAATGGAACCCGATAGTCAGCGCGAACTGGAAGCGGGAAAGCGTCAGGACGCTCATTGTTTCTCCCCGGCATTGGAGGCCAGCGAATAGGCTCGTTGCTCGTAACGGGTGGCCAGGGCCTCAATCGCATCCAAATCACCCGCCCACTCCCGGCGCGCCAGCTTCATGTTCGTGGCTTCGGTGAGAATCAGATTGGTCATTTTCGCAGACACCTCGCACTCGATGTTCACGATCTGGAGCCTGCCGGAAATCACGGCTGGCGCACCCAGTAGGAGTTGAACCTACGACCTTCTGATCCGTAGTCAGCAGTTGATGTTTGTTTTACGGGCAAATATGCGTGTTTTCAGGGGTTTTTGAGGGTCGGCGGCGTGTATCGGCAGGTATCCGATGCCAACCCCATGTGTAAAATGTGTCCCACCCAAAACTGAGTCAAACCTACTGATATCGAAGGCAGATGGTTCATAAAAACCCGACCGACAGCGGTGGGTTTACGCGAGGATTCTGCGTTCGTCAAGCCAAACGGGGTCTCAATGTTACAGGGCCGCGGCGGAGCGCGGACGGCTTGACTATCAGGGCATCTAGGTCGGGCCGGTAGTAGCGGCGAACGGGGTCAGCGCCCTTCTTGCCCACGATGTATTGGTAGCGCACCTTGTAGGGCACGTGCGCATCATCGTCTGGCCACGGCACGGCGCGATCCTCGACGTAATCCCGTGACATTCCGATATACTCGCCGGCTTCCTTTCCGCTCAACCACATAAATCAGTATTTCGTTCAAAAAATGCTTATCCCGTTCACGCCGTAGCATCGTGCATTTTCGATGGAATTCAGCGGCCAACGAGCGAGTATCTTCGCCTGTCTTCAAGTCGCAATTGAAGATCGATTTCGGGAACAGGTCCTCGGTCAAGTCACCCTGGCAGCCATCGTCGCCATGGTCTGGAACGCTCTCTCCAAGTCGAATTCCGCAAAATCTTGCGCGCGCAACACCGGCTGCAATTGAGGCTCGACCTGTTGCCGGAGCGCGGCCAAACGATTCGCGGAAACGTCCGCCGGCTCGTTGCCGGACACGGCCAGCTTTCGCCGGACCAGCCGGATCAACTCCGCGTCTTCAGGCCGGAGACCCAACCGCAGGACCGCATAATCAAGGTCGAAGAAATCGCGCACGGCCACTTCGCGCCGTGACAGTACCGCGCGGAATTTTTCCGCGAACGCTTCCATCTTGGAGATGCATAACAATGACACAGGAGCTATTATGGCCTGCCCGGTCAATGGGTCGAGCAACGCCGTCTGCGCGTCCGCCGCGATAGGCTGGGTCAACAGCGGCTCGCGTAACGCCACTTCGATCTTGATCGTCTCTCCCTGGCCGGTGCCAACGGACTGATAGCTCACGCTGCCAACATATTGAGTCGAGTCGTTTGCCCCTTTCAACGGCGCCTTGATCTGGAAGCACGGCAAGGCACGCGCAAGCCCGATGAAAGAATCCTCCAAAGGAGAGACCAGTTTGCGGCGCTCCGTGCGCGAGATGTCTTCTGCCACAGGGATGACGAAATCCAAATCCTCGCTCAATCGGAAGAAGTGGGTGTGAACCTTGGCTAAACAGGTGCCACCTTTGAACACCAGCCCGGTCACTTTTCCGGCCAGATATTCCAGCAGTACGGTGCAGTAATAGTCCTTCTCCACCAGCCGCGCCGGGAACCTCAGTTCGGCTTCCGTGAAGCTCAACGCTTCCCCGAAACGGTCCCGGTCTTCGTGAAGTTCAAGCATGGTGCCCTCAGCGTTTGTCATTCTCCACAACGCCCCAACGACGATTGATTCGCCCCCGTTTCGGCGCGCGGGGCAGCCACGGAATCAGGCTGCTGGTCGGTTGCAACGCGCGTTCCAGTTTCCGCAGCAGCATGGCATTCACGCCCGCGCGTTCCAGCAAAACACCCATCCGCCGAATCGTGCCCGTGTCGCCGTAGCGCAACGTGCATTTCACCAACTCCGCCGCGCTGACTCGCTTGGCCTTTAACTCCTGGCGAATCCAATCGTAGCCGCGCGTGATGCCGTTGAATCGTGACCAATCATACACCGCATCCAGCAGTGTTCGCACGCGTGACGCGTACACCGCCCTCACGCCATCGGGCGTCGCGAACGTGTCCGTATCGCCCAACCGCGCCGTTCCGACCTTGATCAACATCAGCGTCACACCTCCGATCTTGCGCTCGCCGGAAAGGCGATTGTTATAGGCGTAAAGGCGATTTGGCACCTGTTCATCGAGTCCGTAGCGGTTGAAAGCATTGGGGCCGCACACCTGGAACTTCCCTCGGAAGGTTTCCATCAATGTGGCCAGCGCCAGAAATTCGCCCGGACTCCATTTGCCACCAAGCGGCAACCGGGGTGGCACCAGATACACTCCGCGCCAAACGCGCGCAATCATTCCTGCGCGTGACAAACGACTCAACACCTTGCGCTCTTGCAGCACGGTCAGGTTGAGCGGTCCCCGCAATTCACCCGTCTCGACCACCCGCAGTTTGCGCATCTGTGAGTAGGCCAGGACTTGTGCTTCCAGTCGTCCGATCTTTCTTTTCATGGCTGCATCCTATTACTGGGATAATACCCTGACAAGGGATTTTCCCAGAAATACTATGCAATAGAGCAAACCGCATGGTGGGCGCATTCCATTTCGTGCGGAGGGTTTCACAAGTCATCCGTGTGAAAGGCCGTCGTACTGTCCGTAATGCCGTGCTCGGCATTACGGACAGTACGGGTTGGAGTTGTTGGCCCCCTGTACATGGCGAAATCCTCATCAAGCAGCTACTGGGAGCTGAACCAAGCCATGACAATAGGCTTGCCAGCGATAGTGTGCGAGGTTGGCCTGAGGCGGTGCGGAACCCTCGGCTCTCTCCTCCGGGGTATTACCGTGCAAACCTTGGTGCACTCGGGATCTGTTGAAATAGGTTCTGAACCGCTCCAGCTTTCGTTCCAGGTCCTGAGTATTCCAGTAAAACAGATGATCCAAGTACTCCCGCCGTAGGCTCCCGATCAGGCGCTCCACAAAAGGATGCGACCAGGGAACCTGCGGCACGGTTTGTATCGGTTCCACCCCCAGAATGCGCAGGTTGGCTTGCCACCGGCGGAACTGGAATAAGGGATCATGGTCAAAACTCAACCGAACAGGCGATCCCTGGCTTGCGACCGCTTGGTTGAACAGGCGACAGAGGGCTACGCCGTCTACCGGCGTTGCCTGGACCGCGAAACCGATGATGCGGCGACTAAACTGATCCATCACGATCAAGATTCAATGCGTTTTGAGCAGGATCGATTCCGTCCGGAACAGGTCCAAGCTCCAGAGGCTGTCCTTGGAATGACCCAGGAAGGTCAGCCACGAAGGGCCATTTTCCTCACGCTTGGGACGGTAGTAACGAGCCAGAACACGACGGACCACGTCTTTGTGGATCTCGACACTAAAGGCCTTGCCCAAGTGCTGCGCAATCCTGGGACAGCCAAAACGCGGATTGCGCCGTTTGAGTTCACAGATGGCTTGGATCAGTTCAGGGGGTGGCCCTTTGGGCCCTTGTCCGTGCTGAAAACTAAATCAGGACTGCCTTTGAGCAGTGTCTTGGCCTCGTCCAAGTCGCCCCTCCAAGCAGCGTCATGAATGTTGCCGCCGAATGCGAGGTTGCTGCAAGCGAATGCGACGAGCAGGACAAGGGCACGGCACGGAATTGGCCTGTCTTTCATGCTCTCACTATCTCTTGACCCAGAGAATGCCGGGACGCAACAGCTTCGGCAACCAGCATTCGCGTCGAGCCGTGCCGGAGCGATACCCAGATTCAATGCCCTCCCGCGACCGTGCAACCGGCCCGGCGCAGGTATTCCGCCAAATCCTTCTCTATTTGGACTGGGGCCTCGTAAGGCATCGGGTTTAGGTGCTCATACCGTATCCACGTAAGTCTATTCGCCGCTGTGGTGTATTTCTCCTGGTTCTGTTAAGCTTCGCAGGATGATCAACTTGCGCGAACGCAACCAGCGTCCAGGGGCGGAAGGAGGGCGTATGGGCCTTGACCTAAAGCGCTTAAAGATCAGATCAGAACTTCATTTGTGCCCGTGCTTTGCAGTTTCCCTCTGCGCTCTCAGCACCTTCTGCGGGCAGGCACGGCAACCCGCACCCAAGCTCACAGTTTTGGATAATGGCGAGGTCCGTATCGGTATGGACTTGGCCTTGGGAGGCGCGGTGACATTTATCTCCAGCAAGGACCATCCACACAACATCATCAACAGCGCGGACTTGGGCCGACAAATCCAGATGTCTCATTACTCCGGCCCGTGGCCCTTCGAAGTCGGTAACAAGAAGCCGAATCCGGCGTGGGCTGGCTTGGGCTGGAATCCGATTCAAACCGGGGACTGCTACAATAATCCCTCGGAAGTTATCGAGCACCGGAACGATGGCAAACAACTCTACATCAAGTGCATTCCCAAGCAGTGGCCGCTCAACAACGTCCCTGGTGACTGTATCTTCGAAACCTGGACGACGCTGGAAGGCCCGGTCATTCACATGCGCTACCGCTGCACGAATCAGCGTTCGGACAAGACCGCCTACCGCCCTTGCCCGCAGGAACTGCCAGCCGTCTATACGATCTCCAGGCTCTCGCGCTTGATGTCCTACACGGGCAACAAGCCATTTACGCAGGACACGCTCACTCAGGTAACAAACGACTGGAGGAAGCCTTGGCCTTGGACCCGCTTTGTGGCTGCTGAGCGCTGGGCTGCACTGGTGGACAACGACGGCTGGGGCTTGGGCGTGTTCAAGGACGACGGCGGTGAGTTTAATGGCGGAGTTTATGGCGATGACCGGTCCGACGACCCCAAGCATGGTTCGACAGCGTATGTCGCCCCCATCCACATAGAGAATTTCGACTACAATATCGTTTATGAACACCACACCGACTTCGTGGTCGGCAAACTTGCGGACATCCGCAAACGCTTCAACCGCCTGGCCACCAAGACGCCCCCCGCCTGGCGCTTTGTCAAAGACCGGCAGCATTGGACGATGCGCAATGCCACCGATCAGGGCTTCCCAATGAATGGCGAATGGCGAGTCAAGTTCGGTGCGAACACGCCGTGCCTGGAAAGCGCTGTTCAGTGCTGGCGAGCCGAAAACGCTCCGTCCGCCGATCTGGAGGTCGCCTACGACGGACAGGCCACGACCGCTCGGATTTTCTGGAAGCGACTCGACGACGACAAATACGACACCGAGAAGAGCCTCAGCCTGGACCTGATTTCCGATGGCAAGTTCCATAAGTATCGCCTCAAGCTTGCATCGTCGCTCGAATACCGGGATCTCATCATCGGCCTGGCCATCGAACCCGTCACCCAACCTCGTCCGGGAGAGGGGATGGCCATTAAGTCGATTATCCTCTCGGCGGAGAGTAAGTGATGTGCCGTGGCGAAAACACTTTTTGAAGCGATTGGATACGTGCTCGGCCAGAAAGCCGCGCAGGCCAAGAACGCCTTCGACCTCGTGGGCGGAACTGAGGAAGACTCCTTGCGGGCCGAAATACGTCTGGGCCGCGACCTGGCGGCGGCTGTGCTGGAGCGAGTCCCCCTGGTCGAGGCGAATGAGGCCACCAGATTTGCGGCCGAAATTGGGCGCTGGCTGGCGGGGAACGTGAAGGAGAAGAAGCTTCCCTTCATTGTCCGGGTCACGGCGGAGCAGGAGCCGAATGCGCTTGCCCTGCCGGGGGGGCCAATTTTCGTGAGTTGGCCGTTGTTGGAGATGTGCCAGGGGCAGCGGGACGAGATCGCATTCGTGCTCGGCCATGAGATGGCGCATATCGTGCGGCAGCACACCCTCAATCGGGTCGTCAAAGACGCCGCGCTTTCTCTGCTGCTGCGCCAGACCTTCGGCAGGCGGGCCTTGCCGTCGCAGCGTTCCTGGGGCGGGCGACGCCCTGGGTGGTTATCGCCTTTACGTTTCTGGAGGGGATCGTATGGGCTCTCAACGGCCCGGTCTTCCTTTCAGTCGTGCCCAGTCTGGTTCCACGCGCCGAACTGAGCCCGGCCCTCGCACTGAACTCCGTGCAATTCAACATGGCCAGGCTCTGCGGTCCCATGTTGGCGGCGGCGCTTATGGGTGCAATCGGTGTCGCGGGTGCCTTCACCTTCAATGCATGCACGTTTCTTCCGCTGCTGGTGGCCCTGTTGTTCGCTATTCCGAACGCTCCAGCCCCGTCCCGCCCCAAGACGGTTTCGATCTACGACGACATCCGCGAGGGCCTGAAATTCGTCTGGACGAGCCCCGGGACCCGTCGCCTGACCATCATGGGCATGATCTTTATGTTCCTGGCCGCGCCGTTGCAGGGACTGCTGCCCGTTTTCGCGCAGAGCGTGCTCAAGGGCGGCCCAGGACTGTTCGGCCTGATGCTCTCAGCGATCGGTCTGGGTTCGATTCTCGGAGCCTTTCAGCTCTCCTGTATTCCTTCCTACTACCCCCGCCACCACCTCATCCCTCTGGCCATGTGCGTTTTTGCCGCCATCGGACTGCTTTTCAGCCTCTCCACCACACCTGCCTTGAGTCTGAGCATCTTGGTCGCCAGCGGCTGCTTCTGGTTGCTGAGCCTGAATCCGAGCAACACCGCTAACCAACTCCTGGCCACGGACGCGAACCGCGGCCGGGTCCTGTCGGTTATGCTTCTGGCGCAACAAGGCGGGATGCCGCTTGGCCACCTATGCGCGGGATTTCTAACCCATTATATGTCCCCACCATGGGTGCTGCGCCTTATGCTCGGCACACTCCTGGTCGTGATGGTGGCCTTTCTTTTCGTGCGTGAGCCTGCAATCGATGCGATGCCCCACCGCAAGTTGGGCAAACTAACATTTTGGGGCAACTTTTGGGAGGCCATCAGCGCTCACTCTCACCGACCCGCCTACCCGGCGGAGATCGGCGTTTCATCTGAAAGGGAACGGACATCTGTGTAGCACGCTGCTAAGCCGGGAGGATCTTCTGCCTCCCTTACTGTCAGAAAACTTGCCCAGGGGTGGCCTCCAAGAAGCCGCGCTATAGCAGTCCCGCGGTATGCCGCAAATCCGATCCGCGGCGATCTCCGTCGCGCCGGCATTTGACCAGCCCGGACTCGCAAATCAGCGGCCGGCCCGCTTCCTCCCGATCGGTCCCGAACTGCAGGCAGGACCGCTTAAGCCTGGGGAATCGGGCCGCGCCTTCGGCAGCGCACGGGAGCAGTGGATTCATCCGTTCCCGGCCTCGTAGCGAAAAGAGACCGCCATTGCTCTTATTCTAGTGCGCGTTCAAGCTGAGACTAACAATCCAGGGCCATGCACAGATGCTCCGCACCCGGTCTCGGTCCGCAGCCAACCGCGGCAGGCCCATTTCCAAGGTTCGCACCACCCCGGCCATGTCTGAAAACACCCGGTTCGGAAATTCCTTCTCGCGCAGCTCATCCCACAGATGTTCCTGCGGATTGAGTTC
>Ga0187880_1002476_pt1 | contig 14389 bp, 14 predicted proteins | sample June2016WEW_19_4_FD_132998 | JGI IMG/M metagenome (GOLD analysis project Ga0187880, IMG submission 132998) | Peatland microbial communities from SPRUCE experiment site at the Marcell Experimental Forest, Minnesota, USA - June2016WEW_19_40 | ecosystem: Environmental > Terrestrial > Soil >...
ACCGATGTGACAATCAATCCCGGCCCTTACTGGCATTCGGCGCCCCGGGATTTCGCTGCGCTTGCCCTTTATCTGGGCGGCACGGCCGTGGTGACCACGCGCTTTGATGCATCCAGGTATCTCGAACTGGTCGAACGCTACCGTGTCACCAATTCCTTCGTGGTGCCTACGATGCTGCAGCAGTTGGTCAATTCGCCGGCCCTGGAAACCTGTGATGTGTCCAGCCTGCGCTGCCTGATAAGTGGGGGGGCGCCGCTGCCGACAACGGTTAAAGAACGGGTGCTGGCCAAATTCGGCCCAGTGCTTACCGAATTCTACGGCGCCACCGAAACGCGCATCATCACTGCAATTACCCCGGCCGAGCTGGCAGTGCGCGACCGCTCGGTCGGCAGGCCGATACGGGACGTGGGCATCCGCATTCTAGACAACGAAGGAGTTGATGTTCCGGTTGGAGCGGTCGGGGAGATCTATATCTGCGGTCCCGGCCTGTTTTCCGGGTATTGGCGTGACCCTGAGAGCACGCGCCGGACGCACCGCGGCGAATGGTTCAGCCTGGGCGACATGGGAAGAATCGACACAGAGGGATACCTCTACCTGGTCGACCGCAAGCAGGACATGATCATCAGCGGCGGAGAAAACATCTTTCCCAACGATATCGAGGAATGCCTGCTGCGCCATCCCAAGGTGAAAGAAGCGGCAGTAATTGGTGTGCCCGACGAGCTCTGGGGTGAAAAAGTTGTCGCCTTCGTGGTGCCGGTTCCGGAAGAACGCTCGACCGCCGAGGAACTTGCCGCGTTCTGCGGCGAGAGATTGCCCGACTATATGAAGCCGCGCCGGGTGGAGTTCTGCGACGCTTTGCCGCGCAATGCCGTCGGCAAACTTCTGAGGCGCTGTCTTCGTGAGGCCGAACGTGATCGAATCCGGCCACCGGACGACAAATTGTGAGGACTCACTCCAACCGGTTATAGAGGGAGGGTGGGAAAATGGCGGTTAGTTCATCCGTGAGTGAGCAAGCAGGCGACAAGATCTATCGGAAGATCGCCTGGCGACTGATGCCGTTCCTGCTCCTCTGCTATGTTGTGGCTCAGATAGACCGGTTCAATATCGGTTTCGCAAAGCTGCAGTTCATCAAGGACCTCAATCTGAATGACGCCATCTTCGGCGTAGCGGCCAGCATGTTTGCCGTTGGCTATGTAGCCTTCGAGGTGCCGAGCAACCTTATGCTGGCCCGGATAGGAGTACGAAAAACACTTTTGCGTATCATGGTGTTATGGGGAATTTTCTCTTTGCTGATGAGTTTCGCGCAAGGGGCGTACTATCTATACCTTATGCGTTTCCTGCTCGGGGTTGCAGAGGCGGGCTTTTTCCCGGGCATCATAGTATATCTCACCTATTGGTTCCCGAACCGGCACCGGGGGCGGATCATGAGCCTGTTTGTGATTTCAGTGCCGATTGCGGGTGCCATAGGCGGCCCCCTGTCGGGCTGGCTGATGGAACGCTTCAACGGTCTTTCCGGGTGGCACGGCTGGCAATGGCTGTTCTTGATGGAGGGCTTGCCGGCCGTGGTTCTGGGCGTCATCGCCTATTTCTACTTGCAGGATAACCCGGAGCGGGCAGGCTGGCTGTCAAATGACGAAAAGCAAGCCATAATCTGCGATCTCGAAGCTGATCGTATCTCCGGCCCCGGTAAACCTTCAGGAAATTTTCGCGAGGCGCTGCGTGATCCCAAAATTTATTTATTCTCGATAATCTATTTTGCCTACTTTTGTTCTCTTAATACGATTCTCCTCTGGAGTCCCACCTTGCTGAGAATCGTCGGGCTCCAAAAAGTTAGCGACATCGGTTGGTGGAGCGGCCTCATCTCGGTGATTTCCACGATAGGCATGCTCCTGACCGGCTACAGTTCAGATCGTTTTATGGAGCGCCGCTGGCATGTGGCTTTATGCGGGATTACGGCGGCTGCCTGTTTCCTGGTCCTGCCTCTTGCTTATCATAGCGTCGGCTTTACGATCGCTTTGCTGATGGTGGCCTCGATTGGTATCTTCAGCGTTTTGAGCCTTTTTTGGACCATTCCGAGCACATATCTGGGAGGTGGCGCCATGGCGGGCGGCATCGCCCTGATAAGCTCCATAGGGTACTGCGGCGCCGTGGTAAGCCCTACCCTCGTGGGCTGGATCAAGGTGAGCACGGGCAGTCTCTATATCGGTCTGAGCACGATTGCCTTGATGCTGATTTTAGCTATGCTTCTCCTGCTGGTATTCGTTCCCGCCACAAGCAAAGTCAGTATTTCGTCTTCCCGATAAAATCAAGCCATCGCATCGTTTTGATTTTTTTGCGCGGCAGAAGGATATCGCTAAATTGCTCTAAGTCGAGTTGGATGTAGGTTTGCTCAAACGCGCCGTTGGTTATCATGTGCGAATGGCTGGCTGAGGTATCAGATTGATAACGCAATTGTCACTATGCCGACATGAACTCTGCATGGAAAAGGCCTATAAGGTCATCATGTGGGTACTTTGCTGACTCCAGCTAATAGGGGACCAGAAAGCCCGGGCATGATTGTATGGTTCATCCGGTCAGCGCACGCTGGATGAATGACCAATCACGTCTGGGCTTTTTACGTGAATACCCGGGGAAGAATCAGCCAGTGCTCTATGAGGAGGATGTATGAAATTGCGGACGTTGCTTCCGGCCTTTCTCCTGATTCTGGGCGTGGCCCTTGGTGTCGCTTCGCCTGCCAATGCCGACTATACACTGTGGACGCCGACAACCAGTGCTGACCAGAATGTTTTTACTTTTACGCCGCAGGATTGCACAATGTCGGGTGGGCTTTACATCTATGCTGTGAGAGCCACCCAAGGTATTAGCAATACCGGTAACGCATTGCTGCTCACTATGCCGGGGAGTGCGAGCAGCCCATTCTATGCAGCGGCAACGGATTTCACGATTGCAGAGACTGGCGCTACTTGGTATCTCTATAGTGGATCCCCCAATGCCAGCGGCATTCCCGGCAACGCGTTGCTCACCCTCGGCTCGACTAATGAATTTGGGCTGTACTACTACTATAGTAATAATAGTTGGGCTCAGCCTGCTATCGTTCAACCCATCACTACTAACCTCGGCCAGCCCGATGAATGGCTCCTGAATACCCCTGAACAGTGCCTCCTGGTTTATCTCACCGACGCTTCCCAAGTCCCGGAGGTTGCCTCCCCCACCCCCCTTCCAGGGACTTTTCTGCTTTTTGGTTCAGGCCTCGCGGGCGTTTTCGGATTTCTCAGACGCTTCTCGAGCTAGACGCCATCGCCAGAAAGCAAATTGGACAAAGGCAAGGCCGCCGCCACCGGCCTTGCCTTTGCTTCTTTATAGAGGTGGGTCAAGGTTAGCCCCAATGCCGATCACTTAAGAGAAACTTCCGTCCTTTCAACCCCTTATGAGTGCATCGGGCTCGACTCTATCAGGATAGCGTCGAGATCCTGCCAGTGCCACCGCCGAAGGCAGTGGCCAAACCGGTAGGCGGTCTCACCGCCCCGAATTTCCGTTGGACCCAATCTGGGCGCCATTTGGAACCTGCCTGAAATCACCAGGCCATGGATAGTTTCTCTCAAGTCTTATCTGTTATCGACCGATACTATTTCGCGGGGTTTGGATACTCGCAGCATGTGCTTCCACAACTCGGCAGTGGAAGCGGCCAGGGCCGGACAAGGCGGCGGAGGTTTTGCAGAGGTCGCCGATGAAGTGGGAAAGTTGGCAATGAGAACGGCTCAAACCGCAAAAATACTGCCGGCCTGATTAAGGGGCCGTCAGTAGAATAAAGCATGGATTAGGGTTGGTCGGGAAGACCGATAAAGGGTTGCAGAAACTATTCTGCCAGTCCAACATATTTCAGAAATCAAGTCCATTCACTTTGGGTTCGATGGAGGTTATGATGTCTTATGGATTTAATTCCAAGTCGAGCAGCATAAGAACCATGATGCTGAAAATGATGATTTTGATCTTTGTGCTCACAACATGTGCTTTAAGTATATTGCTCTATTTCGAGGCCAGATCATATGCAATACAAGAAGCTGAGAAGAAGATAAAGAACCTGCTGCTTGAGCATCAGGCTTTGCACGAATACATTGGAAAACATCAGAAACCAGAAATTTCGAAATTAAAACAGGAAGGAAAACTCAACAAAGACTATTTTTCTCCAGAGATCCTTTCGTCATCGTATATCACAAAGTATATGCACCAGTACTACAACGAGCAGCGTCAGAAAAATGATCTCGCGCAATTCTATTACAAACTTGCCGCCAATAATCCCAGAAATCCCGAAAACAAGAGCGATGACTTCGAGCGGGGCCTCATCAGCAAATTCAATAGTAAAGAGATTTCGGAATTTAAGGAGGTAATCTCAAAAGACGGCGAAAGCTTTCTCTACTACGCCCTTCCGTTTGCAGCAAATACAAAAGACTGTATGGCCTGCCACAGTTCACCGAATTTGGCTCCAAAGGAACTCATCGACAGATACGGCGACAAAAATGGGTTTGGTGAGAAGGAAGGTGATATCCGGGCAATCATTTCGATTCGAGCACCCCTGGCCCAGGAAATTCAGCAGGCAAATAAAACCTTCTTAAGAACCGGAGCCATAATGTTTGCGGTCTTTCTCGTGTTTTTTGTGAGTGGTGGCTGGCTGCTGATGCGCTCGGTAACCAGACCTATCCGATCCGCAGTACAGGGACTCATGCATTCTTCGGAGGTGGTTTCCACGGCATCCGCCCAGGTTGCATCCAGCAGCCAACAATTGGCGGACGGTGCTTCACAACAGGCCGCAGCAATAGAGCAGACGTCCTCATCACTGGAAGAAATGTCAACAATGACGAAACAAAATGCGGCAAACGCAAATCAAGCTAATCAACTAATGAGCCAGACCCGGAGTGTGCTCGCGAAAGCCGCCGAATCAATGGACCAACTGACGGAGTCCATCAAAGAAATCTCGAGATCTAGTGAGGAGACATCCAAGATAATCAAAACGATAGACGAAATCGCCTTCCAAACGAACTTGTTGGCGCTCAATGCGGCAGTGGAAGCGGCCAGGGCCGGAGAAGCCGGGGCGGGTTTCGCAGTAGTTGCCGACGAAGTGAGAAATTTGGCAATGAGAGCAGCGGAAGCCGCAAAAAATACTGCCAGCTTGATCGAGGGGACCGTCACGAGAATCAAGGAGGGATCCGAAATGGTTGAAAGGACCAGTGCCGAATTCTCTCAGTTTGAATCCAGCGCAAATAAGATGGGAGAACTGGTTGGTGAAATATCGGCTGCATCGAGTGAGCAGGCACAGGGGATTGAACAAGTCAGCAGAGCAGTGAGTGAAATGGACAGTGTTGTCCAACTGAATTCATCTACGGCCGGAGAATCCGCCTCTGCTTCGGAAACAATGAATGCTCAAGCAGAGCACCTGAAAACATATGTGGCAGAATTAATAGTTTTGGTTAGTGGTGCAAATGGCAACGGCAATGCCGGAAGTATCGAACCAGGCATGCCTGTAAATAAATCATCGAGAGTCCTTGCGGCTCCGGAGAATAGGAAGCGTTCAATCCGGGATGCTAAAAAGGATCCGGCCTCCTCGAGAAAACGTAAACCGGCCGCTGAGCAGGTGATCCCATTTGATGATGGTGATATTTCCCAGTTTTAGTTCACCTGAGGGAGGGCCATCTTTATTAGGACTGAGTGCTGAGGACTGAGGACTGAGTGGAAAAACACCGTGAATGGCGAATCGTGAATGGAAGAAGCCCTGTCACGAGCATACCTTCCCAGTCCTCTTACTCAGTCCTCCGTCCTCCGCCCTCCGTCCTCAGCACTCAGTCCTCAGTCCTCAGTCCTCCGTCCTCCGCCCCTGAAATCCATACCACGTGACATTATCTTACAAATATGGAAGTGATTTCACTGGATCAGATTGTCCATATCCGGACGGGGCAAATGGAAGATACCGGGCAACAAGAACGCACTCGGATGGAGTTACTCAGGCAGACCCTGAAGTTGGCGCCTATTGCTGTTTTTGCAACTCTTCTGAACGCATCCATTCTTGTCCTGGTCCTATGGCGATCTATTTCGCACGCCTCACTAATCATATGGTTTTCAATTACTTTTTGTCTTGCGGTTCAGCGTGCCGTGTTTCTATACAAGTATCGGGGAGCTTCGCTCCAGCCCCATCAAGTTGCGCAGGTGGCCAACAGATTTGTGGCCAGCCTCGGTTTAGCCGGAATCACCTGGGGTTCGCTTGGAATTTTTCTCTTCCCCGTAGATTCACCAACACATCAAATCCTGATTGTCTTTGTCCTGTGCGGAATGGTAGCCGGTGCGGCGGAAACATTTGCTAATGTTCTCCCGGCCTTTATAGCATTCTCGCTATCGGCATTGGTTCCCTTATGCATTCGTTTTCTCACTATTGGCGGGGTCGTTTACTATGCTATGAGCGCCATGACGCTCCTTTATATCGTTTTGACATTAATCATAGCAAAGCGTATCAATATCACAAACAGGAGTTTGGTCGAACTTAAAGAACATTATTCCCGAATGGCGGAGGAGCGTGCAGCATCTAACGCACAACTGCAGGAACGGACTGCTGAGTTGAGTCTATCGCATAAGGCGCTTATGAAATATGCCGACAAGCTTGAAAGGCTGAACGAAGAGTTGCAGGATTTTGCCTTCGTTGCTTCTCACGATTTGCAGGAACCGTTGAGAAAGATTCAGACTTTCTGTGATCTGGCTCAGAAAAGATGTGAGTCCACACTCGATAGTGCAGTACAAGAGTACCTGCATCGGATCATGAGTTCGACGGCCCGCATGCGGCAACTCCTGCGGGACTTGCTCCAATTCTCACGGGTAGCTTCGAGACCGGAGCCACTCAAAACAATAGACCTCGTAAAAATCGCACGGGAAGCAACGGAAGTTTTTGAAGATACTATCAAAGAAACTGGCGGATTGATCGAGATCGAAACCATGCCCGCATTGGAAGCCGATGAAACCCAAATTCTGCGCCTGTTCCAAAACCTCATCGGTAATGCGCCAAGTTCCGAAGCGCCCTGCCACCCAGAATTGTAATATACGCAAAGCACGATGGGCTGGGGATTTGCGAAATATTTGTAAAGGACAATGGCATTGGATTTGACCCGCAGTTTGCCGAACGTATTTTCAAACCCTTCCAGAGACTGCATGCGCTCAGCAAGTATGAAGGTACCGGAATAGGGCTTGCCATATGCCGCAAAATAGCTGAAGGTCATGGAGGCAGTATCAGGGCGGAGAGCCAACCGGGGAAGGGCTCGACATTTATTGTCAGCCTGCCCGTGAAACAAGACAGGCGGGAGAGTACTTAGCGGCAATACCCTATGGGATCTCCATATGGGTTGTGCATCGCAACAGTCAGGAGGAAGGATAAGTATGATGATTGCAAAACTGAAGAAGCTATTCTGTCCTGAATCCGTGGCAGTCGTTGGGGCATCGAACAGTTTCGATAAACTTGGCTATCATGTAGTGAAAAGCCTTGTTCAGGGCAATTACAAGGGTCGAATATTTCCGGTGAATCGCATGGGTCAGGAGATCTGGGGTATAAGCTCTTATCCTGCTTTGAGCGATATCCGCGAGACGGTTGATCTTGCCGTGGTCGCAGTGCCGGCTCCGTTCGTTCCTGAAATCCTTCATGACTGTGGAAGGAAAATGGTTAAGGGTGTGGTCTTGATCACCGCAGGATTTCGAGAAATCGAGGATGCGTCGGGGGAAGCCCTTGAAAAGGAGATAGGCAGAATTGCCCGGCAATACGAGCTGCCGGTCATCGGCCCGAATACCTTCGGCTTTGTCAATCGGACTTTCGGAGTCAACGCGTCTTTTACACCGGAATTCTCCCTGTTGGAAAAAGGAGGCGTTGCGCTGATAAGCCAGAGTGGAGGCATTTGCCACCTGTGCGGTTTCCTGGCCATGGAGCAAAGGATGGGCGTGTCTAAATTGATGAGCCTCGGCAACCGGCTCAACATAGGGTTCCCGGAGCTGTTGAAGCATCTCGTTGAAGAGGATGAGGACACCAGGGTAATAGCCTTGTACATCGAGGGATTGGACGATCCCAGGAACATGCTTGATACGGCGAAATCGATAAGGGGCAGGAAGCATGTAATCGCATATAAGGCAGGCAAGAGTGAAAAAGGCGACAGCGCAAGCCGATTCCACACGGGGTCCCTGGCAGGTGACTATCAGATATGGAAAGGGGCTCTTCGCCAGGCGGGTATCCTCGAGGTTACATCCGCCGAAGAATTGATTGACACGGCCAAAGCCCTCGATGCATGCCCGCCCATTAAAGGGCCTCACATTGCCGTGCTTTCCGGCCAGGCAGGTCCTGGAATGATCGCAGCGGATGCCGTCGAGAAGGCCGGACTCAAGCTCGCCCGCTTCTCGGCAGAAACACAGGAGACTATTAATAGCCTGCTTCCCCCGATCGCCATCCGCACGAATCCGGTCGACATGGGCCCTACCTGGTATAATGTGAGCAATATCCTCGATATTCTCAAAGCTGTGCTCGAAGATGAGGGCACAGACGGGGTTATTTTTATCGCCATGTTCGCATCGGCAAATGTCCACCTGGCAAAAGGAATGGCAGAATACATGAAAGGTGTCGATCCTTTCAAAAAACCCGTCGTCGCTATCTTCACGGCCCCGCCGGGTATATGGGATAATGAGATCCGGGAGATGGACGGGAAAAAGGGTGTCTCGATTGTTCCTACGCCTGAGAGGGGCGGAGTGGTCATGGGGAATCTCTGGAGAGCGAATTTACTCTTTGGTTAGAAAGAGGTGAATATGGAAAGAATTCTACTTGGGGTGGACGCCCTTGCCTTTCTTGATAAGGAAGGCTTGAGGGTGCTCGAGAGCTCACTGGCCGGAGATGAGAATGAGGCTGTAAGTATGGCTTCCAGGATAGGCCTTCCGGTAGCGCTCAAGGTTTCCTCTCCCGACGTTGTTCATAAAACCGAGACCGGAGGCATAAGGGTTTCACTGAAAAGCGAGGGTGAGGTAAGGCAGGCCTTCAGGGAAATCGTCTCAATGTTTAGATCCGACAGCCCGGAAAAACAGCTTGATGGAGTTATGGTGCAGAAACTGGGCAAGGGCTTTGAACTGATCGTCGGAGCGCGAAAGGATCGGCAGTTTGGCCCCGTCCTGATGTTCGGATTTGGAGGAATATATGCCGAATCGATCAAGGATGTTTCCTTCAGGTTGATCCCCGTCACTAAGAGGGACGCCAGGGAAATGATCGAGGAATTGCAGAGCTATGCAACGCTCAAGAATCCCAGGAGTGGAACCGTTGACCTCCCGTGCATTGAGGATTTCCTCCTGCAGGTTTCACGCCTCATTGAAAAACATGAGGAAATTCAAGAGATGGACCTGAACCCCGTATTCGTGGCTTCCAGGGATATCGAGGTCTGTGATGCAGGAATCAGGTTAGGTTAGTATGTTCAGATCCATGATTGATACGATTATTTTTGACGGCGAAGGCGTGGTTATAGACACTGAAACGATCTGGGACTGGGGGCAGGAAGAATTCCTGCGCAGGAGGAACCTCGTCTACGATCGGGAGAAAATCAAACCTCTGCTCACTGGGAAATCGCTGATCGATGGGGTCCAGGCCATGATGGATGAATACGGCTTTTCGGGAGATCCCAAAGAGCTCGCTCGGGAACGCAAAGAGATCGTCCGGGGACTCTTCGAACACAAAGTGACTTTCATCGACGGTTTTCGAGAGTTTTTCGATCGGGTTTCAAGAACCTGCAAGACCTGCATTGCCTCGGCTATGGCGGAGGATCTGCTCAAGGTGGTCGATGATCGTCTAGGGCTATCGAAGCTGTTTAACGGTCGAATCTTCACTATTGCCGATGTCGGGTATCGATCCAAACCCGACCCCGATCTATTCCTCTACGCAGCACGTCGGCTCAATTCGGAAGTCCGGAACTGCGTGGTGATCGAGGACTCTCCGTTGGGAGTGGAAGCCGCGAAGCGTGCCGGGATGAAGTGCATCGCATTGACGACGACCTACGACCGGGAAAAACTCCCGGGTGCGGACCTTGTTGTGAGTTCTTTCCCCGAAATTGACCTGAAAACCTGTCATGCGAAGGGATAGTGGTGTAATGTCGTAAACTGTCTGCCCGTAAGGCGGAAGACACGAGTAGCATTGTCAGAGTAATTTGTGTACATTATAAACATTGTATGCAATTGGAAAGGTGAGCTATGAACGAAACGGTGACCATTACAGCCAGGATACCGGCTAAAAACAAGGAGCGGCTTGAAGTCCTGGCCCGGGCAACCGGGCGCAAGAAAGGATTTCTTATCGCCCAAGCCGTTGAAGAATACCTTCAAACCCAGGCCTGGCAGATAGAAGAGACCGCGAAGGCCATCCAGGAGGCTGATGCGGGCAACTTTGCTGCAGATGAAGAGCTGAGGGCGTTCCGTGCCAAGTGGGTATAAAATCCGTTGGCTGAGAACCGCATTGAAGAATCTGGACGATGAAGCGGTCTACATTGCCGGGGATAACCCACAGGCGGCCGTGGCGCTGGTAAAGCATATTCTCAACATGGTCGATGCCTTGGCGGAACATCCTGCTATCGGACGCCCCGGCCGTGTTCCAGGAACCCGCGAGTTAATAATAACAGGGACCCCCTACTTAATACCGTATCGGGTGAAGGGCGAGGCCGTTGAAATCCTGCGAGTGTTTCATGGCTCCCGGCGATGGCCTTCGAGCTTTGATGATTGAGAAATGCCCGTGATCGAGACATGAATGAGACACGCAACTCGTTTTCTCCGGGCAATCCACGGGCAGATACAAGAAAAGGGCACCGATGACCGTTGCCATTCTATTGATCCTTGAGCCAAAGGCCCTCCAATGAATTCGACTTCGAGGACGTGAAAGGCCGGGAAAACGCGAAACACGGCATCGATGCCGCCACGGCCGAGTCGCGCGGCACGCTATCGTTTCAAGGTATTCTAACCTAATAAAATCAAGGCATCGCACAAGATTGATGATGCCATTCAGTGCAACCCCGCGTTCGATCTTGCCATGGACGGGACTGTTTTCCTTGCTTATCGTATGAATGGGGTCCCCCTGCCGCGTGAGCATGGCTCCCTGCTTCTCGCTACCCGCTCCCTGCTTACTGATTTCGCCTGGGTGATTTGGCGGTATGAATGGAAGACGAATCAGAAGGGCAACTTCAGGCTCCGAGTTCGAGCGACGGATAAAAAGGGGAACATCGAGGAATCGGGGAGCTTGCTGGCCCGCTCCTACCCTCACGGGGCCAGGGGCATACAGGAGATTAAGGTCGGTATCACCTGATTTCAGTGAGTCAGAAACGGTGGTGATTCATTAAGAGAATAAGGAGTCAGAAACGTGGCCTGATTTGTGTTTGCTCTCTTCGTGTATATCTTATCGCATATCAGCCTTGAAGGCCTTCAAATAACAGCCGGGGAGTAATTCGATGAAAGCTGATGACGTTCCACAAGTTCCGCCAATGGATCAATACAACAGCGCCTTGGTTGCCAACCTGCATCCACCTGAATGGAGCAACCCGGAACCTTCCGGCCGCTATGATCTCGTAGTCATCGGAGCCGGCACCGCCGGTCTGGTAACGGCGGCAGGTGCAGCCGGGCTGGGGGCCAGGGTCGCTCTCGTAGAAAAACACCTCCTTGGCGGCGATTGCCTTAACGTAGGATGCGTTCCTTCAAAATGCATCATCCGCTCCTCACGCGCCGCTGGAGATATCCGTGCTGCGGCCGGATTTGGCGTCTACCCGACCGATACCGTTGAAGTGAATTTCCCCGCCGTTATGGAGCGCATGAGACGACTGCGGTCGGCAATCAGCCACCACGATTCGGTCCAGCGTTTTCAGGGTCTGGGGGTCGACGTGTTTCTGGGAGAGGCTCAATTCACCGGACCGGATTCTGTCGTCGTGGGAGACAAGGCTCTTCACTTCATCAAGGCTGCAATCGCCACGGGAGCACGAGCGGTGGAACTGCCGATCGAAGGCCTTAGAGAGGCGGGATACCTCACTAATGAAACGGTTTTTTCTCTGACGGAGCGGCCCGGACGCCTTGCCGTCATCGGAGGCGGCCCGCTTGGGTCCGAACTGGCCCAGGCCTTTCAGCGGCTGGGATCGCAAGTCTTCATTTTTCAGGGACCCGATCATCTCCTTAACCGCGAAGATGCAGACGCGGCAGAAATACTCCAGAGGACCTTTCTCAGGGAAGGGATTGAACTCATCCTCAAGACCAGGCCAACAAAAATCACTGCCACACAGCAGGGAAAGCTGATTACCCACGAGCGGGACGGTAAATTAGAGAGTTTGATTGTGGATGAAATTCTACTTGGCGTTGGGCGGGCGCCTAATGTCGAGGGGCTCAATCTTGAGGCCGCCGGGGTCGAATACGACAAGAAAGACGGGGTCAAAGTGGATGATCATCTCCAGACAACAAACCCTCGGATCTATGCTGCCGGAGACATCTGCCTTCAGCATAAATTCACTCACATGGCCGATGCCACCGCTCGCATTGTGATCCAGAATGCCCTCTTTATGGGGCGTAAGAAACTGAGCGCCCTTCACATTCCATGGTGCACTTACACTGATCCGGAAATCGCTCACGTCGGGATGTATGAAAAAGACGCTCAGGACAAAGGCATTCCTTTTGATACTTTCATGAGACTCATGAAGGATGTGGATCGTGCCGTTACTGACGGGGAGGAAGAGGGATTTGTGAAAGTGCACGTGAAACGCGGCACCGACAAGATCCTCGGGGCCACCATCGTGGCCCGCCATGCGGGTGATATGATCAGTGAGATCAGTCTTGCAATGGTGGGAGGAATCGGGCTTAAGACTATAGCCAACGTTATCCACCCTTATCCGACTCAGGCTGAGGCCATCCGGCAGGTGGCCGATGAGTACAACCGCACTCGATTGACTCCATTGGCAAAGTCAATTCTGCGACTGCTGCTTGCCGGAAAACGGTGGAGTTTTGTCGAGAAGCTGAAAAGATATTGGGCAAGCGTCCGCAGCAGGTTTGCCGGGATGTTTGCCCCGACTGAACCTTAACGATGGATTTGCTTCGAGTTTTTGAGTTTTGAGTTTTAGTGCTACTTGGCAACTCAAAACTTGTAACTAAAAACTCAAAACTAAAAACTCTCAAAGGCTGAGTTTCATGGAATCTCGCGAAAAACAAATGGGGGCTGTGATAAAGGCGGCCGTGTTGGTTCTCTTTGTAATCACCGCCGTGGTCATCGTCCGCTTTACGCCGGTAAAAGAATTCCTTACCGCCGAAAGATTGGGCCATTTTTTGGAGAATGCGGGATTTTTGGCCCCGCTGGCATTCATGACTGTCTACGCGGTAGGGGTATGCCTGTTTGTGCCGGGGACCCTTCTCACCACCTTGGGGGGGGCCATCTTCGGACCCTATTTTGGCTTTCTCTACGTCTGGGTGGGGGCCATGGTCGGATCGAGCCTGGCATTTTTTATCGGGCGCTACCTGGGGCGCGACTTTGCTGCATCGCTCATCGGCGACAGGCTCAGGAAATACGATGAAGCCATAGAACGAAACGGTTTTGCCACAGTCCTTTACCTTCGTCTTGTCTACTTCCCGTTTACACCCATGAACTTCGGCATGGGGCTGACGCGGGTGCGTTTCAGGGATTATCTTCTCGGAACGGCGCTGGGTATAATCGTCGGCACCTTCATTTTCACTTTTTTTGTCGGGACGGTCAGAGACGTCTGGGCAAGCGGCCAATGGAGAGGTTTGGTTAGCTGGAAGGTATTCTTCTCACTCGGTCTTTTTGTCTTTTCGTTCTTCATCCCCAAAATCATTGACAGGGTAAAAGCATCAAGAAAATCTGTTCATCGTTCATGACCCGTGAATAGTGAACTGAAAAAAAGCTTTTCCCGCTCACTGTTCCGATGGGCAGGAACACGCGAATAAAGAAAGAGTTGCGTAAGTGCATCAGGGGAGATTCCAACGCAATCGTTTTTATCGTGGCAGGTTGTGCATCCGGCTTTATTAATACCATGGCCGGCAGTGGCTCTGCGATCACATTACCGCTCCTCATGTTTCTAGGCGTTCCAGTAAGCGTTGCGAATGGTACAAACCGGCTTCCGATCGTCGCTGGGTCTGCAATCAGCGTCTTGACGTTTAATCGCGCGAAAGTACTCGATTGGAAGCACGGTTTATGGATATCCATTCCGTTCACAGTTGGCGCTCTGGCAGGCGCCGAACTTGCGACATGTAAATGGCGCGGAATAGGGAGCCAGCGAGGCGGAGCAAAAGGGAGCCAGTCGATTGTTTAAAATGGGCTTGTAGGAGCCCGGTTAGTGCTGCGTTGTTTTTGTCTTGCCTTGGGCATCGG
>Ga0187880_1002478_pt1 | contig 14385 bp, 10 predicted proteins | sample June2016WEW_19_4_FD_132998 | JGI IMG/M metagenome (GOLD analysis project Ga0187880, IMG submission 132998) | Peatland microbial communities from SPRUCE experiment site at the Marcell Experimental Forest, Minnesota, USA - June2016WEW_19_40 | ecosystem: Environmental > Terrestrial > Soil >...
ACGCTGTCGAGCTCGAATATCGGTTGATAGAGGAGGAAGAACTGGTTCTCTTGGAGGGCCTCCCGCAGGTCTGCCTCGAGCTCGAGACGTTCCATGGCGGCGGTCTTCATCTCGGGCTTGAAGCGGACGTGGCAGTTGCGCCCCTGGGCCTTCGCTTGGCACAAGGCGATGGCCGCGTCGCGCAGCAGGTCGTCCGGCTCGTCGCCGTCGTTGGTCGCGATGCCGATGCTCGCCGTGATCAAGATCGGGGTGTCGATGAATCCTTCGACTCGGAAAGGCTCCTTCAAGGCATCGAGCAGCCTCTCGGCGAGCAGCTCCGGCCCCGCTACAAGCGACAGTCCTTCTGCCAAAATCGCGAACTCGTCCCCACCGGGCCGCCCGACGGTGTCGCTCGCCCTGAGAACTCCCGTGAAACGTGCCGCCACCGCTTTCAGCAGCTCGTCGCCGGCCTGTTGCCCGAGGGTGTCGTTGACGGACCTGAAGTTGTCCAGATCGACGAGCAGGGCGGCGATGAGGAAGTGCTGCCGCTGGCAACGCAGCAGCATCTGCTGCAGGCGGTCACGGATGAGCGTGCGATCGGGGAGACAGGTCAGGCTGTCGTGGCCCGACCGGTGGCGCCACTGAACGTCGGTGCGTTCTCTTAGGAGCTCGTTCTCCCTTTGAACCGAAAGGTCGAGGATCACCCCGTCTATCCATAAGGGGCGCCCTGTCGGGTCTGCGACACCACGGCCGTGCTCAGCGACCCATCGCGAGGAGCCGTTGGCGTGCATGATGCGGTACTCGAGTGAGAACGAACCCCCTCGGTTGAGTGCCTCACGGACGACGCCGCTCACGTGTTCGCGATCGTCGGGACAGATGATCGACTCGAAGGACCTGACGCTCTCGTTCGTGAACTCGCTTGCCGGGTAGCCGGTGAGCATCTCGATGTGGTCGCTGACAAAGCGCATCGTCCAGGGCTCGACGCACTCGCGGCGGTAGACGGCGCCCGGGATGTTGGCTACGAGGGACCTGAACTCTTCCTCGCTCCCGCGTTCGGCCGTCTTGGCGTTCGCCGGGACGGGGTGTTCGTCGGCCGGTACGACTTGGTTGAACAGTGTCATCGGACAACTCGCGATCGGCGCGCGGACCCGAGGTCCCCGAGTGCCGCAGTTTGGCGGGACGGCTGCGTTTCCAGCGACGAGCCAAAGATTGCGTGGACGTTCATCAATGAGAATTGTCGGCGCCAAGTGCCGGAACTTGACAACTACGAGGGAGGTCAGCCTCAGATTTCGTCAGGCTTGTCGACACGATCGCCCCGAGGCGCCGGGTACCCGACCGCAAGGGTCGTCAGGGAGCCGGGATCGAAGATCCGCCTCGTCAACCCGACGGTGCGACGAGCGACCCTGCGGGCCAACGCCCGATACCGCCGTCCTCGAGAAGGAAGTTCGTGACTTGCCGGTCCGCGTGCTCCGCCCGCCAGGCGAGCATCGACTGCGCGTAAGCGAGGATGCGGGACGGGTCGTCGACCTCGGTCCGCCAGGTCGGGTCGGCGCCGATGTCATAGCAACGCCAGGATCCGTCGGCGAACTGGACGTAGGCCCCGTCTTCGAAACGGCGCACGGCGAGGTTGTCCCGTTCCAGGTGCCTGTCCCACGGCCAGTCGAAGGCGCCTTCCGGAAGGCCCAGGTACCGCCAGTCGAACTCCCATGCCGCCGCCGCGCGCCACCACGGGGGAGGGCGCCCTTCGAGAAAGCCCGTGAGCGGCAACCCGTCGCACTGGGCGGGGATCTCGATGCCCAGTGCCTCGCAGATGGTCGGGAAGAAGTCGATGTTCTCGGTGAAGGCCTCCACCACCGACCCGTGAGCCCCCGCAAGCCCCGGCGCCCGAACGATGCCCGGCACCTTGTAGCTCTCCTCGAAGTAGCCGAGCTTGTTCATCAAACCGTGGTCGCCGAGTTGCTCGCCATGGTCCGAGGTGAGGAGCACGAAGGTGTCCTCCCACTGGCCAAGTCGCGCGAGGGCGTCGAGCACCCGGCCGACCTGGGCGTCGACATCACCGATCATTCCGTAGTACTGGGCCCGCATCTGCCTGAGGGCACCCTCGTCTGCGGGAGCCGCCGTTTCCGGCAGTCGGAGGGCGGCCTCGTGAAGCCGATGGCGATGCGGCGAGGTCGCGATCGGCATGTCGACGTCGTCCGGGTGAAAAGCGCGGGCCCAACGGCCGGCGGCGGCGTAGGGAGGATGGGGCCGCAAGTAGCTCAGGTGGGCGAACCAGGGGCGGTTCTGGCGTTCGAGCCAGTCGAGGTAACCGTTGGTCAAGAAGGCCGACACGCCGGCCTCCTCGGACCGATCGGACTCGGTTGCGAGCGCCCCGCGGGCACTTCGGGGCACGTCGTAGCCGAGATCCCGAAGCCATTCGGTCCAGCTCGTGTGCTCGCCGGTGAGGTCGAGCCCGACCGTGAAGCCCGGCAGCACGCCTTCGTAGCTGGAAAGGCGGGGATCGTCAGGTGAGTGGACCACACGTGGATCGACACCCTGGTCCGTGTACCCGAACAGGGTGGGGTCAAAGCCCGCCCTCCGGGCGGCCCGCGCCAGGTTGTCCAGCCTGTCGTCGAGCGGCGTGCCGTTCGCGACGACCCGGTTGTTCATCTGGTACGTGCCGGTGTACAGGCAGGCGCGTCCCGGCGAGCAGGGCGCAGCCTGGCTGTAGTGGCGGGCGAACCGTACCCCTGAAGCGGCGAGACGGTCGATGTTCGGTGTGCGCACGACGCGGTGGCCGGCGGCCGACAAACAGTCGCCCCGGAACTGGTCAAGTGTCACCAAGAGCAGGTTCAATCGGCCTCCGCATCGGTAGAGGGCCCATCTCCTATGACGGCGCCTGGAGCGTACCGCCCACCGGCGCAGGGACCGCAGAACACGCAGGAAACCGCTCGAGTGGGTAGCGCGCTGCCGACGTGTCTCGGGGGCACCCCATTGTCCTTTTCTCGCCGGGCTCCGAGTGGCATTCTTAAGTCTGTTCGCCTCTTGGACGATAAATAGGCCATGGGATCTGCGAGGAAGCCGAAGAGAAGGAGCGTCGTGGGCCAGCCTCACGAAGACCTCGAGTCCCCCCCGGAGCCGCCCGCGTCCGGTCCCGCCGAACAGTCCCCTGAGGTCGTCGTGCTCGACGCCGGGGCGGCACCCGACGCTTTGGCGACCGGGACAGACGAGACCTACGGTGTCGTCGCGCCCGAGGAGCCACTCGAGGCCGTCGCGCTCGAGTTAGTGGAGACGCTCGACGTTGTCGCCAAGCAGGCAGAGGAGACTCTCGAGGTCGCCGCGCTCGCTCGGGAGGAAGCGCCCGAGGTCGTCGCCTTCGACTTGGAGGAGGCGCTCGACGGGGTCGCGCTCAATTCCGTGGCCGGCTCACCAGACGAGATGCGGCTTGCCGAAGCTCGCAGGCGCGTCGAGGAGCTGCCGGCGGAAGGATCGATTCACGTCGTGTTCCAGCCCATCGTGGACCTGGCCACGACCAAGGTGATCGGCTACGAGGCGCTGGCACGTTTTCCAGGGGACTCGAGCGTTTCCCCGCGGACGTGGTTCGCGGAGGCCGCCGAGGTCGGGCTCCTGCTCGAGATCGAGATGACCGCCATCCGAGCGGCTCTCGCCAAGCTGGAGCGTCTGCCACCGGACGCGTTCATCTCCGTCAACGTGTCCCCGGCCACGGCCGGGTCCGAAGAGCTCCGGGACGTCCTCGGCAGCGTCGACCCCAAGCGCGTCGTGCTGGAGATCACCGAGAATGCCGCCGCCGGAGACTACGAGGAGGTCAGCGAAGCTGTCGGTGAGCTCCGTGCCAACGGCGTGCGGATCGCCATCGACGACACCGGGTCGGGCTCGGTGAGCTTCAACAGCCTGTTCGACGTCCACGCGGACATCATCAAGATCGACATAGACGTCACCCACGGGATCGCTTCGGACCCGATGAAAGAAGCCATGGCCTCCGCCCTGAAGGGGCTCGCGGACCGCCTTGGTGCCATGAGCCTCGCGGAAGGCATCGAAACCGAGGAGGAGCTCAACTTGCTGCGGGGAGTCGGTGTCCAGGCAGGTCAGGGGTACCTCTTCGGCCGTCCTGAGCCGGTGCCCGACTAGTCGAAGGCCTCGGCGTTCCGGCGGTCATGCGGCCAGGACGTGTTGGGTCGCGCCCCTCGGCGGCCTTCTCGGGCCCGCGAGGGCGAAGCGCTCGGACGGCCGTCCTATTGCCTGGGGCGTTTCTTTCAAGTAACGATCTGTAAATAGAATCCCGATCGGTACTACCCGCACAGTGGAGTGATAGAAGAGGGCCGGTGGAACAAAGCCCCTGGAACGAGGCAGGAGCGCTCAAGAGCCCGGAGGCTCTGAAGTCCGTGCCGCGCGAGGAGACGTCGCCGGTCGCGGCCGACCCCGGTTTCACCATCTCGGTGCTCGCAGACAGGACCGGCACTCCCGTACCGACGATCCACCACTACCGCCACCTGGGCCTTTTGCCCGAGGCGATCGAGCTCGCGTCCAACCGGTTCCTCTACGACGAGCGCCACGTCGAGGCGCTCAATCTCATCCGCCTGCTTCGCGAGAGCCGGAACATGCCGCTCGAGACCATCCGCGAAGCCTTGCCCGAGCTGCTCGCGTTCAGCCGTGAGAACGGTCTGTCCACCCAAGCCTGGGACGAGGTCATCGATGCCTACCTGGAACGCTCCGGCCCTGCCGCCGTCTCGGCACGGCTCGTCGTGGCCGCGCGGGAGGCCTTCGCCCAGCACGGCTACGCGGGCGTCAACGTGGCGGACATCTGCAGCGCCGCCGACGTCGCGAAAGGGACCTTCTACCGGTACTTCGACTCCAAAGAGGCGATCTTCCTCGCTGCGGCCCGTTCCACGGTCGACGCGGTCGGAGAGCAGCTTGACGAGCTGCCCGCGCCGATGAGCGAACTTCAGGCGGTCGAGAAGTTGAAACTGCTGCTCGCGCCCATGGCACCTTTGCTGTTGGAGGTGGCGACCGGCGAGCTCCGCCACCAACCGAACCTCGTGGGCGTCGTCGGTGTTATCACCGCCGGCCTCGCCAGCCGAGTGGTGCCCAGGCTCCGCACGCGGGGCAAGGCGGCGAGGCTCGTTGCCCGCCGTGTCGTGGACGCGGCCGTGGTCGGCCTGCTGCGGCCCACGCTCGAATCGTCCAACTCCTCGCCGACCACGTCCTCCTGATTCGTCGCGGGACGCCCGGGCCCGCTCGGTCGGGACCCGCAGGTCACGGACAGGATTCACCTCGTCAGGCGGCCGCCCGGCCACGCTGTGAGGCCGACTTGAACTCGCGCATCCCTTGACGAAGGCACCCCCGCACGTATAACAAAGGTGGACTGGTAGTCATCGGCACTACGCGAAGGAGTAGCCGATGGTGTCAACTGAGTCAGGGCGCTCCATCGGAGGAGACTTTGACGCGCCCGCCCTGCTCGCCTCGAAAGCACGAAACGAGAACTTCCCGGTCGCCTCACACCTGTTGGCGCGCGACGTGCGGGCGAACCTGATGGCGATCTACGGCTTCGCCCGGCTGACCGACGACCTCGGCGACGAGGCGGAGGGTGACCGGCTGGCGCACCTGGACTGGCTCGAGGCCGAGCTGGACCGCGCGGCCGTCGGCAGCGCGACGCACCCGGTGCTCCGACAGCTCACACCTGTGATCCGGGGACTCGCCTTGCGCCTGGAGCCGTTTCGCGACCTCATCGAAGCGAACCGGATGGACCAACGGGTGACGCACTATCGCAGCTTCGGTGACCTCGTCGACTACTGCATGCTGTCGGCGGCGCCGGTGGGAAGGCTCGTGCTGGCTGTCTTCGGGGTCCAGACGGCCGAGCGGATGGCGTTGTCGGACGAGATCTGCATAGGCCTGCAGGTCGTCGAGCACCTGCAGGACATCGGAGAGGACGCGAGGCGAGGCCGTATCTATCTGCCGGCCGAGGACATGGAGCGCTTCGGGTGCAGCGAGGCCGAACTGCTCCGGCCCGAGGCGTCCCCGGCGCTGCGGCGGCTCGTCGCCATGCAGATGAGCCGGGCGCGCGGGCTGCTCGCCGCGGCGGTCCCGCTCGCGGCCTCGCTCCGGTTCCGTCCCCGGGTGGCGGTCGTGGGCTTCGGCGCAGGTGGGATGGCCGCCCTCGACTCCATCGAGCGGGCCGGGTACGACGTGCTCAAGCATCACTGCGCTCCCCGCAAGCTCGTGTTCGCGAGGCGGGCCCTCTCCGCCTTGGCGGCAGCCAGCACCGCGCGGAGCCTGCCGTGAACACCGAGCTCGCCTACGACTTCTGCGAGGCTGTCACCCGCCAGGAAGCGAAGAACTTCGCCTACGGCATCAGGCTGCTGCGAAAGCCGGAACGCCGGGCTTTGTCGTCGGTCTACGCTCTGGCCCGACGCATCGACGACATCGGGGACGGGCGGGCGACGTCTTCGGAGAAGCTCGCCGGCCTCCAGGCTCTTCGAAAGAGCATCGACCCGATCGACCCGGAGACGACGGACCCCGTGCTGGTGGCCGTGGCGGACGCGGCCCGCAGGTACGGGCTCGCGATGTCTTGCTTCGGCGAGATCATCGACGGCTGCGAGATGGACGTCATAGGCACGTCCTACGAGACGATCGACGATCTCGTCGGCTACTGCCGGAAGGTGGCGGGCTCGGTGGGGCGCCTCTCGCTCGCCATCTTCGGGTCGCGGGACCCCGAAAAGGCCGTCCCGCTCGCGGACTCGCTCGGCGTGGCGCTCCAGCTCACCAACATCCTGCGCGACGTCGTCGAGGACCGTTCGTTCGGGCGTGTGTACCTGCCGAGCAACGACGCCGAGTCGGTTGGCTGCGACCCGGAGCTGACGGGCCCGCCCTCCGACATCGCCCGGCTCGTCGCACTGGAATGCGGCCGGGCGGACCGCTGGTTCGCCGAGGGCCTGCAGCTCCTGCCGTTGCTCGACAGCCGCAGCCGCGCCTGTGTCGGTGCCATGGCCGGCATCTACAGGCGTTTGCTGGTGCGGATCAAGGCCGAGCCGATCGCGGTCACGCGCGGGCGCATGTCATTGCCCACCTGGGAGAAGGCATTGGTGGCGGCGCGCAGCCTCGCCGGGGCGCGGCCGTGAGCGCGGCGCGCATCGGCGTCGTCGGGGGCGGCCTGGCAGGCATGGCGGCCGCGCTCGCCGCCGCGGACGCCGGAGCAGAGGTCGTGCTCTTCGAGCGGCGCCCGGTCCTCGGCGGGCTCACGGCCTCGATCGTCCACAACGGTCTCTCGTTCGATAACGGCCAGCATGTGTTCCTTCGCTGTTGCACGGCCTACAGGGGTTTCATCGACCGCATCGGTGCGACAGGGCAGGTGTTCCTGCATGACCGCCTCGACGTGCCCGTGCTCGCGCCCGGTGGCGCGCGCTCCTCTATCAAGAGGTCAGCCCTTCCCGCCCCGGCGCACCTGGCCGTCTCGCTTGTGACCTATCGCCACCTCTCGCTTGTCGAGCGGGTGCGCCTCGTGCGCCCCGCCCTCGCGCTCGGACGCCTCGACCCCGATGACGCCTCGCTCGACGCCGTCTCGTTCGGCGACTGGCTGGCCGGCCGGCGACAGAGCAAGCGGGCGATCGACCGCCTCTGGAACCTGATCGCCCTTCCCACGATCAACGTCGCCGCCGCCGAGGCGTCGCTCGGGCTTGCCACGAAGGTCTTCCGGGTCGGCCTCTTGGACCGGTCCGACGCCGGCGACATCGGCTGGTCCCGGGTGCCGCTCGGAGAGCTCCACGGCACCATCGCAGCACGGGCATTGCAGGCTGCGGGCGTCGAGACGGTGCTGGGCAGCCCGGTCGGCCCCATCGGGCGCTCGCCCCTCGGCACCTTCGCGCTGAGCGCGGGCCCGAGGAACGCCGTCGTCGACGCGGTGATCCTCGCCACACCGTTGCGTGTCTCGGCGAGCATCGCGCCGCTCGGCGCGGTCGGCGGCGCCCGGGAGGCCGAGCGGCTCGGGACCTCGCCCATCGTCAACGTCCACCTCGTTCTCGACCGGAAGGTGACCGATCTCCCGCTTGCCGCCTGCGTCGACTCACCCGTGCAGTTCGTTTTCGACCGCACGGTCTCGAGCGGGGTCCGCTCCGGCCAGTGCCTTGCGATCTCGCTCTCGGCGGCGGACGACTACATCGCCAAGGGTTCCCCCGAGCTCGTCGCCATGTTCTTCGAGGCGCTCGGTGAGCTGTTCCCGGCGGCGCGCCAGGCCCGCCTCGTGGACGCGCTCGTCACCCGTGAGAAGGCCGCGACATTCCGGGCTGTTCCCGGCACGAGGGCGTTCCGCCCGCAGACCAGCACCGATGTGCCCGGCGTGTTCCTTGCCGGGGCCTCGTGCGACACCGGGTGGCCGGCGACGATGGAGGGTGCGGTCCGAAGCGGCCGGCAGGCCGCAACCCAGGCCCTGACTCTCCTGTCCGAGGCCGGCGCCGGGGACCCACGACAGCTGGAAGGGGCCGGGACATGACGGCGATCTCCTCCCCGGCACGGCGCGACACCGCTCTTCTCGCAGCGGAATCGCTCACGCGGGCAAGATCGGTGGTGAGGCCTGCCCTCGATGCGGCCGTGCTCCGCCTGTGCCCGGCCCTGCGGCCGGCAGTGCGCGAGCACCTCGCCGGGGGAGGCAAGTTCGTGCGGGCGGGGATAACGCTCGCGTCTGCGGCCGCCGCCGGAGCCGACGATTGCGCCGGCCTTCCCGGCGCGGTCGCCATCGAGCTCGTCCACAACTTCTCGCTCGTGCACGATGACATCATCGACGGCGACCTCGAGCGGAGGCATCGCCCCACCGTCTGGGCCGAGCACGGTGTCGGTCATGCCATCATCGCGGGCGACGCCCTCGCCACGCTCGCCTTCCAGATCCTTCTCGAGGACCCGACGTCGGAGCGGGTGAGGGCCGCCGGGCGGCTCGCCGAAGCCACCCAGGACATGATTTCCGGTCAGGCCGAGGACATGGCCTCCGAGCTGCGCGCCTCGTTGTCGGTGGAGGAGTGCCTTCACATGGAAGCGGGCAAGACGGGCGCTCTGTTGTCGTGTGCCGCCGCGCTGGGCACCGTCCTGGCGGGTGCACCGGTGCCCGTCGTCGAGGCGTTGGCGGACTTCGGCCGCCATCTCGGGATCGCCTTCCAAGCCATCGATGACGTGCTCGGGATATGGGGCGAGCCGAGTGTCACCGGCAAGCCGGTCGGCAACGACCTGCGCCAGCACAAGAAGTCGCTGCCCGTCGCCATCGCGCTCGCCCGCGGCGCGGACCTGCCCGCAGGGCTCGGGTCATTGCTGGAACGCGAGCTCACCGAAGCCGAGGTCTCGAGGGCGACACTTCTCCTCGAGCAGTGCGGCGCGCGCCAGGAGACGCTCGCCATCGGGGAGCTGCAGCTGCGTGCCGCCCTCGTGTCGCTCGAGCGGGTGCCACTTGAGCCCGGCCCTCGCTCGGAGCTGGCGGCGATTGCCCGATACGTGACCGAACGGGACCGATGAGCGTGCTCACCCGTAACGAGAGCCCAGATCCCACGCCCGCCGCCGTGGCCTCCTCGCCTGGCGCGAAGGCCGACGACGACGCCCGGGCGTGCCTGCAAAGGGCCGTCGAGGCCCTCGTGGCGCTTCAGCACCCGCAGGGTTGGTGGAAGGGCGAGCTCGAGACGAACGTCACCATCGACGCCGAGGATCTCCTGCTGCGCCAATTCCTCGGCATTCGCACAGCCGAGCAGACCGCCTCCTCCGCCCGCTGGATCCGGTCGTGCCAGCGAGAGGATGGCACGTGGGCGAACTTCTACGGAGGGCCGCCCGAGCTGTCGACGACCGTCGAGGCCTACGTCGCGCTGCGTCTCGCCGGCGAAGCACCCGAGGCGCTGCACATGCAGCGCGCCGCCGAGTTCATCCGGGCCTCCGGCGGCGTCGAGCGCGCGAGGGTCTTCACCCGGCTCTGGCTGGCGTTGTTCGGCCTGTGGCCGTGGGCCGAGCTGCCCGTGCTTCCGCCGGAGCTGATCTTCCTGCCGAGCTTCGTCCCGCTCAACATCTACGACTTCGGCTGCTGGGCCCGCCAAACGGTAGTTGCGCTGACGATCGTGAGCGCGCACCGACCGGTCAACGTGCTGTGGTTCGGGATCGACGAGCTCCGCAGTGGTCTCCCCGAGCCGGCTCCCGCCTCGCTCGGCACCTGGGCGGGCCGTTTCCAGGCGCTCGACCGCGTCCTCAAGGCCTACGAGCGCCGTCCGGTCAGGTTCATCCGCCGGGCCGCGCTGCGCCGGGCCGAGCGTTGGGTCCTGCAACGCCAAGAAGCGGACGGCTCGTGGGGCGGCATCCAGCCGCCCTGGGTGTACTCGTTGATCGCCCTCAGGTTGCAGGGTTACGCACTCGACCACCCCGTGATGAGAGCGGGCATCGACGGACTCGAGGGCTTCACGATCGAGGACGACGCCGGGAGGCGGATTGAAGCCTGCCAGTCGCCGGTCTGGGACACGGCCCTCGCCGTCACGGCCCTCGCCGACGCGGGGCTTTCTCCGAGCGACCCGGTGATGCGGTCCGCGGCCAGATTCCTCGTTGCCGAGGAGATCTCCGTCAAGGGCGACTGGTCCGTCCGGCGCCCGGACCTGCAGCCGGCCGGGTGGGCCTTCGAGTTCGCCAACGACAACTACCCGGACATCGACGACACGGCCGAAGTCGTGCTCGCGCTCGGCCGCACCGACGAGCCGGCGGCCGGCGCCGTGGACCGCGCGGTCGCCTGGATCGAGGGCATGCAGTGCCGGGACGGGGGTTGGGGAGCCTTCGACGTCGACAACACCCAGACGCTGTGCCGCGAGCTCTCCTTCTGTGACTTCGGGGAGCTGATCGATCCCCCGAGCGCGGACGTGACCGCGCACGTCGTGGAGATGCTCGCCAAGCTCGGGCGTTGCAAAGACGCGGTCGATCGCGGCGTGCGGTGGCTGCTTGCGGCCCAGGAGGACGACGGGTCCTGGTTCGGCCGTTGGGGCTCCAACCACGTCTACGGCACCGGAGCCGTCGTGCCGGCTCTCGTCGCGGCGGGGCTGGCGACCGACGACCCCGCAGTGCGCGATGCGGTCGCATGGCTGGAAGGCCACCAGAACGCCGACGGTGGCTGGGGAGAGGACCTCGGCTCCTACGGGGACTACTCACAACGCGGCCGCGGGCCATCGACCGCCTCCCAGACGGCCTGGGCACTGCTGGCGCTGCTCGTCGCGGGCGAGCGCTCCGAGGCGACCCGCCACGGTGTGGCGTACCTGGTCGCAACCCAGCGCGAAGACGGCTCCTGGGACGAACCGTGGTTCACGGGAACCGGCTTTCCCGGCGACTTCTACATCAACTACCACCTGTATCGGCTTGTTTTCCCGGTCACGGCCCTCGGGCGTTTCCTGAACGGAGAGACTCACGGCTGATCTCAAGGTTCTCACGGCGCTTCGGGTTGAGGCCTTCGCCGTCGGTGGCGCCGACGTCATCATCGGTGCCGGGCCTGACCGCGCCAGGCGTGCCGGCGCTGCGCTCGCCGCGAATCTCGACGAGCAGACCGCCGTCGCCCTCGTCGGCGTGGCGGGAGGCCTTTCGCCCGAGCTGCGCCCCGGCGACCTCGTCATAGCGAGCGAGCTGCGGAACACCGAGTCGCCGGGTTCGCTCAACCTCCCGGGCGTTTCGTTCCTCGCCGCCGAGTTCCGCCGCGCGGGCCTTGGCGTGCTCACCGGCCCTCTCGTGTCCTCGCCGCGATATGTGAAGGCCCACGAGCGCGACGCCCTCGCGGCCTCGGGCGCCGTCGCCGTCGACATGGAGTCGGCCTGGGTCATGGGCTGTCTGCCCAACAACCCGCTCGCGGTGGTCCGTTCCATCTCGGACACGAGCGACTGCGGTCCGGTGCTCGGTGGCGCCAGGGCGCTCGGGTCGCTGCTCGCCGTGCGCCGGCCGCTCGAACGTTGGGCACGCGCCTGCGGTGAGCACGAGGTGCTGCTGGCCGCTCCCCGGTCCTTCTGCGCCGGCGTCGACCGGGCGATCGAGATCGTCGAGCGTGCCCTGGCGCTCCACGGGGCGCCCGTCTATGTCCGCCGCCAGATCGTCCACAACCTGCACGTCGTCCGCGACCTCGAGTCCAAGGGGGCGGTGTTCGTCGAGGAGATCGACGAGGTGCCGCAGGACGCGGTCGTCGTGCTGGCCGCCCATGGTGTCTCCCCGGCCGTTCGCCAGCAGGCCGCTGCGCGACGCGACCTGAAGGTCATCGACGCGACATGCCCGCTCGTCGCCAAGGTGCACACCGAGGCACGCCGCTACGCGAGCCAGGACTACAACCTCGTCCTCATCGGTCACGCCGACCATGAGGAGGTCATTGGGACCCTCGGTGAGGCGCCGGAACGTTTTCACGTCGTCGAAGGCGCGGGCGACGTGGACCGGCTCGAGCTCGCGCTCGAGCCCCGGCGCCCCGTCGCCTATCTCACGCAGACGACGCTCGCGACAGACGAGACCGCCGAGATAGTGGCGGCGTTGAAGCGCCGGTTCCCCGAGATCACCGCCCCGCCCGCGAACGACATCTGTTATGCCACCCAGAACCGCCAGGACGCCGCGCGCCAGATCGCCCATCGATGCGACCTCATGCTCGTGCTGGGCTCTGCGAACTCCTCCAATACAGCCCGCCTCGTGGAGGTGGCCCAGCGCGAAGGCTGTCGCGCGGAGCTGATCGAGGACGTCTCGCAGCTCGAGCTGGGGTGGCTGGCGGGCGTGAGGAGCGTGGGGCTCACCGCAGGCGCGTCGGCCCCCGACGTCCTCGTGCAAGAAGTGCTCGATACTTTCCGCCTGCTCGGGCCCGTGCGGCTGAGCGAGGAGAGGACCGCAGAAGAAACAGTCCATTTCTCCCTACCGACACAGGTGCGATGATGCCGATTCCTCTCCGTCAGAACATGCGCATCGGTGCCCACCTCCTCAGGCACCGCCTCAAGAAGACCAAGTACTACCCCTTCATCGTCGAGATCGAGCCTCTCTTCGCTTGCAATCTGGCCTGCCCAGGCTGCGGGAAGATCCAGCACCCGACCGAGGTGCTCCGCCAACGCCTGTCGGTGGAGGACGTGCTGCAGGCCGTCTCTGAGAGCGGCACGCCCATGGTGTCGATCGCGGGCGGTGAGCCGCTCCTGCATCCCGACATCGAGCGCATGGTCCGAGCGCTCATAGGTCGCAAGGTATACGTCTATCTGTGCACCAACGCCGTTCTCTTGAGCAGGCGCCTCGACCGTTTCAGCCCGTCCCAGTACTTCTCCTGGGTCGTTCACCTCGACGGCTTGCGCGAACGCCACGATGCCGCCGTCGACAGGGCCGGGGTGTTCGACACGGCCGTTGCTGCGATCCGGGAGGCCAAGGCACGAGGCTTCCGGGTGACGACGAACTCGACGTTCTTCAACACCGACTCGCCGAAGACGGTGCGTGACGTGCTCGACTTCCTCAACGACGACCTGGGCGTGGACGCGATGATGATCTCGCCCGCCTACGCCTACGAGAAAGCGCCCGATCAGGAGCACTTCCTCGGGGTCGACCAGACCCGCCAGCTGTTCAAGGAGGCGTTCGCCGAAAAGCGCCGGAGCAAGTGGCGCCTCAACCACTCGCCGCTCTTCTTGGATTTCCTCGAGGGCAAGGTCGATTTCCAGTGCACGGCTTGGGGCATCCCGAGCTACTCGGTCTTCGGTTGGCAGCGACCGTGCTACCTGATGGCCGACGGCTACGCCGCCAGCTACCGCGAGCTGGTCGAGACAACGGACTGGAGTGCTTACGGGCGGGGCAAGGACCCGCGCTGCGCCAACTGCATGGCTCACTGCGGCTATGAGCCGTCAGCCGTCATAGCGAGCCTGAGCTCGCTCCGCCAGTCGCTTCGCGCGCTCGTCAACACGCACTGACCGACATGAGCGTCATCACCGTCCCAGCCGACTCTGTGCTCGCAACGACCGTCTCACCGGAATGCCTCCGGGAGATGGGCCCACGCCAGCTCCGCTCGCTCGTCACCGAGATCCGCCAGTTCCTCGTCTCCAGCGTCTCGGCGACCGGGGGTCATCTCGGGTCGAACCTCGGGGTCGTCGAGCTCACCATTGCCCTCCACCGCGTGTTCTCGTCCCCCGACGACGCCATCGTCTGGGATACCGGTCACCAGGCCTACGTTCACAAGCTCGTCACCGGCCGGCAGGACGGTTTCGCCGGCCTGCGCCAGGGCGGCGGCATGTCCGGTTACCCGAACCGCGCCGAGTCGGAGCACGACCTGGTCGAGAACAGCCACGCCTCGACGGCGCTGTCGTACGCCTACGGGATGGCGAGCGCCCGCAGGCTGAAGCGGGACCCACGCCGCGTGGTCGCGGTCATCGGCGACGGCGCCCTGACCGGCGGTGTCGCCTACGAGGCGCTGAACAACATCGGGGTCTC
>Ga0187880_1002479_pt1 | contig 14379 bp, 9 predicted proteins | sample June2016WEW_19_4_FD_132998 | JGI IMG/M metagenome (GOLD analysis project Ga0187880, IMG submission 132998) | Peatland microbial communities from SPRUCE experiment site at the Marcell Experimental Forest, Minnesota, USA - June2016WEW_19_40 | ecosystem: Environmental > Terrestrial > Soil > Wetlands...
TAAAAACCGATTACGCCCAGGCGGATCAAGCCAGAATCCCTCCGCGAACCGGAGACCTCCTCACCCCTTCACTAAAGCAACGTCAACCTCCAAGCTCCACGGAGAAGCGATGACGGCTACAGCTAGTCCCTCGGGTCTATGGGTTGGGTGACCTGAGCCAAATTCTGGACGAACGCGCGTGTGATCAGGCAAGAGAAATATTAACGGCCCTTGGCGATGACTTGGCGAAGTTCGTAATCACTGACGCGTATCAACGCAGTGCGCGAGCTCTTCTTGAACATGGTTTTGTTTTGCTACTTGGCGAGCCGGCGTGCGGGAAGTCAACGATTGCCGCTGCCTTAGCAGTTGGAGCGCTAGATAATTGGGGGTGTTCAACGTTCAAGATCCGAAATGCCGAGGAACTGATTGCTCATTCGAACCCCAATGAACCCAAACAGTTTTTTTGGGTTGATGACGCATTCGGCGCTACCCAGTTCGATTCATCATCTGCGGCTGCTTGGAACACCGCATTTCCTCACCTGCATGCCGCCATCAAACGTGGCGCGCGGGTTCTCTTTACATCCCGCGATTACATTTACAACGCAGCGCTACACCACCTTAAAGAATCAGCTTTCCCTGTGATTAAAGAATCACAAGTCATAATTCATGTTGAAACACTGAGCAAGGAGGAGAAGGAGCAAATCCTCTACAACCATATTCGTCTTGGCAACCAGCCAAACGAGTTCAAGGGCAAATTAAAACCCTTTCTACCCGATGTTGCAGCACATCCAAGATTTAGTCCGGAAATCGCCCGCCGGTTGGGAGATAAACTGTTTACGAAAGGTCTAGTTGTATCGAAAGAGAGCATTCAGAATTTCGTGAGCAATCCCGTTGAGCTGCTGTGCGAGATTGTGCGCACCATTGACCCCGACAGTCGCTCGGCTCTGGCGTTGGTTTTCATGCGGGGCGGACAGTTGCCAAGCCCAATCGACATGACCAAGGAAGAACAGGCGGCCATAGAACGGATTGGTGGAGCAGTTACCGGTGTTGGCAACTCACTTAACGCGTTGAATGGAAGCTTGGTTCTCCAGACCCTTCAAAACGGCGCATATTCATGGAAGTTCAAGCACCCAACGGTTCGAGATGCTTTCGCGTCAGTCATTGGAGATGACCGGGAATTGATGGACATCTACCTTGCTGGAGCGCCAGTGGACAGATTGTTTGGTGAAGTGACTTGTGGCGATGTTGGCATCCAAGGGGCAAAAGTTATCATTCCGTCAGACCGATATGATCTGTTGCTCGCACGGTTGGGGATCTTTGATTTGAGCAAATCGGAAGACAAACGGAAATTGCACCACTTCCTTGCTTACCGTTGCAATCAGGATTTTCTAGTCCTGTTTATTGATAAGTATCCTAGATTTATTTCAGATTTGAAGGTTGGTTCTTACCTTTACGCGGTTTCAGACGTTGATGTCATCGTCAAGTTGCATGAGTTCGGCCTTCTGCCAGCAGATAAGCGACTTGAAGTTGTATCGGCAATCAGGAGACTGGCAGTTGATACACCAGACGCAGGCTTTCTACGCGACGAGATTCGCGAGTTGCACACGGCGGCGGAATTGGAGGCAACACTTGAAGACGTAAGGCTAAAGCTGCTCCCCAATTTGGCAGCTACAATTGAAAATTGGCGAGACAACTATTACCACAACAAGGAAGAACCAGAGAGTTATTTTGAACCTCTTGTCAGCGCTTTAAAAGAGTTCCAAGAAGAACTTGCCGTGCATACCGAGTCGGCCAAACAAATTGAGTCGGCTTTGACCGACATTAAGGAGACGGTGTTGGATTTAATGGCCGAAGCACCAGAACCGGATTATGACGACGATTATCGGGGCAGTTCGTTCGGAAGCGACGATGATTCGCGGTCTATATTTGACGATGTAGATCATTAACACGCGGGGCAATTTTTACATATGAGCAACCCCGCACCGCAACTCGTCCAGAAACTTTGGAATTATTGCAACATTCTCCGCGACGATGGTTTGTCCTATGGCGATTACGTGGAGCAGTTGACGTTTCTGCTGTTCCTGAAAATGGCGGACGAGCAGGCGAAGCCGCCGTTCAACAAGCCATCGCCCATCCCCAAAGGTTTCAGTTGGGACGCGCTGCCGAAGCAGGAAGCGGTGGTGTCCGCCAACCTCCAGCGCGCGGCGCGCCTCCGCCAGTCCATCCTCCAAAAGGCATTTTCGGGAAGGCTGGCAACTGCGGAGGTTTCCGGTTAAATTCTCTTCGTCATGCCGAGCAATCAGGCCATAGCAGTCAATCCGTCGCTTCTCGCGTGGGCACGCGAGGAGAGCGGCTATGCCACGGACCGGATTGCCAAGCGGCTTCAGGTGAAGGAAGAACGCGTCGAAGCGTGGGAAAAGGGTGAGCGTCAGCCAACACTGCGGCAGGTGGAGGAACTGGCGCGTTTCTTCCATCGGCCTTTGAGCGTTTTCTTCATGCCGCGTCCGCCGCAACTGCCGCCCCTCGCGGCGGAGTATCGGCGCTTGCCGGATGTTGAGCCGGGGCATGAGTCGCCCGAGCTGCGGCTGGCCCTGCGGCAGATGCTTACGCGGCGGGAAAACGCACTGAATTTGATGGGCGAGTTGGGTGAACCGGTTCCCGAGTTTTCGTTGCGCGCTCACTTGCGGGAATCGCCCGCTGAGGTCGGCCAGCGATTACGGCTCGCGATGGGCGTGACCGTGGCGGCTCAACTTGACTGGGCCAATGAGTGGGAAGCGTGGCGAGCATGGCGGTCGGCGGTCGAGCAGATGGGCGTGCTGGTTTTTCAGTTCACCAAGGTCTCGCTAAGCGAGGTGCGCGGCCTGGCGTTGTTGCGGACACCGATGCCGGTGGCGGCAGTCAACGGGAAGGAAATGCCGGAGGCGAAGGCGTTCACTCTTTGTCACGAGGTTGTGCATCTCATGCTGGCAGCGGGGAACGAGGAAGCGCCTGCCGCCCGTGAACGGCGCAGAGGCAGCGAATGGCTTGAAGTGGAGCGTTTCGCCGAGGTTGCTGCGAGTCACGCGCTTGTCCCGGAGGACGCGTTGCGCGGTGTGATTGGCCAACTGGGATTGCAATGGGCGGAATGGGGCATCGAGAACGTCCGCCGCGTCGCAAAGAGATTCCGGCTGACACCGCTGGCGACGGCTACACGGCTGCGGGAGTCCGGCTTCATGACGTGGGCGCAATACAATCAATGGCGTGAGCAATGGCAGGCTTATGTGGAAACGCTCCCGCCGCGCCGGGGTGGTTTCGCCACACCAATGGAAAAAGCAGTGAGCCGGGCCGGAAGACCATTCGCGCAATTGGTGCTCGAAGCGTTGTCCGCCAATCGAATCACGTCGGTGGACGCATCGCGGTATCTCGATCTGAAGTTCGAGCATTTCGACAAGCTTCGAGTGCATCTGGCACGAGGGCCGGGCGAAACCTCTCTTGATGAGTAATCCAGCACCCCCGCCAATCTACTCGGTGGACTCCAGTTCCTTGATGGATTGGCAAGGGCGCTATTTCCCGACCGACGTTTTCACCGGACTGGTCGAGCGCGTCGAGGAGCTGATAGCTGCCGGGCGATTCATTGCGCCAGCCTTGGTGAAGGAGGAAGTTGGTGCGGTCGGAACAGCGGGTTTGATTGCGTGGACGGAGAATCACGCCGGCATTTTTATTCCAACCGCTGAGGTCCTCGCCGAAGCGCAGGAGATTCAAAACCAGTTCGTCGGCTTGCGAGACCCAAAGGCTGAATACGAAGAGGCCGATGCCTACGTCATCGCATTGGCAAGAATGCGCGGCGGGACTGTGGTGACTCAGGAAACCCCAGCGGCGGAGAAACGCAATCCGAAGCGCACTCATTTCATTCCCGATGTTTGCCGTGAGTTGGGCATTTCGTGCATCAGCCTGCTTGGTTTGATGCGCCGCGAGGGATGGAAGTTTTGATTCTTCGCTGATCATGAGCACACCCGGCGCCCTCGTCCAAAAGCTCTGGAACTACTGCAACATCCTCCGCGATGACGGACTGTCCTACGGCGATTACGTCGAGCAGTTGACGTCTCTGCTCTTCCTGAAAATGGCGGATGAGCAGGCGAAGCCGCCGTTCAACAAACCGTCCGCGGTGCCTAAGGGCCAGGACTGGCCGAGCCTGCTGGCCAGGGATGGCGACGAGCTGGAGACGCATTACCGGCACGTGCTCGAAACGCTCGGCAAACAGCCCGGCATGTTGGGCGTTATCTTCCGCAAGGCGCAGAACAAGATTCAAGACCCGGCCAAGCTCCGCCGGCTCATCGCGGACCTGATAGACAAGGAGCAGTGGTCCAGCCTCTCCGCCGACGTGAAGGGCGACGCCTACGAGGGGTTGCTGCAAAAGAACGCCGAGGACGTGAAAGGCGGCGCGGGCCAATACTTCACGCCGCGCCCGCTGATTTCGGCGGTGGTCGAAGTGATGGTGCCCCGGCCCGGCCAAACGATGTGCGATCCGGCGGGCGGCACGGGCGGCTTTGTGCTGGCCACCCATGACTACCTCGCGGGTCATTATGCGCTGGACCGCGCGCAGAAGAAGCTGCTCAGGAGCGGGACGCTGTTCGTGGTGGAGTTGGTGGACAGCGTCGCCCGGCTTTGTTGCATGAACCTGCTCCTGCACGGAATCGGGGGCGATGGCACGGATGAGGTGCCCGTGCTCGTGCGGGACGCACTGGCCGGCAAGCATGGGGAATACGACCTGGTGATGACCAATCCGCCCTTCGGCAAGAAGAGCAGCGTCACCATCGTCAACGAAGCGGGTGACACGTCCAAGGAATCGCTCATCATCAACCGGGACGACTTCTGGGCCAGTACGAGCAACAAGCAGCTTAACTTCCTCCAGCACGTGTTCACCATTCTCAAGCAGCATGGCCGGGCGGCGGTGGTGGTGCCGGACAACGTGCTGTTCGAAGGCGGCGCGGGCGAGACCGTCCGGCGCGAGTTGCTCAAGCAGGCAGACGTGCACACGTTGCTGCGCCTGCCCACCGGCATCTTCTACGCGCAGGGGGTGAAGGCGAACGTCCTGTTCTTCGACCGCAAGCCCGCCCAGGAAAAGCCGTGGACGGACAAGCTCTGGATTTACGACCTGCGCACCAACCGGCATTTCACGCTCAAGGAAAACACCCTCAAGCGCAGTGACTTGGATGATTTTGTCGCCTGCTATTTCGGGACGCCGGGTGGGGGCACCCGGCCTACAGGGGCGGAGGTTGTAGGCCGGGTGCCCCCACCCGGCGCCTCCCCCATGCCCTCGCCCGGCGCGAGCCGGCACAACCGCGTCGAGACTGAGCGCTTCAAATCCTTCACCTATGAGGAGCTGTTGAAGCGCGACAAGGTGAACCTGGACATCTTCTGGCTGAAGGACGAAGCGCTGGAAGAATCGTCCAATCTACCCGCGCCAGGCATCATCGCCCAGGAAATCGCGGATGATCTTGAGGCCGCCCTGGAGCAGTTCGCCACGATTGCAGAAGATCTCAAGTAGATCACTTCTGGGCGCGAAGAGGTTGGCGTGGCTGAAGGCAACTCGGGTTCTGCGGGAGACTTGAAAGAGTCTTGAGGCCAAAGTCTAAAGTCAGGGAGTGGTGGGGGGCATAGCAGAAAGCTGAAATCGGAAGCCGGCGGACTGGGGACTACGGGACCACTGACAATGGGGCGAGCCTCCATCCTCCGGCCCTGGCTCTCCGAAAAGCCAGGCCACTCGTGCCACGACCCTCTCTATTCTGGCGGCCCACTCCTGCCTACATGCCCGCAGCCTCGCCGTAGCCTCACCGTAGATAACAATGTTATCTACGGTGAGGGTACGGTGTGCCTGCGGCGAGGCTAGGGTGTGGCCACGGGGACAGCCTGGACGGTCCTGCTGGCAGCAGCCGAAACCAGTAGCGAGGGGCCAAAATGCCCCTCTTCTCGTGTTCTTCATGGTTTGGGCGCGTTGGCAAAGCCGGGTGCCAAGCGCCAGACCCAATAAAGGGTCGCCGGATGGCCCGACTTTGACCCAGACTTTGCGGAAGAACCTGGTCTTATTGAGACTTATCTAAGCGCCATTCAGGCCAGAGGCTCGGCTTTTGGGAAGCCATGACCGGTGGCCCGTTTATTGGGCACCCGGCTCAAGACCAGCGGCGGTGGCACGCTTGATTCAGTGTGGCCGATTGGAGTTGCCGTCCGTCAGGCTCGTCTGGCCTGAAATCGAGGTTAATGGGCCAAGACCGAACAGGAGCGAACGGAGCTATTCAACCTAACGAGAAGAGTCCAACTCCTGCCGCGTGGCGATGGGCACGTAGCCAATTTTAAACCTCTTCGGTGGCGTGACGATCTGCGCGGGGTCGAGGTCCGCGAGTTTGCCGACGGTGGGCGGCGCGAGGTAGTCATGGTCCTTCGTCCAAGCGCGGTGAAGCTTTTCCACCTTCGCCTGCATCTGCTCGCGTTCCTCCTTCGTCAAATCGGCATTCAGCAACGCGGGCTGGTCGGCGAAGCGATACCAATAATACGTCACCACGCTGCCATCGCCGAGATGCGCCTTGAACGGTCCGGCGACCGGACCGGGTTTCTTGAACGAACTTCCCGGGGCTTCAGGCGTGTCGTAAGGTTCCGGGGCTTCCTCCTTGGGGCGATCAAATTTCAGTTCGGCCAATCCTGTCTTGGCCGGCACTTCGCCGCCCTTGGCCGCGACCCACTGCTGCTTCTTCCCGTCGTTCCGGAGATGATAATACTCGGGCAGCACCACGCGCGCGCCGTTTGCATCCTTGACCTTCGTTACGAGCTGCTCGTTCCACTTGTAACCGTAGGTGGCCGGGTCCGGCGCAAACGGCGTGGCAAACGAACTCCACGCTATCGCCACTTTTTGTTCATTCGGGGTGTTCTCCGCGTAGATTTCCCACGTCGAGCCGCCGCCGGCGCGGAGGGTCTGCATCTGGGCACCGGCGGGATTGATCGCGCCGCTTGCCGCCGGGCCGCCCGCGAACCACGCCTTGACCTCGTCCCACAGCGCCTTCTTGTTGTAGGACGTGAGGCGGTGCAGGACAACCGTGTTGCCATCTGGGCCCACGGGAAACGAAGCCGGCGCCACCCGCGCGTAGGTCTCAGCGCTCTCGTCCTCCGCCAAGGCGCCCGGCACATACTGCGTCTCCATCTGGAAGGGCTTGTTCGGAGTTGATGGACGCGAATCCAGCAGCAGACCCGCGAGTTCCGGATTCAACTCCGCGGAGTGCGACCAGAAGTAAGGCGTGAAGAAACACACCGGGCCTTTGAAGTTTTTCGTGTTGAGGAAAAGCGTCCAGCAGTTGTCCCCGGTCGCGACATTCTTTCCGCCGGTGGTCAGCCTGGCCTTGGTCAGCGGCAGCGGCAGATACCCATAGCCGAACAACTCACCGCAAGTGCCCTGCTTCAAGTTCAGGCCGTCAATCGGGAACAGCAGCCACGGACTCAACTGCGCCACGCCATACAACCCGCGCGGCTTCTCCCAATCTCCCGCTCCATGCGCCGGGCCGTTGGCGATCTCCGAGAAATTCACCGCCACGCCGCCCATGATGAACTTCGGCGTCTCCGTCGGGAACCGCGTGTCGCGCCACCAGCCCAGGCCGCCTTCGATGTCCGAGTAAAGATTCGTGGGCGCTTTGCCTTCATACTGCGCATGCATCCAAGTGCCGACGAGTCCCGTCTGGAAGCGATGACCCGGATACCGCTCCAGCAGCGGCCAGGCCGCGGTGTAGAGCGAGAACCCGGCATTGAATTCATCCGGGACCTTGTCCGCCGAAACCAGCAGGTAGCCCGCCATCTCGGCCTTCTGAACTTCGGCGGAGACGGCGCCCGGCAGAGCGATTGTCAGGGCGGCGAGGAGAAGGATGATGAGTTTCATATTGTTCGGTGAGTCCGCGCCTTCACAGTTGGAACTTGAGCGATGGGTTTTTGAACTATCTCCCGCTGGCTGTCATGAGCTGAAGCGTAACTTCCGCGAATGCCTGTCCCATCAGCGCGAAAGTCTTTGCGCAACCGAGGTAGTGGTATCCGGCATTCGAGGCTCCGCGTTTCCACATCGCGGCTTCCTCGGGCGAAATCAGCTTCGCCTCGAACTGCTCCAGATACTCGCGCTGCTGCTGTTCGCTCATCGAGCCGTCGGCATTGGCATATTTCTTGTTCTTGGTTTTCAACTCATAAGCCATCTGTCCGACCTGATCATGTTTGTCCGCGATGGCACCCAGTTTCTCATCCCAAAATGCAGCGGTCTGCACGGCGACGACGTTGCCCTTGAACTCTAGCAGCGATGCCGGGGCCGCCATCGCTTCGCGAAACTCGGACACCTCCTTGCTGGACTTCATTCCGCCGACACCCATCACACCGATGACAAATGGCATCTTCGGCACTTTCAGGTCCTTTCTCACATCGCGGATGAAATCGGCCATCCAGCGGCTGTAGTTGGCATAGCGCGGCTCTTTGCTCTCCTTCTTCGGAACAGGATAAACTTCGCCATTCACCATGTCGTTCCAGCCTTGCAGCCAGACAAAGCCGGCGACTTCAAATCCCTGCTTCTCATCATAAGCCGGGCATACGCGTTTGATGTCGCCAAGCACGCGCCTCACGTGCTCCATCATAAGCCGGTAGTATTGGCCGGACTGCGCCTCGGGATTGCGCCCTTTCTCGATATCGGCCTGCGAGCGTGGAAACGGCCCCGCGCTCGGCGGCCGAAAATCATAGTAGAGCGACTTGCCGCCCCACGCGGTCTTGATGAGGAGCACCGGCTCTTCGAGCGCCCGATCCATCCTGAGGCCAAAGGTGAACTCCGGACCGATATTGCCGCCATCCTCGGCGGGATTCTGCCTCGAACCATATCCCGCCGTCAGCTTGCCAAAGCCTTCACCGTTCGCATCTCCGCTTCCTGTGAAATACGAAATCCACACGTGATCACACATCCGCGCGTTGCCATCCGCGCCGCGCATCTGCTGCAGCAACGGCGCAGTCGCCGGATCATCACCGATGTAGTCAAACGTCTCCACGTTCGCATGCCCCTCCATGTTCGACTGCCCGGCCATGATGAAGACCCTCAGCGGCTTGGCCGAGGCGGGGGTTGCGGTCACGCTGAGCGCCGAGGCGGTAAGGAGTGCGAGGATGCGTCTCATAGGGCGCGACAAAATAATATCGCTCCCTCGACCAACGCAAGTCATTTCAATGAAGCACCTCCTCTGGGTCGGGAGGGTTGAGCGAAACGCGGGAGAAGGGCGAGAACCCATGCGCGGCACGTTACACCCAACAACGGCAGGTTATCGGGCACCCTGCTCAAGACCAGCGGCGGTGGCATGCTCGATTCAGCGTGGCCGATTGAATTTGCCACTCGCGGTTGCGTCTGGCATGGAACTGATGCTCATGCCACAAACACCTGAGTCTAAGCTGTGTCAACCTGCGATGATCGGCCTGGCGGCATCCGCGCTTCTCGCCGTCCTTGGCTTCACTGACGCCCTGGCCGAGCCGGGGCCGGAGCCAGCAAGGGCGGCGGTGTTTTCCGACCACCTGCCGGGCTTCGATGAGACCCTCGCGCGGGAGATCAGCGGCCAGGCGCAGGCCGCCGGGTACGCGACCGAGATCATCAGCGCAACCGTTTTGACCAACCCGGCGCTGCTGACGGCCAAGCGTTACGACTTGCTGGTCCTGCCCGGGGCGCGCGCGTTGCCGATGGCGGCCGCGCCGGCGATTACGGGATACTTGCAGGAGGGTGGTGATCTGCTAGCGCTGGGGCTGCCAGCGTGGCAGTCGCCGCTTTACCGGATCAAGGGCAAGTGGGTGTCGCGGGAGAGTTACGAGGCGGAAATCGCCGCCCAACGGCCGCAGCATATTGTCGAGGATTTCGACCGGGCGGATTTGTCGCGCTGGTCGCGGAGTGCGGGTGACGCGAGCGGGAAAGCAGAGTATGAACTGGCAGACGTGGATCATGGCAAGGCGCTGCATGTGAGGATCGGGCATCTGGGCGGATGGGAGACGCTAACCTCTCCCGCGCTGGCGCAGCCGTTTCCGCCGGGCCACACGCTGACCTGTTTTCGCGCGAAGGGCGGGCCGCGCACCCGCCAACTGGCGCTCGAATGGAGAGAAGCGGGCGGATCGCGCTGGATTGCGACGGTGGATTTGACGGCAGAGTGGAAGGATTACACGTTGCTGCCGGATCGGTTCAAGGCCTGGCCGGTGCCCGCGCCGGGCGAGAACCGGGGCGGTTTCCATCCAGACAAAGCCGTGAGCTGCTGTGTCGGGCTCGCGATGTCGCACACGGCGGTCGAAGGGGACCAGCATGAGTATTGGTTCGACGATTTGGGCACGGCACCGAGTCCGTTCGGGGATGACCTAGTGCCGACGGAATCGCAGGTGCCGGTGCTGGAGTCGATCTCGCCAAGCTACCAGTGTTATCCGATTACCACACCGGTGGTGGTGCGAGCGGATCATAAGAAGGTGGCGCTGGAGGAGTGGGAAGGGATGCGAGACCCCATCTCGGGAGGGCGAGCGTCCTCGCGAGCCCAAGCCTCTTTGGAATTCACCGGAAATCAGGGCTCGCGAGGACGCTCGCCCTCCCAAGACTTCGTTGGCCTCCAGCCGCGGGCGCGGGGGGTGGGGTTCAACCAGGAGCGGCCGTATCGGTGGGAGCCGTTGCTGGGAGCTTACGATGCGGCTACGCAAGATTATCGCGGGGCCTTGGGGGCGCTGGTGGTGAATGTCGAGGCGCCCCTGCGCGGCAGCGTGTGGGCGGTGTTCACGCCGGCGGAGGCGGGCTTCTATCGGCACCCGGTCGTGACCAATTGTCTGCATCAGGTGCTGACGCGGATGAAGCGGGGCGTCTTCCTCAGCGAAGGCGGGAGCGAGTTCTTCACTGTCTTTGCGGGGCAGCAGTTCAAGGCGGGCGCACGCGTAGTGAATTTCGGGAAAAAGCCGGTCAGCAACCTCCAGGTTTCCGTGAAGTTCCTGGATGCGAAAGGCGTGCCGCGCAGGACGGTGGTTGCGGGCGAGATTGCGCTCGCGCCCGGCGAGGCGAAGGCGCTGGAGCAGGATGGCCTTGCCCGCAATCGCGGTGAAGAGGGAGTCTCGGCGAGCTTGACGTTGGCAGGGGCGCAGATTGACGGCCTGCGCCATGAGCTGGGCGTGTGGGAACCCAAAGCGAAGCCGGAGTTCATCGAGGCGCGTGATGGCGGGTTCTGGTTGCGCGGCAAGACGTGGAAGGTGCATGGAGTGAACTACATGCCTTCAAGCGGGATCGGCTTGGCCAACGGGCATTATTTCGAAGAGTGGCTGGGACGAGGCGCGTATGATCCCGAGGTGATCGAGCGGGATTTGCGGCGGGTCAAAGCTATGAATCTGAATGCGGTGAGCGTGTTCATTAGCCACGAATCGCTCGGGGCGCAGCACCTGCTCGATTTCCTGCGCCGCTGCGAGGCGCTCGGGCTGCATGTCAACCAGTCGCTGCGGCCCGGCACACCCATGGACTTCCAATGGCGGCAGATGAAGGAACTGATCGAGTTCTACCGGCTGGCGCAGAACGATACGGTATTCGCCTACGACCTGGCCTGGGAGCCGAGCCATGGCAGTCATGAGCAGCAGCAGCACGCCTATGCCCAGCTCTGGACCGATTGGGTCCTCAAGCGTTACGGCACCCTGGCCGCAGCCGAAAAAACTTGGGGCCAGCCTGCTCCGCACTCCGCACTCGACACGTCGCACTTAGATGTGCCTTCGATGGCGCAGCTCACGCGCGACGGCGGGTGGCGCAGGCTCGTCGCCGACTACCGCCTCTTCCTCGATGACCTCCTGCGCGAGAAGTATTCCGCCGCGCGACAACTCATGAAGTCGATTGACCCGCATCATGCGGTCAGCTTCCGCATGTCGAACGCCGGCGACCCCACCTACAACTGGGACGCCGCCCTGCCCTACGATTTCTATGGGCTCGCTGAGGCCGTGGACATCTGGGCGCCCGAGGCTTATGGCCGCATCGGTGATTGGGAGCGAGTCCGAGCGGGCGAATTCACCGCCGCCTATGCCCGACTGTGCGATTCGCGCAAGCCGTTGATGTGGGCAGAAATGGGCCACACGGTCTGGAACATGAATCGCATGGCCCCGGATCCGGAGAAGCTCGCCTTCGAGGGACGCTACTACGCGGACTTCTACCGGATGATGATCGAGTCGGGGGCGGACGGTATCTTCTTCTGGTGGTATCCCGGCGGGTTCCGGCTGTGGGAGAACAGCGACTTTGGCATCATTAACCCCGACGGCACGGATCGGCCGGTGACGAAAGTCATCCGCACCGAGGGGCCGAGGTTTCTCAAAGCCCCCAAGCCGGGCCAGCCGGACTATTGGATCGCCGTGGACCGTGATCGGGATGCGCGCGGGCTCTTCGGAATGCACGAGGCCACCCAAGTCGAATTCTGGAAAGCCAAGACCGAGGGCCGCCGACCCGCGCTGAAGTGGGTGCGCAGGCCGGGCGCGACAACGCTGCCTTGAGCCCTAAGTTCCCGGTAGAGAACGGGGATGCCGAAGCGACGAACAGCAACCGCGAGCGCGTTAGAAAGTTGGGAACAGTCTCAAGAATGGAGTGCAGCGGCACGTTTGCCGGCGGCCTCAACCTCAGCATCTACCAGTGTATCCAGTTCGGCTTGCTCAGCGGGTGTGAGCGAGGCGCCCGCTTCCCTTGCTGCACGCCATCGCGCCATCAGCCCTAGGAGGCGCTCTTGCTGTTCTGCTGTAAAGAACTCATCGGGCTGCTGGGACTGGACGATGACCAATGTTCCAGCCTGTTCGGCGGGCAGTTGAGCGGTCAGGGCATCCAAAGCTGCCCCGGCTGTTCTTGCAAGCGATTGACGCCCGCCCGCCATGGCCCGATAAGCCATTTCACCCTGTTCAGACCGCTCCGGCAAGATAGCTACCTTAGTCATATTCTCGATTGTCTGGAGTAACTATGGCACGACAGCCAAGGAACATGAAGCGGAATCTTGAGACGGCAAAGCCGGAATCCTCGAAGCTCACCGCACACCATGTCGGGTTGAGCAAGCTCGCCACCGCTCGTCTGCTACAGGTGCCAGGGCACCCGCATGTTGCGGCCGAGCAGCCGGAGGTTAGCTCCCTCGTCGCCAATGAAGTGCTCCTTTTTCGGGTCCCAGACCACCTTCCGATTCATGCGAATGGCGATGTCGCTGATGTGACACAGCGAGTCGGAGTGCACGGATTCGTCAATCGGGCAGACCGTTTCCGCGCGGCTCTTCACACAGTCCAGGAAGTTACGCGTATGGTCGGGGCTTCTGATGAGCTGGACCTTGAGGGAGTCTTCGCTCCGATCAATCAGATTTTCGGGCTGGAGGTTGATGCCGCTGCGGTCAACGTGGACCCAGCCGTCAGTGCCCTCGAACGCCGTGCCGTGGTCGCTGATCCGGCGGTAGCGCTGCTTCCATTCGGCCTCATGTGCCCAGATGTCGCACCTCGGCGTTGCTTCGTCCGGCCAATTGGGCGTGCCTTCGAACCGCAAGGTCACACCGCTGCCGAATTTCATGTCCACGTTCCAGGCCGTGGCCGTGTCGCATGCCCCCTCGGCATGGAATGTGCCCCGGCCTTCCACTTCCACCGGCCCGCTTAACAAATCGCCGCCGCCCCAGACGGCAATGTCCATCGGGTGAATGCCCCAGCCGGCGATGAATCCGAGCGCATATTGAGTGTTGTACCACCACGTCTTCTTTGTCCCCGGCGCCTCGCAGAGGTCCTGCACGTGCGGCCTGAAGGGCGCCGGCCCGAGCCACATGTCGTAATTAAACCCCGGGGGCACCGGAACGACCCGGGTTGAGCCACCCGCCGCGCTGGCCTGCGACCAGACATTGATGTGCTGGAGCTTGCCGATGCAGCCGTTGCGGACCAATGCGCAGGCGATCCGGAAGGTGCGCGACGAGCGTTGCTGGGTGCCGAATTGAAAGACGCGTTTGTGGCGATGCACTTCCTTCCGCAGCGCCCAGTCCTCGGTCAAGTTGAGGCCCATCGGCTTCTCCACGTAAACGTCTTTGCCGGCGCGGACGGCCGCGATTGCCGTGAGGACGTGCCAATGATCGGGTGTGGCGATGAGGCAAGCATCGATGTCCTTGCGGGCAACCAACTCGCGGAAGTCGCCATAAGTGGCGCAATCCTTGTTTTGGTAATGCTGGTTGACCCCATTGCGCGCCTGCTCGAGGTGGCTGGTCATGACATCGCACACCGCGACGACCTGGGCGTCCTTCTGATTGAGGAAGTTGCCCATATCACCTTGTCCCTGCGGGCCGACGCCGATGCAGCCGATCGCAATGCGGTTGCTGGGCGCGACACCGCCCGACTTGCCCAGGGCGGAAGCGGGAATGATGGAAGGAAAAGCCGCGGCTGAGA
>Ga0187880_1002490_pt1 | contig 14320 bp, 13 predicted proteins | sample June2016WEW_19_4_FD_132998 | JGI IMG/M metagenome (GOLD analysis project Ga0187880, IMG submission 132998) | Peatland microbial communities from SPRUCE experiment site at the Marcell Experimental Forest, Minnesota, USA - June2016WEW_19_40 | ecosystem: Environmental > Terrestrial > Soil >...
CTGGCCGGGGCCGTCGACGCCATAAGCCCAGTGCAGGCCGGTGTTGAACCATTGCGGTGAATTGGGCGCGGCCATCTGCCTCGCCAGCATGTGGCGCAATTCGTCGCTAAAGGCCTGGGCGTCCTCCTCCGTGTCGAAATAGCCGCCCTTCCAGCCCCAATAGGTCCAGGCCCCGGCGAGCCGGTCGAACACCTGCTGGGCCTTGGTCTCGCTGGTCGCGCGCTGGTCCTTCGGCAGATCGGCGAGCGCCTCCGTGTCGGCGACGGAGCGCCACAGGAAAGAGGGGACCGCGTTTTCCTCGACGCGCTTCAAGCGCGCCGGCACGCCGGCCTTGCGGAAATATTTCTGCGCCAGCACGTCGGCGGCGACCTGGCTCCAGCTCGCGGGAACCTCGATATTGTCGAGCGAGAACACCACCGATCCGTCGGGATTGCGGATCTCGCTCTTGGTCGTGCGAAACTCGATCGACGCGTAAGGAGACTGGCCGGAGGTGGTGAAACGCCGCTCGATCTTCATCTGGTTCAATTCCTTGTTTTCGCGCGGGCGAAATCGCGCGACGGGCCATCGCTTGGCGCCGGCGGCGGGCCTCGTCTGAGCGAGCGCGCCAAAGCCGACGCCCCTGGTGGGACGCTTTCAATCAAATGCACTGGGGAACGCACACGGGACGATAAGCGCGCACATAGCGACCGACTTAACGCCGGCGTCCCAAACGTCGCTTCGAATCCGCGCCGCTTTGTCATCTGGCGTGCTTTCAGAGTGCGTCAAGGAATCTATCTCGTCAAGATATAGAGCTCAAATTCGTTAAAACTCCCATATCTTGTAAATTTTCGTGGATATCGGGGAAAACTGTTCAATTACGCCCCGGCAGGGTTGCTCCGCGTCGAGGATTGCGCAAGCGGCGCCGGGGCGAAATTTTTTCAAATGGATTCGCGTGGCGGCGAGAGCCGGGCCGCTTTCGTCATGCGCGCCTTGACGCGGGGCGTCGCGGCGCCCTTAAAGAAGGGCGAGCCGCCCGTGACGGACTTTGGGGCGCCCAACAGGACGCCCGTCGTAAGCGACGGACTATCGGCGGAAGCAAGCGCTGTTCTCAGGAGAACCCTTCATGTCCTTTGTCATCCCGCGTCGCGCCCTCATCGTCGCGGCCCTCGCCCTGATCCCGGCCGCGGCCCTCGCACATGGCCCCTCGCGTCAGAAAGTGGTCGAGAAGATCGAGATCGACGCGCCGCCCGCCAAGGTCTGGGCCATCGTCGGCAATTTCGGCGATCTCTCCTGGCTGCCGGGCGTCGCCAAGACGGAAGGGACGGGCGGCAATACGCCGGATCAGGCCAAGCGCAAGCTCACTCTCGCCAATGGCGGCGTGATCGAGGAGACGCTGACCAAATACGACGAGGCCGGCCAGTCGCTCTCCTATAAAATCGATTCCGTCGACGTGAAGATTTTGCCGGTCAATAATTATTCCTCGACCATCACCGTCAAGGACGTAGGCGGCAAGACCGAGGTCGAATGGAAGGGCGCCTTCTATCGCGGCTTCATGAACAACGACCCGCCGCCGGAACTTTCCGACGAAGCCTCGTTGAAGGCGGTGACCGATCTCTACAAGGCGGCCCTCGCTTCCCTGAAGGCCAAGGCCGAAGCCAAGTAAGGCCTTGGTGTTCTTTGTGTTCTTGGTGGTTGATCATTTCACCACGAAGGACACGGAGGACACAAAGAGAGCTAGGTAGGCAACAAGATGTCGCCGGTTGCAGCGTTGCGCGCGATTGTGATCGCGGTGGCCCTTTCGCCGCTCGCCGCGCTGGCGCATGGCGCGACGCCGCAAAAAGTCGTCGAAACCATCGAGATCGCCGCGCCGCCGGCCAAGGTCTGGGCCGTGGTCGGCGATTTTCAGGACATGGGCTGGCTGCCCGGCGTCGTAAAGACGGAAGGGCAGGGCGGCGTCACGCCGGAAATCGCCAAGCGCAGGCTGTTCCTGGCCGGCGGCGGGGTCATCGACGAGCGCCTGGTGCAATATGACGACGCCGCGATGTCGCTGCGCTATATCATCGAACACATTGATTTCGCTGTTCTTCCGGTCGGCAATCTTTCCGCGACGCTAAAAGTCTCGCCCGCGCCCTCCGGCGGCTCGGTCGTCGAATGGAAAAGCCGGTTTTATCGCGCTTTTCCCGGCGGCAATCCGCCCGAACAATATACCGACGAAGTAGCGATTAAGGCGGTGTCCGAGCTATTCAGGAGCGGCCTCGCGGCGCTGAAGGCGCGGGTGGAGCGCGAATGAGTCTTCGCGCTCTCGCGGTCGTGTTTCTCGCGTCGCTGCTCGTCGGGGCGGCCCGCGCCGACGAGGCCTTCATTCCGAATCAGTCGAGCGGCGATCTGACCATCGTCGATCTTGGCGCGATGAGGCCTGGCGCCGCGCTGCCGATTGGCGGCAAGCCGGCGGGGATCGCCGTGAGCCGGGACGGCGCGAGGGCCTATGTGACAAGTCCCGAGGGGCATTTCGTCTCGGTCGTCGACGCGCGGGCGCGGCGCGTCCTCAAGCGAATCGCTGTCGACGGGCAGCCTTTTGGCGTCGCGGTTTCACCCGACGGGCGCCGACTCTATGTCGCCGACATGAATGGGCGCGAACTGCTGGAGATCGACCCCGACAGCGAGAAAACCCGGCGCGTCGAGATCGGAGCCATGCCCTCGGGCGTCGCCGCGACGCCGGATGGGCGGCTCGTTATCGCGGCGGCCCGCGACGAAAACGCCCTCGTCGTCATCGACGCCGAGAATTTCGCGCGCGTCGCGACCATCGCCGTGGGCCGGCACCCCTATGGCGTGACCATCGACGCGTCGGGACGGCGCGCCTATACGGCCAATGTCGAATCAGACGACGTGAGCGTCATCGATCTCGCCGAGCGCAAGCTTATCGCAAACGCGCACGTGGGCAGTCATCCCTATGGCGTCGCCTTGGCCAAGGGCCGCGCCTTCGTCGCCAATCAATACGCCGAAACCGTCAGCGTCTTCGACGCGGCGACCCTCGCGCCGCTGGCGACGATCAAGGTCGGCGAATATCCCGAAAGCGTGGGTGTTAGCCGCGATGGCGGGACGATCTATGTGACCAACTGGTTTTCCAACGACCTCTGGTCGATCGACGCGGAGAGCTATAGAATCACGGGCAAGGCTGCGACCGGCGACGGGCCTCGGGCGTTTGGGGCGTTCGTGCGGGCGGTCGATTAGGCGCCCGCGCCTCTGGACATTGGCCCCTCCAGACGCGATAAGAGCGCGGAACTCACGGGACGCGAGGCGCATGTCTTCTTTTGTTCGAATCTTCACTTGGTGGAATCGGGCCACGCTCAGCACGAGCCTGTGGACGCTGTTTTATGGCGAGCGCGTCGGCGAGGACGAATTCGGCAACGTCTATTACCGCACGCGTGGCGGCAAGATCGACCCGGCGCTCGGTTTCGAGCGCCGCTGGGTGATCTATAAGGGCCTCGCCGAAGGCTCCAATACGCCGACCGGTTGGTATGGCTGGCTGCATCACACCGTCGACACGCCGCCCACCGAGGAATCATACACTCCCAAGGAGTGGCAACTGCCATTCCAGGAAAACATGACCGGCACGCCCTTGGCCTATCGTCCGCCGGGCTCGATACTGGCCGCCGGCGAGCGCCCGGCCGCGAGCGGCGATTACGACGCCTGGCGCCCGGAGGGTTGAAGCCTTCTTCCCACGATCATGGAATCGCCTTTGTCGCGTGTTTCCTATGCGCGGGAGCCTATTGTTTTCTCGCGGAGGAAGCGGCGCGGTGATCCGAATGTTCTTGCGATCTGACCTCTTTGTTTCGTCCCGCGGCGCTTGGCGCGGCGCGGCCTTCGGCGCGGCGTTGGCGTCGCTCGCCGCTTTTCCGGCCGCCGCCGATCCGATTCGCCATCCGACGGCCGTTTTCGCCGGGCTGGACAAGACGACGGGCCGCATCATCAATTTCGACGTCGCCATCGACGAGACCGTGCAGTTCGGCACGCTCCAGGTGACGCCGCGCGTCTGCAACACGCGGCCGCAGACGGAGGCGCCGCAAACGACGAGTTTCGTAGAGGTGGACGAGCAATTGGCGAAGCCGGATCAAAAGCGCGTCCAGGGCGTCGCGGTCAGGACCGACGCCAAGCCCGAGGCCAAAAGGATTTTCTCCGGCTGGATGTTCGCGGCGAGCCCCGGCCTGCATGGCGTCGAGCATCCGGTTTACGACGTCTGGCTCGTCGACTGTAAGGGCGGCAAGGAGACGGTGGCGCAAGAGGTTGGGCCGGCCGTGCTCCCCGTTGATGGGGCGGACGCGAAGCGCGAAGCGAATGGCGCGCGCAAGGTGGAGCCCGCGGCTCCCAAGGCGGTCGAGGCGCAGCCGATCGGTCCCGCCGACGAACCCGTATTCAACGCCAGCGCGGCCGCGGGCGACAGCGGCGCCGACGCGCCAGAGCAGCAGGCCAAGCCGAAACCCAAGGGGAAGTCGAAATCCAAGCCCAAGAAGCAGCGCGACGCTCAACCGCCGGCTGAGTCCGCGCCGCCACCGGGTGGCGACCCCGGGCTTTTCTGAGGGTCGCCGAGCGCTTCGAGCGCCTTCGCGCCGCGGACCGGCTGCGACGCCGGCCAGGCCAGGAAATTCGCGGCCGGCGGCGCCATCGCGTCGCGCAGCAACCGCCGATATTCCTTGCGCGAAATTTCCCGAGCCCCGAGCGAGGCGAGATGCGATGTCATGAACTGCGTGTCGAGCAAGCGAAATCCGCCGGCGCGCAGCCGCGCGACAAGATGGGTCAGAGCGACCTTCGAGGCGTCGGTCTCGCGGTGGAACATGCTCTCGCCAAAGAACGCCGCGCCCAAGGCGACGCCATAGAGCCCGCCCACGAGTCGCCCTTCGCGCCAGCATTCCACGGTGTGAACGGCTCCGAGCTTGAACAACGCGCGATAGAGCCGTCTTATTTCGCCATTGATCCAGGTGTCCGCGCGTCCGGCCGCCGGCGCGGCGCAGGCTTCGATCACCGCGTCGAAATCGTGATCTATCCGCACCTCGAAAACATCCCGGCGCACAGTCTTGGCGAGCGAGCGCGAGACGATGAAACCGTCCAGCGGAAACACCGCGCGCTCGCGGGGCTCGACCCAGAACAACTCTTCGTCGTCGGCGCTTTCGGCCATCGGAAACATTCCGATGGAATAGGCGCGCAGCAGGATTTGCGGGGTGATTTCGGTGGGGGCGCCGCGGTTGGACATCGTTCGAGTCTATAACATCGGGACGATTTGACGAGGGATTTGGCTCTGCACGGAGCCGCGTGACCGACGTTTTTTTCGCGGCGCGCCACGTCGAGATATTTAGCTGGATCGACGCGGCTTTTTTTGCCATGTCATCGAATTGGTTAACTTTGCCGTAACCATCCTTGGCGAGATTCGCCTTTTCCCGAGATGAGGCTCCCACACAAAGGGCGTTTTTTTCGGGGAAGATGCGCCCATCTCGAGCCGTCGTTCCTAGAGAGGTCCAAACCTGATGACTATCAAATCGGCAATCATTGCGACGTCGATTGGCGCTTTGTGCCTGTCGCTCGGCGCTTGCGCCAGCACCGGTCCGGCCACGCCGCATGCGGCTGTCATGCCGGGCCCGGGCAAATCCTACGCGGCTTTTCAGCGGGATGACGCTTTTTGCCAAAACCAGGCCCAGGCGGCGATTGGCGGACAATCTCCGGGACAGGCGGCCAATGACGCGGCGGTCGGCAGCGCGGTGGTCGGCACGGCCCTCGGCACGGCCCTCGGCGCGGCGGTCGGCAGCGCGTGGCATCGTCCCGGCACGGGCGCGGCGGTTGGAGCCGGCGAAGGCCTCGTGGTCGGCAGCGCGATCGGCGCCGGCAATGGCAGGGCCGCGGGCGCCGAGGTGCAGGGGCGCTTCGACCGAGTCTATTCGCAATGCATGGCGGCCAAAGGCAACGACGTGGGCGGTTATGGCCCCGGACCCGGGCCTGGCTATGGTCCTGGTCCCGGTTATGGCCCTGGCCCCGCTCCGGGCCCGGCGGCCTATGGCTACGGCGGCCCTGGCCCCTACTAAAGGTTTCGCCGCCGCTGGCGATGATTCATGACTGACTCTGATGGCCCGCGCGTCGCGCGGGCCATATGCGCGTGTCGCGCCTTTCGTCGTCCTTCTCTCAAAATTGCACAAAAGAGCGTCATTGTTTTGTCCCGATGCGGGCGCTAGCTGGCGCGGCAAGAACGAGGAGGCCCCAATGACCGACGCGGCGAAAGTCACGCTATATCATTCCCCGCGCACGCGCTCTCAAGGCGTGCGAATCCTGTTGGAGGAGCTTGGCGCTCCCTATGAAGCGCATGTGCTGAATTTCAAGCTCGAGGAGCAGCACAAGCCCGATTATCTCGCGATCAATCCGCTCGGCAAGGTTCCGGCGATCGAGCACGCCGGCGCCGTCGTGACCGAGCAGGTGGCGATCTATATTTATCTCGCCGACGCCTTCCCGGCGGCCGGCCTCGCGCCCGCCATCGGCGATCCGCTGCGCGGACCCTATCTGCGCTGGCTCGCGCTTTACGGCTCGGCCTTCGAACCGGCGCTGATCGACCGCGCGCGAAAAGTCGAGCCCGGCACGCGCGGAATGAGCCCCTATGGTGAGTATGACGCGGTGATCGCCCTGGTCAGGACGCAACTCGCCAAGGGGCCGTATCTGTTCGGCGAGCGCCTCACCGCCGCGGATATTTTGTGGGGCACAGCGCTGCGTTGGACGACGAGCTTCGGCCTCGTGCCGCCGACCGAGGAAATCTCCGCCTATATCGAACGAATCGCGGCGCGGCCGTCGGTCAAGAAGGTCGGGAGGCTGGACCACGAACTCGCGGCGGCGCAGGAAGTCGCGGCGCAGAGCTGAAGAGCGTGAAGGCGCGCGCCCGTTTCGCGAAAATTGACGGGTTTTCGCGATAAGGCCGTGCTCCAACACATTGAATTCGCGCGCTTTCAACTTCAACAATTCCATCCGAGCGGAAAGCGCGCGACGGTTAATCGCGTCTTTACTCTTAATTTCCTAGCTTCGTTCATAGTTTCGATGCGGGACGGCTCGCTGAAAGCAGGCGCCCCGCTCGAACCGCGACAACGAGCTCAGCAAGAACCATGACGCGCAGCCAATCCCTCGGCCCCGCCTACGATCCGTTTCGCGAATTCGCGCGGCGACGCCTCGCCGAGCTTTTGGGATTGCTCACGCTCGCCGCTTGCGCCGCTCTGACCCTGGCGCTCTTCACCTGGTCCGCGCGCGACCCCTCCTTCAATCAGGCCACCGACGCCCGCGTGCATAATCTGCTCGGGCTGCCCGGCGCGGTCGTCGCGGATCTCTTCATGCAAACGATCGGCGTCGCCACCAGCGCCGCTTTGCTGCCGATCGCGGCGCTCGCTCTTCGTCTGCTGTCCCATCGCGGCGTCGAGCGGGCTCGTATGCGCGCGGTTCTCTGGTTCATCGGCGTGGTCTGCGCGGCCGCGGCCGCTTCGCTGCTGCCGGTCACGGATCGCTGGCCGCTCCCGACCGGACTTGGCGGCGTCGTCGGCGACGCGGTCTTGTCGCTGCCGCGTCACGTCATCGGCGGCAATCGCCTCGTGCTGGCGCTGATTGGCGTCGTCGCGATTGTCGGAGCGATTCTGTCGCTGACCGCCGCGGCCGGCTATGGTTTGGAGAGCGAAGCCGACATGCGCGAGGAGGCGCGTCGACAGGCGCTCGGCCAACGCGCGCTCCAGCATGACGAAGACGACGAGGACGCGGCCGGAGAGCCCGGCGTGGCGCTGGTTTCGCTGGGCGCGTTGCTGCATTTCCTGCTGACGGTCCAAGCGTCCTTTCGGCGCGGCTTCGCGCGATTGGGCGCCAGTTTGCGACGCCCGGCGGCGTCGGATTTCGAACCGCGGCCGATCGACCCCGCCGAGCGCCGGGATCCGATCTTCGACGATCTCGACGACTATGATTCGCCCCCGCCGCCGCGCCGGCCGGCCGCGAGCGTCCAAAACGCGCCATCCCGCGCAATCGTCGCCGCGCCGGCGCCAGTTTCGGCGCCCGCTCCGGCCGCCGCCCCAAGGCAAGCCAATCGCGAGCGCGCGACGGCGCCGCGGGGCCGCGGCGATTCGGCCAGACCTTACGAGCTTCCCAATCTGGCGCTGCTCTCCGAGCCGAAGAAGCCGGCCGGCGCGACCAAGGTTTCGCAGGACGCGCTCGATCAGAACGCCCGCGTTCTCGAAGGCGTGCTGGACGATTTTTCGGTGCGCGGCGAGATCATCAACGTGCGTCCCGGCCCGGTCGTGACGCTCTATGAGCTGGAGCCCGCGCCCGGCATCAAATCATCGCGCGTCATCGGCCTCGCCGACGACATCGCGCGCTCCATGTCGGCCGTGTCCGCCCGCGTCGCCGTGGTTCCCGGCCGCAACGCGATCGGCATAGAACTCCCCAATCAACGCCGCGAGATGGTGTATTTGCGCGAATTGCTCGCCTGCGAGGATTTCAAGGCTTCCAAGCACAAGCTCGCCATCGCGCTCGGCAAGACCATCGGCGGCGAACCTGTCATCGTCGATCTCGCGCGCATGCCGCATCTCCTTGTCGCGGGCACCACGGGCTCGGGCAAATCGGTCGCCATCAACACGATGATCCTGTCGCTGCTCTATCGGCTAAAACCCGAGGAGTGCCGTCTGATCATGGTCGACCCCAAAATGCTGGAGCTCTCCGTCTACGACAATATTCCGCATCTGCTGACGCCCGTCGTCACCGATCCGAAAAAGGCGGTGGTCGCGCTCAAATGGGCGGTGCGCGAGATGGAGGACCGCTACAAGAAAATGTCGAAGGTAGGCGTGCGCAACATTGATGGTTTTAACGCGCGCGTGATCGAGGCGCGGGCGAAAGGCGAGGTCATCACCCGCACGGTGCAGACGGGCTTCGACCCCGAGACCGGCGAGGCGATCTTCGAGCGCGAGGAGATGGACCTCGCGCCCTTGCCCTATATCGTCGTCATCGTCGACGAAATGGCCGATCTGATGCTGGTCGCGGGCAAGGACATCGAGGGCGCGATCCAGCGGCTCGCGCAAATGGCCCGCGCCGCCGGCATTCATCTGATCATGGCGACGCAGCGCCCCTCGGTCGACGTGATCACCGGCACGATCAAGGCCAATTTCCCGACGCGCATCTCCTTCCAGGTCACGAGCAAGATCGACAGCCGCACGATCCTGTCCGAAATGGGCGCCGAGCAACTGCTGGGGCAGGGCGACATGCTCTATATGGCCGGCGGCGGGCGGATCTCGCGCGTGCATGGGCCGTTCGTGTCGGACGGCGAGGTGGAGCATATCGTCGCTTATCTGCGCACGCAGGGCCAGCCGCAATATCTCGACGCGATCACCAGCGAGGAAGAAGCGGCCGAGGCGGCCTCGGGCGAGCCGCTCGCGAGCCCCGGCTCGATGGACGCCGAGGAATCGGGCGATCTCTACGACCGCGCGGTGGCGATCGTGCTGCGCGACAAGAAATGCTCCACAAGCTACATCCAGCGCCGCCTCTCGGTCGGCTACAACAAGGCCGCGTCGCTGGTCGAGCAGATGGAGCGCGAGGGCGTGGTGAGCCCGGCCAATCACTCCGGCAAGCGCGAGATTCTGGTCGGCGGCGGGGTGGACCGCGGGGCGTTCGCGGGCGACGACGAGGAGTGATGGGCTTCGCTCCGGCGCCGCCGAAGCGACATCGCGTGCAGGAGCGCGATCGATTTGCGTGAACGCCGTTGGGTTTGCGGGCGGAGCGATCAGGAGCCGAATGTCCTATCCGGCCCAACCCAACCGCCGTGCATTGTCGTCGCGGGCGGGGAAAGCGCGCGAGATCGATGGGTCGCGCAGGTCTCGATCGACCGGCGTCGGCAGCGCCGGCATGCGCTCTGCGCCCCCTGAAACCTCGCGATTGAAGAGACCACGTTCGGCGAAGCCAGGGTCCGTCACGGCCTCTTTCAACGAAGCGACAACGGACACGCAGGCATCGGCATTGGCGAAGATCGCCCGCCAGGTCGCCGCGTCTCGCGCAGCGATCCGATCGGCCACTTTGCGCTTCATCGCTTCCGGGTCGCGGCTGTCGTCCCGTTCGTTTGGCGCAAGGCCTATCCGTTCGCAAAATATTTGCCAGAAGCGCTCCTCGATCGGCGCCGCCGCGAGATATTTGTCATCCGCGGTCCGATAAATCTGGTAGCGAGGCGAACCCCCGGTGACGAGTTCCCCGCCCGGACGCGGCCAGTCGCCTGCATGGCCCGCCGCCAGCGCCCAGTAGGCGAAGGTGAACAGATTATCGGCCATTGCGACGTCGATACGGCAGCCTCTTCCGCTCACGTTGCGGCGCTGAAGCGCGAGAAGGATGTTCATGACGGCGGGATAAGCCCCCCCGCTGATGTCGGCGGCCAGAACCGGAGGAAGGACCGGCGCCCCGTCGGCGCCCCGCGTCAGGCCGAGAAGCCCGGTCTCCGCGAGATAGTTGAGATCGTGACCGGCCTTCGCGACCCGTTCGCCGGACTGACCGTAGCCGGTGATCGAGCAATAGATCAGCGACGGATTCTCTCGTGCAATCTCTTCGAAGCCGAGCCCGAGTCGGGCCATGACGCCGGGACGGAATTGTTCGATCAGGACGTCGGCGGATTGGGCGAGAGTGAGAACATGATCACGGTCGCCCTTGTCCTTCAGGTCCGCGGTCAAACTCTGCTTGCCGCGATTGAGCAGCGCAAAATTTCCGCTCGCGCCGCCGAAAGCCGGCCGATAGCCGCGCATGTCGTCGCCGCCGCCCGGACGCTCGACCTTGATCACCTCGGCGCCCGCCTCAGCCAGAATGAGGCTCGCGAGCGGACCCGGCAAAAGAGTCGAGAAATCGAGCACTTTAAGTCCCGCGAGAGGCAGGCGCGCAGCGGTCATCGCCATCTCCAATCTTCAGGCCGAGTCGCGCTTCTGCAGTTCACGTAGGATGACGAGGTGCTGGATGTCGTTCGTGCCCTCGTAGATCCTGCAGACGCGTGCGTCACGGTAAAGGCGCTCGAGTGGGAAGTCCGTGAGATAGCCGTAGCCGCCGAGCGTCTGGATCGCTTCCGAGCACACCCATTCGGCGGCCTCGGACGCGACGAGCTTGGCCATGCAGGCCTCCATGAGAGAGGGTTGACCGGCATCGGCGAGGGCCGCGGCGTGCAACACGATTTGCCGGGCGGTTTCGATGCGCGTCGCCATCGCCGCAAGCCGGAATCCTACGGCCTGATGCTCGATGATGGGCTTCCCAAAAACCACGCGCTCGCGGGCATAGGATAGCGCCACCTCAAAGGCCGCCCGCCCGATGCCGACCGATTGCGCGGCGATGCCGATGCGGCCTCCCTGCAGATTCGAAAGGGCGATCCGATATCCCTCGCCCTCGTCTCCCAATCGGTCAGCCATGGGCGCGCGCACGTCGTTCAGCGCGATCTGGCATGTGTCGGACGCCCGCTGCCCGAGCTTCGACTCGACGCGCACAACCGTGTAGCCGGGCGCGTCGGTCGGCACGATGAAGGCGGAAATGCCTTTTGTCCCGCCCTGCGCGCCGGTCCGCGCGAAGATGATCGCGACGTCTGCGTTCTTGCCCGAGGTGATGAACTGTTTCGCGCCGTTCAGGACGTAATGCTCGCCATCCCGAACGGCTCTTGTGGTCATCGCGCCCGCATCGGAGCCGCCATGGGCCTCCGTCAACGCAAACGCGGACAGCAGCCGTCCTTCAGCCATAGGTCGGAGAAAACGCTTCTTTTGGTCGTCGTTGCCGAAATTGGCGATCGGCATGCAGCCGACGCAATTGTGCCCGCTCATCACCGTCGAGGTCGCGGCGTCGCCCGCCGCGATTTCCTCGAGCGCCAAAGCCATCGACACGTAGTCCGCGCCGGCGCCGCCCCATTCGGCCGGCACGTTCATGCCCATGAGCCCGAGCTGGCCCATCTCGCGGATTTCCTCCATCGGGAAATGGGACTCGCGGTCCCAGCGCGCGGCGTTGGGCGCGAGCCGCTTCTGCGCGAACTGGCGCGCCATATCGCGGATCATCGTTTGCTGTTCAGTGAGAATCATGGCGCGTGTTCCATTGATCGGTCGGCCATCAATCCCCCTCGAAGACGGGCTTCTGCTTGGCGACGAAGGCGCGATACGCCCGGCCGTAATCCTTGGTTTGCATGCAGATGGCCTGAGCCTGGGCCTCGGCTTCGATCGCCGAATCGACGTCCATCGCCCATTCCTGATGCAGACAGGTCTTGGTCATGGCGTGGCCGAAAGTCGGGCCGTCGGCGAGTTCCTTGGCCAGCGTCTGGGCCTCCGCCAACACCTGCTCCGGCGCGACGACGCGGTTGAAGAAGCCCCATTTGTCGGCCTCTTCCGCCGTCATGACCCGCCCGGTGTAGAGCAGCTCCGAGGCGCGGCCTTGCCCGATGAGGCGCGGCAGAATCGCGCAGGCGCCCATGTCGGCGCCCGCGAGGCCGACGCGCACGAACAAGAAGGCGGTCTTGGCCCGCGGCGTGCCGATGCGCATATCCGACGCCATCGCGACGATCGCGCCGGCGCCGGCGCAGATGCCGTCGACCGCCGCTATGATCGGCTGCGGGCAATGGCGCATGACCTTGACCAACTCGCCCGTCATGCGCGTGAAGGCGAGCAGGCCCTGCATGTCGCCGGCCTCCTGCATCTTCACCAGAGGCCCGATGATCTCGTGGACGTCGCCGCCCGAGCAGAAATTGCCGCCCGCGCCGGTGACGACCACGCTCTTCACGTCGCTGGCGTGAACGAGCTTGCGGAACAGGTCGCCGAGCTCCGCGTAGCTCTCGAACGTCAGCGGATTCTTGCGCTCGGGCCGATTGAGCGTGATGGTCCCGACCTTGCCCGCGACCTCCCAGTGAAAATGGGTCGCCTTGTATTGCGCGGCGCTGAATGTTTGCACGTGTGTCTCCCCTCGTGTTGGCGCTGGTCGCCTCAGGCCATGGTCAAGCCGCCGGACACGCTGAGCGTTTGCCCGGTGATGTAGTTCGACAGGTCGCTGGCGAAGAACAGAATCGCGTTGGCGATGTCGGCCGGCTGGCCGAACTGACGCATCGGAATCGCGCGCTTCAAGGCGTCGCGATGGTTGTCGGGCAGAGCCATCAGCATCGGCGTTTCCGTGGGCCCCGGGCACACGCAATTCACGTTGATCGCATAGCGCGCCATCTCCCGGGCCAGCCCCTTGCTGAAGGCGATGAGCCCGCCCTTCGCCCCGGAATAGACCGTCTCGCCGGAACTTCCCACGCGCCCGGCGTCGCTCGCCACGTTGACGATTTTGCCCGACCGCCGCTCGATCATCGGCCCGAGCAGCGCACGGGTGAGCTTGATCGGTCCGAGCAAGTTGATGTCGACGACGCGCTCCCAGAATTCCGCGTCGTTGTCGACGAAAGGCTGCGCCTTGCCGAAGCCCGCGCCGTTCACCAGCACGTCCACCGCGCCGCGGCCGAGCGCCGTCCTGGCGAAGGCGGCGACCGACTCGTCGGAGGCGACGTCGATCGGGATAAAGCTCGCCTTCAGCCCGTCCTTGCGCAGGCGCTCGGCCTCCTGCTCGCCCTTGTCGGCCGATAGGTCGGCGAGGATCACCTGCGCGCCCGCTCGCGCCAGGGTCTCGGCGGTGGCGCGGCCGATGCCGGAGGCGGCTCCGGTGACGACGGCGGTCTTTCCTTCGAGTCTCATGTCGTATTCCTCACCTGTCGAGAAAGGCCTTGACCCGTTTGCGGGTGTCGGCGGCGTTGAACAATTTGTGCGTCTCCAACAGCTCGATGAGCATGCCGGAGCCGAGAGGGGCGTCGGCGGCGCTGAAACAGCGCTTGCAGGCGGCGAGCGCGGCCGGCGACAATTCGGCGATGCGCTCGACGACGCTTCCGGCCAAAGCGGTCAATCGATCGGCCGGCGCGGCCCATTGCACCAATCCCAAATCGCGGGCTTGCGCGCCGGTGACCACCTCGGCCGTCAGGATCAAGCGTCGCGCCACGCCCGGACCCGCCAGGCGCGACAGGCGTTGCGTTCCGCCAGCCCCCGGCAGAAGGCCGAGGCGGGCCTCGGGAAGCCCGAGCGGCGCGCTTTCGGCGGCGATGCGCAGGTCGCAGGCCAGCGCCAGTTCGAAGCCGCCGCCATGGGCCGCGCCGCCGATCTCGGCGACGACGACCTGCGGCAACGCTTCGATGCGATCGGGACCGTCTTCGGTGGCGAAGCAGTCGCGCATCAGCTTGAGATCCGCGCCCGCCGAAAAGATGCGCTGCGACGAGCGGATGAGCAGCACGCCGACGTCCTGGCGCCCGGCCAGATCGTCGACGATCGCGCCGAAG